>Ga0335085_10004179_pt1 | contig 24154 bp, 22 predicted proteins | sample Lox_Sample_45_FD_206712 | JGI IMG/M metagenome (GOLD analysis project Ga0335085, IMG submission 206712) | Soil microbial communities from Loxahatchee National Wildlife Refuge, Florida, United States - Lox_Sample_4.5 | ecosystem: Environmental > Terrestrial > Soil > Wetlands | place: USA...
ATCGGGAGGCATGGGATCTGTTGGGGGCGCGGGTGGGAGTGAGCATTCAGGCGTGTGTGGAGGAGGAAGATGGAGTTCAGGCGGCAGACGTCGAACGTCAGGAAGCCGTTTTATTGATGTAGTGGCCTTCGAATCGGGGATCGTTCACGAGCGAACGATCCCGCTTATTCGTAGCGCAGGGCTTCGATGGGGTCGAGGTTGGCGGCGCGGACGGCGGGGAGCATACCGCTGGCGATGCCGACGAAAGCCAGGATGATGGTGGCGACGAGGAGGATTTTCGGGGCGACGACGAGGCGGATATCGCCGGCGGTGGCATGCTCGGCGACGGCGGAATAGAGGGTGAGGCGGCCGACGGAGAAGGTGATGGCGTAAGAGAGCAGGATGCCGAGAACGCCTCCGACGGCGGTGATGACGAGAGCTTCGGCGAGGAACTGAAAGAGGATGTCGTGGCGGCGCGCGCCCAGGGCTTTTTCGACGCCGATCTCGCGGGTGCGCTGGGTGACCGAGACCAGCATGATGTTCATGAGGCCGACGCCGCCGATGGCGAGAGTGACGGTGCCGATGAATCCCAGGAGGATTTTGAGTCCCAGAAGGATGATGCCGAACTGGGAGAGTTGCTTCTGGACATCGAAGATGCGGACGGCGCGGTCATCGTCGGGCTTGAAGTTGTGGGCGATGGCGAGGGCGTTGCGGATGGTGGAGGTGAGGTGCTGGTGGTCGAGTCCCTGGGAGTCGAGCCAGATGCCGCCGACGTAGTGGATGCTCTGGAGGACGTCCATGGAGTTGTAGGGGATGTAGAGGACGCGGTTGTCGTTATCGCCCTCCTCCTGCATGCGGGGCTGCAGGACGCCGACGACTTCGAAGCTGACGCCGTTGACACTGACGGTCTGGCCGAGGGCGGTCATGCCGGAGAAGAGCTTGTCGCGGGCTTCGGAGCCGAGGACGGCATAGAGTTCGTGGCTGTCGTTGTCGTGCGCATCGAGGAAGCGGCCTTCGGCGAGCTTGAGGTTCCAGATGGAGTGGAGGCAGGGGTCGTCGCCGAAGACCTCCATGGAGAAGGAGCGGGGACTGTTGACGACGGTGGCAGTGATGTCGGACTGGCGGCAGACGTGGCGAGCGAGGGGGAGGACGTTGCGGAGGATATCGACATCGGCGTCGGTGAAGCGGATTTGAACGCCGGCCTTGTTGCCGCCGGCCTGGAGGGAAGTGCGTCCGGGATAGATGCCGACGGCGGTGGCGCCGAAGCTTTCGAAGATGTTGTGGATGGCGCGGCTGAAGCCGTCGCCGTAGGCGAGCAGGAGGACGACGGTGGCGATGCCCCAGGCCATGCCCAGCACGGTGAGCAGGGTTTTGCGCAGATCGTGACGCATGGCGGCGTAGGCTTGGCGGAGTAAGTCACCTTTCATGACTATTCTCTCCGCAGCGCTTCCACAGGCTGCAGTTGGGCGGCCTTGCGGGCGGGATAGAGTCCGGCGATGACGCCGCAAAGGGCGAGAGAGGCGATGGCGGCGGCGGCGGTCCAGGGGACCAGGCGCGGGGTGTCCCAGCCGGGCGGCGAGGGGAGGAAGGAAAGCAACCACATCAGGATAGCGGCTCCCGACATGCCGAGGCAGCCGCTGAGCAAAGTGAGGAAGGCTCCTTCGATAAAGAATTGCAGCATGATGTTGATGTTGGTCGCGCCCAGGGCCTTGCGCAGGCCGATTTCGCGGGTGCGGTCGGCGACGGCGACCAGCATGATGTTGATGACGCCGATGGCTCCGAGAGCCAGGGTGACCATGCCGACGCTGCCGAGGAAAGCATTCATGGCGTCAAAGATCTTGCCGACGGCATCGGAGGCTTGCACCGTGTCCCATTCGTCATAAGAGTCGGGGTTGGCGTAGTCGAAGCCGTGGTTGCGGGCGATGACTTTGTGGACTTCCAGCTGAGCGGCTTGGTGCAGGGCGCGGGAGCGGGGCTGGTAGTTGATGAGGCTGACGGCATCCGGGATCTCGCCCACGTTGAGCATGGGGAAGTCCTCGCGCATGGTGGTGAAAGGGACGAAGCTCCAGAGGTTCTGGTCGTTGTTGTCGCCGTGGCCGACGCGCTTGACCGAGCCGATGACGGAATAGCGGATGCCGTTGAGCAGGATGGTGGTGCCGAGGAAAGGGCGACCGCTGAAGAGCACGCGGCGGGTTTCGTCGCCGAGGACGATCACGCGTCTGCGCTGGGCGAGGTCCATCGGGTTGAGCCAGCGGCCCTGGGCGAGGGGGACGTAGCGGATTTCGGCGAAGTTGGGGAGCACGCCAAAGATGGGTCCGGAGCTCTGGTAGTAATCACTCACGGCGCGGATGTCATTGCGGCGGATGTCGGGAGTAACGGCTTTGACATCGGGACATTGGGTGGCGATGTCTTCATAATCGCGGTCGGTGAGGTAGTACTGGCGGAGGCTGTTGAAGCTGCCGTCCATGGCGGGGGCGCGACCGCCCCAGATGAACATGACGTCCTGACCGAGCTCATCGAATTCATGACGGTTGCCGGAGCGGAAGCCTTCGCCGAGCCCGACGAGGAGCAGGAGGGAGCCAACCCCCCAGGCAATGCCGAACATGGCGAGGAACGAACGCAGTTTATGGGCCCACAATGTGCGCAGAGTCTGGCCGAAGATGTCAAGAATCGGGCGCATCCCCACAGACCATCATACGTCGCCGGGGGAAGGGATGCTGGACTATAGACTTTCGGCTCTGGCTGCGGGGTGGGGAAGGGGCGTGTATAATCGCGGGCGACTTTGCGGGCGTGTTATGTCATCCTTCGTGACCGCCCTTCCCGAGGAGATCCTGTGCAGCGTTCCCTGAGAGAGGTATTGTCCTGTCCGGCGGCGGTTGTGCGCGCGGTTGTGGTGCTGTTGTGCCTGGCCTGGTTGCCGGTTTTGGCGGCGGCCCAGAGCACGGGGTACACCGGCATTTTTGGCGGCGGCCCGTTTTATAAAAACGCGACCAATAACATCATCGAGATCGAGAACTCGGGCTTCACGGAAGCCATCGTGTGGAGCGTGGAGGTAAGTTCCACCGGCGATCTGAATTTCAACGGCGAGTTTCCGTTGACGTCGGGCGGAGTGTATGTGGGAAACAACACTTGGCCGAACTTTCCTTCCGACATGGCGCAACTGAAGCAGGGAACGGTGAAGCGGGTGACCTTCAGCATCGGGTCGTCGAATTACGGCGACTGGGAAGACATCACGGCGCTGGTGCAGTCGCAAGGCACGGGGCCGACGAGCATTCTGTATAAGGACTTTGCGGCGTTGAAGGCGGCGATTCCAGCGCTGGATGCGATTGATTTTGACGACGAAAACAGCTTCAACATGCCGACTACGGTGCAGTTCGCGGTGATGCTGGGCAACCTGGGATACAAGGTGGTACCGGATGCGTTCGACAACAGCAGTTACTGGACGAGCCTGGTATCGGCGATCAACGCACAATTGCCGGGGACGGCGGATGGCGTGCACCTGCAGGCGTATGCCGGCGGGGCGGGAAACAATCCGTGCGTGGGATGGAATTTTGGCACGGTTCCTGTCTGGCCGGGATTGTGGGACCAGGACGATACGCCCAGCCAGGTGCAGAGCATCATGAGCGGCTGGCACAGCCAGTGCGGCATCAATGGCGGCTTCATGTGGCTGTACGACGATTTTGTCGGCAATGGACTGGCGGCGCAGTATGCGGCGGCCATCAACAATGCAGTAGCGGGCCAGGGGTTCACGTTGTCCGGGCCGAGCGCGGTGTATCTGAATCAGAGCGGCACCGCGAATGAACCGATCACGATTACGGATTTTGGCGGGTTTACCGGAAATGTGACGCTGAGTTTGTCGGCATTGCCGAAGGGTGTGCAGGCGAAGGTGCAAGGACAGGGGAACAAGCAGAAGATCCTGCTGAAGGCGGCGCCGAGCGCGACTACCGGACTTGCGACGGTGACGGTAACCGGAACGTCAGGAAGCTATACGGCGACCACGACGTTCACGCTGGCGGTAAGTGCGGGCATCGGATCGACGGGGAAGGGCACTCCCGTGGATCTGACGACGGAATACAACCTGTACGGCATTTACACTGACGGCACGACTTACACGACCGGCGGCTTGGATGGCGTGGGATATTCCTACTCGGCAAATCTGCTGGGCACTTCGCGCGTGTTCAACGGCGTGCTGCTCGATTTCGGTGCGGCGAACCAGCCGGACGCTGTGGGATGCAGTGGTCAGGTAGTGACGCTGCCGACGGGGCAGTTCTCGAGCCTGATGCTGCTGGCGACGGGGATCAACGGAAATCAGGCGTCGCAGACCTTCACCGTGACTTACACGGACGGATCGACGTCGAAGTTCACGCAGAGTCTCAGCGACTGGTTTACGCCGCAGAAATATCACGGCGAGCTTGAAGGCGTGGCGATGGCGTACCGGAACTATGAGAACGGTACGAAGGACCAGCGCATGTTCAACCTGTACGGCTACCGGTTCGCGCTGAATCCGGGGAAGACGGTGTTGAGCGTGACTCTGCCGAGCAATTCCAGCGTGGTGGTACTGGGGGCGACGGTAGTGCCGTAAGAATTTGGCTAACATGGCCCACGGCGAGAGCCGTGGGCTTTTTTTTGCTTACCACCGTGATGGGGCTCTCAAAAAAATCCCCACCCTACCTCGCGAGGAACGCTCGGTAAGGGTGGGGTGCCCTCGATTTCTTTAAGCTTCGAATTAGGGCGTTACGGTGAAGTTGGCGGTGCTGGTGCCGGTGCCACCGGGCGTGGTGATGGCGATTGGTCCGGTCTTTGCGCCGGAGGGCACGATGGCATCGAGGGTGGTGTCGTTGATGACTTCATAGCTGGTGGCGGCGACTCCACCGAAGGTCACTTTCGTGGCTCCCGTGAAGCTGTTGCCGGAAATCGTCACGGAAGTTCCCGGCGGCCCGCTAGCCGGCGTGAAGGTAAGGTGCGAAGGAACGATGGCCAGAGCCGCGGCGCTGGAGATGGTTCCTCCGAGAGTGGTGACGGTGACTTTCTGTCCGGTCTTGGCTCCGGCGGGGACGGTGGCCGTGACTTGCGTGTCGGAGTTGGCGGTGAAGGTAGCAGAGAGGCCCCCGATGAGCACTTTGTTTGTTTGTGTCAGGCTGACTCCGGTGAGGGTGATGGCTTTACCTACGATGGCGCTGGAGGCGCTAAGGCTCGTCAGCTGCGGAGTTACTAAGAACGAACGGCTGCTCTTGTAACTGTTCGTGAACGTTGTCACCGTGACGGTTCCGGTGAGAGCTCCGGCGGGAACGGTGGCGGTCATGAGCGTGTCGGAAGTATTCTTGAAAGTGGCGGCGACTCCGTTGAACGAGACGCCGGTGGTGCCGGTGAAACCCTGGCCGATGAGGGTGACGGTCTTGCCGACTTTGTCGGTCCAGTTGACTAAGCGGACGAAGGGAGCGAGGCCGGTGTTGAAGCTGTAGAAGACGCCTCCGCCGAGGGAGTTGCCGCTGGTGGCGCCGTAGAATCCGCCGTTGGTGTGTTGGACCAGGGGAACGCCGGCGTAGAAGCCGTCGGTGCCGAAGTTGTAGAGCGTGGTCTCGACTCCGGCAAGAGTAAGTTCATAGATGACCCCACCGTTTGTGGTGCCTCCGATATTGGTGACGCCGTATAGATTGCCATCGCTGCCGGGGGTCAAGCCCGAGAGAGGGTTCGAACCGTGAGTGCCATCGAAATTGAAGACGATCGTTTCCTTGCCCGCGGGTGTGATCTTAAAGATAGTGCCTAAGCCGAAAGTGCCGCCTGAGTAAGTGACTCCGTAGAAGTTGCCGTCGTTGCCCTGGGCGAGCATGCCTTCGGGGGTGGCGCCGTCGGTGCTGCCTCCGGTGAAATTATGGAGGACGACTTCTTTCCCTGTTGGAGTGATTTTGTAGACTGCGCCTAAGTTGGAAGTTCCGCCAAAAAGCGTAGTTCCGTAGAAGTTTCCATCGACATATTGAATAGGATTGTTGGGGTCGGCGCCGTCGTCGCAGGCGGTGAGAGCGCAGAAGCTGTAGATCAGGGAAATCTTTCCCGTGGTGCTGATTTTATAGAGGGTGCCGTGTCCGGTGACGCCGCCGCCTTGAGCGACGCTGTAGAGGTTGCCGTCCTGACCCTGGTAGGGAAAGACAGCCCAGACTGGGGCCACGCCGTCGGCGCCGGCACCGCAGTTGGTGGTGGTGAGGTCGCAGATGGTTGTCAGAGCGCCAGCGGTCGTCATTTTAAAGATCGAGCCCCAGGTGAAGACGTATCCAGCGGTGCTGCCGTAGAAGTTGCCGTCGACGCCGAGGGCCATGCCACCGCGAGGAACGCCGGTCGTGGTGCCGTTGGTGAAGTTGTAGATGATCGATTGGGTTCCGGTGGGAGTGATTTTGTAGGCGTATCCGTCAGTGTTGGTGCCGCCGCAGTTGGTGGTCGAGTAGAGGTTGCCGTCGCGTCCCTAGGCGATGACCTCGGGAGCGCCGATGCCGGTGGTATTGCAGCTGGTTTCGGGGAAGGTGTAGAGCGCGGTGTAGGTTTGGGCGGAAGACAGGCCGGAGAACAAAAGAATCGCTATACCCACCACCGCGAGGGCGAGCGATTTGGGGCGAATGGTAATCGGTTTCATACATTTCTCCTTGGGACCGATTGCCTCCTGCGAGAGCGTCGAGGAGGCAGGGGCCCTCCACCCCGCAATGCGCAAAGACGAGGGGAAAACTGTCACGCCGCGGCCAGACTTGTGAGCCAGGCGACGCGATCGTGCGAAAGGGATGAACTTATTTGCGGTTCCGGGACTTGGGGAGAGGCGAAGGCGAGCACGTTCCGCTCGACCAGATCAGGCGTGGGCGGTAGCGAGCACCACGGTGGCGGGGAATTGCACCTGCTTACCGTCGTAAAAGCGGTTCAGGTTCGACATGACTTGCTGCATCACCTCTGAGTGTTTCTCTGGCGGCAGAGCGGCGATGATCTTCTTGAAGGGGGCGGCGAGGTCGCGCATACCTTGCCAGGCATCATCCGGCGTGCCGGGCCACGGCCAGGGAACCTGTTTCTTGGAGACGGTCACGCTCTTGAAACCAGCGGATTCAAGGCGCGCCTGAAGCTGAGCGGGATCGGCGAAGCGGAAGATGGTGGGCGCATCGGGCGGTGGTTGCGGGGGGCGGACATGTTTCATAAAGGGGCCAACGGTGACCGCAAACATGGGATTTTCCTCGAGCGATCCCCAGGTCAGGAAGGAGACACGCCCAGCGGGTTTGAGAACGCGGCGAATTTCAGCGAAAGCTTTTTCGACTTCGGGTATGAACATGATGCCGAAGCGGCAGGTGACGCGGTCGAACTCGGCGTTGGAAAAGGGCAGGCGCTCGGCATCGGCGACCTGGGCATCGAGGTTGGTGACTTTTTGTGCGCGAGCATTTTCCCGAGTCGCTTCCACCATTGCGGCGGTCAGATCAGTGGCGATGACCCGGCCGTCGGGTCCGACATGGGCGGCGATGGTGAGGGCCGGCTGTCCGGTGCCGCTGGCGAGGTCCAGAACGCGGTGACCAGGGGAAAGCTCAGCGGCTTCGACGATCAGCTCGGTCGCAGCCCGCGACTGCGAGGCAAGATGTTCGTCCCACTTTTTCCAGTAGGGGGCGGCGGAGGTCCATTCCTGGCGGAGGTCTTCGCGCACGTCGTTGGTCATGGGGGACAGTATACGAGCTTTCAGCCTGCACCAGTCAGCATTCCGTTATGAGGAGTCGGGGGAGCCTCATCCGAGGCTTTTGACCGCAAAGCACGCGGAGAACTGATCGCGAGGAAGAGAAGATCTAAAAACCAAAGAAGATGGCATGGAGTTGCTCTGCTGAATTCTAACCGCTGGCGGCTGCATGCAAGAAAAAGCCCCGTCCCTCCGCACGAAGCGGGAAAAGACGGGGCGTCCGGTAGTTCCTTGAAAGCTACTCGAGCACGAAGATGTTTTTTCTGGCGCACATATCCTTGAGGATTTTGGGCCAGACGGTGACGCTGACTTCGCCCAGGTGAGCCTTCCGCAGCAGAAGCATCAGGGTACGCGACTGGCCGATGCCTCCGCCGACCGAAAGCGGTATCTGATTGTTGAGGATTGCCTGGTGATAAGGCAGCTTCAGGAAGTCATCCTGCCTGGAGAGCTGCAGCTGCTTTTTCAGGGTTTCGGCGGTGACGCGGATGCCCATGGACGAAAGCTCGTGGCGGCGGCGGGTGACATAGTTCCAGACGAGGATGTCGCCATTCAATCCATGGGTGTCTTTGCCAGTCTGATCGTGGGTGTCGGTGACCCAATCGTCGTAGTCGGCGGCGCGCATCTCATGCGGGTATCCATCTTTTAATGGCCAGCCGATGCCGATGATGAAGATGGCCGGGTGTTCCTGCAGAATGCGGGTCTCGCGCTGCTTGCGGGGCAGGTCGGGATACATCTCGAGAATCTGTTCGGCGTGGAAGAACTCGAGTTTTTCGGGCAGGTCGGGATAACGGGAATCCTTGAGCTGGGGAAACAGCGACTGCACGAAGCGCTCGGCGCCGGCGATGACCTTCCAGATGCCGTTCACGACGGTTTTGAGGAACTCGAGGTTGCGCTGCTCGGCAGTCATGGCGCGCTCCCAATCCCATTGATCGACGTAGGCGGAATGGTCGTGATCGAGGAAGTAGTCCTTGCGGACGGCGCGCATGTCGGTGCAGATGCCTTCGCCGATGCGGCAATCGAACTGCTTGAGGGCGACGCGTTTCCACTTGGTGGCGGCCTGCACGACCTGGGCATCGATGGGATGCTGGTTCCGGTCGTTGGAAATGTGGAATTGGATGGGGGTGCGCGAACCATCGCGGTCAAGCATGTCGTTCACGCCGCTTTCGACGTCAACGATCAGCGGAACTTCCACCATCATGAGGTTGAGTTCCTTGCAGAGGTTGTCTTCGATGTAGCGCTTGACCTGGAAGATGGCCCGTTGGGTTTCCTTGGGCGAAAGCAGGGAACGGTAATCGTTAGGCAGAATTTTTTCGAGCTCGTTGTAGTCGCCGATGCCGGGGCCGGCGAGGTCGGCTTTTTTATCGAGAACGAGAGTGCTCATGAAAGTCTCCTTGAAGGCGGGGATAGGCCAACGGGATATTGGAATCCGGAGCGGGCGGGAGGTCAGTGACGAAAGGCACATGAAGATGTGCGGTCCGGCGTGTCATGAGGCGAGAGATGGTTTACACTGCCTTCGACAATGAGGGGGCGCCGGCAAAGGCCGGCGAAAACAGACGGAGGCCACATGCGCGCCACGCTAGCCCCTTTGCTCGTCCTTTCGCTATTTCTGGGCATCCCATGCCAGGCCCAGCAATCCCAGCCATCGCAGCAACCGACTTTTGGAAATTTCGAGCGTGAACGAGCCGTCGATATGCTCGAAGCCATAGCCGGCGACGTGAAGAAGCATTACTACGATCCCAAGTTTCACGGGCTGGACTGGGAGGCGCGAGTCAAGGAGGCCAAGGAGCGGGTCGAGAAATCCACCAGCCAGAACCAGGCGCTTTCCCACATTGCCGGAGCGCTGATTGATCTGAATGATTCCCACACATTTTTTCTGCCGCCGGCGCGGCCGTTCGTGCTGGACTATGGGCTCGACTTCCAGATGATCGGGGATCAATGCTTTGTGACGAGAGTGCGGCCGGGGAGTGATGCCGAGAGCAAGGGCATACGGCCGGGCGACCAGGTGTTGTCGGTTGGAGGATTTCAGCCGACGCGGGGCAACCTGTGGCAGATGGAATATGTCCTGCGTACCCTGCGCCCGCAAACCACGCTGCGTCTGGATCTGCGCAATCCTTCGGGACCAGAACGGCAAGTGGAAGCAGCGGCAAAGTACCGGGAACTGAAGAGGATCAAGGACCTGACGACGAGCGGGGGTGGGAGCGACATCTGGGATTTGTTTCGTGAGCAAGAAGAGTCGAGGCATCTGCACCGGGCGCGGACGCAGGAGTTCGGCGATGATCTGATGATCCTGAAGTTCCCCTCGTTTGCTTTTAATGAGGCGGAAGTCCAGGAAATGATTGGGCGGGCGCGCAAGCACAAGGGGTTGATCATTGATCTGCGCGACAACGGCGGCGGCTCGGTGGAGACATTGAAGTATCTGGTGGGCGGGTTGTTTGAGAACGACGTGAAAATTGCTGATCGTGTGAGCCGGAAAGATACCAAGCCACTGACAGAAAAATATCATCCGCACAATCCCTTTACCGGGAGGTTGGTGGTTTTGGTCGACAGCAATTCGGCGTCGGCTTCCGAGATTCTGGCGCGGGTAGTGCAGTTGGAGAAACGGGGAGAAATCGTGGGCGACCAATCGTCCGGGAAAGTGATGGAGTCCATCCGCAACACTTACTCTGAGGGCATGGGGGTGACGGTTTTCTACGGTGCCTCGATTACGGTGGCGGACGTGATCATGTCAGACGGCAAGAGCCTGGAAAATGTTGGGGTGAAGCCCGAGGAGATGATATTGCCGACCGGGGCAGACTTGGCGGCGGGACGCGATCCGGTACTGGCGCATGCAGCGGAAATGCTCGGAGTGAAGATTTCTCCGGAGGATGCGGGGAAGCTGTTTCCGTATGAGTGGCCGAAGGAGGAGTAGGGGCGGGGGCCAGGACGGTCACACCTTTCGGTAACGGCGGTCACAGTGGAGCTGCGAGGGTTCCCCTATGGTCAGATTCAGTGACTGGAGGAACCATGAAAATCGCCGTGGCGACGGTTGACGGGAAGTCAGTATCGCAGCATTTTGGGCAGAGCACGGGCTTCATCATTTTTGAGATTGAGGACAAAGCGGTGCGCGACCGGCAGTGGAAGGCGCTGGCCGAGACTCCCCATGCGCAGGGTCTTTGCCATTCTGACCAGGGGGAGCGGGGACATTTCTCGAACCTGTCGGAGTTGCTGGCGGGCTGCGGCGTGGTGCTGTGCGGCGGGATGGGAGCAGGAGCGGCGCAGGCGCTGGGCCGGATGGGAATTGAAGCGCTGGTGAGCGCGAGTGCCTTCGCGGACGATGCGGTGGCGGACTACCTGCGCGGGACGCTGACTCGATCATCTGCCAGCCTGTGCAACTGTCATCATTGATGCCCGGGGTAGATTACTGCGCCAATTCCCCGGGCTTGATACCTTCTGACAGGGTGAACGTGGAGCCGACGGTGCCGACCACGGCGGACTTGCGCGAGAGTCCGGCGCGCTGGCGAAGGTGATAGACGGCTTCGATGCCGGTGCAGTGAGCGCCCACCAGGTTTGAGACTTTAAAGCCCTTGAGCTTGTCAGCGGTCCAGTCGAGTTGCTCGTCGGTCTGGGCATAGAGATGCAGGCCGCCGAGAACTCCGTAGACGGGCTGAGCGGGGAATTTGTCGGCGGCATCGGTGAGGATGTTCACAATTCCGGCGTGGCCGCAGCCGGTGACGACAACCAGCCCCTGGGGTGTGTTCAGCACCAGCGATTGATCCTCCGGAATGTTGTCTTCCACCAGGCCGGCGGGGGTTTGGACCTTAATGCTGCCGCTCCAATTGTGCTCGGGGAAGGGGCGCGGGACCGGACCGGTGAGCCACCCGCCGGGAAAGATTTCTGCCCAGCCGGAATGCACGATGAACCTTCCGCCGGTGGCTTCGTAATCTTTGCGAATGGCGATCATGCGATTGCCTTCGCGGTCGGGGAGAGGACGGCTGTAGAAAATGCCGGTGGCGACGTGCGCGATCGACATCGCGCCGGGATTCTGCTTCATCAACTCGCGGCGCAGGGTGAGCAGGCCGCCGACGTGATCTCCGTGATTGTGGGTCAGGATGACTTCCTGCACGCCGGAGAGGTCGATCTTAAGATCGCGCGCGTTCTGGAGGACGGTTTCGGGATGCAGGCCGGTGTCGAGCAGAACGCGGTGGCCATCAGCTTCGATGAGGGCGGAGAATCCCCATTCGCCGATGCCGGTGGTGTCCCCCACAAGCATGGTGGAGAGGATGGTGATCTTGAGATTGTGTACCTGGTCGGCCGGTTTTTGAGATGCAGCTTGAGCCCCGGCATTGGCGATCAGAAGAAACGTGACAGCGAACGTGACAAGACAGCGGGAGCGTGTGTGCATAGGAATCAGGTTCGGGCTTTAGAGGGTAGCAATACGCGGCGACGCGGGCAAGCATTTCAGGGCGGGAGCAAGAAGAAATTGGCGGGCGAGGGCTCCCGCCCCACATCTGGGCGCTGTGGTAGATTGGAATTTCTGCTATGAGAGAGATCGCTCACTGGGCGCTGGAGGCCGCGCGGTTGCGGGGCGCATCGTACGCCGATGCCCGCATCGGAGATGACCGCTCGCGGGCGCTGGCCACCAAGAACGGCAAAATCGGCAGCGCGTCAGATTCGGAATCGCTGGGTATGGGAGTGCGGGTGATCGCCGATGGAGCCTGGGGATATGCGGCGGCCGATGATCTGAGCAAGGCTTCGGTCGAAGGGACGGCGGCGCGGGCCGTTGAAATCGCAAAAGCCTCGGCGCGGGTCAAGCAGAGCGAAATTCGCCTGGCGGCGGAGAAGCCCGCGGTGGCGGAGTGGACGACGCCGATCAAGATTGATCCGTTTAGTACTTCCATTGAACAGAATCTCGATCTACTGACGAAGATTGACGCCGAGCTGCGCTCGGTGGCGGGCGTGACGCTGGCGGAGACCAACATGAATTTCCGGCGGGAGGAGCAGTGGTTCTGCTCGTCGGAGGGCGCGGACATTCATCAGACGAAGTACACGACGGGCGTGGGCTATGCGGCGCATGCGTTTGCGGGGAGCGAGATTCAGAAGCGGTCGTATCCGAATTCGTTTGGCGGGCAGTGGCAGAACAAGGGCTACGAGCTGATTGGAGAGTTGAAACTGCTGGAAAATGCCCGGCGGGTGGGCGAAGAAGCGGTGGCGCTGCTTAAAGCCGAGCAGGGGCCGCAGGGCGTGTTTGACATCATTCTTGACGGCTCGCAGCTGGGATTGCAGATTCACGAATCGGTGGGACATCCGATTGAACTGGACCGGGTGCTGGGCATGGAAGCAAATTTCGCCGGCACCTCCTTTCTTACTCTCGATAAATTGCGCACGCTGCGCTATGGCAGCGACTTAGTTAACATCGTTGCCGATGCACGCCAGGATCATGGCCCGGGGCTGGGGACGTTCGCGTTCGATGAAGAAGGCGTTCCGGCGCAGTGCACGCCGATTATCACGAATGGATTGTTTACCGGATATCTGAGTTCGCGCGAAACTGCGCACATGATCGGACTGCAGCGGTCGGGAGGGACGTTACGGGCGGAAGGCTGGAACCGGCTGCCGATCATTCGCATGACCAATATCAGTATTTTGCCGGGGAAAGATGCGTTGACGCTGGAGCAGTTGATCGAGTCGACCGATCATGGCATTTACATGGAGACCAACCGCTCGTGGTCCATTGATGACAAGCGCTACAACTTCCAGTTCGGGACCGAGATCGGTTGGGAGATCAGGAACGGCAAGCGGGGGCGAATGCTGAAGAACCCTTCGTACTCGGGCATCACCACCGAGTTCTGGAATTCGATGGACGCGATCTGCTCGCGGGATGAGTGGGTACTCTGGGGGACTCCACATTGCGGCAAGGGCCAGCCGCAGCAGGTGATGGGGACGGGGCACGGAGCGAGTCCGGCGAGGTTCCGGAATGTGAAGGTCGGATCGGCTTACCGCGGGACGTAATGGCCGTCACTGAAGCAATTAGCACTTGGCACTTAGCATTTGGCCCTTAGGCGGAGGTGCTGAGTGAAGGACTTCAGAAATCTTAAAGTTTGGGATCGTGCTCATCGCTTGACATTGGACGTCTATCGGGCTACAGCCGAGTTTCCCCGGGAGGAGCTGTACGGGTTGACATCGCAGATTCGCCGCTGCAGTGCTTCAATCGGGGCGAATATCGCGGAAGGATGCGGGAAGCGTGGGAATGGAGAGTTCCAACGCTATCTGCAGATTGCCTCCGGTTCGGCGAGTGAGTTGGACTACCATTTCCTGCTCGCGAGATTTAGGGATACTGGCGGCTCCGGATTATCAGCGCTTGGAACGATCGCTGAATGAGCTGAGAAGAATGCTGACCGCGTTATTGCAAAAGGTGGAATCGGAACGCGTGATGGCCAAATGCTAAGTGCCAAGTGCTAAATGCTGAATAAGGACCAGGCTTCCTCCATTTTCGATCGCATTAAGAAGCTCTCTTCTGCCGATGACGTGGAGTGCATCTTCTACGGTGGGCATTCGGCTTTGACCCGTTTTGCCAATAACACCATTCATCAGAATGTAGACGAAGATAACGTCGCAGTTTCGGTGCGGACGGTGTTTGGCGGGCGTACCGCGCGGGCCTCGACCAACAAATTTGATGAGGAGAGCCTGCGGCGGGTAGTGAAAGCTTCCGAGAGCCTGGCGAAAGTGCAGGAACCCGATGTGGATTTGCTGCCCATGGCGGACGCGGACAGGAATGCGCGCGCTGTACCCGCGAATCGTTACTTTGAGTCGACGGCGGCGGTGACGCCCGAGATCCGCGCCGACGGCGTGGGAAAGATTGTTGCCATCGCGAAGAAAAACAATCTCACCACGGCCGGAATTTTTTCTTCGTCGGAGTCGGTTGAGGGAATTTTCAATTCGCGCGGCGTGGCCGAATGGCACACCCAGACTTCTGCGGAGATTTCCATCACCATGCTGGCGGCGGATTCCTCGGGCTGGCAGAAACAGAACTCGCCGGATGTTGCCGTGCTCGATGCCGGGCGCCTGGCGGAGATTGCGGCCGAGAAGGCACGAACCTCAGCTGGGCCAAGAGAGCTTCCGGCGGGGAAGTACACGGTCATTCTTGAACCGGCGGCCGTGCTCGACATTGTGGGCTTCATGTTTTTCGACTTCGGGGGGCTGGCGATTCTGGATCAGCGGTCTTTCCTGAACGGACGCGTCGGCACGAAACTTTTCGGCGACAACATCAACATCTGGGACGACGTAGCGCATCCTCTGCAGTCAGGAACTCCTTTCGATGGCGAAGGCGTGCGGCGGCGGCGATTGCCCTTGGTCGAAAACGGAGTGGTGAAGCGGTTGGTGTATGCGCGTGGGACCGCCGAGCGCATGAAGAAATCAGAATATAAAGATACTGTCGGGCCGATCGAAGTAACCGGGCATGGCTTCCCCATTCCCAACGAAATGGGCGAAGCGCCGATGAACATTGTGTTCGCGCCGTCGAGTGATCCGAAGACGATTGACGAGATGGTGGCGTCGACCGAGCGCGGCGTGCTGGTGACGCGGCTGTGGTACATCCGCGAAGTGGATCCCTACGAGAAGATACTGACGGGCATGACTCGTGACGGAACGTTCCTAGTAGAGAACGGAAAAATTCAGTGCGGGGTCAGGAATTTCCGGTTCAACGAGAGCCTGTTGCACATGCTATCGAATGTGGAGCAGATGGGCACGCCGGTGCGAGCGAGCGGAGAAGAGTCGTTCGATATGGTGGTGCCGGCGATGAAGGTGAAGGATTTTAATTTTACGGAAGTTACGAAGTTCTAAGTGCTGCACTTAGCACTTGGCAATTAGCATTTGGCCAGAACGGATTTCTCCTGCTCCCGCTGAGTTACGCCTTATGGAAGTGCTGGATCACACAGAGGCGTTTCACGACTGATGTTTCTTGGCGTATTCAGCGTTTCTTTTCTGAGTCGTAGGTCCTTCAAGGTCTAAGGCGTGTTCCGCCCAATAGCGCACCTGTTCACTGGGGTGATCGAAATACTTGTGGATTGCGTGCTTATACTCTTCGGAGTGCGTGATCCTATATAGGTCTCCCGCAATTGCCAGGAAAGCGTGATAGGGTACGGGACCGAAGAATACGTCGTCCGGTACCCCTCTTACATCCTCTCCCTCTGTGGCTTTCAAATATTTCTCGTAATGTGGGCGGATCACCTTCACGGCCCGGGGATCCCCCGCAAGACCGAGCGCCTGCGTGTAGTTGAGCGGAGGATGGTTCGACTCACTCCGCTCGACACGCTCGATTAGAAACTCGATCGCGCGATTCCGGTCGTGATGCTTCAGCATGGCGAGCGCACAGGAACTCCAGATGAAATCGTTGCCGTCTCGCATAATGATTTCCAGAATTGCGGTATCGTTCTCGGTCCAATCCTGCTTGGAGTGGAAGTTAGAGGCGAAGTCGAGCCGTTCGTGTTCATCCATCGTCGGCCAGCGCCCACGTATCTCCTCTGCACTCACTTCGAAACCAGGCTCGACCATGAACCGCGATAGGCGGCAGTAAGATTTCTCGCCGCATTTGTAGGAATAGGACCATTCAGTTTGCTTCACCAATTCACAGTTTTCCCCGAAGGTTCTCTTCGCAAGCTCTAAGATTTTTGGGTCAACGCCGTTCATCACCGGTACGTTAGCACAAGTGGTTGGCGAAAGCAGGTGTGAACCCTCAAAGCTTCCCGAGCGATAACCGGGCTCATACGACTGTGCGAACAGTCTCTCAAAAGGCAGTCCGTTCTCGAGAACCGTGGCGGGATGCGCCCCCCGTAATGTGCTAATTGCTAAGTGCCAACTGCTAAGTGCTTCCCGCAAAGCCTCGTAATCCTCTCATTCCCATTGAGTTAAACCCTCGAAGTTCAATGACTTCGGTAACTTTTCCTTGTTGATTCCCGGGTGTAGTCTGCGGTCGATGTCGAACCATACGCCGGAGAACGGGAAACCGGGTCTGCCCTGGGGGCCGAAGAGCGAATCGGCGCCGCCGGAGTCTGCTGCGACGGGAAGCGCTTCCAAGAAATCGGACGGGCGCTACGTAGATATGCAGAGCGCTCCGCGTTTTCCCATCAAGCTGCCAGTTTCGGTGCATTCGAAATCGGGCGATCGCCGCGCGGAAACCGCAAACATCTCTGCGAACGGCGTGCTTTTCCAGGTGGTGGATACGGAAATGCCTGTGGGTTCGATGGTGGATTTCACGATTTCGCTTCCTGCCGAAATTGTGGGGGCGAAGGCCGACGTGCAGCTCGACTGCCGTGGCCGGGTAGTGCGCAGCTTTGAAGAAGGTGGCCGCCGGGGCGTGGGCGTGGTCATCGACGAGTACCGGTTTGAGCGCCGCTAGGCGGCGAGGGGAACGATGGAGAGCACACAACTCAGCGCGGGTGAGAATTTCGAGCAGCCGCACGAGAGCGACGCGAACGGCCAGTTCATTCGCGTGATTCTGGCGGACACGCAGGCGATTTTCCGCGCCGGCCTGCGCAAGATTTTCGCTCTCGAAGATGACATTCGCGTAGTCGGCCAGGCAGAAACGCTGGCGCAGACGCTGGCGGCGGCGAAACGCTTTTCCGCCGACATCCTGATTTTCGAGTCGGCGTTGGCGCCCGAGCCCGCCGAAGCAGTTTCTGACTTGATGCGGCAGAACCCGGGCCTGAAGCTCGTGGTGGTGACGCCGGAGCCGAACGAAGAACTCACCCTGGATCTTTTCCGGCGCGGAGCCCAAGGCATCGTTTCGCGCGAAGTTGAACCGGAGTTGCTGGTGGAGTGCCTGCGCAAAGTGGCGCAAGGTGAGTCGTGGCTCGACAGCAAGGGCATTCACTGGGTGCTGGAAGCGTACCGTTCGCAGGGAACGCGCCCGGCGGCGGCACGTTCCAAGGTTCAACTGACGCCCAAGGAATCGCTGATTGTCTCCTGCGTTACGCAGGGCATGAAGAACAAAGAGATCGCGGTGCGTGTGGGCACCACCGAGCAGGTGGTGAAGAACTATCTGCGCAAAGTGTACGACAAGCTGGGCGTAGCCGACCGTCTGGAGCTTGCCCTTTATTGCCTGCACAACCGGGTGCTTGACGGCACCGCCAAGCCTGCGGATGCGCCGGTCACCGCGGAAAACGGCAACGGCCAGGCCGCGGCCGCGGCCGCCGGAGCCGGCGGGTCCACTCCCGAAAAACTATCCTAAGCCGTAGCTTTTCCGGTCACCGGTCACACCAGATTTTCCTCTCTGGTGCTATCCTTTCCAGTTACAAAAATCGCGCAAGGTTGGCTTCGGGTCGAGTCATCATTTCTTCCTCTGGTACGAAGAGCTGGCGTTGCGTCACGACGTGAGGTGAGACGGTGAAAGGTGATCCTAAAGTGATTGCGGTGCTGAACCAGGTTTTGAAGGCGGAGCTGACCGCCATCAATCAGTATTTTCTGCATGCGGAGATGTGTGAGAACTGGGGATACGAGCGCCTGGCCAAGCACACCCGCAAAGAGTCAATCGAAGAGATGACGCATGCCGAGAAGTTGATGGAGCACATCCTCTATTTGGATGGAACTCCCAACATGAGCGACTACTTCAAGATCAACATCGGCCCCACTGTGAAGGAGCAGTTGCAGAACGACCTGCATGTGGAGTACGACGCGGTGAAGCGGTTGAACGCCGGCATCGAGACTTGCGTGAAGGCGGGGGACAACGGCTCGCGCGAACTGCTGGAGAAGATCCTGGTCGACGAAGAAGAACACATTGACTGGCTGGAAGGGCAACTGCACGCGATTGAGGAGATGGGGATCGAGAACTACCTGGCGCAGCAGTTGCACGAGAAGGAAGGCTAACAGTTCGCAGTCAGCATGGCGCGACGTCCTTCGAACTCTGGGTTCACGAGGGTTGCGGGGGCGGGTGGGACATCATAGAATCGAAGAGGAAGCTGGGCGCGTGAGCGCCGTGGTTCCTTCCTGAGACGGCTTCCCGAAGTTCGCGTCAGCCGGAGAGATGGCCGAGTGGCTGAAGGCGCACGCTTGGAAAGCGTGTTTAGGGGAAACTCTAACGTGGGTTCGAATCCCACTCTCTCCGCCATGATTCCGTTCCAGAGCAGGTGAAATCCTCGAGCTCCGCAGCGGCGGACGCCGATCCCCAAACAGCCATTCCCCGAGGAAGCGAGGGCAGCGAGCGCGACACGAAATCGATCCGTGGCCTGCGTTCGAGAGGGAGCACCCGGCTGTCTAAGGCTGCTGATCCTGGTGAATGACCAAGCCTGGGTTGGAGACAAGCGAGGCTGAAGCCTTCGCCAAATATCCTTTGCGGGCCCGTACCTCGAGCTTTTGTCCGGAGACGTGGGCGATGATCTCGATTTTCCGGTAATGGCCGTCTGGCTTGAAATCAGCCGGGGTGTAGGAGATTTCGTAGCGGTTGCGCAATTCGTCACCGATCCTGGCGAAGGCGAGTCCAACTTCTTTCGGGTCGGGCGGGAACAGGGCGCGCCCTCCGGTTTGATCGGCGAGCTTGCGCAAGGATTTCTTGCCCTCCTCCGACTCCGGATCCTTATCTTCCAAAGAGTAGGTGGAGTAGTTTGTACCGACGGCAAAGATCGTGACTCCGGCTTCCTGAGCGGCTCCGATGGCGTCGTCTAATTTGGATTTCCCGGCGTTGTTCTGCCCGTCAGACATGACAACCAGTACCCGAGCAACTGTGTCGAGCTCCGGCCGGTCCACCAGTTTTCGACAAGCGGCGAGAATTGCGTCATAGAGGGCCGTTCCTCCGCCGAGCGAAAGCCTTTGCACTCCCTTCGACAGAAGGCCGTGATCGCTGGCGAAATCCTGGGTAAGCCGAAGCTGATCGGAGAAACCCAGGGCGAATCCCAGGTCTTCGCTCTCGACGGCCTGAGACAGAAAGGTGCTGGCGGCGTCCTGCTCGAAGTGGAAGCGTGAAGTCACGGAGTCGCTGGTGTCGATCACAAGGCCGACGCGCAGGGGCAACTCGCGCCGGGTTCGAAAGGCGACGACCGCGGCAGGAGGCTTACTGTCATCTTGAATGACGATGTTACTCGCTGCCAGATTTCCCACGGGCTTGCCCTTGTGGCTGGCGGTGAACAGGACGTTCACTTCGTTTACTTCTTTTCTGACGGAAAATCCGCGCAGGGAGGGTGCGGTGTCGAGCAGGTCCTGTGCGAAACTCAACCGGCCGAAGAGCAGCAGGGCGAGGCACAGAAATGCCAAAGGGGTAAGAGAGCGCTCGGATCGATCGGCCAGATGGGGCATGGAAGCTGTCCCGCCATGCGTGCGAGGGGAGTCTATCACGTTCCGGGCGCAGGCACCTGTGACAAGCCTTTAGGGGCCTGGGGACGGTCAGGCGTTGATCACCGCCCGAAGTTTGCGCACGGCGTAGGGCATTTCGCGAGCCGAGGTGCTGCCGAAGCCCAGGATAAATCCCTGGCGAGGCCTTTTCCCCACGTAAGAGGTGGATAGAGGTACGAGCCACAATCCGGCGTGAGCGGCGCGGGCGGCGATCTCGCGATCGGAGACACCCTCGAAGGTCAGGCAAATATGCATACCGGCGGGCTCTCCGGCGACGGTGTGCTCAGCGCCGAACTCTTTTTCTATGCAGTGCAGAAGTGCATGGCGGCGCTCGCGGTAGAGCAGGCGCATTCTGCGGATGTGGCGGGCGAAGTGTCCCTCGCGGATGAAGTCGGCGAGTACGGCCTGCGAGAAGGTTGCGGGGCCGATGTCCATAGCCAGGCGGACGGTGAGAAAGCGCTCGACCAGATCTCGGGGCAGCACGAGATATCCGAGGCGCAAAGAGGGGAACAGGACCTTGCTGAAAGTTCCGATATAGATGACGTGGGCGCTCGAGTCGAGGCCCTGCAACGAAGAAATCGGCATCCCTTCGTAGCGGTAGTCGCTGTCGTAATCGTCTTCCAGGATCCAGGCTCCGGAGCGCGCGGCCCAGTCGAGCAGCTGCAGGCGCCGCGAGGCGGTCATGGTGGCACCCAGGGGATATTGGTGTGAGGGCGTGACCAGTACGGCGCGCGCATGGGGACAGCGCTCGATGCCGGAGGCGATGTCGAGTCCCTCGTCGTTTACCGGAACCGGCACGATGCGGCAGCCGTTCAAGGTAAACGCCATCCGGGCGTAGCGGTAGCCAGGATTTTCGATCCACACGCGGGAACCGGGGCCGAGCAGCGCTCGCGCCGAGATATCGAGGGCCTGCTGTGATCCGCTGACGATCATGATCTGTTCGGCTTCGCAGCGGACGCCACGCGCGGTGCGCAGATAAGATGCCAGGGCTTCGCGCAGATGTTTCAATCCCAAGGGGTGCCCGTAATCCAGGGACTTGGCGTTCATACCGCGGGAGTGGCGGGCGACCAGGCTGTTCCACACGCGAAGGGGAAATTCTTCCGTGGCGACTTGTCCCACGGCGAAGGCGCCTAAACCGCGACGCCATGGAGGAGTATTGACAGGTCTGAGAAGCAAACCGCTGTTTGCTGTCCGGTGTCTGCCCACGCTGCTGAGGGAACGCGGAGTTTGGCTGGACACACCTTGATCAGGAAGGGAGAGAGAGATTTTCGTTCCGGAACCAGCGTGGCTTTGGAAGTATCCCTCGGCCCCGAGTTGGGCGTAAGCGCTGAGGACGGGAATGCGTGAGACGCCGAGTTCGAAGGCCAGACCGCGCGTGGAGGGAACCCGCTGCCCGGGGCGCAGGGCCCCGCTCAGGATGGCATCGCGATATGCGTCATAAATCTGCCGATGCAGAGGCTTGCGGGCTTTGCGGTCGATGGAAAGAATAGGGGTGACGGCGGCAGGCATGGTGGTCCCCAGATGGTTATATCAAAATCGCGCAAAGTGGATATTGGCACAGACCAGTTCACGGGCCAAAATCAAGGAAAGGACGACCATGCGAAAACTGATGCGATTCTGTGCGGTTGTTGCTCTCCTAGCGCTGTTAACTGTCATGCCGGCGAGCAGCCGGTCGCAGAATGCTGAAAATGGGGGAGAAAACCCGCCCCCCTCAAAAGACGGAGTAGTGTACGTCTGCGCCTGTCTGAAGACGAAGTCGTGCTTCTGCATGACGGAGGCCAAGATGGCGGGGCCATGCGCTTGCGGGACCGCGGGCGGACCTCCGATGAAGGCGGTTCCCAGTAATAGCGCCTGGGCGAAAGAGAACCGCAAGGCGCTCTCGAAATAAGGACAAGTCCGATGAAGAAGCTCCACTTGGGGCGTCATATATTTGGACTGGCCGCCATTCTATTTGGATTCGTCACTCTTTACTGGCGGGACTTCAACATCTGGCAACAGATCCAGGTGTTGGGAGAGGTGCCACACCGGGAGGTGCTGGTCTACCTGGCAGCGTCCATCGAAATCGTGGCCGGCTTGCTGATTCAGTGGCGGGCGACGGCTCGCGCGGCGGCGTTCGCGCTGGGTGCCATCTACCTAATCTTTGCCCTGCTGTGGGTGCCGCACATTGTCGCGCAGCCGCGGGTCTACGATCGCTGGGGGAACTTCTTTGAACAGTTCTCGCAGGTGGCGGGAGCGCTGATTGTATATGCGACCTGCGATGATTCTTTGAGATCAAAGGCCCTAGCTCGAATGGGATATGTCTTTTTTGGGGTCTGCGTGATTTCGTTCACACTCGAGCAGCTTATCTATCTCTCGGGAACGGCGAGATTCGTTCCCAAGTGGATTCCGCCGGGACAGATGTTTTGGGCGGTGGCCACTACCATCGCCTTCGCACTGGCGGCCGTCGCTTTGCTTTCGGGATGGTGGGCGCTGCTGGCCTCACGACTGCTGACCGTGATGTTGATGGGTTTTGGCGTGCTGGTGTGGCTGCCGGGGCCGTTTCGGGCTCCGCATCTGCTAACCAATTGGGCGGGGAACGCAGAGAATCTCTCTATCGCAGGGGCGGCGTGGATTGTTGCGGATTATCTTGGGCAGGGGCAGATCAGGCGGGCGCCAGGGGTTAAAACAAAGAACCTGGCATAGATGTTTCTGGCCCGGCCGACACCTCACCCGGTGATTTGCCGCTCTAGGCACAGCGGCATGCGTCCGTGCTTCCTCCCCCCGAGATCAGGCTGCTTCGGCGATCTTACCGGTAGCGAGCCTCACGATCCTGGGTTTGACCAGTTCCTCGAAGTCTTCCCACGCCAGGCGGAGCAGCTCCCTGTGCGATCCCGCATTGAAGGCAATTTCCTTGTCATGCGAGAGTGCCGTATCTACGAACACTTTCATGTCGTAGAGATTTCCGAAGGGGGGCATAGCTCCGGTCTCGCAGTCGGGAAAGTTATCGCGAAATTCATCCTCGCTTGCAACCTCTACCCTGACCGCCCCGCTGGCGGCACGCAAGAGCGAAAGATCCACGTGCCGCGAGGCGGGAACCACAGCCAGGGCCAGCTTGCCATCGAGCTTCACTACCACGGTCTTGGCTAGTTCTTTTCCGGGGATGTGAGCTACGGCGGCAATGCCCTGGGCGGTGTAGGCCAGCGAGTGGGAGATGGTGACGTAGCGTATTTTTTGACTGTCGAGGAAGTCTTTCAGCCGGTTGAGCGACATGGGAGAGTCCTTTCCAATGCCGAACAGACGGGCGATTCGACACTACTTCATATTCATTGTCTACCTGCCACGGGGCGAGGAAAGTACAGCGCGCACATCCGGCTGTGAGCTAACCTGCGGCTGTGATTCCGGTCACTGCGCGGACCGCCGTACGCGGACTAGCTGTTAGGCGAGACGGGGGTGCGTCATGGTGATCGCTTCTGAGCTGAAGGCGGGCGCGGTTCTTCGCATTGAAGGCCAGATTTATAAAGTGCTGGAAGCGGAATTCAGGGCGGGTACGGCCAAACTGGGTGGAGTGGTCAAAACGAAGCTATGCAACGTGGCCAGCCGGCGTTTCTGGGAACCGCACTTTCGCCCGGAGGAACGCCTGGAGGACGTGGAAGTGGAGCAACAACGCATGGAGTTCCTGTTCGCCACGGAAGATAATTTTACCTTCATGAATCCGGCGAACTTCGAGCAGGTGGAAGTGCCGGCCGCGCTGCTGGGTCCGGCTGGATCGTTCCTGCAGTCCGGGAGCGAACTGCCGGTGGAATTTTTCGAGGGCCGGCCGATCAGCGTCAGTGTCCCCGAAATTATGGAAGCGCGTGTAGCTGATACCCAACCCGCCACCCACTCACAGCAGGACAGCGCCTGGAAAGAGGCCATGCTGGAGAACGGCTTGCGTATCCGTGTTCCTTTGTTTATCGGTCCCGGGGAAGTGGTGCGTGTGGAGGTGAGCACGGGACGCTACGTGGAGCGGGTGCGCTGGGAGCGCAAGCGTAGCGCATGAGCCGTTTGGGATAGGATTTGTACGCTGCGGTCTTTATTCCTCGGCCTTGCCTCTGGCGAGAAATCCCCAGATCATCAGGAACAGCCCCAACCCAGCGAGCGACGCGATAATGGCAACGAAGCCCGTGGCCCGCCCTAACTTGAGGGCCGCGGGAAAGAAAAATAGCACCAGCA
>Ga0335085_10004180_pt1 | contig 24154 bp, 27 predicted proteins | sample Lox_Sample_45_FD_206712 | JGI IMG/M metagenome (GOLD analysis project Ga0335085, IMG submission 206712) | Soil microbial communities from Loxahatchee National Wildlife Refuge, Florida, United States - Lox_Sample_4.5 | ecosystem: Environmental > Terrestrial > Soil > Wetlands | place: USA...
GTCGAGTACGCCGTCCAGCACGCGGGCGAGCTCGACCGGAAGGTGTATCCCGTGCCGGCCGAGATCGACAAGGAGATCGCCCGCCTCAAGCTCGAGACCATGGGCGTCGGCATCGACACGCTCACGGAGGAGCAGGCCCGGTACCTCGCCTCGTGGGACGAGGGGACCTGAACGAGCTCGAGCCGGAACGGATCGTTCGTCTGGAGGAACAGCCGCCGCGGGTCGTGCTGCTCGATCAGCGGCGGCTGCCCGACGACGTCGCCGAGGTCTCGTGCTCGTCGGCGGCGGAGGTGGCCGACGCGATCCGGGCGATGGTCGTGCGCGGCGCGCCGGCGATCGGCGTCGCCGCCGCGTACGGCCTCGCGCTCGCGGCGCTCCGCGGCGAGGACCCGGACGAGGCGGAGCGCGTGCTCGCCGCGTCGCGTCCCACGGCGGTGAACCTCCCGTGGGCGCTCGCGCAGATGCGGGGCGACCCGACGCCGGAGCATGCCCGGGCCCTCCACCGGGAGGAGGTCGACCGCTGCCGGCGCATGTCCGCGCACGCGGCCGAGCTGTTCGCGCCCGGCACACGTGCGCTCACCCATTGCAACGCGGGCGGGCTCGCCACCGGCGGCTACGGCTCCGCGGTCGGTGCGCTCCGCGCCGCGTGGGAGTGCGGGCTGCTCGAACGGGTCCTCGTCGACGAGACGCGCCCGCTCCTGCAGGGCGCACGCCTCACGGCGTGGGAGCTCGAGACCGTCGGGATCCCGCACGCGGTCATCGCCGACTCCGCCGCCGCGTCGCTGATGGCCGCGGGCGAGGTCGACCTCGTCGTCACCGGCGCCGACCGGATCGCCGCGAACGGCGACACCGCGAACAAGATCGGGACATACTCCCTCGCGGTGCTGGCCGCGCATCACGGGATCCCGCTCGTCGTCGTCGCGCCGACCTCGACCGTCGATCCGGCGACCGCGACCGGCGCCGGGATCCCGATCGAGGAGCGTGACCCGGCGGAGGTGACCGCGCGCTTCCCGGCCCGCAATCCCGCCTTCGACGTGACGCCGGCCGGGTTGATCGCGGCGATCGTGACCGAGCGCGGCGTCCATCGCGCGCCGTACGCCGAGTCGCTCGCCGCGTGAAGACGATCGTCCTCGCAGCGGGGTACGCGACGCGGCTCTACCCGCTCACCCTCACGATCGCGAAGCCGCTGCTCCCGGTCGGCGGTCGCCCGATGATCGACCACCTCCTCGACCGCATCCGCGAGCTCGACGAGCCGGGCGAGGTGCACGTCGTCACGAACCACAAGTTCGCCGCGTCGTTCGAGGCGTGGGCGGCCGGCCGCGACGGCGTCGTCGTGCACGACGACGGGACGACGAGCGAGGACGACCGCCTCGGCGCGATCGGCGACATCGCGTTCGTCGTCGACCGCGCCGGGCTCGAGGGCGAGGACCTGCTCGTCGTCGCGGGCGACAATCTCTTCGACTCCAGCCTCGCCGGGTACGTGGCGTGGTGGCGCGGCAAGGGGGAGGCGAGCGCCGTCGCGCTCCACGACGTCGGCGACCTCGGGCTCGCGCGGCAGTACGGGATCGTCGCGCTCGGCGAGGACGACCGGGTCGTCTCGTTCCAGGAGAAGCCGGCCGAGCCGGCGTCGACCCTCGCGGCCACCGCCACCTACCTCTACCACCGCGAGCACGCGGCGCTTCTCGGCGACTACCTCGCCGGCGGCAACTCGCCGGACCAGCCCGGGCGCTTCGTCGCGTGGCTCGTCGGCCGCGTCCCCGTCTACGGCTACCGCTTCGAGGGGGACTGGCGCGACATCGGCGACGCCGAGCAGCTGCTCGACGCCGACAACCGGCTCCGCGCGCTCGCCGGCCTACCGGCGCGGGCGGCGTACACGCTCGACTAGGCTCCGCCGATGTCGCGGATCTCGACGAGCGCCGAGGACGTCCGCTGGGATCTGTCGGAGCTCAGCCCAGGCGCCGAGGAGGCGCGGGCCGAGTGGACGGAGCTCGTGGCGCGGGCCACCGCGTTCGCGTCCCGCAACCGCGGCACGGTCGCCGGGCGCGACGCCGCGGGGCTGCGCGCGCTGCTCGACGAGTGCGACGTCGTCATGCAGGATCTCGCGCGGCTCGCCGTCTACGGCAGCTCGCGCGTGAACATGGACGCCGCCGACGTCGAGGCGAACGACCTCGCCACGTTCGCGCGCGACCGCATCGCCGAGGCGGAGAACGAGCTGCTGTTCCTCGACCTCGAGTGGATCGCGCTCGACGACGAGCCGGCCCGGACGCTGCTCGCATCGGCGGAGCTCGCGCCGCACGCGCACAAGCTCCGGCTGCTCCGCGAGGAGAAGCCGTACGTCCTGACCGAGCCGGAGGAGCAGGCGCTGAACGCGCGCGCGCCGTCGGTCGCGTCGTGGGCGGCGCTCCACGACCGCCAGATCGCGACGCTCGAGATCCCGTTCGACGCGGGCGACGGCGTCGAGCCGCACTCCGTCAACCTCTTGCTCTCGCTCCTGTTCCGGCCGGAGCGGGAGATCCGGCTCTGCGCGCTCGCCGCGCTCTACGACGGGCTCGAGCCGCGCGCCGAGGTGCTCGCCTCCTGCTACGACGCGATCGTCGGCGACCGGCTCGGGCTCGACCGCGTGCGCGGCTTCGCCGACCCGATGCAGCCGACGCACATGCAGAACGAGGTCGACGCCGCGACAGTCGACGCGATGATGGCCGCGACTGTCGAGAGCTACGGGCTCGGCCGCCGCTGGTTCGAGGCAAAGGCGCGCATGCTCGGGCTCGAGAAGCTCCACCTCGCGGACCAGTACGCGCCGATCGGCGAGGGCCGCGACTTCCCGTGGACGGAGGCGGTCGAGATCGTCGACGCCTCGTTCGGCGCGTTCTCGCCGCGGCTCTCGGAGCTCTTCCGCGCCTGCCTCGACGCCGGCCACGTCGATGCGGCGTCACGCGCGGGCAAGGCGAGCGGCGCCTACTGCACGACCGTGACGAAGGAGATCCTGCCGCTCGTGCTGCTGAACTACACGGGACGCTTCCGCGACGTCGTCACGCTCGCGCACGAGTTCGGCCACGCGACACACGGCGCGCTCGCGCTCGAGCGCCAGACGTACCGCTCCCACCGCACCGGCCTCGCCCTGGCCGAGGTGCCGTCGACGTTCGCGCAGCTCGTCGCCGCCGACTACCTGCTCGAGCACGAGTCGGATGCGCAGACCCGCAGCGCGCTCGTCGTCGACCGCCTCGAGCAGGCGATGGCGGCGATCTTCCGCCAGGTCGTCTTCGCCCGCTTCGAGCAGCGCGCGTACGCGCTCCGGGCGGAGGGCAGGACGCTGACGCCGGAGCGGCTGTCGGAGATCTGGTTCGAGGAGAACAGCGAGTACTACGGCGACGCGGCCGAGCTCCCGGAGGCGTACCGGCTCGGCTGGTCGTACGTCCCGCACTTCATCCACGTCCGCTTCTACACGTACGCGTACGCGTTCGCGCACCTGCTCGCGCTCCTGCTGCACGGCCGCTACCGCGAGGATCCGGAGTCGTTCGTCCCGCTCTACCTCGACCTCCTCGCCTCGGGCGGCTCGGCGTCGCCCGCCGATCTCGTCGCGCCGTTCGGGATCGACCTCACCGCCCCGGGCACCTGGCGCGCCGCGTACGACGAGTTCGAGGTGCTGCTCGAGGAGGCCGAGGCGCTCGCGGACGCGTAGAAGCCTCCGGCTTTCCGTGACGATTCCGGCGCTAGCGTCGGAGCGATGCTCGACCTGCTGCTGCCGCGCCGCTGCCTCGTCTGCGGCGCCGGCGGGACGCAGCTCTGCGGCGGTTGCCTCGAGCGGCTGCCGCGGATCGAGCCGCCGCTCTGCGAGTGCTGCGGCGCGCCGACGGCGTGGCCGGTCGCGCGCTGCCGCGAGTGCGCGGGGCGCAGGATCGCGTTCGCCTCGGCGCGCGCCGCGGTCGTCTACGACGAGGCGGTGCGCCGCATCGTCGGCGGCTGGAAGGAGCGCGGGCTGCGCAGGCTCGCGGACGAGGCGGCCACGCTCGTCGCCGAGGCGCTTCCGCATCCCGGCGCCGTCACGGTGACGTTCGTCCCGCCGGACGCCGGGCGGCGGCTCGAGCGCGGCCATCATCCGGCGGAGCGGCTCGCCGAGGCGCTCGCCGCCCGGTGGGAGCTGCCGTGCGCGCCGCTGCTCGCGCGGGCCGGCGCGGCTCGCCGCCAGCGCGGGCTCTCGCTCGCCGAGCGGCGCCGCAACGTCTCGCGGGCGTTCCACGCGACAGGGCGCGCGCCGGCGCGGCTGCTCCTCGTCGACGACGTCTACACGAGCGGCGCGACCGTCTCCGCAGCCGCCTCGGCGCTGCGGGCGGCGGGCGCCCGCCGGGTCGACGCGGTCACCTTTGCGAGGGCGGTGCGGGCCCCCGGATTGGTGTTACAACAGGGGTACCGAACGCCGAACTAGGAGGCGGGCATGCAGCTCAACATCAAGGGCAAGAACCTCGAGGTGAGCGACTCCATCCGGAGCTACGCGGAGCGCAAGCTCGGAAAGCTCGACAAGCAGCTGAGCGACCTCGTCAAGGTCGAGCTCGAGCTCGCGGTCGAGCGCAACCCGTCGATTGCGGCAAGCCAGACGGCGGAGGCGACGGTCTGGCTCAAACGGCACACGCTGCGCGCGCGCGAGTCGACGCCGGACATGAAGGCGTCGATCGACCAGCTGACCGACAAGCTGCTGCGCCAGGTCAAGGAGGAGCGCGAGAAGCGCGCCGCGAAGCGGAAGAACGTCGACAAGCAGGCCTTGCTCGAAGGCGCAGCCGACGTCGCGGCGACCGACGCCGAGTAGGTGGGGCTCTTCCGCAGGAGCGAGCCGCTGCACGTGCGGCTGGCCCGCGAGGCGGGTCTCGGCGCAGGCGCCGGCCCGCAGCCGATCGACACGCGTCCGCCCACGCTCGAGACGGGCGTGCACGGGCTCCCGCGCCCGCGCGCATGGGACGTGACGGTCACCGCGGAGGCGCCGGGAATCGAGGGCGACGACGCGACGTTCGTCGCGCTGCCCGACGGGAGCCTCCTCGTCGAGCAGGGCCCGGACCAGTCGCTCGAGCCGCTGGCCGCCGCAGTGGAGCAGGAGCTGAAGCCGCCCTACCGCGCCCGCGCGGTCCGCCGCGGCGAGAGGCTCTGGGCAGTGCAGGCGCGGCGGATCGAGGTGCTCGAGATCCGGGACGGCCCCGGCGGCGACTCGATCGAGCTCACGCACACCGCCGACGGCACCACGCTGTCGATCGACGACGCCCGCACCTTCGGCTCGCTGCCGCAGCTCGAGGAGAGGGGAGCGCGCGAGGGCAGCGAATACACGGTGCGCGCGGAGCGGCTCGACGGCGACCTCTGGGAGGTCCGGGCGGCCGCCCTCTGACCGCTACCCTTCGTTCATGGCTCAGCAGCTCGGCTCCTTCGAGAAGGTCCTCCGCGTCGGCGAGGGCCGCCGGCTCAAGCGGCTCGCCCAGCAGGCCGCCTACATCGGCACGCTGGAGCCCGAATACGAGGCACTCTCCGACGAGGAGCTGGCCGCGAAGACCGTGTGGTTCCGCGAGCGGCTCACGAACGGCGAGAGCCTCGACGAGCTCCTGTTCGAGGCGTTCGCGGCGGTGCGCGAGTCGTTCAAGCGGACGATGGACGTCCGGCTGTTCGACGTCCAGCTGATGGGCGGGATCGTCCTCCACGAGGGCGACATCGCCGAGATGAAGACGGGCGAGGGCAAGACGTTCGTCGCCACGCAGGCGCTGTACCTCAACGCGCTCGCGGGCAACGGCACGCACCTCGTCACCGTCAACGACTACCTGGCGCAGCGCGACCGCGAGTGGACGCGTCCCGTCTACGAGGCGCTCGGGATGCGCACCGCGTTCATCGAGAACATGATGCCGTTCGAGCCGCGCCGCGACGCTTACCTCGCCGACGTCACGTACGGGACGAACTCCGAGTTCGGCTTCGACTACCTCCGCGACAACATGGCGGTCTCCCTCGAAGGGATCGTCCAGCGGGGCCATCACTACGCGATCGTGGACGAGGTCGACTCGATCCTTATCGACGAGGCGCGGACGCCGCTGATCATCTCCGGCGAGCCGGAGACCGCGGCGCAGCTCTACTACGACTTCGCGCGCGTCGTCCCGCAGCTGGCCGCGCACGAGTCGCACCCGGGCGACCCGAAGGGCGCGGCCGAGGACGCCGGCGCCGACTACGAGTTCGACGAGAAGCACAAGACCGTCGCCGTCACCGAGCAGGGCGTCGAGAAGGTCGAGCGCGCGCTCCGGATCGAGAACCTCTACGACCCGCGCAACGCGCAGGTCGTCAACCACCTCGTCCAGGCGCTGAAGGCACAGTCGCTGTACCACCGCGACATCGACTACGTCGTCCAGGACGGCGAGGTGAAGATCGTCGACGAGTTCACCGGCCGCATCATGGAGGGCCGCCGCTGGAGCGAGGGACTGCACCAGGCGGTCGAGGCGAAGGAGGGCGTCAAGATCCAGGAGGAGCACCAGACGCTCGCGACGATCACCCTCCAGAACTACTTCCGCCTGTACGAGAAGCTCGGCGGCATGACCGGTACGGCGAAGACCGAGGAGAAGGAGTTCGTCGAGATCTACAACCTCAACGTCGTCGAGATCCCGACGAACGTGCCGGTCGCGCGCGCTGACGAGCAGGACCTCGTCTTCAAGTCGAAGGAGGGCAAGTTCGCCGCCGTCGCCCGCGACATCAAGGAGCGCCGCGAGAAGGGCCAGCCGGTGCTCGTCGGCACGATCGCCGTCGAGACGTCGGAGTACCTCTCGCAGCTGCTGACGCGGCAGGGCGTCCCGCACAACGTCCTCAACGCGAAGGAGCACGCACGCGAGGCGGAGATCATCAAGGACGCGGGCCAGCGCGGCGCGGTCACGATCGCGACGAACATGGCCGGCCGCGGCGTCGACATCAAGCTCGGCGAGGGCGTGCTCGACCTGGGCGGCCTCTACGTGCTCGGCACCGAGCGGCACGAGTCGCGCCGGATCGACAACCAGCTCCGCGGCCGCTCGGGCCGCCAGGGCGATCCCGGCGAGACGCGCTTCTACCTGTCCGGCGAGGACGATCTCGTGCGGCTGTTCGCCGGCGATCGGATCAAGGGGATCATGGAGCGCTTCAAGATCCCGGACGACCAGCCGATGGAGGCGAAGATCCTCAGCCGGCAGATCGAGGGTGCGCAGAAGAAGGTCGAGGAGCAGAACTTCGTCATGCGCAAGAACGTCCTCAAGTACGACGACGTGATGAATCGGCACCGCGGCCGCATCTACGAGCAGCGGGGCGAGGTGCTCGAGGGCGAGGACATGTCCGAGCAGGTCGGCATGTGGATCGACGAGGTCGTCGAGAACACCGTCCTCCAGTTCACGCAGGAGCAGTACCCGGAGGAGTGGGACCTCGAGGCGCTGACGAACGCGATGGCGGCGCTCTACAGCACCGAGATCACCGCGCAGGAGCTGCGGGAGGACCTCGGCGACATCACGCGCGACGCGCTCGTCGAGGAGTTCCAGGCCGACGCGCGCGACGAGTACGCGGCGAAGGAGGAGGAGTTCGGTTCGGAGCTGATGCGCGAGCTCGAGCGGTTCGTGATCCTCCAGGTCGTCGACGTCCGCTGGCGCGAGCACCTCGACAACATGGACTACCTGCGCGAGGGCGTGCACCTTCGCTCGATGGCGCAGAAGGATCCGCTCGTCGAGTACACGGCGGAGGGCGAGCGGATGTTCACCGAGCTCGGCCGCTCGATCCGCGCCGAGGTCGTGCTGCATCTGTTCCACGCGGAGCTCGCGCCGCAGGAGGCGCAGCAGCAGGAGTTCGTGCCGGCGACGGCGCCGGGCGGGAACGGCAACCTCCGCTACGAGCATCAGACGTCGGCGGGCGCCGAGGTGATCGACGCGGCGCTGGCGGGGGGCGCGAGCACGGCGGCAGTGGCCGCCCCGGCGGCGACGCAGACGATCCAGGCGAGCCCGCACGAGAAGCTCGGCCGCAACGACCCCTGCTGGTGCGGGAGCGGCAAGAAGTACAAGAAGTGCCACGGGGCCTGAGCCGCGTCGCCACCGCCCGCCACGAGCACGTCCTCGCGGGACATGCACTGTCTCTTGACGGTGACTGTCACCGTAACGTGCGCCGCCGCGTACGCGGCAGCGGAAATCGGCTGACGGACTCGCAGGGACCTGTCGTAGCTCTTAACAGTGACTGTCACCATGTGGGGTTCGCGGCGTTCCGACAGGTCCAGTTCGGGCACGATGGATGACATGTCCGTGGCGACCGAGAATCCGGCGATGGGCGTCGCGCTCAACGGGCTGACGAAGACATTCGCCGGCGAGCACGGCGTCGTCGAGGCCGTGCGCTCGATCGACGTGTCGATCGGGCTCGGCGAGACGGTCGCGCTGCTCGGGCCGAACGGGGCCGGGAAGTCGACGACGATCGACATGCTCCTCGGGCTCCAGGACCCGGACGCGGGGACCGCGCATCTGTTCGGCGGCGAGCCGAAGGCGGCGGTGGCGGCGGGCCGCGTCGGCGCGATGCTGCAAACCGGTCAGCTGATCCGCGACCTCACCGTGCGCGAGCTGATCTCGATGGTGGCGTCGCTCTACCCGAGGCCGCTCGGCGTCGACGAGACGATCGCGCTGACGCGGATCGAGGAGATCGCCGACCGCCGCACGCAGAAGCTCTCCGGCGGCGAGACCCAGCGCGCGCGGTTCGCGATCGCGCTCGTCAGCAACCCCGACCTGCTCGTCCTCGACGAGCCGACGGTGGCGATGGACGTCGAGTCGCGGCGCGCCTTCTGGACGACGATGCGCGACTTCGCGGCGCACGGCCGCACGATCCTCTTCGCGACGCACTATCTCGAGGAGGCCGACGCGTACGCGGACCGCGCCGTGCTGATGGCGCACGGGCGCGTCGTCGCGGACGGCCCGCCGACCGAGATCAAGGCGATGGTCGGCCAGCGCCGCATCCGCGCGACGCTCCCCGGCGTGCCGCTCGAGGCGCTCGAGGTGCTCGACGGCGTGACGCGGGCGGAGCGCCGCGGCGAGTCGATCGTGCTCGCGTGCTCCGACTCCGACGCGGCGATCCGGGCGCTGCTCGCCCGCTTCCCCGACGCGCGCGACATCGAGATCTCCGGCGCCGACCTCGAGGACGCGTTCATCGAGCTGACGGGATCCCAGGCGGGCTCGTGACGTTCGCGACCTACATGCGCTACGAAGCGCTGCGGACGCTGCGCAACCGGCGCTTCATGATCCTCGCGCTCGGGTTTCCGCTCGTCATCTACTTCATGATCGCGACGCCGAACCGGCACGTGCAGAACATCGGGGGCACGGGCATCTCTGCGCCGCTGTATCTGATGGTCGGTCTCGTCACGTTCGGGACGATGAACGCGATGCTGGGTTCCGGCGCGCGCATCGCGGCCGAGCGCACAGCCGGCTGGAACCGCCAGCTGCGGATCACGCCGCTGTCCCCGCGGACCTACTTCCGGACCAAGGTGCTGACGGGCTACATGCTCGCCGCCATGACGATGCTGCTCCTCTACGTCGCGGGCTCGCTGCTCGGCGTGCGTCTCTCGGCGGGCGAGTGGTTCCAGATGACGGCGCTGCTCCTCGTCGGACTCATCCCGTTCGCGGCGCTCGGGATCCTCTTCGGGCACCTGCTGACGCCGGACTCGATCGGACCGGCGATCGGCGGCCTGACGGCGGCGCTGTCGATCCTCGGCGGGGTCTGGTTCCCGGTCACCGGGCACGGCGTCCTCCACGACATCGCGCTCGCGCTGCCGTCGTACTGGCTCGTCCAGGCGGCGCACGTCGGCATCGGCGGCGGCGGCTGGGGGGCGAAGGGCTGGATCGTGCTCGCCGTGTGGACGGTCGCCGCCGCGTTCCTCGCGCGCCGCGCGTACGAGCGCGACACGAAGCGCGCGTAGCTACGATCGGTTCCGCGATGGCCGACCACGACGACCGTTCGATCGAGGAGCAGCTCGAGGAGATCGGGGCCCAGCTCGACTGGGTCCGTGGTTACCTTTGACCCGGAGGCGCTGAGGACGCGTCTCGACGCGCTCGAGCGGGAGCTCGGGCAGCCGGGATTCTGGGACGACCAGCAGCGCGCCGCCGCCGTCTCCGCGGAGCACGCGCGGGTGGCGAAGCGCCTCGAGCGCTACGAGCGGCTCAACCGCGAGTACGCGGACGCGCGCGACCTGTACGCAATGGACGAGTCCCTTGGGGACGAGGTGGCGCGGAGCCTCGCCCCGCTGCGGCGCGAGCTCGAGCGGGTGCAGGAGGACGCGCTCTTCTCCGGCGAGTACGACGCCGGCGACGCCGTCGTCACCATCCAGGCGGATGCGGGCGGCACCGACGCGCAGGACTGGGCCGAGATCCTCCTGCGCATGTACCTCCGCTGGGCGGAGCAGCGCGGCTTCGCGACGGAGCTGCTCGAGACGAGTCCCGGCGAGGAGTACGGGATCAAGTCTGCGACGTTCACCGTGAAGGGGGACAACACCTACGGGATCCTCAAGGCGGAGCGCGGCAAGCACCGGCTCGTCCGCCTCAGCCCGTTCGACTCGGCGCACCGCCGGCACACGAGCTTCGCCCAGGTGATCGTCGCGCCGCTGCTGCCCGACGACGTCACCGTCGAGATCGACGACGACGACCTCCGCATCGACACGTACCGGTCGTCCGGCGCCGGCGGCCAGCATGTGAACAAGACCGACTCGGCCGTCCGGATCACGCATCTCCCGACCGGGATCGTCGTCTCCGTCCAGAACGAGCGCAGCCAGTCGTCGAACAAGGAGACGGCGATGAAGATCCTGCGCTCCCGGCTCGCCGAGCGGGCGGAGGAGGAGCGCGACGCCGAGCTGGCCCGGGAGCGGGGCGGGGTGAGCATGGGCTTCGGCGGCAACGCGATCCGGAGCTACGTCCTCCATCCGTACCAGCTGATCAAGGACCACCGCACCGATTTCGAGATGGGGAACACCCAGGCGGTGCTCGACGGCGACCTCGACGGCTTCATTCGTGCGTATCTGCTCAAGACGGCAGGAAACGGATCGTAGGCCGCCGAACCGTTCGGTAGACTGGGGCTCCGCCATCTGTCCGGCGCGGGCCCGGCGGCCCGCATCCCGACTCTCGCACCACCGGTACAGGACGACGTGACAGACCTCGAGACAGAGCTCGCTCCGGCGATTCCCTCCGTGGAGGCCCAGCCCGCGGAGAACGGGAGCGGTCCGCAGCTGCAGGCGGTCCCGGGAGTCGGCTCGATGATCGTGTTCGAGGGCGTGACGAAGGTCTACGAGCCCGACGTCACCGCCCTCCGCGACGTCTCCTTCGTGATCGAGAAGGGCGAGTTCGTCTTCATCGTCGGCGCCTCGGGTTCGGGCAAGTCGACCCTGATCAAGCTCCTGCTGAAGGAGATCGAGCCGACGGTCGGCCGGATTCTCGTCGGCGGCCGGGACCTGACGCGGCTGAAGGGCGGCAAGGTGCCGCTGCTGCGTCGGAACGTCGGCTGCGTGTTCCAGGACTTCAAGCTGCTCCCGAGCCGCACCGCCTCCGAGAACGTCGCGTACGCGCTGAAGGTGCAGGGCGAGAGCCGCTCCTCGATCCGGCGCAAGGTGCCCGAGGTGATGAACATGGTCGGGCTCGCGCACAAGATGAACTCGCTCCCCGACGAGCTGTCCGGCGGCGAGCAGCAGCGCGTGTCGATCGCGCGTGCCGTCGTCAACCACCCGCCGCTGCTCGTCTGCGACGAGCCGACCGGGAACCTCGACCCCGACACCTCCGTCGGGATCATGCAGCTCCTGTACCGGATCAACCGGGCCGGCACGACGATCCTGATGGTGACCCACGACCGCGAGATGGTCGACAAGATGCGCAAGCGCGTGATCGCGCTCGAGGACGGCAGGGTCTCGCGCGACGAGCGTCGCGGGGGATACACCTCCGAATGAGCCGGATCAGGCTGCTCTTCTCCGAGGCGTGGTCCTCGATCCGGATGAACCTGTCGACGACGTTCGCCGCGACGATGACGGTTCTGATCGGCATGTTCCTGCTCGGGCTGTTCATCGCCCTCGGCACCTGGGTGCTGTCATGGTCCGACCACGTGAAGAAGGAGCTCCAGGTCAAGGTCTACTTTGCCGGCACGGCGACGCAGGCGCAGGAGTACGCCGTCGGCCAGAAGCTGCGCAGCGACCCGCACGTGAAGGACGTCGTCTTCGTCTCGAAGGGCAAGGCGTACAAGATCATGGAGGGCAAGTTCCCGGAGCTGTTCAAGACGCAGCTGCCGTCGAATCCGTTCCCCGACTCGTACAACGTCACGCCGACGAAGGGCGAGTACACGCCCGAGCTGGGCGCCGCCGTCCAGCGTGCGCACTATGCCGGCGTCGACGAGGTGACCTGGGGGAACAAGACGGCGCACCGCGTGCTGACGATCGCCGAGGTGATCTGGATCGTCTTCCTCGTCGCGGTCGTGCTGCTCGTGACGGCGTCGACGCTGCTGATCGCGAACACGATCCGGTTGTCGATCTTCGCGCGGCGGCGGGAGATCGAGGTGATGAAGCTCGTCGGCGCGACGAACTGGTTCATCCGCGGCCCGTTCATGCTCGAGGGCCTGATCTGCGGGCTCGGCGGCGCGCTGCTCGCGGTGATCCTGCTGATCCTCGGCAAGGAGATCGCGCTGCCGTCGATCCTGCCGCACATCGGCGGCGGCTCCGACGTGCACGCGCTCCCGTTCTCGCTGAACGCGCTCGCGCTGCTCGGCACCGGTCTACTGCTCGGCGCCGCCGGCTCCGGGATCACGCTGCGCCGCTTCCTCCAGGTCTAGACGAGCGGGACCGCGCGCCGACGGAGCGGCCCCGCCCTCTCCCCCACCCAGGGTGGGGGGTCGTTCCCTCCGCCCTCGGGATCGACGCTACCGGAGAACCCGTCACGCGTCGCTCGCGGCTCCGTCGCAATTCGCCGACGCGGCGCAGGCTTGACGTCACGGTCGCCACGAGCGGTCATGCAAGGGACACCCGACTTGAGCCGCGACGGGTTGCTGCCGATCACGGCCGTGTGAGCTCGCGGCATGCCTCGATGATGGCCGTCGTCGCGCTGGTCGCGTGTCTCGCCGCGGCCGGATACGCCCTGTTCGCCCACACGCATCGAGACTCCGGCGTGAAGATCGACTTCCCCGACCGGCGCGCCGCTGACGACGCGACGGGAGCGGCCGGGTGGATCTGGCCCGACGGCGTCCCGGGGTGGAAGCCCGGCCAGATTCTCAAGGGGTATCCCGTCTCCGGGCTCCAGCCCGTCGAGGTCGAAGCGGCGCAGCTCGCCGCCGCGCGAGCGATGCTCGACGCAGAGGGTGTACGCGTGCTCGACTCGATTCGACCGAGCCATGCCGGTGTGCTCGCGATCCTCGCCGCGCCCACGCTCGACGAGCAGCCGGCGAAGACGTGCCTCGCCGCCCTGTTCCCGGGCTCTGCGCCCGTGGTGTGGCGCTGCCCGGGGCCGCACCAGCTCTCGCATGCTCACGTGCTCGCCGCCGCCGTGAGGCTGCGAACGTCAGGGCAGCCGCTCTACCTCGTCGGTGTCGCGCGCGGCGACGTCGACAGCGTCGAGGTCGAGGACACAGCGGCGGAACCGGGGAGCCGTGACGCGCTCTCGATGGGCCTCTATTCGCGCAGCGACCGGAGCTGGGGCGAGTTCTACCCGTTCGCATTCTCCATCCACGCGTCGACGCGGCTGCTCGTGTACGGGCACGGGCGCCTGCTCGAGTCGCTGTCCCTCGACGTGCCGCCGGGGCAGGAGCGCGTCCTCAAGTAGGCACCGCCGCTACCGTGGACAGATGGCCCACGGACGGAACCAGCGCCAGAAGCGGCCGAGCCGCAGCGAACGGCACCGCGCGCGGCAGCCGCGGCGGAAGCCCGTCTCCGAGCTGACCGTCCGCCTGCCCGAGCGGCGCGTCGAGCCGGAGACGGTCATCGCGCACCTCGGCCCGACGAACTCCGGCAAGACCCACGATGCGCTGCGCTTCCTCGTCGAGCAGGGGCGCGGCGTCTACGCGGCGCCGCTGCGCATGCTCGCGCAGGAGGCGCACCGACGGCTCGCGGCCGAGCTCGGCGACGAGCGCGTCGGCCTCGTCACCGGCGAGGAGCGCGTCAGCCCCGACGCGCCGATCGTCTGCTGCACCGCCGAGATGGCGCCGCTGCACGGCGACACGCTCGTGCTCGACGAGGTGCAATGGGCCGAGGACGAGGAGCGCGGGTCGGCGTGGACGCGGCTGATGCTCGGCGGCGAGTACCGCAACATCCTCCTGCTCGGCGCGGTCGAGGCGCTGCCGCTCGTCCGACACGCGTTCCCCGAGGCGGAGATCCGCTTCTTCGAGCGGAAGACCCCGCTCGACTGGACCGGCAAGCGACCGATCACCGGGCTCCACGCCGGCAGCGTCGTCGTCGCGTTCTCGCGGCGGGCCGTGATCGGGCTTGCCGGCGAGCTGAACCAGCTGCACCCGGGCAAGGTCGCGTGCCTGTACGGCGCCATGCCGCTCGCGTCGCGCCGGGTCGAGATCGACCGGTTCCTCGAGGGGAGGGCGGAGGTGTGCGCGGCGACCGACGTGCTCGGCCACGGTGTCAACCTCCCGTGCGAGACCCTTCTGTTCGCGGAGACGACGAAGTTCGACGGGCGGGAACGCCGCGACCTCGAGCCGTGGGAGATCGCGCAGATCGCCGGACGCGCCGGCCGGTTCGGCTTCCACGAGCGCGGCCACGTCGGCGTGCTCACCGGCGTGCCGTGGTCCGACCCCGACCCGGAGCTCGTCCATGACGCACTCACCCCGCACATCGAGCTCCCGGGCGGCCACCGCGGCTATCGCATCGTCGACAGCGGCCGGCTGCGGCCGCAGCTGTCCGACCTCGAGGTCACTCAGGTGGACGACCTCGAGCCCGCTCTCCACGCGTGGCGGCACGCCGCGCTCTCGTACTGGAGCGTCGACGGATGGCTCCAGGTCGAGTCGATCCAGCCGCTGCTCGCGCGGCTCGACGCGGTCCGCGACGCGCTCCACCACAGTCGCCGCCGACTCGAGCTCGCCGATGTCTGGAAGCTGATGCAGGCGCCGATCGACGAGGACGGGCTGCCGCTGCTGGGCACGCTCGCCTCCGCGCTGGCGGGCGACCGTCCGCAGCGCACGGTCATCGGCTGGATCCTCGACCCGAACAGGCTCGACGCGGCCGGGCTCGAGGAGGCGGAGCAGGCGGCGCGCGAGGCGTCGATCCTCCGCTGGTTCGCGCTGCAGTACCCCGGCGTCGCCGGCGTCACGATCGAGAAGGCGGCCGCGCTCGAGGAGAGGGCCGCGGCGCGGGTCGTCCGCGAGCTCCGCGCCGAGATCGACGACCCCACGATCGGGCGCTGCCGCGTGTGCGGGTCGCGCACGGCGCCGTGGGCCGCGCTCTGCGACCGCTGCTTCATGGCACGCGGCTATCGCGCCGGACGCCGCTGAACCATCCCGGGAAAACCCGTACCGGCGCTCGGTGGTCGGTCCGATGCCGCGCCCGCGGGGGTCCGGCAGGCTGGCCCCACGATGAGCGACGCGCAGTTCCACGTCCGCCACGAGGAGTTCCGCGCCTGGACGGGTGAGCTCCGGGCTGCGGCGAGGCGGATGCCGGAGCTCGATCCGTCGGAGCGGTTCGCGCTGCTCGCCGACATCGTCGCGTTTCTCCAGGAGAAGGTCGAGCCGCACACGCACGTCGACGAGCAGGTGCTCTACCCGCGGGCGGCCGCGCGGATGGGCTCGCCGCTCGCAACGGCCGCGATGGCCTACGACCACCTCGCGATCCGCGCGTGGATCGCGAAGCTCGCCGAGGCGGACGAGCAGGACGTCGCGACGCTCCAGGAGCTGCTGTACGGACTCGACGCGCTCATCCGCGTGCACCTCTGGAAGGAGGACGAGCTGATGCTGAATCCGCTCGACTCGTCGACGTGGCCGGCCTCGGGCGCGTAGTGCGCCACCCGAAAGCGGGGGGCCGGATCACCCTTTGGGGGCGTTGCCTCGCGGTAACGGGGGATACCCGGGCGGACGGCTCCGTGCACGGTGAGACCATGCCGCTCGACCGCCGCGATCGTGTTCTCGACTGGCACGACGAGCTCCGCCGACTGGCGCCGCGGCTCGCCGAGCTGCCGCTCGCGGCGCGGCTCGCGATCGCCGAGGTCGTCGCGACCTTCGCGCGAGAGGACGCGATGGAACCGCGCGAGCCGGCGCAGGACGCAGCGTCGGGCGCGATCTCGAACGCCGCATAGGCGCGCCTACACTTCGCGCATGGCGAAGGCGAAGGGCGAGAAGCTGATCGCGGACAACCGTCGCGCGCGGCACGACTACCACCTGCTCGACCGCTACGAGGCGGGTCTCGTGCTGACCGGAACCGAGGTGAAGGCGCTGCGCGAGGGGAAGGCGACGCTGCAGCAGGCGTTCGCGGAGGTGCGCGAGAGCGAGGCGTGGCTGCTCGGCCTGCACGTTCCCGAGTACGGGCAGGGGAACCGCTCCAACCACGATCCCGACCGCCCGCGGAAGCTGCTGCTCCACCGCCACGAGATCGACAAGGTCTACGCGCAGGTGCGGGAGAAGGGGATGACGCTCGTTCCGACGCGGCTCTACTTCAAGGACGGGCGCGTGAAGGTCGAGCTCGCGCTCGCACGCGGGAAGGAGCTGCGCGACAAGCGGCGCGACATCGCCGACCGCGACGCGCGGCGCCAGATGGAGCGCGAGCTGAAGTCCGTCCGTCGCTGACGTCGTCTGATCGCAGTACGAGGTAGCCGCCTTACGAAGATGGGCCGGTCGGCCTATTGCACGAGTGGCAACGGCTGTGCGACCGTCCGGCCTGGCAGTCCTTGGGTGGGGAACGCTTTGGGGTAGGGTCGCCGGCGACTACATCTTCGTCGCGCGGCTCGGCGGGTTGACGAACACCGCGGCCGACACGAAGGCGGCGACGACGGCGTCGTTTCCGCCGCTCGGGCCGGCGTCGCTGCGGCCGGGCCGGCGCCGCCGCTTCTTCACGCCGCTCGACCTGCTCGTGTTCGGGTTCAACCCGGTCCTCGACGCATATCCGGCCGCGGGTGACACATGGGCCGCGCAGAATCCGAGCCGCGACTTCTCCGTCTTCGGCGTCACCGGCGCCTCCCGCGTCGTCGGCATGCAGAGGGTGACGGTGCCGGCCGGGACGTTCAAGGCGCTCGTCGTCGCGAGCACGCTGAAGCAGGCGGGATTCCCGTTCGGGAGCGGCACGCGCACCTCCTGGTTCGCCGCCGGCAAGGGACTCGTCAAGCTCGTGTTCCGCCACGGCAACGGAAGCGTCTCCACCGTCGAGCTCCTGAAGTAGCGCGATGGTCGGGCGGGCGGCACGGGGCGCGCTCGTCGCCGCCGTCGCGGCGGTCGCCGCCGGCTGCGGCGGCAGCCACGAGTCCGCGCAGCAGAAGGCGCTGACGGCCTACGTGCAGCGGGTGAACAGCGTCGACAAGTCGATGGTCGTCGCGGTCGAGCGCGTCAACGCCGCGTATCTCCGCTTCCGCGGCGGCAAGCGGATGCCGAGCGTGCAGCAGCTGCGCGCGGCCGAGCGGACGATCCTCACGATCCGCGACCGCATCGAGAGCATCGCGCCGCCGCCGCTCGCCGCGTCCGTGCACCAGGATCTGCTGGCGCTGTTCACGGACGACGCGCTCGTCGCGCACGAGCTGACCGGGATGGTGACCGTCCTGCCGCGCTTCCAGAAGACGGGCGGCTCGTTCGTCGCGGCGCACCGCGAGCTGAGCGCCGGCTTGCAGAGCGCGAAGAAGCCCGCCGCGGAGGCGGCCGTGCTCGAGCGCTACGCCGCGAGCTGCCGCGCCCAGCTTGCGAGCCTGCGCGGGCTGACGCCGCCGACCGTGCTCGCTCCGCTCTACACGAGCAGGGTCGAGCACCTGAAGAGGTCGGATGCGCTCGCGACCGAGCTCGCGCGCGCGCTCCGGCACCACGACCGCGTGCACGTGCCCGAGCTCTCGATGCGGCTCGAGGCGCTCGAGAGCGGGGTGGAGGAGCTGAACAGCGCGAATGCCGAGGCGATCGCGATCGCCGTGTACACGCGCCGGCTGGACGACATCCAGCGGCTCGAAAACCGGATCAGCCGCGAGCTGACGAAGCTGCAGACCGGCTAGCGCCAGGCCCCGGAGAAGACCGGCTTCGACAGCGCGAGCAACGGCGACGGCGTGCCGCCCGCGACGGGGACGCTCATCAACCGCTCGTCGCCCCAGACGCTGTCCTGCTGCGTGTAGCCGATGCGCCTGCCGTCGGGCGACCAGAACGGCTCGCCCTTCTCCATGCGGTCGTTCGTGATCGCGGTCGCGGCGCCGCTCGGCCACGGCTGGACGTACACCTCGTACAGTCCCGTGTCGCGGTGGCTCACGTACGCGAGCTTCGTGCCGTCGAGCGACCACGCCGGCCCCGAGTCGTACGGCGTCCCGTTCGGAATCTTCCTCGCGGCGACCTTGCCGTTCGCGCCGACGACCCAGATGTCGACCTGACCCTCCGACGGCCCGGCGTCGAAGGCGATGAGCCCGTTGGCGCCCCAGTCGAGGTCGCCGATGAAAGCCACCTTCATTGTCGTGACGAGCCTGGGCTTCCCCTTCGGAAGCGCGACCGTATAGATGCCGAGGGTCCGTTTGCCGGCCGGCGAGACGAACGCGAGCGACTTGCCGTCGGGCGACCACGCCGGCGAGAACGCGAGGCCGGCCGCGCGAACCCTCGTCGTCGGGCCGCCGGCCGCCGGGACGATCCAGAGGTGGGCGCCGTTCTCGAAGGTGACGCGGGTGCCGTCGGGGCTCAGCGCCGGCTCGACGCCCTCTCCGAGACAGGAGCCGGCGGAGCCGGTGCGGGCGCAGACCTGCCAGCTGATCGGCTTGTACGTGTCGAAGAGAAGACGGCCGTCGCGTCCCTCGCTCGGGAAGTCGCCCGGCCCCTGCCGCAGCTGCGTCGGCGGGCTGCCCGCGAGCGGCGCCGTGTAGAGCGTCCAGCCGTTGTTGCGATAGCTCGTGTAGAGCAGCGACCTCGAGTCCGGCGCCCAGGAAGCGTCCGCGTCGGCGTACGGATCGGGGGTGATGTCGTGGGCGTCGCTGCCGTCGGGGCGCATCACCCAGATGTCGATCTGGCTGTTCGGGCCCGGCGAGCAGAAGGCGATCCAGTTCCCGTCGGGCGACCACACCGGGTAGAGCGACCGGTTGGTGGTCGCGCGGATCGGCAGCTGGTTGCCGCCGTCGGCCTGCATCACCCAGATGTCCGCGTTCATCTCGACCGTGCGCTCGAAGACGATGTGCGTGCCGTCTGGCGAGTAGTCCGGGAACGAGTCCTCGCCGCCGCTCGTGATCGTCGCCTCCTTGCCCGTCCCGTCGGCGGCGACCATGCGGATCTCGGAGTCGTCGAGGCCCCGGCTGTAGTAGACGATCCTCGTCCCGTCGGGGGACCACTGCGGGGCCAGCGCGTCGCGGGTCAGGTCGCTGGTGACGCGAACCGGGTTGCTCCCGTCGGCGTTCGCGACGTAGATCTGCCACGAGCCGTCGCGCGTGCTCATGTACGCGATGCGCGATCCGTCGGGGGAGCCGACCGCGTGCCGCGACGGCGACGGGTCGTTCGTCAGGTCGGTGACGACCGGCGATCCGGCCGGGTTCGCGGCACGGATCTGGTAGCCGCCGTCCTCCTGGACGTAGGCGATCCGGTCTCCGCCGGTCGCGCTCGCCGCCGCCGCGGCGACGAGGGCCGCGAGGCCGAGAAGGGCGATGAGGGTCCGCCGCTGTTGCCGCATGTCACGGGCGGGTATCGGCACGAAGCGGCGCGGGCTACACTGTTTTCCACAGACATACGGGGGCGACCTGGTTTCGACGTGGTCGATACATCCGGTTGAGCTGCAAGCCGAGGTCGCCGGTTGGCCTCGTTAATCCACCGGCACAAACACAAATGCGAAGCCGAACGAGCTCGCATTCGCTGCCTAATCTCGATTAGGTAGCGTCGCCTCTCCGGGTCGGGCCCGTGGCTCGGAGCAGGTGCTAACCAACGGGCTCGGCGCCGCGGGAGAGCCAATCGCCTGGAGCGCGACACCAAAGGATGGCTAGCCCGTCGGTAGGGCGGCTGCACCCCGGCCGGCGGGCGAAATCGAAGGGCAGCCTATGCTTGTAGACGCTCCTCCGGTGCGGCTGCGGACGCGGGTTCGATTCCCGCCGCCTCCATCGCTCCTGCAAATCGGGGTTTTCCGATCGGAACGATTTCTGGAAAAGCGCTTCGATCGGAATGATTGTCCGCACTCAGTCGCCGTAGACCTTCCGGAGCTTGTCTTCGAGGTCTGCGGCTGAGCCCTGGACGTAGATGTTGGCGGTGGTGCTGACGTCGGCGTGGCCGAGCAGCTGCTGAGTCGCGTAGATGTCGCCGGTGGCCAGGTAGAACTCGGTGCCTGACGTGTAGCGGGCGCCGTGCATCTTCTTTCCGTGCGTCGTCCCTTCCTCGACGACGCCGGCACGTGTGAGGCAGCGGTACCACCAGCGATGAAGCGCAGGCCCCGAGAGCGGCTTGCGCCGGTCCTCCCAGATCACGGTGCCCTTCGGTCCGCGCTTCTGTGGGTAGAGGAGGTGTTCGAGCGGGTCTCGGCGGAGCGAGAGCTCTGCGATCTCCTGGCGGAGCTCCTCGGTCGGGATCGGCGTCTGGCGGATCTTGCCGCCCTTGCCGTGCACCTGGAGCCGACGGCGGCCGAGGTCGAAGTCGCGGTAGCGGGTCGCCGCGAGCTCACCCTTCCGCAGGCCCATGAGGAAGAGCAGCTTGAGCGCGACCCGGTCGCGCAGCTCCGGCTGGGCGGCGACGATACGCACCACGTCCTCGGCCGAGAAGAGCTCTCGCTCGACGTCGCGGAGTCGCGGCGAGCGGATCGGGACGCCGGGGTTGCCCTGGATCTTGAACTCGGCCTGTGCCCACTTGAAGAAGGACATCAGGATGGCGCGCACCTTCTTGCGGGTTCTCGGAGCTGCGTCGCCCCAGCGCTCGTCAATGAACTCGCGCAGCCGGGTCGTGCCATCGGGTGGCTCGAAGGCGGCGAGCTCGAGATCGGCATGGTCGATCGCGAGCTTGGCGAGGATCGCTTCGTAGTCACGGAGGGTCTCACTGGTGGCGCCGTATTCGTTCCGGAACCAACGAATGAACTGCGCGACTTCGAGACCGACCGGCGTCGACCGGTAGGACTTGTCCTTCACGGCCTCTCGCATGATCCGGGCCGCCTCGCCGAGCGTCAAGCGCGCCCGCCGCACGATCGAGTTGCTCCGCGTTCTCTGGCCCGGTTCGCTCGAAGGCTTCGGCTCCGGGTCGACCGGGGGGAGTCCGAGGCTCAGCTGGGTGAAAGCCTCGCCCATGAAGTAGGTAACATATCAGTCACGCGTGACGGTACATCCTACGGCTTGGATAAACTTGAGCCGGTGACCGGCGGCATGATCATCCGCGAGGCTCGACTGAGGGCCCGACTCTCGCAGGCCGAGCTCGGCGCGCGTGTCGGACGCGATCGGGCCCAGATCGCCCGCTGGGAATCTGGCGCTGTCCAGCCGGCATTCGAGACCCTGCTCGAGCTTGTCGAGGCGTGCGGCTTCGAGCTGGACTTCCTCCTCAAGCCGCGGGACCCCGACTCTGCCGAAGACGCCCGGCTGAGCAAGAGCCTTGTCCGCTCGCCCCAGGAGCGCGTGCGCAAGCTAATCCGCACCCTCCAGGACTGATGTGACGGCCCGCTTCGACCCGTACGCGGTCCTCAAAGCCCTCGACAGGCACTACGTCGCCTACATCGTCATAGGAGGCTTCGCACGCGTCATCCATGGCACCGACGAGCTCACGCGCGGCCTCGACATCGTGCCGTCGACCCGACCCGAGAACACCGAGCAACTCGACAAGGCGCTCACCGACCTGAACGCCCGGCGGGAAGACAGCCGACAGTTCCGACTCGAGAAGGCCCTATCGACCGACGCGGTGCTCGCCCTCGAGACCGACGGTGGCGAGCTGAAGATCGTGCCTGAGCCGGCGGGGACGCAGGGCTACGACGATCTCCGGCGGGCTGCGACCCGCGAACCACTAGGCCAGGGTGTCCGCCCCTGGGTCGCCTCGCTGGGCGACCTCGCCCGCATGCTCGGAGCGCTCGGCCGAGACCATGACCTCGAGAAGCTGCGAATGCTCCGTCGCCTGATCGAGCTCGACCGCGACCTCCACCGCGGCCGATACATCGAGCGCTAGAACCTCCGCTGCGCAGCGTCAGCCCAGACGTCCGGTAGCGCCTGGCCGCCGTCCACTTCACCGCGATAACAGGCGAGACACAGATGCATCATTGGATGCTGAGGTGAGACCGCCGCCTCAGAGTCCCGTGTTCAGGTCACTGCTGGTGCAGTCGATCGGAACGTTTTGCTAGTCGCTCCAAAGCGTTCCTGTCGCGCGTCGCGCTGGCTATGGCGGTCCCACTCCTCGAAGATTCGCCGATAATCAGGAGTGGATAAAGTACACATACTGGACAAAGACCACACCGAGAGCTATAGTCGGATCAGCGATGACAACCAAAGAGCTTCTGAACGTTCGCGATACCGCTCGAGCGCTTGGCGTGCACGAGAACACTGTCCGCAACTGGGAGGAGCGCGGCATCCTCCGCGCCGTCCGTCTCCCGGGTAGCGGCTACCGTCGCTTCTCGGTCCAGGATGTCGAGCGGCTCCGCGCCGAGATGTTTGAGCAGCTCGCGCCGGCGACGGAGGGGCCGGTCGTGAACCCTGGCCGCAAGCGCAGCGGCCGGCTTGTCTTCGGCGACGCGACCGAGTAGGGCGCGCGAGAGCCGACCGGGTCCGCCGATAGGCTGGCCCGCCGATGCCGCCGAGACCCGAACGTCCTCCGGATGCCGACTACTACGAGCGCGATCGCGTCGAGCTCTTCAGCCAGGGCGACCTCTTCCGTGACGTGCCGCTTGCGTATCCGCTCCCGGCTACCGAGCTCGTCGTCGACGAGGAGGACGCGCGCAGCCGCCGCTTCCTGAGCGGGCCGCTCGAGTTCGGGCCGGCGATGCTCATCACGCCGAGCTGCTCGATGGGTGCCCAGGGGACCGTCGGCTACGGCCATCCGGTTCGGACGCTCGTGCCGGTTTTGCCGCTCGCTGAGCTCGTCGAGCGGGGCGTCGTCAAGGAGACCGCGCTCGACGACCTGCGACGGTTCGACCACCTGATCAACTACATGTACCTCCCGCCGCTCGAGGTCGATGAGCTCGAGTTCTCGATGCCGGAGACCGTCGCCCTGCTCTACATGCCGGTGACAATTCATCATGTGTTTCTCGAGGGCCAGCGCGTTTCGCAGCTCGCGTACCGCGGCGCGCAGCAGCTGCAGCGGAAGCTCGTCTGGTTCTACTCCGGCTGGCTCGAGGACGACCTTGGGGTGTTCGACCCTCCGATGGATTGACACGGCGTTTCTCGTCGACCTCGCCGAACTAGAACACTGGTTAAGGTGTACTAGGGGTGGTGATGCTTGGACGCGTGCTACTCGTGCCAGCCCTCACGGTGTCGCTCGCACTGCGCCTTCGTCCCTTCGTCGATCGGATCGCGAGCCGGCCCTTCAGCCCATCGAATGACGCGCGGAGCGTGCACGGCGGAGGCAACGGAGGCGCTCGTGCGCGCCTTCGTCCGGGGTTACGACAACGGCCAGGTCCAGCTGATCGATGGGATGTGGGCGCGCTCGCCGCGTTTTCAGTGGTTCTCGTCCGGGGCACCGGGTGCGCGGCTCGGCGAGCGTGCATACGACCGAGCGACTCTCGCTGCCTATTTTCGATCGCGCGTGCGCGCCCACGAACGGATTCGGTTGACGCTGCTGCGCGCTGGCTACGACCCGACGCGAGACATCGCCAACTTCGCCGGAAAGCTTGTGCGCAGCGCCAAGGACATCCGGCCGCGGGGGCCGCAGGACTTCAAGGGTGCTGCCGACTGTCTCTCCGGTCGGCCAATGTTGATCGTCTGGAGCATGTAGCTCCGCGATTCCTCCACCGAAACCTTGCGCGGGTTCGATTCCCGCCGCCTCCATTTTCTCGCTGCTTCGCGCGCTTCGCGCGGGTCATGCGCGCTACGCGCGCGTGCCCTCGGACTGTGCTTTCCGCTCGCAGGGGTCTGGTACGAGCTGACGCTTGTCGGGCGGTGGTGGG
>Ga0335085_10004182_pt1 | contig 24147 bp, 15 predicted proteins | sample Lox_Sample_45_FD_206712 | JGI IMG/M metagenome (GOLD analysis project Ga0335085, IMG submission 206712) | Soil microbial communities from Loxahatchee National Wildlife Refuge, Florida, United States - Lox_Sample_4.5 | ecosystem: Environmental > Terrestrial > Soil > Wetlands | place: USA...
GACGCGGGCGTCACCCGCTCCGCCCGCCCCGATCCGTCGAGGCGGGTGCGGTAGAGGTAGCGCTGCGTGGCGTTGTCGGGCGAGGCGCCGAAGTAGAGCCATCCGCCCTTCTCATCCACGCCCTCGATCCCCGTGACGTCGAACGCGCCGGGGGTCACGAGCTTCGCGGTCCCGCCGTCCCGCGAGATGCGGTGGACGTGCCGCCAGCCGTCGCGCTCCGAAGGCCAGAGGAACTCCTTGCCCGTGTTGATCCACGGGACGTCGTCCACGAGATCGACCCACGCGCTGTCCTGCTCCGTGAACACCGGAGTCACGGCGCCGGTGGTCGCGTCGGCCATCATCACGCGGTCGGTGTTCTGCGGCCGGTTCATCCGCTGGAGGAGGAGCTGGTTCGGCCCCACCCATTCCATCCGCGGGAGGTAGTCCTGGCGGGGATCGCCGGGGAGCTGGAGCCAGGTGACGGGGCCGCCGGAGGCGGACACGACTCCCGCGGTCACCGCGGAGTTGGTGGTGCCGGCCTTCGGGTACTGGATGGGCGTGATGTAGGGATAGAGCGAATCGGTGTCGTTGATGAGATAGAACGTGCGGACGCCGGTCATGTCGAAGTGCCAGAACGCGATCTTCGACCCGTCGGGGGACCAGCGGAAGCCGTCGCGGAGCCCGAACTCCTCTTCATACACCCAGTCGGTCATCCCGCTCACGTGCAGCGAATCGGCGCCGGTGGTGAGGCTGGTGATGGCCCCGTCGGCCAGCGCTTCGACGTAGACGTCCCCGTGCCGGACGTACGCCACGCGGTCGCCTTGCGGGGAGAACTTCGCGTACATCAGGGTGGAGGGTTCCCCGCCGCCGCCGAGCTGGCGGAGCTTGCCCGTGGCGCGGTCCAGGACCCAGTAGTCGCCGCGCGTGTTGGCCCGCCAGACTTTTTTCGTGTTCGTGAACAGCAGGAGCTTCGTGCCGTCCGTGGACCAGGTGTAATCGTCGAAATCGAGCGCGGCGCTGTCGCCGGCGGGCGTCATCTGCTTGGCCGAGACCATCACGGTGCGCGCGCCGGTGGCCGTTTCGTAGCGCACGATGTCCGAGCCGGTCCCGTCGGCGGACGGCTCGACCGTCGTGTACGCCGACCCGTTCTCGATCCAGCGGGCCGGGCCGAAGCGGGCCCCCGAGAACTCTCCCGAGGCGAAGAGCCGGTGGAGCATGGAATCGAGTCCGGCGGGGATCTGGGCGGCGGCCGATCCGGCCGCGACCACTGCCAGTCCGACGATCACAACCAAGCGGCGCATTGTTCCTCCACGGTCGGCGAGAGCGGCGCAGAGACGGGCGGAATCGGTCATGGGGACCTAAAGTTGCCGCCCACCCCGCCTCAAGGCCAGCGTCAGACTAGAAGTGCTTCTGGAAGTACGCCGCCGCCGCGGAATCGGCCTCGAGCCACGAGTGCCAGCGCAGGAACCCGTGGATCTCGTCCGGAATCACCAGCTCCTCATAGCTGATCCCCGCCGCGTCCAGCCGCCGGGCCAGGTCCACCGTTTCGTGAAAATGGACGTTGCGGTCGTCGTCCCCCTGAATGAGCAGCACCGGGGAGCGCCAGCCGGCGATGTCGCCGACCGGGGACGAGGTCCACCCGACGATGCGCGCGCTGTCCAGGTCGCCCCGCTCGTAGCGCCAGTGCGGCGTGTACCGGTCGGCGTCGTCACTGGTCCAGTTGTGCACCCCGTGGTAGTCCACGCCCACCGAGAACACATCCGAGTTGCGCGCGAGGGCCAGCGCGGTGAGATAGCCGCCGTACGAGCCGCCCCAGATCCCGACGTGCGTAGGATCCACCTCGGCCCGCGCCGCGAGCCATTGCCCGCCCGCCAGCACGTCCTGATACTCCGAAGCCCCCGCGGGTCCCGCGTGCGGGGGATGATGGAAATCCCACCCGTACCCGACCCCCAGCCGGTAGTTGACCGAGAGCACGACGTACCCCCGGCTCGCGAGATACTGATTCACGGCGTACGCGTTCGCGTAGTAGTCCATGTAGTGCCAGCCGAGGAGCATCTGCCGCGGCGGGCCGCCGTGGACGAACACGACCCCGGGGTGCCGCCCCGTCGCCCCCGGCTGCTCGAAGAGCTGTCCGTGGATAGGCGTGCCGTCGGGCGCGCGGAAGATCACCTTGCGAGGCACCACGAGGGCCTGGGCCGGGAAGTCGGACGGGATCCGGTCCGCCCCGACCAGCCGCACCGCTCCCCCGTCGAGCTTCACCACCGCCGGGACCGGAGGCCGCTTCGCCTCGGCGGAGACCAGCGCGACCCAGCCGCCGTCCCCGGTGATCGCCGGGCTCCACTCGAGGCCCGCGCCGCTGGTGAGCGGCACGGGGGCCGCCCGGTCCACGGGAACCTTGAACAGGTGCCGGCGGTCGATGTCGTCCGAGTCGGCTCCCGTGTTCGCGCTGTAGACCAGGGTCCGGCGGTCGGCCGAGAGCGCGACGTCCTCCACCATGAACGCGCCCGGCGTGAGCAGCAGCGCGTCGCCGCCCGAGACGGGCAGGGAGTAGAGGTGCCCCCAGCCATCCATCCCGTTCCGGAAGATCAGCCTCCCCGCGTCCGCCCACAGCAGATTCGCGCCGCCGTACGACGCGTGCAGAGTCAGCGGGCTCTTCCAGATGACGTGTCCCGCCCCGGTGGCCACGTCCGCGACCCAGATCTGCCAGGGGGAAATCGAGCGCTCGAGCATCCGGCGCGGGGGCCCGCCGGCGCCCGGGATCCGCACGAAGGCGACCTGCCGGCCGTCGGGAGACCAGGTGAGCTCGACGTCCCGCGACGTCGAAGGCGCGAGATACTCGAGCGGCGTGGACGTGTCCGCGAAAACGGCGATGAAGCTGTGGTCACCCCGATCGGTGATGAACGCGAGGCGGCTCCCGTCGGGAGACCAGGTCAGCGAGCCGTTGTCCCCCCGCGCGAACACGAGCTGGGTCGCGGGCTTCGAGCCGTCCACCGGCACGGACCAGATCTGCCCGTCCTTGAGAAACGCCACCACGTCCCCTTTCGGCGAAACCGACGGGGCGTCGCCGTCAGTGAGGACGCGCGGCGGGCCCCCGGTCACGGAGACGGTCCAGATCTGGACTTTGGGGGCCACCGGGCGGTGGTCGGGATCGGGCGGGGGCGCGTCCCAGTTCGCGTCGTGGTCTCCTCCCCGCACGTACATCACGGTCTTCCCGTCCGGCGTGAACTGGAGCTGAGTCAGCTCCTGCCCGTCGTCCGCCTTGGTGTCGGTGAGCCGCTTCGGAGTCCAGTCGGGCGCCTGCGCCTCCCAGACGTTCCGCGCGCCCCGCTCGTCCAGCACCCACGCGGCCGCGGCCCCGCCAGGCGCCGTGACGAGGTCCGTGGGATACGGATAGGAGAGCACCTGCGCGAGGGTGAACGGTCCCTCGGGCGCCTGCGCTGGAACCGCGGGGACGAGCAGGGCGCCGAGCGCCAGCCAGCGGAACCCCGACATGGTCACGACTCCTCGCTCTTGAGCCGCGGGTCGGGACGGATCGAGAAGGTCCGGGTGTAGCTCTGTCCCGAGACCGTGAGCTTGGCCGTGAAAGTGGCCGGCAGCCGGGGCGGCGCCGGGCGCTCCCCGCGCCCTCCCGGACCGCGCCGGCGCCGGCCCCCGGCGGGATCCCACCAGACCCGGTGCATGCCCGCCGAAGCCGAGAACGGAGCCGGGGGCGTACGCCAGAGCGCGGTGGTGTTGGGAATCCCCCGCTCGCCGCTCGCGGCGCCCGGTTCCGCTTCGGCCGGCGCCGAGCTGAAGGTCTCCAGGGTCTCCCCGCCCGCGTCCACGATCTCGAGGGTCACGGCGGCCGCGGGAGCGGTGCGCAGGTAGTAGTCGATGACCGCGCCGTTCGGCGGATTCTCCGCCTGCGGCTCGTCCTTCTGGAGCGGCGTGCCGTTGTCGTCGCCCTGGGCCACCTCGATGGCGTCCGCCGGCTGAAACAGGTAGGCCTCGGCCTGGACCACCGCGTCGTCGATCTGCCGCAAAGCGCTGATGTCGTCGATCACCCAGAAGCCGCGGCCGTGCGTCGCGACGATCAGGTCGTTCCCGTAAACCTGGAAGTCCCGGACCGACGTGACGGGCAGATTCAACTGGAGCGGCTGCCAGTGGTCACCGGCGTCGAAGGACACGAAGGCGCCGCGCTCGGTGCCCGCGAACAGGAGTCCCGGGCGGACCGGGTCCTCCTTCACGACGTGCACGTAAACCCCCGCCGGCAGCCCGGCGGTGATCCGCTGCCAGGTCCGGCCCTGGTCGCGGGTCCGGTAGACGTAGGGTTCGAAATCCTCCAGCTGATGCCGGTCCACGCTCGCGTACGCCGTATTGAAGTCCGTGTGGGACGCCTCGACCATCGTGACCCGGCTCCACCCGGTCAGCGCCGCCGGAGTGACGTTCTTCCAGGTCTTGCCGTCGTCCAGGGTCACCTGGATCGCGCCATCGTCGGTTCCGACCCATACCATCGGCACCAGAACCGGCGAGGGGGAGATCGTGTAGATCACGCCCCGGCGGTCGTTGCCGGTGTCCGCCGCGGCGGTCTCGTCGAGAGTCTTCGGCACGCCGGGGTCGGCGCGCGTGAGATCGGGACTGATCTGCTCCCAGGAGCGCGCCGAATCCGTCGACTTGAAGAGGAACTGCGTGGCGTAGTAAAGCGCGCGCGGGTCGGCGGGAGAAAGCACGAGCGGCTGGGTCCAGTCGTGCCGCTCCGTCACCGGCTCTTTCGCCTTCGGCATCGTCGTGCCCGGCACCTCGCGGTTCAGCTCCAGGTCGTACCGGCTCCCCGCCCCGCCGTAGATGATGCCGGGATGGAGGGGGTCCCCCACCGTGTAGCCGCTTTCGCCGCCGGCGCCGATGGGCTCCCAGTCCCGCATCGAGATCTGGGCGAACTTGCCGCGCGAGCGCACCGCCACCGAGCCCGAATCCTGCTGGGCGCCGGTGACCCAGTACGGGAACCGGGGATCCACCGACACGTGATAGATCTGGGCCGTGGGCTGGTTCAGCCACGAGCTCCAGGTCACCCGGCGCGGATCGGCGGTCTTCGCGTTGCGCGTGATCACCGTGCCCTGATCCGACGCGACGATCATCGTGTCCGGGTCGTCCGGCGCGACCCAGGGTTGATGGTAGTCGTCGCCGCCGGGCGAGCCCCGCAGCGGCACCCAGGTGTGCCCGCCGTCGAGCGACCGCGACACCGAGACGTTCGACACATAGACCGCATCCGGGTCCTTCGGATCCACCACGATGTGCTCGAAGTACCAGCCCCGCCCCCAGAGCGCCATGTCGGCCGAAAGCCGCGTCCAGGTTTCCCCGCCGTCGTCGGAGCGGAAGAACCCGCCCTGGCGCGGCGTCGTGTCCCGCCCGAACCCGCCGGGCCGGGGCGGTGGAACCGTGGCACCCGGCTCCGGCACCAGGCAGTCCACCACCGCGTAGACCCGGCTCGGCAGGGACGGTGCCACGGCGATGCCGGTGCGCCCCACGCCGGCGGGCGGGAGGCCCTGGGTCAGCTGCTTCCAGGTGTCGCCGCCGTCGGCCGACTTGTAGATCCCGCCGCCCGGGCCGTTGGTAGGAGCGTAGGTGAACCAGGGAGGCCGGCGCGTGTTCCAGAGACCGGCGAACACCACCTTGGGATTGGTCGGGTCGATAACCACGTCGACGGCGCCGACCGACGGACCCCTCTCCAGCACCCGCTTCCACGTCTTCCCCCCGTCCGTCGACCGGAACAGGCCCCGCTCGGCCGAGTCGCCGTAGCAGTGGCCGATCGCGGCGACGAACACGATGTCGGGGTTCGCGGGGTGCACCGCGATCTTGCCGATGTGCTGTGTGTCGGCGAGCCCGAGGTGCGTCCAGGTCTTCCCGCCGTCCGTGGACTTGTAGACCCCGTTTCCATAGCCCACGGAGTCCCGCAGGGTGGACTCGCCGCTGCCCACGTACACGGTGTCGGGGGCCGAGGGTGCGACCGCGAGCGCGCCGATGGAGGCGACGGGCTGATCGTCGAAGACCGGCTCCCACACCCGGCCCCCGTCGATGGTCTTCCAGAGTCCCCCGTTGACGGACCCCGAGTAGAACTCGTTCGGGCGGCCCGGCACGCCGCTGACGGCGTCGGTGCGGCCGCCGCGGAAGGGGCCGAGCATCCGCCAGCGGAGCCCGGAGAAGGTGTCGGGAGGGACATCGGCCGGGTCCGCGAATCGCCTGTCGGCGGGCACCGGCGAGGGAAGCCGCAGCAGACGCCCCAGCTCCGGGGCCACCAGCACCGCGCCGCCCGCCTGGCCGGCCGTGATCAGGAAAGTCCGACGGGTGATCTCGCTCACGCGCACAACCTCAGGGTCGAAAGTGAAGCGGCTGTCGGGCCCGGAGCGTTCCATCCACGTCGCGGACTTCGAGGTCCGCCGCGCCCGTGTCCGAGAGCTGCACGAGGTAATCGTAGGTCTCGCCCACGCTGACGACCTGGCGGGCGTCGCCGCGCCGACGCTGCCAGGGCGGGAGGTCGGCCCCATCCTTGGCGAGCGCCGTCCACTGCACCGCCGCCCCGCGCCGGACCACGGTGAACGACTCCGCAGCGTCGAACGCGGCGATGTTGATCAGCCGGAACCGGTACGGCACCCCGGCGCGGAAGCGCAGCGTGTCGGCGGTCCGCCCCCCGTTCAGGATCAACGACCCCCGGAGATCGTCGCCTACGATGAACACCCGGTCACTGTCCGGGTTCCACCGCCCAGCCGAGTCGAGCACGATCAGCGGGCCGTAGAGTCCGTGCTCGAGCTCGTGGATGTCGTTCAGGTGCGTGTGATAGATGAAGGTGCCCGCCCGCGGAGACACCAGCAGCACCGCGGTCGACTCCCCGGGGGCGATGACGTGTGCACGCTGCGGCCCCACCCCGCTCGTTCCTCCGACGCCGTCGTAGGTGCTCTCGATCTCGAGCCCGTGCCAGTGCACCTGCGTCGGCTCCGGTGAATGATTCACCACCCAGATCCGGGTCGGCTCCCCCCGCGTCAGCACGAGGGGCGGGCCGTCGGGCCCGACGGCGCTCCGCTCCCGCGCCGGATCGCCCCCTCCCAGTACGTATCCCAGGCGGCGTGTGCTGTCACCTGCTCCGGAATCCGAGGCGACGACCAGCCGCAGAGCCCGGCTGGCTCCGGCATACGGCCGCCACCCCGCGGGAGGCCGGACGTAGATCCCCAGCACCAGCCCGCCCATGCCGCGCCGCTCGTGGGACATTCCGGCGCTGTCGGGATACCCGTTGAGGACGTGGGAAATCCGATCCGCCCGGGGCTCCGTGTCCGGCGGCACGCCGGCGTTCGGCCACACGTGAGGTGGGAAGTGGCAGTGGAAGATCCAGCCGCCCGGCCGGTCGGGTTTCCAGGCCATCCGCAGCGTGGTGCCCGGCGCCATCATCTCGGTGACCGCCAGGCGACGCTGGGCCGGCCAGTAGGACGTGTCCTGAGCGAAGTCTCCCCGGGCGTCCACCCGGTAGAAGAATCCGTGCAGGTGAAAGGGGTGATAGTCCTCGGAGACGTTGATCAGACGCCAGCGGACCGAGTCCCCCACGTCGTAGGTGAGACGCTCCGTGTAGGGCCAGGGCCGCCCATTCACGGTCATCATCTCCCGCACGTAGTCCGGATTCCCGTCGGCCGTGGTGTCCGGCACCCAGCGCTCGATCACGAAGACGCGGTCGGGCGCCGCGGTGCCGGGCGGATCCACGATCAGGGCGCCGTTCAGATGGGCATCCTCGAGAATCCGGTCGTTGAGGCCCTCGCCGTGCGTGCTCCCCCAATAGTAGAAGCTCCCTGCCGCGTCCGTCGCGAAGCGCGCCTCGGCGCCGCCGCCGGGCGCGACGATCAGGGTGTCCATCACCGCGACCCGGCGGGACGAGAAGCCGTGCACCACGATCCGCCGGTCACTCGCGTTCCGCACCACCACGTGGACGATGGTGCCGACCGGCACCCGGATCAGGGGCCCCGGATCCTCGAGCTCCTTGCCGGCCTCCCCGAACGTCAGGACCTGAGCCGCGGGTCCGTCGGGGAGGGGACGCCACGCGCCCGCCTGCGCGACGAGCGACAGCTCGAGCACGCCGTGCGCCCGGACGCCGGAGGGAATCCGGTTGTCGTTGAAGGCGATCGCGGGGCGGCCGGGACGAGACGGGAAGAGTGGCGCGAGGAGTGCGAGGGCGAGCGGTGGGAGGCGGCGCATGGGGAGCGAAGGTCGGCGCTGGAACGGAGGGTGTCAACCGCGAGCCGCGGGAGGGGCGCAGACTCCTTAGTATTGAGCTGGATGCCCGAGCTTCCCGACATCGAGACCTATCTCGCGGCCCTGACGCCACGCGTGCTGGGGCGGCCGGTGACGGCGCTCCGGATCCGCTCACCCTTCGTACTCCGGACGGCGGATCCGCCGGCGGCCGCGATTCCCGGCCACCGCGTGCTGACCCTGCGGCGCCTCGGTAAGCGCATCGTGCTCGGGCTCGAGGACGATCTCTTCCTCGTGATTCACCTGATGATCGCGGGGCGGCTTCGCTGGAAAGCCCCCGGGGCCGCCCTTCCTGCGCGCATCGGGCTCCTGGCGCTCGACTTCCCGGACGGCGCTCTGTTCCTCACCGAGGCGAGCAAGAAACAGCGTGCCTCGCTGCACATCGTGCGCGGGGCGGCGGCGCTCCGGGCCCTCGATCCCGGCGGCATCGACGTCCTCGAAGCCGACGAGCGCACCTTCGGAGCCACCTTGACCCTGGAGAATCACACCCTGAAGCGGGCCTTGACCGACCCGAAGCTCTTCAGCGGCATCGGCAACGCCTATTCCGACGAGATTCTCTTCGCGGCCCGGCTCTCCCCGCTCGCCTTGACGTCGAAGCTGACCCCGGCCGAGATCTCCCGACTGCACCGGGCCACCCGCGAGACCCTGACCACCTGGACCGAGCGGCTCAAGGCGGAAACGGGAGACGCCTTTCCCGAGCAGGTCACCGCGTTCCGGGAGGGCATGGCGGTCCACGGGCGGTTCCGGAAGCCCTGCCCCGACTGCGGAGCGCCGATCCAGCGGATCCGGTACGCCGAGAACGAGGTCAACTACTGCCCCGCGTGCCAGACCGGGAGCCGGGTCCTCGCCGACCGGGCGATGTCCCGCCTGCTCAAGGACGACTGGCCCCGCTCGCTCGAGGAGCTGGACGCCCGGGGCCTGGCCTGACCGTCAGCGGTCGTGCGAGAAGGTGAAGCGCCAGCCGAAGCCGACGTCCAAGGCCGCGATGTCCGGAGGTCCGGTGATCCCGAGGTCCGAGAGGATCGTCTTGCCGGAGGACTGCACCACCGCGGTTCCGAAATGGCGCACGGCCCACTCGGGCCCGGCGAACATCCCGGTGCTGTCCCCGGACGTGAGGGCGCTGGCGATGGCGAAGGGCGCGGCGGAATCGACGAGAATGGCGGTGGCCGACACTTTCCCGTCGGCGGTCTCGATCGCGAACTGGCCGCGGAGCCGGCCCCCGACGGTGTCGAACTGGAGGGTGACGGGGCCGGTGCCCCCGGCGAAGCCGTAGCGCCGGAAGAGCTCGGTGACCGGCGCCGCCGGCGGACCGTACGCGAGCGGCAAGGAGCTCCAGCGCACCTGGGCCTCCGGTCCCGAATCGGTGCGGGGCTTGAGCCGGACGATCACGGCACCGAGGGCGATCGGGCCGGTGGCCCCGCCGTCGATCGTGCTTCGCGGGCAGGTCGTGGCGAAGACGAGCACCAGCCCCTTTCCGTCCGCACGGGGGGCCACGACGCCGCGCACGCCAACGAGGGGCTGGAGGCGCCGGGCATCCACCCACCAGCCGACGGTGAGTCCGGTACAGGGCGCGGCCGAGTCGGTCGCCCAGAGAGACGTCGCGTTCGGGGACCGGGTCGCGAGCGTAAAGTCGATGGGGATCTGCACCAGCACCCGGACCTTGTGACCGGAGGCGACGGCGGGCCGGAAGACCATCCCCCGGGCCATCGCCACCGCCGAAGCCACGAATTCGGGTCGGGACGCCGAGACGGCTCGGATGGAGCCCGAGTCCGGGAGCCCCAGGGTGTCGATCACCAGCTGCACCATCACCCGTCCCTCCACGCCCGCGCGGCGGAGGGAGTCGGGATAACTGATCGCGGGAGCCCAGACGACGTGCGGCGCCGAGTCCACCGCGGTGGCGGAGAAGACCCGGTCCTGACCGGTGCCCGCGGCCTGGGCGCAGGCCGCGGCGCCGGAGGCGGCGAGAAACGCCAGCGCGGCGACGGCCGTGCGGCTCAGCGCGTGCTCAAGTCGGCCACTCATATGTCGCTCCCAGTCACCCAGGGTGAAACGGAACCGGCCGCGGGCCGGGGGCTCGGTCAGCGGCCGACGAGCTTCGCGAAGCGCGGGTCGCTTCGGAGCGGGTCGTACAGCGGGTCGAGCCGCAGGACCGCCGTGGAGATCATCGAAGGACCGTAGTAGCCCCAGGTCGTGGGCAGGCTCATCAGGCGCGTCAGGCGCTCGATGGCCCCGTCGCGGTCCCCCGTGAGGACGTGGATCCCGGCATCCTGTGCGGCGCTCCGCACTCCTTCCACCGCGTCGCGGGAGATGGGATTGAGCTGGACCGCCGCGGCGCCTTCCCGCCGAGCCTCGTCGAAGCGGCCCAGAAAGGCGTAAGCGAACCCGAGGTTGCCGTGCAGGTCGGCGAGCCGGCCGAAGATGTCCGGCCACCCCGCGAGCTGCCGCAGCTCCTCCTCCGACACGGCGCGAAGCGAGTCGGCGTAGAGGCGCCCGTCGGGGAGCCCGCCGTCGTGGGCCGCCGCCGCCAGGTCGAAAATCCGGGCCCGCCGCTCGAGTCCCGACCGCGGATGCGACCCGAGCATGATCCGGAATGCGGCGCGGTAGTCGCGCCGATACCGGGCCAGGGTGTACTGCATGGACTCGGTGGTGAACTGTCCCTCGTGCCCTTCCGATTCCTGCGCGAAAATCCGGGCCCCCGCCGTGTCGCCCCGCCCCACGTAGGTCTGGAAGAGCCACCCGCGCGCCGCTTCGTAGTCGGGCACGAGAATCAGCGCCCGCTCGAGGACTTGCCGGGCGTCGTCCCAGCGACGCAGCTGGTTGTACGAGCCCCCGATGTCCCACAAGGCACCGGCGTCCCGGGGATCGAGCGTCATCACCCGCCGCTCGTAGGCCAGCGCGTCGTCCATCTTCCCTTGCCGTCTCAGGATGTAGCCGACGGCCGCCACGGCCTCCGCGTCGCTCGGGCGGGCGCGCTCCACGGCGCGGAAGTGCTCCAGCGCGTCGCCGAAGTCCCCCTTGGCGTAGTAGGCGTAGTATCCCTGCGCCAGCTGGGACTCCGGCGCGTCGGGCGCGAGCGCCGCCGCGTGGTCGAGCGCCTGCCGGGCACCCGTCGTGTCGTACGCGGTGTACTGCCGGATCTGCCAGCTGCGCGCATCCGCCAGCCCGGCCCACGCCGCCGCGAACCGGGGGTCGAGCGCCACCGCGCGCTCGAACGCCCGAGGGGCCAGCGTATCGGGCCCGGCACTCCCCCGCTCGGTCCACAGCTCCCGGCCCCGGTGATAGTAATCCAGCGCTTCAAGGTTGGACGTCGGCGCCTCGGCGATGGCGGCCGCCTCGACCGGCGTCAGCTGCACCCGCAGCGCCTCGGCCACGTTCTGCGCGATGCTGTCCTGAATGGTGAAGATGTCCTGCGCGGTGAGGTCGCGGTCGTAGGTGTTGGCCCAGAGCTGGCGGTCCCGCCCGGCGTCGATGAGCTGGACGTTGACGCGCAGGCGCTGGCCGATCCGCTGCACCTGACCTTCGAGGAGCGCCCGCGCACCGAGCTCGCGCCCCACCTGGCGAATGGGCTTGCTCGTGTGCCGGTACTCGAGCACGGACGAGCGGGAGATCACCTGCAGCGCGCCGATCTTCGTCAGCTGGGTCAGGATGTCGTCCTGGAGCCCGTCGGCCAGCGCCTGCCCGCTGTCCGAGCCGAGGGCGTCGAAGGGCAGGACCGCCACGGTCGGCGTGGCCCCGGCCGCCGCATGCCCGCGGAACACGAGGAAGCCCGCGGCCACGAGGGCGAGGACGGCGGCCGCGCCCAGCGCCACCCGCCACCCCCGATTGCCGGCGGGCGTGGGTACGGCGATCCCGGCGAGCCCGCTCGTCGGCGGCATCCCGCCCGACGGCGTGGCCAGCACTTCGAGCGCCCCGAGCAGCTCCGCCGCGCTCTGCGGCCGGTCGGCGGGGCGTTTCTCGAGACAGCGCCGGATCAGCATGTCGAGCGCCGGTGGCACCGCGGCGCGGGCCTGGGACACCGGGGGCGCGGGCTCCGTAATGTGCGCGGCGAGGACCTGCTGGGCCGACGCACCCGTGAACGGGGGGTGGCCGGCGAGCAGCTCGAAGGCGACCACGCCGAGCGCGTAGATGTCGGCCCGATGATCCATTGCAGGGTCCGCCGCGGCCTGCTCGGGCGCCATATAGGCCGGGGTGCCGAGGGCGACCCCGACCGACGTGATCGAGGCCTCGCCCGTGGCGGACGACAGCGCCTTGGATACGCCGAAATCCGTCACCACGGCGTGCTTGCCGGTGAGCAGGACATTGTCGGGCTTGATGTCCCGGTGCACGAGTCCGTGAGCGTGCGCGTAGGCGAGCGCGTCGGCGACGTCCACGAGGATGCGGATCGCCTCGGTCACCGGGAGCTCGCGCTGCCGCGTCAGCTTCGTCCGGAGCGATTCGCCCTCGATGAACGGCATCGTGTAGTACAGCAGCCCGTCCGCCGAGCCGGCGGCGAGGAGGGGCACGATGTGCGGATGCTGAAGCTTGGCGGCGAGCTGGATCTCCCGCCGAAAGCGCTCCACGTTCAGGCCCGCGGCAAGATCGGGCGGCAGCACCTTGATCACGACCTGACGGTCGAGCTGAACCTCGGTGGCGAGGAACACGCGGCTCATCCCGCCGCCCCCCAGCTCCCGCTCCACCCGGTAGGCGCCTCCCAGCGCCGTCTGCAGTCGGTCGGAAAGATCTCCCGTCAGACGGGCTCCTTCCGGAACGGGCGCCCGACGATCACGGTGACGTTGTCGGTCCCGCCGCCGTCCAGCGCGTCCTGCACGAGCGCTTCACACGCCTCCCGGGCGGAGGTCATCTCCCGCAGCCGGGCCGCGATCCGCTCGTCGGAGACGTGCTTGGTGAGCCCGTCACTGCACAGGAGCCAGACCGACCCCCACTCGTTGGTCACCCGCGTCACCACGGGCGCGCTCTGGCCGCCCCCGATGGAGCTCGACAGTACGTTGGCCCAGGGGGTGCGCCCCGCCTCGGTGCGCGTCAGCGCCCCCTGGTCGATCAGCTCCTGCGCCATCGTCTGGTCGTGGGAGAGCTGGGTGAGCTTGCCGTTGCGGTAGAGATAGCAGCGCGAATCGCCGACCTGGAGGAGGTAGACGCGGGGCCAGACGCCGAGCCACAGGGTGAGGGTCGTGGCCATCCCCCGGAGCTCCCGGTCCTGCTCCGCGCGGGTGAGGACGTCGGCGTGCACGCGCCGGGCGCCCTCCTCCAGGTTCTTCAAGAACGACTCGTCCCGGGCGTCCGTCGTGTAGTAGCACTCGGCGGAATTGGTGACGTACTGCGTGATGGCGGAGAGGGCCAGCTGGCTGGCCGCTTCGCCGCGAGGCCCGCCGCCCACGCCGTCCGCGACCATCGCGAGGAACGCGACGCGTTCGTCGGCGCTGCCCACCGCACCCGGCCCACCGGGGAGGCTGGTCTGGAGCACCTGGAGCTGCTTCCGCAGCGAGCCCAGCAGGAAATGATCCTGATTGACCTGCCGGACCAGTCCCTGGTGCGTAACCCCGAAGACGTCGATCTCGTCGTCGCGCGGTTTGCGCCCCGCGTCGGCCTGGGAAGCCATTCGATAAGAATGGGTTCCGGGCCGGGATTTGGCGAGGGTAGATTCCGGCGTGCCTCCCACCGCCGCCGAGCGTGCCGTCATCGTGGGTGCGGGTCCCATCGGCCTCTCCTGCGCCATCTCCGCCACGCGCCGCGGGCTCGATCCGCTGGTGATCGACGCGGGTGCCGTGGCCGAGTCCATCGTCCGCTACCCGGTCGGGATGACCTTTTTCACGACGCCGGAACGCCTCGAGATCGGCGGCCACCCCCTGGTCTGCGCGGGCGCCAAGGCGACGCGCGAGGAAGCGCTGAAGTACTACCGCGGCGTGGTACGGGTCGAGGGGCTGCGGGTGCGGACCGGCGTGCGCCTGGTGGGCGCTGCGCCAGTTCCCGAGGGGGTCGCCTGCCGGCTCGCGACCCGCCTCGGCGCCGAGACCCTGACGGCCGCGCGCGTGGTGCTGGCCACCGGCTACTTCGACCACCCCAACCTCCTGGGCGTGCCGGGCGAAGCGCTTCCCCACGTCTCGCACTATTTCGACGAAGCCCACCGCTCGTTCGGCCTCGACGTGGTGGTGATCGGGGGAAAGAACTCGGCGGTGGAGGCGGCGCTCCAGCTCTTCCGCGCCGGGGCACGGGTGACGCTCGTCTACCGGGGCGCGGCGCTCCCGGCGAGCGTGAAGTACTGGCTCAAACCCGACTTCGAGAACCGGGTGAAGGCCGGCGAGATCGCCGCCCGCTTCGGGGCCGCGGTCACGGAGATCACCGACCGCGACGTCGTGCTCGCCGGCGGGGAGCGCATCCCGGCCGACCGCGTCTATGCCCTCACGGGCTTCCACCCCGACTTCGACCTGTTCCGCCGCATCGGGATCACCTTCGACGAGGCCACCGGGCGTCCCGCGCTGGACCCGGCGACGCTCGAAACCAACGTCGCGGGGGTGTATCTGGCGGGATCGGTCACCGCGGGACGGAAGATCTCCGAGGTGTTCATCGAGAACGGCCGGTTCGACGGCGAAAAGATCTTCGGGGACTCGGAGGCCCGGGCGAGTGCCGACGCGGGCTATGCCAGGGTGAACCGGCCGACCGGAGAATAGCGCCGACTACTCCCCCGCCTTGATCTCCCGCACCCAGATGTTCCGGTAGCGCACCGGATTGCCGTGGTCCTGCAACGCGAGGGGCATCGCGTCCGGGTGCGGCCGGTAGACCGCGCGCGCCGCGTGCACCGTCCAGCCCGTGATGTCCGTGTTGTCCTGCGCCAGCACGCCGTTGAAGAACACCGTCACCCGCGCGTCCTGCGTCACCTTGCCGTCCCGGTCGAAATGCGGGCGATGGAAGATGATGTCGTAGGTCTGCCACTCCCCGGGCGGCCGGGCGGGGTTGACGAGCGGCGGCGTCTGGCCGTAGACGGCCCCGGCCTCGCCGTCGGCGTAGGTGATGTTGTCGTAGATGTCGAGCACCTGAATCTCGTAATGGCTCATCAGGAAGACGCCCGAGTTGCCGCGCTCCTGGCTCTCGCCCTGGGGCGGCGTCGGTGGCGACCACTCGACGTGCAGCTGGACGTCGCCGAAGGTGCGCTTCGTATGGATCCCGCCCGAGCCCGGCAGCACCTCCATGTAGCCGTCCTTCACCACCCATTTCGCGGGCCCCGAGTCGTTGTCGGAGGCCCAGCCCGACAGATCGGTGCCGTCGAACAGCACGATCGCGTCGGACGGCGGCGGCACCGGCGCGGGCGCCGGACCGACCGTGATGACGGGAGGCCTGGGCCGGTCCATCGAGTTGGGCGGCCACTGGCCTTGAGCGACGAGTGACCCAGAGGCGAGGAGGCTGAGTGCCGCAAGCCCGGCAACGCTGCGCGTCATGGCTTCCATTCTCCTTTGGCAACCTTCGGAATGAACGATTCGATGTCCTGCGGGGAGAAGTCGATGGTCCGGCCCTCCTCCGCGCTCCGGTACGCCGTCATCAGCATCTGTACCACTTCCAGCCCGTCGTCGAAGGTGAGCGCGGGCTCTTCCTTGCCCAGGAACACCCGGACGAAGTGCCGGTCCTCCGCCTCGTAGCCATACGCCGCCGCCTCGTTCGCCACGACCGGCATCTGCCCCATCTCGGCATTCTGCTTCTCCACGAGGTCCTCCCCGGACCTTCCCACCACCTCGCGGCTGAAGAACAGCTTGAGCCCGGAGTCGAGCGTGTTCCACGACATCGAATACTCGGGGCCGAGGAGCTCGGCCGAGAGACGCAGGCCCGCGCCCACGAAGCTCCAGGACGTCGTGGCCTCGCCCAGCACCCGCTCGCCCTCCGCGGTCCGGAACTCGATCATCACGCTCGCGAAGTCCTCGGCGGGCGCGCCGGCATAGTCCACCTCCCGCCCCATCGCGTCCGACAGCTTCCGGACGTATGCGGGACGGCTCCACTTGAGACTCGCGATGTGCCCCGTGATCCGAGCCGGCGTGACGCTCGAGGCGGGCGCCCCCGGCGGCGTCAACAGGTGCCGGACCACGAGCGCCGAGTGGCACATCATGTCGTTGAGGACACCGCCGCCCTGGAGCTTGCCCTGCCAGAACCAGGGCCGGTGGGGGCCCGAGTGCTCCTCGGCCGCCCGGGCCAGGTAGGGCCGCCCCGTCAGCTTCGCTCCCCGGGCCCAGATCAAATTCCGCCCCGTCTCCACCTGCGGCGCGAAGCGCTGGTTTTCCAGATACCCGTGCTTCAGCCCCGCCCCCTTGGTCAGCTCCAACACCCGCCGCGCCTCGGCCACGTTCCGCGCCAAAGGCTTCTCGCAGGCGAGCCCCTTGAGCTCGCCTTTGCCGCGCGTGACGGCGTCGGCGATCTCCTCGACGTTCGCGATCCGGGCGTGGTTGGGCCCGCAGAGCCACAGCGCATCGATCGCGGGATCGGCCACCATCCCGGCGATGGACCCGTAGGCCTTCGCGGGGCCCACGTCCAGCCGGTTGGCCAGCGCGGCGGCCTCGGCGGCCCGCGCCGGGTTCGGGCTCCAGACCCCCCGGACATCGGCGTCGCGGACGGCCTGGAACCCCTGCATGTGGAAGCGGGCGTTGAACCCGGAGCCCACGAATCCGATGCCCAGCCGGCGTCCGGTCACGGGTACGTCACCCCCAGCTTGGCCAGCGCCTCCGGCGGGCACCCGGTCCATTCCCGGACGAACGTGTTGCCGAGGTAGCGCAGGTCGTGGACGCCCATCCGGCTCGAGTAGAAACCGGACGCGGTGAGGTCGCGGAAGCTCGTGAAGAACGCCGCGCCCTGCGCGTCCGAGGGGCGGGCCCGCTTCGGCCACGCGATCCGGTCCAGGATGGCGGATCGATCGGGCTCGGCACCGTCGGCGAAGGGCGCGCCGAAGGAGTCGTGCGCCTGCGTGTCCAGCCAGGCCAGCCCCCCGCGGACCGGGATGCGGAGGCCCGGATCGTCCGAGCACATGAAGTCGATGAACTCGGGGACCCCGGCCTGGGTCGCGCTGCCCGAGTGCTCGTCGGCCGGAAGGATGATGTCCACCAGCAACCGTACCGTCCGCCACTCGTGCGCGGTGAAGAACTTCGGCCGGTAGGGCGGCGTCGCCGCGAGCGCCTCGCGGGCCAGGGCCGCCGCCTCCCGCACCGACCCGGGGGCCCAGCGGAACGCGCCGACCACCGGCGCCGTCACCAGAAGCTTCGCCGCGTCGCGCCGATTCATCCCGCCCATCAGAGCGCTCCCTTCTTCATCTGGTCCGCCGCGTATTCGCTGGTCCGGAGGGACAGGGCCAGAATGGTCCAGGTCGGGTTCTTGTCGGCCTGGGACACGAAGGGCGCGCCGTCCGCCACGAAGACGTTCGGCACCCCGTGGACCCGGCAATGGGCGTCCACCACCGAGGTCTGCGGGTCGTCCCCCATCCGCGCGCCGCCCAGCTCGTGGATGATGCTCCCCCCCGTCGACAGCCCGTACCCCTGCTCCTTCGTGGGCATCGGATCGAACACCGTGCCGCCCATGGCGTCCACCAGGGACCGGAAGGTCTCCTGCATGTGCCGGGATTGATTGTACTCGTGGTCGCTCCACTTCCAATGGAAGCGGAGCACCGGGATGCCCCACTGGTCCACGGTCCCGGGGTCGAGCTCGCAGTAGGAGTCCGCATTGGGGATCATCTCCCCCCGTCCCGAGAATCCCACATAGGCTCCGTAGTACTTCCGGTAATCGGCCTTCAGCCGCTTGCCGTACCCGCCGCCCCCGGGGTAGGCCTCGATGCCGGACAGCGTGCCGTTCATCGGCAGCGAGGTGCCTCCCCAGACTTCGATGTGATAGCCGCGCGGGAAATCGAGGGTCTTGTTGTCGAGCCACCACGGCATGTAGAGGTGCATGCCGCCGACGCCGTCGTGGTTGTGGGGCACGTGGTCCGCCATCTTCGGGATGTAGCCCGAGACGTCCGTTCCCGTGGTGTCGCTGAGATACTTCCCCACCGTTCCGCCTCCGTTCCCCAGCCCGTCGGGGAAGAGCGGCGAGCGGGAATTCAGCAGGAGACGCGACGTTTCGCACGCGCTCGCGGCGAGCACCACGACTCTGGCGCGGACGTGCTTGTCGGCTCCGGTCCGCTTGTCGACGTAGCTCACGCCCGTCGCCTTGCCGTTCCGGTCCACCGTCACTTCGCGCGCCATGGCGTGGGTCACGAGGGTGAGCTTCCCGGTCGCGAGCGCGGGCGCGATCAGCACGTTGGTGGACGAAAAATTGGCGTTGACGGCGCAGCCCCGGTTGCACTGGGCGCAGTAGTGGCACGCCGCCCGGCCGTTCAGGGGCCGGGTGAGAATGGAGAGACGGGACGGAATGCAGGTGACGTGCAGGCGGTCGGCCGCCTCCTTCACCAGGAGCTCGTAGCAGCGGGGCTTCGGCGGCGGCAGAAATATGCCGTCGGGCTCGTTCGGCAGACCTTCCTTGCTGCCGAACACCCCGACCAGCCGGTCCACCCGATCGTAGTACGGCGCGACGTCGTCGTAGGAGATGGGCCAGTCGTCGCCGAGCCCGTCCACGCTCCGGTGCTTGAAATCCGCGGGACCGAAGCGGAGGGAGATCCGGCCCCAGTGGTTGGTCCGGCCGCCGACCATCCGGGCGCGCCACCAGGCGAACTTGCTCCCGGGGGCCACCGTGTAGGGCTCGCCGTCCAGGTTCCAGCCGCCGATGCAGGCGTCGAATTCGCCGAACGGGCGCTGATGCGTGGCGCCGCCGCGCCGCGGGCTTTCATACGGCCAGCGCAACATCGCCGAGTCCTTCGTGTTGTCCCAGGGGCCGCCGGCCTCCAGCACGATCACGCGGGCCCCCGCGCGGGTCAGGGCCCAGGCGGCCATTCCCCCTCCGGCTCCCGACCCCACGATGCACACGTCGTACGGCTCGACTCGACGCATCCGCCGGTCCTCCGACCGAGAGTGACGCCCGAAGCTAGCGCGGAATCGGCGGAGGTGGCAACGTATCGCCCCCATGAGCGAACTCTCGCGCCGACGCTTCGTGCAACGGGCCGGACTCGCGGCCGGCGGGCTGCTCGTGTCCCCGACGCTCAGGGCCGTCTTCCCCCGCGTCGGCCTGGCGGACGGCGAACTCTCGCTTGGCAACGACGTCCTGCGGGCCTCCTGGCGCCTGTCGGACGGGGTGCTCCAGGGCGGTACGGTCCTCGACGTGACGAGCCACCGCTCTCTGCCCCTGCCGGCGGAGGTGGTCACGCTGATTCTCCAGGACGGAACGAGCCTAGCGGGATCGGACCTCCGCGCCGGCGCCCCCGTTTTCGAGCGCCTGCCCGGAGATCACCGCGCGGCCCGCTTCGCGGACCGCCTTCCCGGGCACCAGGTCACGATCGAGCTGACGGATCAGGCGGGGCGGCTCGCCGTCACCTGGCGGGCCATCCTGCGCACCGATTCCCGCTACCTGCGGCAGGAAGTCACGCTCCGCGCCACCGGCTCGGACCTTCCGGTCCAGGAGATCCGACTCGGCGACCTCGTCCTCCCCGGAGCCCGGGTCTCCGGAGTGGTCCCGGGATCACCGGTGGTGACCGACGCGTGGTTCCTGGGGTTCGAGCACCCCCTGGCCCGGCACACCGTGGCCGAGGACCGGGCGCGGTACGGGCTGGCCCGGGAGCTCCCCCTCCGTCCCGGGACCCCCGTGACCTGCTCGTCGGTGATCGGGCCGGTGACCAGGGGACAGCTGCGCCGCGACTTCCTGCTGTATGTCGAACGGGAGCGGGCGCACCCCTACCGTCCCTTCCTGCACTACAACTCCTGGTACGACCTGGGCTACTTCAACCGGTACGACGAAGGGGGCGCGCTCGACGTCATCGAGCAGTTCGGCGTCGAGCTCCATCGCAAGCGCGCGGTCGTGCTCGATTCCTTCCTGTTCGACGATGGGTGGGACGATCCGGAGACGCTCTGGAATTTCGACGCCGGATTCCCCCACGGTTTCACGCCCATCCGGGCGGCCGCCAAGGCGTTCGGCGCGGCGCCGGGCGTCTGGCTGTCCCCGTGGGGCGGATACGGCAAGCCGCGGGACGAGCGGCTGGCGTACGGCCGGACGCAGGGATTCGAGATCAACGAGGGCGGGTTCGAGCTGTCGGGACCGAAGTACTACCGCCGCTTTCACGACGTGTGCCTGGACATGATCCGGACCTACGGGGTCAACCAGTTCAAGTTCGACGGGACCGGCAACGTCTCCCACGTCTTTCCGGGGAGCCTGTTCGACTCGGACTTCGACGCGATGCTGTCCCTGATCGCCGATCTCCGCGCCGAAAAGGCCGACCTGTACGTGAACCTCACGACGGGGACCTACCCGTCGCCGTTCTTCCTGCGCTCGTGCGACTCGATCTGGCGGGGGGGCGAGGACCACGACTTCGCCGGGGTCGGCTCGTGGCGCCAGCAGTGGATCACCTACCGGGACGCGGACACCTACGCCGGGATCGTCCAGAAGGGGGCACTGTTTCCGCTCAATTCCCTGATGCTGCACGGGATGATCTACGCCAAACACGCCCGCAACCTCGACACCGACCCCGGGGGCGACTTCCCGTCGGAGGTGCACGCCTACTTCGGCACGGGAACCCAGCTCCAGGAGATGTACCTCACCCCGCGCCTCCTCTCCCCCGGCGACTGGGACGTCCTCGGTGAGGCGGCGCGGTGGTCGCGGGCGCAGTCCCCGGTGCTGTCCGACACGCACTGGATCGGCGGTGACCCCGCCCGGCTCGAGCCGTACGGTCACGCCGCGTGGGCACCGGGGCGCGGGATTTTGTGCCTCCGGAACCCCGCGGACCGCCCCCAGACCCTCTCACTCAAGCTGGCGGAGGCTTTCGAGCTGCCGGAGCGGGCGCCCCAGCGCTTCGTGTTCCGCCGGCCCTGGCGGGCCGAGCGGGGGCGTCCGCCCTTCGAGGCGGCCGTCGACCGGGCGGTCGAGATTCCGCTCGCCCCGTTCGAGGTCCTGACCCTGGAGAGCGTGTAAGGGCGGCGGGCTACTCCGTCGCCTGGAACCGGTAGACGGTTCCCTCGCCGCCCACGACGAGGTACAGCTCACCCTTCGCGTCTTCGCCGAACGACGTCACGTTGGGATGGGCGCCGACCTCGGGGGTGAGGTCCACCTGGTCGGTCACGCCGTTCGACCAGACGAAGCTCTTGACGAACCCGGAGCAGAGATCCGCGTAGAGGTAGCGCCCCGCCAGCGTGGGCGCGAGCGCGCCGCGGTACACGTACCCCCCGATGATGGCGCATCCGTTCGCGTCGTTGGCGCCGTGATCATACTCCAGGATGGGCAGGGTCAACCCGGTCTGCGCGCAGGAGGACCCGGGCGGGTAGCAGTGCATCCCCTCCATCCGGTTCCAGCCGTAGTTGTGACCGCCCGGGTCCCCCGCCGGCGCGCGATCCACTTCCTCGTAGGTATCCTGGCCGACGTCCCCGATGTAGAAGTCGTGCGTCTCCCGGTCGAACGAAAACCGCCAGGGGTTTCGCATCCCATAATCCCAGACCTCCGGCGCCGCCGGAGGCTTCGAGGCGAACGGATTGGACGCGGGGATGGCGTACGGCACGGTGCTCACGTCGAGGCGGAGGATCTTCCCCAGCAGCCTGGTGGAGTCCTGGCCGTTTCCGAGCGGGTCTCCCCCGCTCCCCCCATCCCCGGTTCCCACGTAGAGGTAGCCGTCGGGTCCGAAGAGCACGAGCCCGCCATTGTGGTTCGAGTAGGTGCCGTGCGGGATCGACAAGACCGGTGTGGCCGTCGCCGGATCGCCGGCGTCGGGGTCGGCGGAGACCGTGTACCGGACGATCTGGATGGTCCCCGCCGTGTCCGTGTAATCCACGAAGAAGTGGCCGCTCACGGCGTAGCCGGGATCGAACGCGACGGAGAGCAGTCCGCGTTCGGCTCCGTCGTACTGGATCCGACTCGAGAGATCGAGGAAGGGCGTGCCGAGGAGCGTATCGTGCCGGATGATGCGGATCGTCCCGGTCTGCTCGACCACGAACTCGCGGGCCGTGTCCCCGGGCGGCGACGTCAGGTAGAGCGGCGCCGAGAGGCCCTGGGCGACGAGATGGAGCTTCGCCACCGGCGGGGGCGGAGGCGCCGTCGACCCGTTCTCGGAGCAGGAGGTGCAGGCGAGGAGGAGGCCGAGACCGGTCAGACGGTGCACGTCGTGACCGCCTCCTGGAGCGAGGTGAGGGGGTCGCGCGTGGGCTCGAACTCGTGCGCGAGGAACCCGGTGAAGCCGAGGTCCGCGATGGCCCGGGCGATCCCGCGGTAGTTCAGCTCCTGAGTGTCGTCGAGCTCGTGCCGCCCGGGAACGCCCCCGGTGTGGAAATGCGCGATGCGGGCGGCGTTGCCGCGGATGGTGCTGATCACGTCCCCTTCCATGATCTGCATGTGGTAGATGTCGTAGAGCAGCTTGACCCGCGGGGAGCCCACGCCGTCGATCACGGCGGCGCCGAACGCGGTGTGGTCACCCTGATAGTCCGGATGATTGACCTTGCTGTTCAGGAGCTCGACGCAGACCGTGATCCCGTGCTGCTCCGCGAGCGGCGCGATCCGCCTCAGCCCCTCCACGCAGTTGGCGATTCCCTCGGCGTCGCTCCGGCCCCGCCGGTTTCCGAACATCGTGATCACATTGGGCACGCCGTGCGCCGCGGCGAGCGGAATCGCGTCCTCGAGCTCGGACAGGAGAAGCCGGTGATTGGCGGGGTCGTTGAACCCGGTGGCGATGAAGTCGGTCCGCTCCCTGGGGTACGGGTACCCCATCGAGCACACCAGGCCCGCGTCCCGCACCAGGTCCCAGTCGTCGCGCGCGAGGAGATCGATCGCCACGAGCCCGATCCGCCGGGCCGCCCGGCACAGGTCGGGGAGCGGGATCTGTTGGTAGCACCAGCGGGCGACGGACTGCTTCAGACGGCCGGAAGCGGGAGCCGGGAGCCGGGAGCCGTCTGCTCCCGGTGCCGGCTGAGCGGACGGCTCCCGGCTCCCGACTCCCGGCGCAGGGAGCTTCACCGCGCCCCCGAGCATCCCCACCGCACCGGCCACCACCTCGCGCCGGGAAATCACTTCATCCCCGTATTCCAGCCCGTGAACGCCCAGACATCGGTCAGCTCGGCGATCCGCTTGTCCGTGGGCATGTAGCCGTGGCTGGTCTTGGTGTCCACGCGGATCAGCGTCGGCCGGTCACAGCTCTGCGCCGCCTGGAGGGCGGCCGCGAACTTGTACGAGTGCGACGGCACCACGCGGTCGTCGTGGTCCGCCGTGGTGATGATCGTCGCCGGATAGCACGTCCCCGGCTTCACGTTCTGGACCGGCGAGTACTTGATCAGGTACTGGAACTGCGCCGAGTCGTCCGAAGAGCCGTATTCGGGGGTCCAGCCCGTGCCGGCGGTGAACTTCTGGTACCGCAGCATGTCCATGACGCCGGCGCCCGGATACGCGGCCGCGAACAGGTCGGGGCGCTGATCCTCAACGGCCCCGACGAGCAATCCGCCGTTCGAGTACCCGTGAATCGCCAGGTGCCGCGGCGACGTATACCCGGACCTGATCAGATACTCGGCGGCGGCGATGAAATCGTCGAAGACCTTCTGCTTCTTCTCGAGCATGCCGGCGTGATGCCACGCCTCCCCGTACTCTCCTCCGCCCCGGAGATTGGGGACCGCGTAGACCCCGCCGTGCTCGAGCCACACCGCCACCACCGGGCTGAACCCGGGCGTGAGGTTGACGTCGAACCCGCCGTAGGCGTACAGGACGGTGGGATGCGACCCATCGAGCGCGATCCCCTTCTTCGCGGTGATGAACATCGGCACCTTCGTGCCGTCTTTCGACGTGTAGAAGACCTGCTTCGTCTCGTAGGCGCCCGCGTTGAACGCGACC
>Ga0335085_10004183_pt1 | contig 24145 bp, 19 predicted proteins | sample Lox_Sample_45_FD_206712 | JGI IMG/M metagenome (GOLD analysis project Ga0335085, IMG submission 206712) | Soil microbial communities from Loxahatchee National Wildlife Refuge, Florida, United States - Lox_Sample_4.5 | ecosystem: Environmental > Terrestrial > Soil > Wetlands | place: USA...
GCGCCGGTCTTCTTCGCTCCTCGCGACGCTTTGAACTTAGGCATTAGTGCTGCTGAAACTTCAGTTTGCCACAGTGCGTTTCGGGCCACCGATCAGGCGCGCCGCCTCGCGGAAAAAACGCTCCAAAGCTAGAAGCGTCTTCGGTTCCAGATCGCGCAGCATGATGGCAACCACGTCGCGCCCACGCTGTTCGAGCGCGCGGATGGTGGCAAGGAACTGGGCGCGGTGGTAATCCGCCGGATAGTCGATGCCGGGCACCTGCTCTAGTTTCTCCGAGAGCAGGATGGTGGAGAAACAGCGGCCGTGACCGATGATCATCTCGTGATAGGAGTGGTTCACCGCCGGCCCCTCGTAGACATCGGCGGGCATGTGGAGGCGCGCGCGAAACAGCGTCTCCGCGGCGTGCTCCAGCACCTTTCGCGCGGCCCGGCCCGGCGCTGAATAGCGCGTATCGCCAAAGAACGTCAGCTCGCCGTATTCGACCCGCCGCTGCTGCGCGAGGCCGGCCAGAATTGAGGCGTAGATGGCCGCCGCGGTGGCGGTGTCTTCGACTTCGAGCACGCGGTTACCCCAGAACAACGTGACGCCGCCGATCCACTTCCGCTGCGCCGCGCCGTTGCGGAACTGGCTCCAGTCCGACGTCTTCTCAATGCCACCCGCGCGCTTCGCCTTCTCGTGGATGCGATTGGCGAGGGCTTTGTAGAGCTCCACACCGGGCTGCGTGACGAAGTTGATTTCGCGCAGCCACGCCACGCCGAATACCGTGTAGTGGATGAACTGCATGTAGCGGGCAAGGTCGGCGCCGCGATTGAGCGTAACACTCGCCAGCGGAAAGCCGACGCGCCGCACCATGGCGACCTTTTCGGCTTGTGCCGGCTTTTCGCCTTTGCGATGAACCGCCACGAAGACGCGGTCCTGGCGCTCGTCTTTCGGGGGGCGATAATTCGGTAGCCGCAGCTTCTCGCCGATGACGATCTTGACCCCGAGTTCCTCGCTTTTGCCGAGGCTCTCTTCAAAATCCTGCTTGGTCCAGAGCGCGGCCGATGCCCAGGCGTCAGGCAGCGTGAGCGTCACCTTGTCGCGACCAGCGACGCCCTGCCCGTGCAGGAATGCCGCGAGCCTCCACGCGGCGTCGATCTCGTCGGCGCCAAGACCCGTCGCGCCGATCCATTCGGCCAGATTGTTCTCACACAGCGCCAGAGGATAGAGGCTGCCGCGCGTCAACGGCCCGCTGTGCCGTCCGGCTGTGCAATTGGCATCGTCGAGCTGCAACTCGACGCGCCGGTAGCCGCGCTTTGCGGCGAACTGATCGAGCAAGGAGCCCGGCAGCGTCATGTAGACAAAGTTGGCGGTGGAATCGACGCCGTTCTTTTCGTACAGCTTCGCAAGCTGTTCCAGATTGAGCACCGGTTCGAAGGAGGTCATCCCCATGGCCATGCCGACCACGAGGGTGCCCGCCAGAACGTCGCGCAACGGACGAGTGGTGCGCTTCTGTATGTCCGCGAGGATGCACTTGAGCTTTGCAGGATCGGTGGAATCGAGCACATAACACCGCACACCGCGATCGAGCAGGCCGATGCCCGCGTACATGTGCTTGTCCTCGGCCGAGCCGCCCATGCCGGCCCAGATCAGATTGCGCAGGCGCACGCCATGCGCACGCTGGATGCCCGCGCGGATCTCGCCGATTTCACCTGTTACACGCTCGGCCCACTCGGGATGGCGCGCGGCATCCCAGGCGAGGGTGAAGACGCCGTAGCTGTTCTTAGTGACGTGCCCCGCCGCGTCGATCTCCATGCCGAGCGAGATGAGGCGGTTTCGCGACGGGTCGAGCGAGGCCAGTCCCTTGCGCCGCGCGCGCGAATCGAGCACCCGGAGGCGCTCCAACAGCTTCTCACCGGCCAGCGCGCGATAGAAGCGCTCCGATTCCGAGCTGTCGTTGAAAAGGGAAATCTGCACGCGGCTAGAGCACCAGCATATACCAGGCGCCGGCGGTGTCAACGGCAGGTTGCGACGTCGGTGGAAAGGGCCGCCACGCGCTGCCAGGAGCTGCCGCGATTCTGCTCGACCATCCATGCCGATGTTGCAGCGTCGGGACGAAGACGCCACGGCGCAGCCGTTCTGGCACGGTCGCCTGGCAAGGTGACGGGCTGGCTCGCGGCCTGCTCCAGCTCCCAGTTCGAGCCGCCGGTCCGAGTGCGATACAGCTCGTAACGGTTACCCACGGCGCGGTCGAGCAGCAGGACTCCCTCCTTTGCGGAGTCGAAGCGGAACTTCTGGATGGCCCCGGGTTGCTCGTCCTCAAACAGCGGCTGCGGCCGCCATGTCTTTCCGCCGTCGTCGGTGACAAGCAGAAACGGGTTGCGCGCCACCGTCTGAACATTCTCGCCTGAGATCCAGCCGTGCTCGAAATCCACGAACTGGATCGCATCCAGAGTGGTGAAGGGCATGCGCTGGTACGCCTCGGTCCACGTTTTGCCGCCGTCTTCGCTATTGAGCAGGATGGAGGCCAGCGTGGTGCTTTCGGTGTGCAGGTTTCCTGTCAGGAAGATCCGGTTCGCGCTGCTCTCAATGCCGCTCAGTTCGAGGAAGACTTTGCATGGGTCGTCCTCGCTGCAGCCCAGTCCCGCCCCGCGCAACTCGTCCGACGAGCAGGCAAACTCGACGCGGACCGGAGCCTCGCCGGCCACGAGCGCCGTTGCGAGCAGGAATGGAACCAGGTACCGCACGATTTCTCATCGTAGCCGGAAGCGTGCTATCCGGTAAGCATGTTGTCCAGACGCGGGTTTCTCCTGGGGACGGCGCTGACAGCCACAGCACGGGGGCAGACACGGCCAGCTTCGGTGGTACTGGCGATTGTGGAAGGTTCCGCAATGGTCTCGATCGCGGGCGGCGTGGCCTTCAACCGCTGCTACAAGGCGGACCCGAATCCTGCGCGCGGCCTTGAAGCGATCCTGCATGGCCGCTTCCCACACAACGGTGGGCTGACCGGCAACCCCGGCGGAACGGCGCTGCCTGATGTTCTGAAAGCCGCCGGAATCTCCTGCACCGTCGCGTCGCTTCCGCCCGCCCTTCCCGATGAATCCCTGCTGGTCGTCGTCTCCACTCCCGCGAGTCATGACGAGACGTGGCTGGACAAATCCACCCGTGTACCGCTGTTGCTCTTCCGCTGGCCCCGCCGCATTGCACCCGCGCCGTTGGATTTGCTGGTGTCTACAGTGGATATCATGCCCACGGTGCTCGGGCTGTGCGGCGTGCCGGCCCCCGACGATCTTCAGGGCCAGGACCTTTCCGGCTGGCTGCTGCGCGGCGCCGGACCACACCCCGAGTCCATTTACGCGGAAGGCCGCATCGGCACCCGCGATTCGTGGCGGATGATCGTCCGCGGTCTCGACAAGCTGGTGTTCACTCCCAGACTCGACATCCTGCATCTCTACAACCTCGGCCAGGATCCCGACGAAACGACCGACCTCGCCAGTGATCCCGCCGAACAGCGAAAACGCGATGAACTCAGCGCCATTGCCGCCGACTGGATGCGGCGGCTCGGCGATCACATGGATCCATCCGGCCTGAAACGAAGGTGAGCGCTACAATCGAAGTGAATCCATGCTCAGAATTGCGGGTGTTCTTCTGTTGGCCTCCACTCTTCTTGCACAAAAACAGCCGTTCGATGCCAATGCGCTCCTCAAGCTCTCGCGCCTCAGCGATCCGCAGGTCTCGCCCGACGGCAGACTGGTCGCCTTTGTCGTGCAGAACATCGACCTCGACGAGAACCGCAAGCCGACTTCGATCTGGATTGTGCCGGTCACCGGCGGCACGCCGCATCAGATCACTCATCAGGGTTCGGTGAACGAGCGGCCGCGCTGGTCGCCCGATTCGAAGCGAATCGCGTTCGTCTCCAACCGCAGCAGCACATCGCAGATCTGGCTCATGGACGCCGATGGAGCGAATCCGAAGCAGATCACCAATCTCGCAACCGAGGCCGACGGCGCGCTCTTCGCCCCGGACGGCAAGCATCTGGTATTCACCAGCGCCGTCTTTCCCGATTGCCACGACGAAGCCTGCAACAGCCAGCGGATGTCGCAGCCGAAGAAGGTGCAGGCCCGTCTTTACGATTCCCTGCTCTACCGGCACTGGACCGAATGGAAGACGGATCGCCGCTCGCATCTCTTCTCCATCGATCTCGATGGCGGCAAGCACATCGATCTGACGCCCGGCGATCGCGACGTGCCTCCGTTCTCGCTCGGCGGCCCCGACGATTACGCCATTTCGCCCGATTCCACGGAAGTCTGTTTCGCCGTGAAGAACGATCCGGTGCCCGCCACCAGTACGAACACCGACCTCTTTGTGGTGCCGATCGGCGGCGGCGAGGCCAAACAGATTACGTCGAATCCGGGCGGCGATCTCAGTCCGCGCTATTCGGCCAACGGCAAATATCTCGCGTGGCGCAGCCAGTTGCGGCCCGGTTATGAAGCCGACCGCTGGCGGCTCATGGTGATGGAGCGTTCCACGGGCAACGCGGTCAGCATCACCGAATCGGTGGATCGGTCAGTGGACTCGTTCACCTGGTCGCCCGATTCAGCGTACCTGTTCTATACCGACGTCGATCGCGGCCGCCAGCATGTCCACATGATTCCGGCGGCGGGTGGAGGCACGCGGGAAGTGACCACGGGCAACGTCATGATGGACGACATGCAGTTCACGCCGGACGGCAAGACCATGATCTATTCGCAGCAGAGCGGGTCGAGCCCGGTGGAGATCTTCCGTGCGTCTTCCAGCGGCGGCCCGCCGGTCGCGCTGACTCATCTCAACGATGCGCTGCTGGCCGGCTATCAGCTCACGCCGCTGGAAGAGCTGTGGGTCGATGGCTCCGAGAACGCGAAGGTCCACACCTTCGTCGTGAAGCCTCCGGGGTTCCAGCCCAATCGCAAGTACCCTGTTCTTTTCCTCATTCACGGCGGCCCGCAAGGGGAGTGGGGCGAGGATTGGAGCTACCGCTGGAACGCGCAGGTGTTCGCCGGAGCAGGATATCTTGTGGTGATGCCAAATCCTCGTGGATCTATTGGTTACGGCCAGAAGTTCACTGATGACATTAATTTTGACTGGGGTGGCCGCGCGTACGAGGACATCATGGCCGTGGTCGATTACGTGGCCGGTCTGCCCTACGCCGACGCGGAGCATATGGGCGTCGCCGGCGCTTCCTACGGCGGCTACATGGTGGACTGGATGCTCGGCCATACGGACCGCTTCCGCGTCTTCGTCTCGCATGCCGGCGTCTACGACCTGCGCAGCATGGCGGGCGCCACCGAAGAGCTCTGGTTCCCCATCTGGGAATTTCAGGGGATGCCGTGGGACAACCCGGACATGTATGCGAAGTGGTCGCCCAGCTATTTCGTAAAACAGTTCAAAACGCCCGCCCTGGTGGTTTGCGGCGAGCTCGATTTCCGGGTGCCCTACACGCAGTCGTTGCAGCTCTTCACTGCGCTGCAACTGCAGAGGGTGCCGTCGAAGCTGATGGTCTTCCCCGACGAAGGCCACTGGGTGCTGAAACCGCGTAACTCAGCCTTCTGGTACAAGACGGTTCTGGACTGGATCGGCGAATGGATCAACAAGACGCCGACGGCCCCGGCGGCAACGCAATAGCTATTGCTTCGGCTGATCTCTGGTGGCCTCGGCGTCCTTCTTGATCTTCTGCGCCATCTCCTGCATGCGCTGCGGAAGATCCGACAGGACGCCCTGCATCATTGCCATGGAGCGCTGCATCAGTTGCGGCGTCTTGTTGAGAAAGGCCTGCCCGCCCGGAGACTTGTAAAAGGTCACCACTTGGCGGAGCTCATCTTCGGTAAACACGTCCGCGTACATGTCCACGTACTGCGGCTTGAGCTTTGACCAGTCCAGTTTCTCCTTCACGTAGGCCATCATTTCCTGGGCCATGCGGTCCGTTTCAGCCTTCATGCTGGCCGGGATGTCCATCGATTGCATCTGCTGCTTCATCACGGCCGACACCTGCTCCATGGTCTGATTCACCATCTTCTCGGGTTGCATGATGGAAACCAGCTCTTCGGCCAGAGCCTTCCTGTTGTCCTGATCGGCGGCCGTCGCGGCCGATGGCAATAACAGTGCGGTAACCAGAATAATTCGCGAAAGGATCATTTCCACCTCCGTGTCCTGTGAGCTTATCACGCGGGTTGTCGTAAAGTGGCAATGATGAAACGCTGGTGTCTGGCGCTGTTCGCCGCGGCTCTGCTGGGCATTCTTGCGCCGCTGGCCGGGGGCGCCAAGCCGCAGTCCTTCCATTTCGAGATCCTTGGCGACCGGACTGGCGAAGCGCAGCCCGGCGTATATGAGGAAGCCTGGCGCGAAGCGGCAGCCGATCATCCCGCCTTCGTGCTCACCGTCGGGGACATCATTCAGGGCGGAGACGACGCCAGCGCGCGGGCCGAGTGGACAGCTGTTCAGCGGATCCTGAAGCCGTACCGCGCCATTCCGCTGTATTTGACGCCGGGCAATCACGACATCTGGTCGCCGGCATCGGAGGCGCTTTTCCGCGAGTTCGCGCGGCACGCGCCGCACTATAGCTTCGATTACCGGCAGGCGCACTTCACTGTTCTCGACAACAGCCGCGACGATCAGCTTTCCGACGCCGAGATGGCGTTCCTGCGGAAGGACCTTGTCGCCCATGCAGCGCAGCCGGTAAAGTTCGTCTTATCGCACCGTCCGTCGTGGATCCTCGACGCGATGATGCGCAACCCCGGTTTTCCAGTGCAGCACCTGGCAAAGAAATATGGCGTGGGTTTCGTCATCGCCGGGCACGTGCACCAGATGGTGCACGCGAGCGTTGACGGCGTCGAATACATGTCCGTGCCCAGCGCGGGCGGGCACCTGCGGGCGTCGAAGAAATACGAAGACGGCTGGTTCTTCGCGCACACCGACGTGGAGGTTTCGGGCTCGGCTGTTCATTTCACGATTCACGAGCTAAGGCCGCCTTACGGAGAGGGCCGGAGGTCTGAGCTTTCCGAATGGGGAACAGCGGGCCTGGCCAACAAACGGCGGTAGTCAGACGCAGGCGAAGATCAACCGCTCCGTCTCGGACGCCTGGATGGGCCGCCCGAAGAGATGGCCCTGCAGACAGTCGCAACCTGCGTCGCGCAGGAGCGTAGCCTGATGGTCGGTCTCGACGCCTTCCGCCACCACTTCCAGACCGAGCCGATGCGCCATTGAGACGACGCTGCGCACGACGGTCAGCGTACCCGACGATTCGCTGAGATCGCGCACGAATGACCGGTCGATCTTCACGGTGGTTACCGGCAACAGGCGCAGGTAGTTGAGCGAGGAGTAGCCGGTGCCGAAGTCATCGATGGCAAGCCGGACGCCGGTACTGCGCAAATCCGCCATTCGCCGGATCGACTGCTCGATGTCGCGCATGAGGATGCTCTCGGTGATCTCAAGCTCCAGCAGACCAGGCTCGAGGCCGCTGTGTCCGAGGGCGGCGTGGACGGCGCTGACGAATCCCGGAGAGGCGAACTGCACCGCGGAAACGTTGACGGCCAGCCGGATCGGCTCGACGCCGGGGATGTTCCAGCGCGCCGCGCGCATACAGGCATTCTCCAGAACCCATGCGCCGATCGGAACGATGATGCCGGAGACCTCGGCCACGCGGATGAAGTCACGCGGCGCCAGGGACCCGCAGGCGAGCAGAGCTTCAAATCCGGCCAGGTCGCCCGAGGCGCGCCGAACCGGCTGATAGCGCACCTCCAGTTCGCTGCCGGCGAAGGCGTCGCGAAGCTGGCGCTCGATGTCCAGATCGTGCGCCCGACTCAGTCGGCGGTTGTTGCGGAAGCGCGCCACTTGATTGGGTCCTGCGGCGCGGGCACGCTGCAGCGCCGATTCGGCCTGCTGCAACAGCGCGGATCCCTCGGATGCGTCATCGGAAGCCGTCAGCCCGGCCGCACAGGTGACGAACAGTTCCCTTCCCGCCACCGTAAACGGACCCGACAAGGCCTGCTGTAGTATCTCTTCAATGGCTGCCACCGGACGGCGTGCCGCGATGGCAAACTCGTCGCTGCCCGTGCGGGCGACAATTCCCTCACTACCCACCACGGAGCGAAGGCGCTCGCCGGCATAACGCAGCAGGCGATCGCCGCCATCGTGGCCCATCGCTTCATTCACCTTGCCGAAACGGTCGAGGTCCAGCGCGGCGACTGTGACCGCTTCGTGATCCAGCGAGGCGGCCGCCAGCTCGCCATCCAGCAGGTCGACGAAGCGGCGGCGGTTGGGCAGCCCGGTGGTGGCGTCATGGTACTGCTCAAAGGACATGCGTCGCTCGGCGTTGCGACGCTCGAGGACGACGGCAGCCAGCTTTGCGGCGATCCTGTGGGCGGGCTCAGGCACGACGACGCACCTCGGCGCAGCGTACAGGTTCAGCAGCCCCAGCAGCGTTTCCTGCGAGGAAAGAACGGGAGTGGAGGAGATTTCGGACAGACCGAGACCGCGTAGCAAAGCAGGAACGCCGCTGGCCGTCTCCAGCGAGGCGCCGGGTTGAAGGCGCACGCCGGTGATACCGCTGATGTACTGGTGAGGGAGGCTGGGCGCGGCCGCACAGGTGAGGACCCATCCGTCCAATGCGAGGATCGCTGCGCGGCATTCGGGCAGCCGCCGCTCCACGTACAGACAGATCTGCTCCAGCGCCTCGTCCGGCTCGGCGGATCCAGTAACAGTGGCCAGAAGATCCAGGAACTCCTCATCCGCTGGAAGAAGATAAGCGGTGTGCACTGCGCCGGCTGGACGTGTTCTGTTGATCTCCAAAGGCTCTCCGCTCCCCGAGAAGTAACCATTAAACGTCAATTACCGCGAAAAGGGAACAGAGTGGCGTGAAATTGGTACTCCCAGGCGTACAGAATGTGCCAGGCAGGACCAGCAGTACCTTACCGCGACTTCTCCTCAACCGCCGGCGCCGCCGCAAACCGGTAACCGACGCCGCGAACGGTGATGAGATGCCGTGGGCGGCGCGGATCGTCTTCGATATAGCGCCGGAGGCGCACGATGAAGTTGTCGATGGGACGCGTGTCGGTATCCTCGCGCAGTCCCCAGACCTCTTCAATCATCTTCTTGCGAGACACCGCCTTGCCCTCGTGCTGGATCAGGTAACGCAGCAGGTTCGACTCCATCAGGGTCAGCGGGAACACCTGCTCGCGCACATGCAGCTCGTGCGCCTCGAAATGCACCGACTTGTCGCCGAAGGTAAAGGTGTCGTTGGGTTCCGGCAGCGCCGGCGCCTGGGTCAGAGTGGCCTGCAACCACTCGCTGCGGCGCAGCAGGCTACGGATGCGGGCGATTAGAATCGACAGCTCAAACGGCTTGGTCAGATAGTCGTCGGCGCCCGCGGCAAACCCCTGCAGGACGTCATCGGGGTGGCCGCGCGCGGTCAGGATCAGGGTCGGCACGAACTGGCCTGCTTTGCGCAACTCCGAGACAACTACGAACCCGGTGATGCCGGGAAGCATCACGTCGAGGATCACGACGTCGAAAGCCGTCTGATCGCCCAGTAGCAGGTCGAGGGCCGCCTCGCCGGTCTCAACCACTGCCACCTCGTAGCCGTCGGCTTCCAGGTTGAAACGCAACCCCTCGGCCAGGTGCTTTTCGTCTTCGACAACCAGAATGTGGCTCATCGTGCCACCGGAAGTTGAAGGATGAAAGTGCTGCCACGTCCGGGACCGTCGCTTTCGGCCCAGGCGCGTCCACCGTGCCGCCGCGCCACCGAACGGACGATGAACAGCCCGAGGCCGGTACCTTTGACCCGGCCGGTGAGCGGACCCGGGACGCGATAGAACCGTTTGAAAATCTGTTTTAATTCCGATTTAGGAATCCCCATTCCTTCGTCTTTTACTCTTATTGAAACGTATTTATTGTCCGCTTTATCCGGCTCGACAAGAACTTTTACATTCGCCTCGGAGTACTTCACGGCGTTGTCGATGAGATTGGAAATCGCCGCGCCGACTTCGTCGGCATCGCCCATGATGGTCGCGTTGGTGGCGCTGTCGTACTGCAGGGTGTCGGGAGACTTGTGGTGCAGGGTGCGGGCTCGCGCAACGCACTCCTCAATCACGGCGTTCAGGTTCATCGGCTGGATGTTCATCTTGCGGCCGCTCTGCCCCATGCGCCCGGTGCGCAGGATCTGCTCGATGTAGGCAAGCAGACGGCCGCTGTCTTCCAGCATGATGGCGTAGAACTCCCTGCGGCGGGCCTCGTCGAGGTTTCGGGTTTGCAGGGTCTCGAGATAAAGGCGGATGGAGGCGACGGGAGTCTTCAACTCGTGGGTGACGGCGTTGATGAAGGCGTTGTGTTGTTCGTTGCGGCGGATTTCGCGGACAAGAAACGTGGTGTTGACCACGATTCCCGCAATAATCATCGCCAGCAGCAGGACGCCGAGGAACAGCAGGATGCCGGTGCGCCAGTTGAGCAACACCCAGCCGATGTAGAGCAGGAGGATTACGGAAATGAGGCCGACGCCGAGCGCGATGAAGAAAGCGATGGACTTACGCCGGCCGGCGATGACCATGCTTCAAGAATAGCGAAGACTCACGCGGCTTCGCGTTCCACGGCCACGGGCGCAGTCAACCCCGCGACGTGAACAGCCCTGGCAATGCCGATCTTCTTCAAAATGCTGATCAAAATCCACGTCGAGTCGAACTCGTACCAGGCAAGGCCGTGGCGCGCCGAAGTGGGATGAGCGTGGTGGTTGTTGTGCCAGCCTTCGCCAAAAGTGATCAATGCAACCCACCAGTTATTGCGCGAATCGTCGCGGGTGGCAAAGCGGCGGTAACCCCACATATGGGAGGCAGAGTTTACCAGCCAGGTGCAATGAAATCCGACGACAACGCGGAAGCAAACGGCCCAGAGCACCAGCGGCAGACCGCCGATCAGTGCCAGAATCGCGGCCAGAACCACGGTCGGCACCCAATGGTAGTTGTTCAGCCACACGTAAAAACGGTGCTTCGCCAGATCCGGTGCGTATTTTGCCATCACCCGCGTGTTGTTGTGGTTCACGTCACCGAATAGAATCCAGCCCATGTGCGACCAGAAGGCGCCATCACGCGGGGAATGCGGATCGCCGGGCTGGTCGGATTTCTGGTGATGGATGCGGTGCGTGGCCACCCAGAAGATCGGGCCGCCCTCCAGCGTCATGGCGCCGCAGACGGCGAAGAAATACTCCATCCACAAAGGCACCCTGTACGACCGGTGCGTGTGCAGCCGGTGGTATCCCATACTGATGCCCAGGCCGCCGGTCATGCCCCAGATGAGCAGAGCGATGGCGAGGTACTTCCAACTGAACATGAAGAGCGCGGCAATCGCGCCGACATGCAGGAGGACCATTACCGCCGTGGTGGACCAGTTCATGCCCTTATGGACGGGCATCTCGATGGGTTCGGAGGGAGCTTTGCTCATTGTTACATTCGCAGGCTAGCAGCCATTTCACCTGCGTTTTGTAAGACTTCTGTAAGCGCTGACAGAACCACGCGGTAAAGATGACTTGTGCCGATCGGAACTGCGTTGTATCATGCGCCGAGGCCTTTTTTCTATATGAGAAGTCCGCATGGGAAGTACCTGGTCATTCTGCTGGGAGGCGCCCTTTTCGCCTCCGCCGTGGCGGCCGAAGAGCCAAAGAAGACCGCGGCACCGCCGCCACCGCGCCACGCCGCTCCGCCGCCGAAGGCCAACGAGCGGGGCGGTGCACCCGGTGTGGGACATGTGCAGCAGCCGGGGGTGACTCCCGGACGTCCGGCGGGCGGTCCTCCACCGGCCAGCGGGCATCCGAGCGGACGGTTTGAGCAGCCGAACCAGACGCGGCAGGGAGTGCCGGGTGGCTACACGCCCCCGACCCAGCAGCGGGAGACTCGAGTGCCGGAGCGGCCGGCGGGGGTTCCGGGAGGCTACACGCCGCCAGGTAACCCGCGACCCTACCAGCAACCGGGAGGATACAACCCGCGGGGAAACCAGAGGCCTTATGAGCAACCGGAGGGCTCTCGGAATCACCAGCAGCCCGCTGGCGGCTACCAGCCGGGCGGCTCACGCATTCACGAATCGCCGGCCGTTTCGCGCGGGGGTTACCATGCAGCACCTCCGCCCCGGACCATGACGAAGGTGCGGACCTGGAATGGGCACAATGGGGCAGCCGCGCAGTTCGGGGGAGACGGCCGGGTGCGCCGCGTGAACGTCCGTGACACGACGATTATTCACGGGCCCGGAGGCGGCAGGAACATTTTCGTCCGGCGAGCCGATCATACAGTGATCTACACCAATGGCGCGGGTCACGGCTATGTTCAGCACCCGTTCTCGTATCGCGGACACGAGTACGCACGCAGAACCTACTACTACCGCGGGCGCCCATCCGTAAGGTATTACAGAACTTTCTCTTATCGCAATGTCTATCTTGTTGAATACGCGCCGGTTCGTTACTACTCGCCAGTGTTCTACGGCTGGGCTTATCATCCCTGGGGACGCGCCATCGAGTTTCGGTGGGGTTGGTATAACGACCCCTGGTACGGATACTACGGAGGCTATTTCCGGCCTTACGACTCGTATCCAAGCGCGGCGTTCTGGTTGACTGATTTCGTGATCGCGGCCAGTCTGGAAGCCGCCTATCAGCAACGGCTGGATGCGCAGGCGACCGAGCGGGCGCAGTATCAGGACTACGGACCGGACGATGGCTCGGCTGCGCTGACGCCCGAGGTTAAGCAGGCTATTGCACAGGAGGTCCAGCGCCAGCTGGCGCTGGAGAACAACGAGCGGCAGCTCGCCTCGCAGAACGTCGAGCCGGATCCTGGATCGAGCGGCCTGCCGCGCATGCTCTCTGACGGTTCATCGCACGTTTTCGTGGCCTCGAACACTTTGGATGTCAGCGACGCGATGGGCCAGGCCTGCGTGGTGAGCGAGGGCGATGTGCTGCAGATGCAGAACCCTCCGCCCCAGCAGGCCACGGCCGGGTTCCTCGAAGTGATGGCCAGCAAGGATCAGGACTGTCCGCGTGGCGCGGTGGTGACGGTTGAGTTCGCCGATCTGCAGGAAATGCAAAACCACATGCGGTCGAACATCGACGCTGGGCTGGAACAGTTGCAGGCGCAGGCAGGTCAGGGCGGGCTGCCTCAGGCACCCCCGGGCGCCAGTGCGCCGCCAGTCCAGTCCGCTTTCGCACCGATCGCGCCTCCGCCGGATCCGGACGTGGCCAACGAGCTGACCCAGCAGGCGGGCCAGGCAGGCCGGGACGAACAGCAGGTGATGAGCGAAGCGGGCGGAGAGTAGAAGATCGCCCGGAGAGTTAACCCACTCCCCACTTCAACAGGGCGTTGCAGGGGCGCGTCAGCGGATCGTCGTAATGGTTCGGGCTGATGCGCACTGAGTAGCCCAGGCGGCCGGTCTGGTGCGGGACGAATTCGCTGCAGAACACGTACGCGTCTCCTTCCTGTCCGACCGGCGGTAGTGTCATCACCTGGGTGTCTTCGAGCGACCCGCTGACGCCCACACGGCCCACTACGGCCTCGACGCGCACGTCACGCGGAGTCAGGCCGGCCAGATCGAGCACGGCGCGCATCGCGATGGGCTTGCCCGCAAGCACGGAATTGTCGGGACCCGGGCCGATATCCACGAAGGAAACCCTGTCCCAGACTTCCTGCACCTTCTCTTTCCAGCGGGCGCGGGCGTGGGCAGGTTCGAAATTGTCCGTGGCGATGTTGGCGAAAGCCTCGTGAGCGGGCCGGTACAACTGCTCCATGTACTCGCTGACCATGCGCTGGCTGTTGAACTGCGGACTGATGTTCATCAGCGACTGGCGCATGCGGCGGATCCACTCGCCAGGAATGCCTTCTTCGTCACGATCGTAGTAAAGGGGGACGATCTCATTCTCGAGCGTGGAATAGACTGCGCGAGCGTGGATTTCGTCCTGGTCCTCCGAGTAGGGCTCACGCTCGCCGATGGCCCACCCGCCCGAGATTTCGTAGCCTTCATCGAACCAGCCGTCGAGGATGCTGAAATTGAGCACCCCGTTGATGCCCGCTTTCATGCCGCTGGTGCCGCAGGCTTCCTCGCCGCGGCGCGGATTGTTCAGCCATAAATCGACGCCCTGAACGACCTCGCGGGCAACCTGAATCCCGTAGTCTTCGAGGAAAACGATGTGACGCTGAAGCTCGGGATCGCGGGAGAGCTGCACGATCTCGCGGATCAGCATCTTGCCCGGCTGGTCCTTAGGATGGGCCTTGCCGGCGATGACGATCTGGACGGGCCGCTCGCGGTTGGTGAGGATCTTCTTCAGGCGGTTGACGTCACGGAACAGCAGCGTGGCGCGCTTATACGTGGCGAAGCGGCGGGCGAAACCGATGGTGAAGGCGTCCGCGTCGAGCACATCGGCCAGCCGCCGCTGCTCGGCGGCCGGGGCCTTGCGCGCAATGGCGCTGGCAATGACGCGCTCACGCACGAACGAAAGCAGATTGCGCTTGCGGCGGCGGTGCGCATCCCAGAGCTCGCGCGCGGGAATGTCCTGCACGGCATCCCAGATCTTGGGATCGTTGTAGTGCTCGCGCCAGTCCGGTTGCAGGTACTGATCGTAGATCTGCGCGAGATCGCCATTCAGCCAGGTGGGCAGATGGACTCCGTTGGTCACCGACGTGATCGGCACTTCCCATACGGGCAGCTTCGGCCAGAGCCCCTGCCACATGTCCTGGGACACCTGGCGATGCAGGCTGCTCACGGCGTTGCGGTAGGCCGAGGACTGGAAGGCCAGCACGGCCATCGAAAATGGCTCGTGGTGGTCGCCGGAGTTCTGTTTGCCGAGAGCCAGCACACGTTCGAAGGGGATGCCGCTTTCGCGGCAGTATCCCTCGAAATACTCGTACATCAGGCCCGAATCGAAAAGATCGATGCCGGCGGGCACGGATGTGTGGGTGGTGAATACGTTGTTGAGGCGCGACGCGCTGAAAGCTTCTTCGAAGCTCAGTCCCTGGCGCTCCATGAGCAAACGAATTCGCTCCAGCGCGAGAAACGCGGAGTGCCCCTCGTTCATGTGGAACACGGTGGGGCTGTGGCCCAGCTTCTCCAGCACACGCAGGCCGCCGATACCCAGCACGATCTCCTGGCGTACCCGGGTGTGGATGTCGCCGCCATAGAGCTGATCGGTGATGTCGCGATGGTCGGGCCGCGAGTTTTCGGGGATGTTGGTGTCGAGCAGATAGAGCTTCACGTGCCCGACGTTCATCAGCCAGACCTTGATGTGGACGACGCCGGTCGGCAGCTTGACGTCGACCGTCAGATCCCCGCCCTGCTCGTTTTTGAGCGGCGTGACCGGGAGCGAATAGAAATCGTTGACCGGGTTGCGCTCCTGCTGCCAGCCGTCGGGGTTTAGAGACTGCTGCAAATACCCCTTCTGATAAAGCAGGCCTACGCCGATCAGCGGGATGCTCTCGTCGCTGGCGGCTTTGAGGTGGTCGCCGGAAAGCAGGCCGAGCCCACCCGAGTAGATGGGCATGCAGTCGACCAGGCCATACTCCATTGAGAAGTAGGCGATCAGGGGCCCATGATTGGTGGGCTCACGATCCTGCAGGTAAGCGTCGAGCTTCTCGCAGGCGCGGCGGTACAGAGCTATGAAGCGTAGATCGGCCGCGGCGCGCTCCAGCGTGGCCTGCGGCAGACGGCCGAGCATCAGGACCGGGTTGTTTCCGCAGCTCTTCCACACCACCGGGTCGAGGCGGCGGAACACCGACCGAACTGAGAAATCCCAGCTCCAGAAGAGGTTGTAAGCCAGCTCATTGAGCCGGCTGAGTGCCGGCGGGAGGGCGGCGCGAACCAAAAACTCCTTGAGGGGCTGTATCTGAAAGGGCATTTACTCCGGCAGCTATTCTACGATAGCAGAACTTTATGCCAGCGCTCTCATAGTTCCATCGGGTCTTTGGTACCCTGAAAGGCATGCTTCGAGGCGCCCCGGCGCCTACGGGAGGCCCATGTCGACCATGACGGCGATCTGTCCTTCTTCGCTGGCAGCCGAGCTGAGTGCAGCTCGCACACGCACCGATTCCCTGTTCGACGTGTTACGCCCTGAAGCTCTCTATGCTCGCGCCATCGGCGAGCGGCACCGTCTGATCTTTTATGTCGGCCATCTGGAGGCCTTCGACTGGAACATGGTGTGCCGGCGCGGACTGGGGATGCCGTCGTTCCATCCGGAGTTCGACAAGCTCTTCGAGTTCGGTATAGACCCGCCGGAGGGAAGCCTGCCGGCCGACGTCGAATCGGACTGGCCGTCGCTGGGAGAAGTACGGGAGTACAACCGGCGGGTTCGCGCGAACGTCGATGCAGCGCTGGAGAATGCGTCTGAGCAGATTGTTCGAGTGGCGATCGAGCACCGCTGGATGCATGCCGAGACGCTGGCCTACCTGCTGCACAATCTCACGTACGAGCAAAAGATCTCGCCAGACGAGCAGCAGCGGCACACCAGCGGCGGCGCGGTGGACGGGACGATGATCCCGGTTCCGGCCGGCGAGGCGACGCTGGGCCAGCCGCGCGACCAGTTCGGCTGGGACAACGAATTCGACGAACACGTTGTGAGGGTGCCGGCGTTTTCCGTCGGCAAATACAAAGTCACCAACGGCGAGTACCTGAAATTCGTGGAAGCCGGCGCACAGGCGCCGTTTTTCTGGGTGCAGCGGAACGGCCAGTGGTTCTACCGCGGCATGTTCCAACCGGTGCCGCTGCCGCTCGACTGGCCCGTCTACGTGACCCACGAGGAGGCCGAAGCCTATGCACAATGGCGCGGGGCGGCGCTGCCGGGCGAAGCGGAATTTCATCGCGCGGCGTACGAAGATCCCGACGGCCGTCAGCGCGCCTATCCATGGGGCAAGGCTGAGCCGGCTGCCGAGCACGGCAATTTCGATTTCGCGCGCTGGGATCCGGTGCCAGTGACGGCGAATCCGGCCGGTGAGAGCGCCTGGGGAATCGCGCAGACCGTGGGCAACGGATGGGAATGGACCGCCACACCGTTCGGGCCGTTCGAGGGATTCCGCACCTTCGATTTCTATCCGCGGTATTCGTCGGCATTCTTCGATGGCGATCATTTCGTGCTGAAGGGGGGCTCACCGCAGACGGCACGTTGTCTGCTGCGGCGGTCGTTCCGGAACTGGTTCCGGCATCGTTACCCCTACGTTTACGCGACGTTCCGGCTGGTGCAACGATGACGGCCCCGGCGTTCGCGAACGAGTTCGCGATGGACGTTCGGGCGGGGCTGGCCGAGCGGGAACAGAAATCGCTGCCGCCAAAGTACTTCTACGACGATCTGGGCAGCGCGCTTTTCGAGGCGATTACGCTGCTGCCGGAATACGGGCTGACGCGGGCCGACGAGCGCATTGTGCAGCGTTGCTCACGCGACCTGCCGCTTCGTTTCCGCAGCGACGTAACAGTCGCCGAATTGGGCAGCGGGAGCGGGCGTAAGACACGGCGCATTCTGGAGGCGTTCCACACGCACCAGCCGCTGGTGGACTACTACGCCATCGATGTTTCGCGCAGCGCGCTGGAGGCGTGCCGGCGCGAACTATCGCCTGTGGCCAGGGTCTCCCCACTCGAGTGCAGCTATCTGCAGGGCGTGCGGCATCTGGCGGACCAGCGCCGCGCGGACCGGAACCTGCTGGTGTTGTTCCTGGGAAGCGCAATCGGGAACTTCGGAAAGGTCGACGCGCTGGTGTTCCTGCGAGACCTGCGCGCGCATCTGAAACCGGGCGACGCGCTGCTGCTGGGGGCCGATCTGGTGAAGCCGTGTTCGGATTTGCTTCCCGCCTATGACGATGCCGCGGGCGTAACCGCGGCGTTCAACATGAACCTGCTGCTGCGCATGAATCGCGAGCTGGGGGCTTCGTTCAATCCGCGGAGTTTCTGCCACCTGGCAATCTGGGACGAGCGCGAGAGCGCGATCGAGATGCATCTCTGTTCGCTGGCCGAGCAGATGGTGACGATTCCGGGAGCAGGCTGTACAGCCACCTTTCGCGAGGGTGAGACGATCTGGACGGAGTCGTCGCACAAGTACAGCCTCGAAGGCCTGCGCGAAATGGCCGCATCCGCCGGGTTCCGCATTGACGGCGAGTGGACCGACGCAGAGTGGCCGTTCGTCGAAGCGCTCTGGCTGGTGGAATGAGCGCGCCCGCCGCAATCGAGTTCGAAAACGTCAGCTACGAAGTAAACGGCCGCACGATTCTGGACGATGTGAACCTGCGCGCGGATTCCGGCGAGTCCGTCGTGCTGCTGGGGGCCAGCGGCGCGGGCAAAAGCACGGCGCTGCGCATGGTGAACGGGCTGATCCAGCCCACGTCGGGGCGCGTGGTGGTAAACGGCGCGGCAACCACGGGACAGGACCCCGTCCGCCTGAAGCGCTCCTGCGGATATGTGATTCAGGAGATCGGTCTGTTTCCGCATTTCACCATCGCCCGGAATGTTGGCGTGGTGCCGCGGCTGGAGGGGTGGCCTCGCGAGCGCATCGAAGCCCGGACGGCGGAGCTGTTGCGTCAGGTGGGTCTTGATCCCGTCGATTTCGCGAATCGCCGGCCACGTGAGTTGTCGGGCGGGCAACGGCAACGCGTGGCGATTGCGCGGGCGCTGGCCGCCGATCCCGCGATCCTGCTTTTTGATGAGCCGTTCGGCGCCCTCGATCCGATCACGCGCGGCGAAATGCAGCGCCAGTTTCTCGATCTTCGCCAGAGCCTGCACAAAACCTCGCTCTTCGTAACTCACGACGTCCGCGAGGCAATGCGGCTGGCCACGCGCATCGCGCTGTTTGACTCCGGCCGGGTAGTGTTCACCGCCGCGCCCGAGGAATGGCGGCGCAGCGACGAACAGCGCGTGCGTGACCTTCTCGCGGCGGCGGGTGAGGGATAGATGCGTCCCGACCTCGCGGAACAGATTGGCGCGCATGCGTGGGAACACGTGGTGCTGGTGCTGATTTCCGTGAGTATCGCTCTGGCGCTTGCCATTCCCGGAGGCATCTGGATCGCCCATCGCAGCCGGGTCCGTCCATGGGTGACCGGATTCGTTAACGTGGTCCAGACCGTGCCGAGCCTGGCGTTATTCGGGTTCCTGATTCCGATCCCTCTGATTGGCGGGATCGGCGCGCGTACGGCGGTGTTCGCTTTGGTGCTCTATGCGCTGCTGCCGGTGTTGCGAGGGACGCTGGCTGGAATCCTGAGCGTCGATCCGTCGGTGCGCGAATCGGCTGTGGCGATGGGCATGAACCCGTGGCAGCTTCTGACCATGGTGGAGCTGCCGCTGGCCGCTCGGAACATTCTGGCCGGAATTCGTGTGGCTACGGTGAGCACCATCGGAACCGCCACCATTGCGGCCGCCATCGGCGCGGGCGGACTGGGAGTGTTCATCTTCCAGGGGATCGCTTCGGTGGATAGTGCCCAGATTCTGGCCGGGGCAATTCCTGCCGCGTCGATGGCGCTGGTTGCCGACGGGCTGCTCGGGCTTGCGGAGCGCAGAATCGTCACTTGGTAGGCCCTGGAAACCCGGGAAACTTTTTACAACTGTCGGTGGTCAAACAGGCGCATAATTGATCAAATTGATCCGTCGCCGTCTGGAGGCGTTTATGCGATTGCGAAGTCTCGCCGTTACCGGGGCAGTTATCGCCTCCTGCATCGCCGCCTACGGCCAGCTTACGGGCAGTTCGGAGTTGCTGGGCAGTCAGGAACGGATCACGTACTTCTCAGGCAACGTAACCATGGAGGACGGAACGCCTCCTCCGGACGCTGTCCGCTTGCAGCGTATCTGCAAGGGCATCACTCGCGATGAAGGCTGGACAGACGCCAGGGGCCGCTTCTCCTTTAAAATCGGCCGCGGCGACTCCGACACGACGATGGGTGACGCAGCCCAGGCCACCGGCCCGTCGGCGGAACTGACCCGGGCCTTCGGATACAACTCGCAGCTCTCCAATCCGATTACCACGGCCCTGCGCGACTGCGATCTCCAACTCGTGCTGTCCGGCTACCAGGCGGATCATGTCAGTCTTGCCGTGGCCAGCGTAGGTACGAAGAATCTCGGCACGCTCGTCCTTCATCCAAACTCCAGGGTCAGCACTCTCACGGTGAGCGCAACCACGCTCCTGGCGCCGTCGGCCGCGCGCAAGGCTTACGACAAGGGTCTCGATGAAATCAGCCGCAGGAAATGGGAGGCTGCGGCGTCGGATTTCACGAAAGCAGTTAAGATTTATCCGAAGTTCGCGGTGGCGTGGTATCAGCTTGGCGAGGCGCGGCTCGGAGTTGGCGACGCGAAGAGCGCCGTGGATGCCTGGAATCAGTCGGCCGCGGCGGACGCGAGGTACATGAAGGCCTGGGAGCGCCTGACAGTCGCGGCCGACCAGCGTCACGACTGGGCTGAATCGGAACGAGCCTCCAGCGCGTGGCTGAAGCTCGACGACGACGATTTCCCAGGGGCGTGGTTGTTTAACGCGGTGGCGCGAGCGCAACTCGGCAAGCTCGAGGACGCGGAACACTCCGCCCGTGAAGGTGTGCGGTCCGATAAGGCGGGGAAAATTCCCCGGCTGAACTATGTTCTTGGCCTCATTCTGCTGCAGGAGCACAAATACGGCGAATCGGCCGACTGTTTCCGCAGCTATCTCAGGCTTGCGCCGAACGCACCCGACCAGGAAGCGGTCCGCCAGCAACTAGCGGAACTCGATCGGATGGCGGCGGCCGGCCAGAGTCATACGCCATGAAACTCCGTCTGCCCGTTGGTCCGCTCCTGTTCCTCGCGGCGTCCACCTTTTCGGCCGAGGTGTGCGTCGCTCAGCTGGACGTGAATGCGCCCAGTCCCGCCGCAAGCCGCACTGCCGCAATGTCCCGGATGGCCCAGGTCATCTATATCTCCGGCCGGGTGCAGCTTGAAGACGGCTCGCCGCCGCCGGAGCCCGCGGTAATCCAGCGCGTTTGCTCGACAATGACGCGCAACGAAGCCTTCACCGACCGCAAAGGCCGCTTCAGTTTCCGTGTCGGCGGCGGCCAGCCGATTATGGCCGATGCCAGTCTCGACGCCAGCGGGAACGGCAAGACAGGAATGACCTCCTACCAGTTGCAGTCTGGAAGCGTTCCCACCAGCGAACTGCAATCCTCCTCGTCCCTGATCGACTGCGATCTCCGGGTTGAAGAGCCCGGTTACCGGCCGGACGTGGTGCATCTGGATCGAATCAACATGCTGGAGAAGGGCGACATCGGCACCATCATCCTGCATCGCTCTGGTGGGTCCGGGGGGCTGACCGTCAGCGCCACCACCATTGCCGCGCCCAAAGAGGCCGTGAAAGCGTACCAGCAGGGTCTCAAGGAAGCATCCCAAGGAAATTTCCGCAAAGCTCGCGGTGAGTTTGAGAAGGCGGTGAAGCAGTATCCTCTATACGCGATCGCGTGGGTTGGCGTGGGGCTCGCGTGTGAACAATTGAAGGATGCGGATGGAGCGGTTCACGCCTACCAGGAAGCCAACAAGGCCGATGAGAAACTCCTCAAGCCGGTCGAGCGGCTGACGATACTCTCGGACCAGGGCGCGCGCTGGCCGGAATCGGCGAAATACTCGGCTGCCTGGATCGAGCTCGATCGGATCGACTATCCTTACGCATACCTGCTCAACGCCGTGGCGAACATCCGTCTGGACAAGCTCGACGTTGCCGAAAAGAGCGCGCGCGAAGGCCTGCGGCTTGACCCCGATGCCCACCTGCCGCGCCTGCGCTATGTGCTCGGCTATATCATGGCCGCGCGGAACCAACTGACCGAGGCCGTGAACTACTTTCACGACTACCTGAAGATGGATCCGAATGGCAGCGACGCACCGGCGCTGCGCGGACAACTTCCCGGCCTGGAGCAGGCAGCAGCCGCGGAACGCCGGCCCTAGCCCCGCTGCTCAGACCTGCGCCCAGCGGCGCAGCAGGTTGTGATAGACGCCGGTCAGTTGCACGGACGACGGGTGTGCCGACTGGCTCTCGTTAAGCCGCTGGATGGCTACGTCCAGGTCGAACAACAGCGTACGCTCGCCATCGTCGCGCACCATGCTCTGAATCCAGAAGAACGAGCAGATGCGCGCGCCGCGCGTCACCGGCCGGACGTAGTGGAGGCTGGTGGATGGGTAGAGGATCATATGAGCCGCCGGCAGCTTGACGCTGTGCGTGCCGTAGGTGTCCTCCACCACCAGTTCGCCGCCGTCGTAATCGTCGGGGCCGGTGAAGAAGAGCGTCGCCGAGAGATCGGTGCGAATCTGGTGACCGGTGCCGGTCACCTGTCGAATCGCGTTGTCCACGTGGGTGCCGAAGGACTGGCCTCCCTGATAGCGGTTGAACAGCGGCGGGAACACGCGCGCGGGCAACGCGGCCGATATGAACAGGGCGTTGCGGGAGAGCGCCGAGACGACGATCTCTCCCAGTTCGCGCGCCTCGACAGAGTCTTCGGGCAATTGCGCGTTGTCCTTCACCCGTGAAGACTGGTGGCCCGCGGTAACGCGACCGTCCACCCATTCGGCCTGGGCAAACAACGCGTGTGCGTGCGCCACTTGTTCGGCCGTCAGTACATCCGGAATGGCCAAGAGCATCTCATTCCTCACCTAGAAATGGAGCCGCAGGCCGGCCTGAGCGGAGCGGCCCGCGCCCGGCACGATGTGCGCGGGATGCGGCTCATCGTAGTAGTAGCGGTCGGCGATGTTGGAAACGTTGACCTGCAGGTCCATGTGTTCGCCGAGACTGTGCCGCGCCATGGCGTTGAACACCCAGTAGCCGGGAATCTGCTTCACCAGCCCCGTGACGGGATCGAACGGCGCTGTGGAGCTGGCAGTACGGCTGGAGACGTAGTTGCCGCCCGCGCCCATCTCAGTGTGCCAGGGCAGCCGCATGGTGCTCCAGAAGTTGAAGGTGTTTGCCGGAACGTTGGCAAGACCGGCGCCGATCGCCGCCGGGTAGTAGTTCGAGGCAACCAGCTTCCCGTCGAGATGCGCATAGCCGGCCAGCAGATCCCAGCGGCTGGTGAGCCGGGCACGCGCCTCCACCTGTGCGCCGTTGACGCGCTGCGTTCCGGCGAGAACGTTCAGCAGCGGATTGGATGGATCGGGCTCGCGGGCGTTTAGTTTCTTCGTTTGAAAAATCGCCGCGCGCAGCGAAAGGCGGTCCTGCGGGAAATCCCATTTGGTGCCGAGCTCGAGTGTGCGGTTCTTCTCCGGCGGCAGATTCGCGCTGCTGGCGGAGAGTGACAGCGATTCGGCCGACGGGTTGAATGAAGTGCCTGCATCGGCGTACACGCTGCCCATCGCAACCGGCTTGTAGACCACGGCGGCGCGCCAGCTGGTCATCTCATCCACACGATGGAATGCCGAGGCCGGCGCGACATTCTGCCTGTAGTCCGTGTCGAAGCGGTCCCAGCGTACGCCGCCCGTGACGTCCCAATGGCGGCCGATCTTCATCGTATCCAGCGCGTAGGCGCCGGCGGTATCGGAAGTGGTGTTGACGCGCGACGTAATCGCGACATTGCCGTTCAGGACCTGATCCGGATCGGGATTCAGCAGGCTGGTGGTGGGAACGCTGGTCCATGTCGGACGCGTCGGATCGGAAGTCTCGCGGCCCGCTTCGATGCCCGCCACCGCGTCGTGATGGATGGGGCCCGTGCGGAAATGCGCGGTGAGGTCCACCTGGTCATCGAGGAAGGTCTCGACGCTGGTAACGCCAATCTCGTGACGGGTGACGTTGATGGAACTGAGCGGCGTGGTCAGCGTGACGCCGGAGGGGATCTGCGCTTCGGTGATCAATGCGTCGCGCGCATAAGTCGCGTAGCGGAATTGATCGCGAATGGAGAGATTGGCGTTGAAATCGTGCTCGACGCGCGCCGTGCCGATGTTATCGCTGGTGCGGAGATAGTTGCCGTCGCGGAAGCCGTAGTAGTGGGTGCGATCCACCGGGGCGGGACCATTGAACAGCCAGGGGATGCCGTAATCGGGGGTGTCGTTGGCGTTCTGATGGAAGTAGCTGAGCGTCAAGCGGGTCGGGGTGCCCAGGCCGAACGACAGCGATGGGGCAATCCCAAAACGCCGGTTCTCAGCGACGTCGCGGCCCGCAACGTTGCCTTCATCGCCCATCAGATTGAGGCGGAACGCGGTGCTCTTGCCT
>Ga0335085_10004184_pt1 | contig 24144 bp, 21 predicted proteins | sample Lox_Sample_45_FD_206712 | JGI IMG/M metagenome (GOLD analysis project Ga0335085, IMG submission 206712) | Soil microbial communities from Loxahatchee National Wildlife Refuge, Florida, United States - Lox_Sample_4.5 | ecosystem: Environmental > Terrestrial > Soil > Wetlands | place: USA...
CGAGCAATCAGGGCAGGCCGACCTGCTTCAGACCGAATGTAGCGGCCAGGAACATCAATGATCGAACGCCTGTATATCTTGCTGGTCGGAGAAAATTTGTTGGTCTTGGCGGAATTATGGTTCGCGCTACTCTCCGTGGCGTTCGAGAGTGGGTTTTGTTTGGGCCAGCGTGGCGCTCGCCCCGCCCAAGCGCGGAAAGGCATCGGCACCATCCTTGGCAGCGTAATGGCCCTACCAGCTTGGCGTCATCGGAGAACGTCCCCCGATCCTCGTGCCACTACTCCTCGTCATGTGCACCGGAGCGCTGGCTCTTATCGAGGACCTGAAACGGTCGCGCCTTGGCTCGATTCACGTCGAACCAGCCCCGCTGATCTGGGCATTGGAAGTTTCACGACCTCGGCGGCGCGACATCAGTTGGTCGGTGGTGACGCGTTTGCGGCCCTGTATTGGCGTCGCTCGCCCTCAGAAACGGACAGGATTGAAGGAGCCCGTTATGGCTAATTCGGCGCAGGAGAGCCGGACGACGAGACCGCGTCGTGATCTCGGGGCGATGCGCACGATGATGGCCGCCGACCGCACATTGATGGCGTGGATTCGCACAGCTCTTTCATTGCTCAGTTTTGGGTTTGCCATTTACAAAATTTTGCAAGAGGTCGAGCAGTCCGGAAAATTGTTACCAAATCAGAATAGCCCTCGAAATGTCGGGCTTATCTTCGGAATAGCTGGAACTGCAGCAATGGTGATGGGCACGATAGAATATTGGCAAACTCTTCACGAATTGCGACAGGACAATCATTTTCGTCAATTTCGCCCCGCTTTTATCATGGCTCTGGTGATGTCGGTTTCGGGATTGGTTCTAATATTTGGAATGCTGACTAACTTTCTCTGAACCCGACGACGACATCGCCCGGTCTCTCCGAAGAGGAAAAGAATCAAATGCGAACCGCCTCGGCGACCCACGTCCTTACGGCCTGGGTCCTGTTTGCCGGCTTGATCGCAACGATCACCCCGGATGTGGCGAGGGCGCAACCCTACGCCACGCCGGATACTTGGGGTGGGAGCATCCTGTCCCGGCCCCGCCTCACCGGCGACTGGGGCGGCTTGCGCGACGATCTCGCGAAGACGGGTATTGTGCTAGACATTGATCTGCTCGCTTCCCCCCAGGCCGTGGTGAGCGGCGGCCGGAGCACCGGCGAGAATTTGTGGGGAAATCTCGATTACACGCTCAATATCGACACGCAGAAGCTCGGCCTATGGCCGGGCGGTTTCTTCAAGTTCGAGGGTGACACCGGATTCGGCAGCAATGTGTTTTCAGATGCCGGCGCGATCGTGCCGCTGAACACCGCTGCCCTGTTGCCGGGGTTGAACGACCGCACTTCCGCGCTGACCAATGCGACCTTGACGCAATTCTTTAGCCCCCAACTCGGTCTATTCGCCGGTAAGATCGACACACTTGATTTAGGCGTTACAGAGTTCTACGGGGACTATCGTACTCAGTTTCAGAACCTGGCGCTTAACTTTCCGCTGGCTTTCAATAATCAGATTCCCGCCTCGGCGTTCGGCGGCGGAGCGATCGTCGTGCCGCGGGAGAATATCCTCCTGTCGGCGATGGTGCTGGACCCGGATGGGACGGCGACTGGCAACAACCTCGGCAAGGCGTTCAGCGACGGCGTAATGCTCGTGAGCAGCGGTCAGCTCACGATTAAGCCGTTCGGGCTCGTTGGCCATCAGAGCCTCGGGTTCAAATGGAGTGACGAGGATCGGTTTTCGCTGACCCAAGATCCTTCGAATATCGCCACCTTGTTGCTGAACGAGCGGTTTCCCCGGTTGGCAAATCCCGGGCCGATTCTGGCGGATATCTTCGCCCGGTTCTTCCCGAATCTGCTCATCCCCACCCAACCTGCCAACCGCAAGAGCAGCACCTGGGCTGTCAACTATGGCTTCGATCAATATCTTTGGCAGCCCGATGGCAATCCAAAGCATGGGATCGGCGTCTTCTTCAATGTTGGGGCTTCCGACGGGAACCCCAACCCGATTCAGTACTCCTTCCTCGCGGGGATTGGCGGCAAGGGTGTGGTTCCCGGGCGCCCAGATGACAGCTTTGGCCTTGGGCTTGCCCGGACCCAGTTCAGCGACGATTTTGTTCCCTTCCTGCGTCAGCAGCTCAATCTCGGCCTTCATCACGAGGATACGGTCGAGATGTACTACAACGCTGCGCTCACACCCTGGCTCAATGCAACCGCAGATCTTCAGATCGTCAATCCAGGCCTGACAAAGACCCTGAGCACGTCGTCATCTCAGTTCCTCCCGACGCTCGCGAATGTCGATACTGCAGTCGTGACCGGAGTTCGCCTGCGCGTCAGGTTCTAAAAGAGCCAGTGGCCTGCCTAAAATCTGACCCGCGAAAGAATAGGGTGCCCCGGTGAGTTCGATCGCTATCGCCTCGGTGGTTTTCGGCTGTTCTTTCGGGGCTGGAGTCATAGGGACATATGCCAGATTGCCAGAGCGTCATCTGGACACAGAGTCCCGGGATGTCGTTAAGCTTGTGATGGGTCTGATTGGCACCATTTCCGCGCTGGTGCTCAGTCTGCTCATCGCCTCCGCGAACAGTTCCTATGACCAGCAGAAGAGTGAACTGAACACGCTCTCCGTCAATATCGTCCTGCTCGACCGGACGCTCGAACTTTACGGGCCAGAAGCGAGGGCGGCCCGTGATGCATTCCGCGATGCTGTCCGAAATACACATGACCGCATCTGGTCGCCGAATGGCATACGGCCCGAGGTTCTCGCCTCAACGGAAACGGAAAACGCCGCGAAACATGATTTAGCGCGGTTGCAAAGCCTCGCCCCTAAAACCGACGTGGAGCGGGTGTTGCAAAGTCGGGCCACACAGATATCAGACAGCATCACGCAATCGCGCCTGATGATGACCGCACAGCTCAGCAGCTCGATCGCGTGGCCGTTCCTGACGGTATTGGTCTTCTGGATCTGCGCGCTGTTTTTCGGCTTCGGCCTGTTCGCGCGCTTCAACGCGACCGTCACCATGGCGCTGTTGGTCGGCGCGCTGTCGGTCGCCGGCGCGATCTTCCTCATCCTGGAGTTGAACGACCCCTACCGCGGCCTCATGCGAATTTCCGACGAACCTTTACGCAGCGCGATAAGCCAGATCGACCACCAGTAGCTTGACCCGACACCCGAGTCGCGGCCGGCGCCGATCACTTTCCCGGTGCCTTGGACAAGGGGTAGGCCTATGCCACACACGCAGACGGTCGAGGGCGGTGGTTTTAAGCTCCAACAAGACCCCTGCGACTGCGGCGGATCGTTACCCTGGGAACAGAAAAATGACTGCAAGTCGAGCGCCTACTCCATCCGGGCCACCGGAAGCGCTATGCGCCCAATAGCGTAGTCCGGCCTGAAATTGCACTTTCTGGCTACCGATGGTGGTGAGCTTCGCGACCATCCAGTTGATCGGGACGGCCCACTGTCCCGAGGTCCAGTTGTAGGACGACTCGCTATTCATCGCAAAGTTCCATGCATCTGCAGTTGTATAGGAGATGAACGGCTGTAGGAACGTGTTGTTTAGGTCAGGCGCATGGCTTCGGGTCGCGGCAACCCGCCAAACGTGATTGGCCAATACACCATATGTCCAACCACTTTGCTGGAACAGGAACACGCCCGTCGGCCCCGTCCCCAACGTACCGGAGCCGAGAAGCCGGTCGGTGCTGGTCGGCCAGTTGACCGCAGGTCCAACACCGTAAGTCAACGTGCCTAACGCGGTCTTCTGTGGTTGCGGCACGAGAAAGAAGCTCTGTAACGTGTCACCCAACCCGAACTGAGTTCTCGAATTGCCTAGAATGTCGTTTTGCCACGTGACTGGCAGGATTGTTCTGGTCACTAGAGAAAGATCTGCGCTCAGATCGAACGGGATTACCGGCTGGATGTTGACAAAGGCTTTGTCACCATTTGTGGGGCCATATCCTGAATCGTAATTGAACTGGAGCGGCACACTCACCAGTGAGGCGATCGGATTGGCGAGTTTTGTAGCTAGCTGGACATCCGTATTTCCCGGTTCCTGACCCAAAGCTGGAGCGGTACCTGAGACGGCAAGGAAAATGGCTGTCGCCCGCACCCTCTTCCTAATCGTTTTGTCCATATATCATTCTCCGCGCCGCTCCGATGGAAACTAAAAAATCATCCGTGGGCGAGCGATTTCAAAATGGGGGTGTAGATTTTCCGCTTCTTCCTCTGGTTGGCACGGTTTCTATCTACTATGCCAATGGCGGTTTATGGGCCCAGGCATAGCCGCGCCGGCCACGCTGATAGCCGTAGTCGTAAAGGGCGCGCATGTAGTTGGGGTCGAACGGCGCGGGCAGCTTCTGCGTGAAGTCCGTGCCGATATAGGCCAGGTTGTATTCGATGCCATCGCGCTGAGCATTGTTGTAGATGCGCACGACGTCGTTGTAGCCGCTGGCGGTGGTCATCGTTGATATCGCGCGCTCGGCGATGCTCAGCGTGCGCCGGTCGGTTGAAGCCCAATCGGGATCGAGCCGGCCGTTACGGATGACGTATGCCCGGGCGGGTATCACTTGCTCGCCGGCCCGCATCCGCTCCTGGCGCTGGCGCATCACTGTGGCCGGATAAAGAAAGGTCTGCGCGAAAGCGCCGCCGTCGACATGCATCTCCTGGTACGGCTTTCCATCCAATGTCACATCGAACATTGTTGGCGGAAAGGCCGCCGGCATCGCGGATGAGGCCAAAAGGATCCGGCGGATCGTGTCCAGCGCTCGGGGATGGCCGCTCTTGGCGATGGCGCCAATGTTCCAGACCACCGGCTGCTGCGCATCCAAATCGGTAGAGCCAATCAACAGCAAGCGTCCATCGTCATAGGCTTTGGCGATGGCGGTCATCATGCTGTCGTTGACATAACCGGAAATCGTCACGAATAGTGGATGGTTATCGGCCAGCGCGTCGTCGAACAAGGCCGCGGTGATGCCGCGTTGGGTCATGACTTTGTCCAACGTCAGCCCCGTATACATGGTGCTCAGGGGCGGATCGTAGCCTGCGCCGAGATAAGCGAAGGGTGCCATCAGCGCACCCGTGCTGACGCCGGTCACCAGTTCGAAAGTGGGGCGGCCACCGTGTTCGGACCAGCCGCACAGCAGTCCGGCGCCGAAAGCCCCGTTCTCCCCACCACCGGAGATGGCGAGTAAGCTCAGTTCGGGCAATTGCTGGTTTGACGCCACACCTCGCGCTTGTCGCAAGCGTGCGACGGCGTCGTTGAATTCCTTCTCCAACGGTACGACGTTACTTGCGGTGAAAAAGCGCTCATTTGGAATTCCAAGCACGGTGGCATGGGTGGCCGAGCCTGCCGGTACAGTAGGGCTGCGCTCTGGCAGGGCACAGCCTGACATAGTGGTCGCGAGGCCACCACCCGCGGCAAAGCCAAGGAGGTGCCGACGAGACAAGCGGACGGACATTTACCTGATATCTCCGAAAGGGTGAGCGTGATATCCGTGCGTTGCTGCGATGAAATCGCGTGACCGTTCAATGCGGTTTTCCGCGCGGAAATGCTGATGGAAACGGCCGCTCCCGATGCCGTGCACAACTCGTAAGCATGTGCGTGGTCGAGACAATTCTTCATTGACGTAGATCAACCGCTCTACGGGTCGGCGGGGACTGCAGAAGCTCACAGCGACGAGCAATCAGAAGCGTCCGACCTCAGCCGTAGCATAGGCCCCGCTAACGACGGGAATCGGTGCTGCGCGTCAATCAAAGTGAGAACGGCGCGCTACAGGAATCGGTCTGGTTCACCGGACGACGACAGATTTCGGCCTCGATCCCGCCACCACCTGCGTCGCTACGGTAACGTCGCGAACACTGGGCCGCTTATTTCGCCGCCGCATGCACCTGCGCTGCCCCGGCGCCAGGTCATCAGCTCGTTCCAGCTGTCGGCTTCCATGAACTGCGCCCAGCGGCGGTAGAGATTACGCAGATTGTGCTCGCTCGACTTCGCCTCGGTAATGTCGATAACCCAGCCCGGGATCGGTAGCTCGTCGCACTCATAGTCCTCGACCTCGGTGCCAAGCCCCTGCTCGTAGGTATAGGGATAGCGCCGCGCGATCACCCCGCGGCTCGCGGCATGAGCGTAGTTCCAGTTCTCCATGTCGTCCTGCTCGGTCATCCCGGCGGGGCCGGAATAGCGGATGTAGTAGTCGCGCAGGAAATGCTTGATCTCTTCGGGCGCGGACTTGTCGACCAGATACCAGCGCCAGACCTCGGTTTGATGCGCACCTCTCGGGTGCCACACCGCAATCGAGCGCGGCTGGCGCGGATGTAGCGCCGTGTTCGGGAAGATCTCGCCGGGACTACCGGTGACCCTGCCCCATTCGCCCCGCCTTTCACGTCGCTTGGCCTCGCTTTCCGCGAAATACTCAGCGACGGAGGCCGAATGCTGGTAGGCGGGCGGTGTCGGCTGGCCCTTGGGCAGGACATAGACCCCGGTCTGGTGGCCGCGCTCGGGAAAGGCGATGTGCAGCCGGCGCGCCATTTGTCGCTCCTGCATGTCCCGACGGCCGGCGCCAGAGGGACCGATGCCGACCAGGTCGACCGAGCGGTGCGAGATGTTGTGATAACTGTCGCCGCAGAAATTCTCGGCCGGGAATTTCCAATTGCACGGGATGCGCCATTTCTGGATGCCGCCGAGGATCTCGGTGCCGCCGTCGCTGCCATCCCAGCCGTCGAGGGTCAGGTCGAGAAAGCGCACGAACTCTCCAAGATATTCGAGAAACGGGGGTGCCTGTGGATCCCAATTGGCCCAGACCGTACCCTTGTAGCAGCACAGCTGCGCCACCTCGACGAGGCCCCATTGCGACTTGTCGAACTCGGAGTGATAGGCCTCTCGGAAATAGGGCACGCCGACGAGCGCACCGTCGGTGCCATAGCTCCAGCCATGATAGGGACAGGTGAAGACGGTAGTGCTGCCCTCGTCGTAGCGGCACACCTTCATTCCCCGATGGCGGCACGAGTTGAGGAACACATGCACCTTCCCCCTCCGGTCACGGCACAAGATCGTCGATTCCTCGCCCATGCACGAGACGAAGAAAGCGCCCGGATTGGGGATCTGGCTCTCGTGGCCGACGAATAGCCACGAGCGCGCGAAAACGCGCTCCTGTTCCTCAGCGTAAATGTCTTCGTTGACGAAAATCTCACGGCTGATCTGACCGGTCGCGAGGTCGACAAGGTCGGAACGGTAGCCTGCGTTCATCGCCATCGCCGCTCTCCGTTTAAGAACTGCTGCCGGATGACTTCGCGCAGGACGATCGGCCACCCTTCGCCATTGCGGTGCAAGATACCTCGCTGACGCGTCTCAGCGACACCATTGGCACGTGTGAGATCATTTTTCACTTGTCGATCGCCTGATTGACCTATTGCCGAATTTTGGTGACGCCTGACGGATCAGGCGGCGACGGTTTGGGAGCGAGAGGACGCCGTGACGGCGTTGACCTCGATCCCGTCGGTGAACCTGACACCCTGAGTGAGCTTGGGCAACTGATTGTGGCCATCGAGCCTGCGCCAGCTTTTCTGCGCCGCGTCGACGAGCTTGAATACCATCGCGAGCGCCGTTTTGTTTGAGAGGCAGCCCTTTGAGCGGGTCGTGCGGTGGCGCACGGTGGCAAAGGTGCTCTCGATCGGGTTCGAGGTCCGCAGGTGTTTCCAATGTTCGGCAGGGAAATCGTAGAAGGCGAGCAGGACTTGGCGATCCTTCGCCAGGCAACCGACCGCCTTGTCGTATTTGAGCTGGTAGGCGGCAATGAAGGCGTTGAACGCGGCCTCGGCGTCCTTGCTGGTCTCGGCCATCCAGATCTCCTGCAATGACCGCTTGGCTTTGGGCTGCTGGCTCTTTGGCAGTTTGTTGAGGACGTTGGCGGTCTTGTGCACCCAGCAACGTTGCTCGCGTGTGGTTGGCCACAGCTCGCCGAGCGCCCTCCAGAAGCCAAGCGCACCATCGGCGACGGCGAACTCGGGTGCGATGGCCAGACCTCGGTTCTGCAAATCGAGCAATAGTTCGCGCCAGTCCTGGGCGCTTTCGCGTGCGCCGTCGGTGACGCCGAGCAGCTCCTTCCGGCCCTGCAGCGTCGCGCCGATGATGACCAGGATGCATTGCTTGGCGTCCTCCAGGCGGGCCTGCAGGTAAATACCGTCGGCCCACACAATAGGCATGGCGCTTGACCAAGCAGGCCGAGCACGACACGCGCGAGGCGCTGCGACGCTTCATGCTTGGATAGCGCCAAAGCGCCTCCCGCCGTGCGGCGGCGTCTCCCGCTTCAGGTAGCAGCGTTGGTGATCGCGCGGTACCGCACTGCCGCCTTGGCGCGCGCCTTCGCCGCCTCGTCGTCACGATTGCGAGCCGGCGTCGGGGTTATGAGGGTGTCGATCAGCTCGCGTGCCGACCTCGAGACCTCATCAACCGCGCGCTCAAAGGCGATTTGGTTGGCTTTCGAAGGACGAGTAAAACCACTTAACTTGCGAACAAATTGCAGTGCAGATGCCCGGATTTCGTCATCCGTGGCCGGCGGTTTGAAGTTATGCAATGTCTTGATGTTCCGGCACATCGCAATCCTCGTTGCCGAAGTTTAGGGGTTCACCCGCACGTACACCCCGGCAGAACCCGGCGCATGCGTCATGGCCTGCCGCATTCGCGGCGAATGGGGCGAGGAATGTTGCTGTTGCTCCTGCCACTCCGCACTTTCGGGCACGGCTGTGCTGGCAAATTCGTAGACCGTGCTGTAGCCGACGGTGCCCTCAAGGACCCGATACCGACGCGCGTAGATCACGCCTGGCACCTTGCGGTAGCCCGGCACATATTCACCGCTGTACCAGGTGTTCCACTCCGCATCGACCGCGGCGGGGACGGACATGCGGCCAATCTGTAACACCGGTGCCATGCCCCGCTCCGACATCTCCACGCCCTCCGGGTAAATCTGTTCGCCGACGATGCGCGTCAAATTGGTCCCGATTACAGACGGCGAAACTTTCTGTCCCCACGGTGTCCGCGGCCGGTTGGCAAATGCCGGCGTCTTCATCACCGCCACGCTCTCCAGCTCATAGCATGCCAGGTATTTCGGCCCACCCTTGATCGCCTCGTAGCGGGCCGCTGAGAGAATGCCGGGCACCGAGAGCAATTCCGGTAGGTGTTCCTTGTTGTACCACTCGTTGAATTCCGGCGCGTGCGCAGCGTCGATATCGACGTACACCATGAAAATTCCGCGACCTTTTTGTGCCATATGCGTCTCCTTCATGAAGCGTAGCCGCCGTCGTTTTTGCTCGTCTCGTCGGCACTCAGTCCTCGCGTCTGGAGCCCAGGGCGACAAGGACACCAACGGGGACCCGTCCTAGCCGACTTCCCCGAAAGCCGGGACTCTTCGCCACGATCGTCACATGTCCTTTGGCTTCAGACTTTCGGCACGCCGATGATCATCTTCTCGCGCAGCGCCCTGACCTCGTCGGCCGAATAGCCGGCAAGGCTCCGCAGCAATTCCTCGGAATGCTCCCCGTAAAGCGGCGCACGGCGCGCCTCGACCGGCGAATCCGAGAGCCGTACCGGACAACCGATCATCGAGAAGCGGCCACGCGTAGGGTGATCAAGGTCGAAAATCGTGCCGCGCTCGCGTAGATGGGCGTTGTGGAGCACTTCGGTCGTGTCGAGGACAGCGCCGCACACCAAGCCGCGCCCGGCAAATGCCCGCATGACCTCGTTTTTGTCGCGCCCAACGGTCCAGGCTTCGAGGATTTTGGTGAGCGCCGGCCCGTTCTGGGCACGTGCAGCGGCGGTCTTAAAGCGCGCGTCCTCTTTCAGTTCGGGCCGGCCAATCGCATCCATCGCGGCCTGAAACATCTCGGGGTTATCGGGCGGCACGATAATGTAGACGTAATCGTTTTTGCCACTGCCCTTGCAGCGCAATAGGTCGGAATAACCACCAGTGGCGGAGCGGTTGCCGCTGCGGCCGAGCGGTTGCCCGGTGGCGAGCGTACCGGTGTACTTGACCCGCGTCAGGTTAAGCACCGCCTCCTGCATCGCGACCTCGACAAGCTGACCTTCACCGGTCTGGGCGCGCTGCACCAGCGCCGCGAGGATCGCGATCGTCAGGTGCATACCGGTACCGCTGTCGCCGATATTGGCGCCATTGACCATCGGCGGCCCGTCCGCTTCGCCCGTCACGCTCATGGCGCCCGAGGTCGCCTGCGCGACCGGTTCGAAACATTTGTAGTCGCTATAGGGACCGTAGGACCCGAAACCCTTCACCGAGGCATAAATGGCGCGCGGATTGAGCTGATGCACCGCATCCCAGCCGAGTCCCAGCCGCTCCATGACGCCGGGACCCAGGTTCTCGGCGACGATGTCACAGCCTTTGACGAGGCGCCGTGCGGCCTCCTTGCCTTCGTCGGTTTTGAGATCGAGAACGATGCTCTTCTTGCTGCTGTTCAAAAGCAGAAAAAAGAAGCTGTCGATATCGGGGTTGTCCATGTTCCACAGACGGCGCGCGCGGTCGCCGTGAGGCGGCCGCTCGATCTTGATGACCTCGGCACCCAGCCAGGCCAGCATTTGCGTGCACGAGGGTCCGGCTTGGTCATGGGTGAAATCGATTACGCGGATGCCGTTAAGGGCCTTGGTCATTAGCATCTCCTTCGACGCTTAACTCCATGAACCATCCGCCCCAATCCGGCGGCTGGGCAAAGGATTGCGCCTCTTGGCGCTTTGAGCAATGGCGGGCGGATCGCGGCGATACCAATATTGACGTTTGCGGCGCGCTTGCTTTGCATCGCGCCAATTTCTGCCCTAAGGCTGAACAGCGTTATCGTGGTCGAAGAGGAGGAGGGCAAAATATGGCAGACGAGACGGCAGCGATCAGAAGTGCCGCACAAATCTATCTCGACGGACTTTACGAGGGCGACGCCGACAAGCTGGCATCAGTCTTTCATCCGACGAGCGCGCTGACCTGGGAGGAAAACGGCATCCTGACGCCGCTGCCGCGCGATCAGTGGCTCGAGGCCATGCGCAACCGCCCCTCGGCGAAGGCTCGCGGGCTCGCCCGCCATGACGAAATATTGCAGATCGACCAGGCTTCACCGACCATGGCATTCGTAAAGCTGAAATGCGCGATCCCGCCGCGTTTCTTTACCGATTACCTCAGCTTTCTCAAGGTAGAAGGCAAATGGCAGGTCGCTCAGAAGGTGTTCGCCGCGGAAATCCGCGAGTGAGCGATCGCAGCGGGGCAGGTCGCGGGGCTATCCCCGATCCCCGCGCTACGAAGCCGCATCACTCGGACGCCGCTTGTCCGAGACGACCCGGCCTTCTTTGAAGACCATCAGCAGGCGGCGTACATTGGTGATGTCTTCGAGCGGATTGGCGCCGACCACGATCAAGTCGGCGAGCTTGCCCACCTCCACCGTGCCGAGATCATCGCCAACGCCGCATATGGCGGCGCCGTTGCGTGTGGCGGCGACCAGCGTCTGCCAGGGCGTCGCGCCATCACGCACCCATAACCCCATTTCCAGCAGCGCTGCATCTTTGAGAGGGCGGATATCCGAGCCCAATGCCATTCGCACCCCGGCATCGAGCGCTTTGCGGAACCATGTGGCATGGACGTCCGAAGCTGCTTCGGCGCGGCAGCACAGCGCGTGCGACAGCCCGCGCTGCGCAACCCAATCGGCCTCAAACGAATTGGTGGCCTGGCTCTCGGTGAGATGGCTGATGGCGAGGGTCGGCACGTACCAGGTATCGTGCTCGAGCAGGAGCTCGATGCATTCGTCATCCATGATATAGCCGTGCTCGACGCTGTGGGCGCCGAGCCGGACCGCATTCTTCACCGCTTCAGGGTTGGTGGCATGCGCCATAACCTTGAAGCCGCGCTTGTGGCAGATCTCGAAGGCGGCGCGGAGTTCATCGTCGAGTAGAAATGAATGGGTGTGGAGGTCCCATGCGGGTCCCATGATGCCGCCCGACAGGTTGAGCTTGATGTGGTCGACACCGTTCTTGATCTGCTCTCGAATGGCTTTCACCCAGCCATAGGGACCGTCGACCTCCAACGCATGTCCCGAGGTCAGGAAATGCCCGCCCGTCGTGGTGAGGAAATGGCCGCTGGCAAATAACCGAGGTCCGACATGCTGACCGGAATCGAAGGCCCGCTTCCACGCGACGTCCATAAAGTGATGCGCACCGGCACAGCGCATTCCAGTGATGCCGGCCTCGGTCAGCGCGGCCGCGAGCCGATGTCCGAACAGGGTCACCTGATCGGCGAGCGGCATCTCGTGAGGCAACAGATAATCCGGATGGATATGCACGTCCCAAAGGCCGGGCATCAGGTATCCGCCATTGAGATCGATCGTTTGCGCGTCGCTGATGCTGCTCGCCTCGCCGCTCGGCAGGATCGCGCGGATGCGCCCGTCCTCGATCAGCACGGCCGTGTCCGGCCGAACCTTGGGCTCGACGCAGTCGATCAGGTTGGCGTGAGAGAGGATGGTCTTCATGACGGCCTGCCGAGGCTGAAGATGGTGCTGGTCTGGCATCGCCAGCGAAGCTTAGATCGGCGCTGCAGACAAGCCGCTTGAGCGCGGGCAAATCCCCTATTTCAGCCAGCTTCCCTCATCGTCCCGGCGGGCACGCCCAACAAGAACCGCACGGTCATAGGCTTAGGCGCACATGACATGCTCGTAGCCTGCCTGGCGCTATTGGGCAGCGTGCAGGTTTCTGGCCGAGCCCGCGGCGGTGTAGCGGCTTACCGGCCGTTTGAGCCCAAGGTTCTCGCGCAGTGTCTTGCCCTCATACTCGGCGCGGAACAGGCCGCGGCGCTGCAGTTCCGGGACGACTAGCTCCACGAAATCCTCGCAACCACCCGGTAGCAGCGCCGGGGTGATGTTGAACCCGTCACACGCGTCGTTTTCAAACAACTCCTGCATGGCATCGGCGATGTCGGAAGGCGTGCCGATCCTCGCCGAGCCGGTAATACCGGAGCGGAGGTATAGCTCGCGAATAGTGGGCTTTTCCCGTCTTACCCGCTCGCGGAGTTGGGCGCTGATACTGCGGATATCGAGCTTCCCGATCGCATCGTCGGGCACCGGACCGTCGAGCGGGTAGCCCGAAAGATCGCCAAATGCGCTATAGAGGGAAGCAAGACCGGCCAGCGGGTCGACCAACTCCTGCAACTCATCGAATTTCGCCTGGGCTTCCGCGCGCGTGCCGCCAACAACCGGACAGAAGGCTGGCAAGATCTTCAGATCGTCGGGCTCGCGGTCGTATTTCGCCATCCGCCCTTTCACATCGGCGTAGTACGCCCGCGCGGCATCAAGCGAGCCGTGGATCGCGTAGATGACATCGGCGCTCGCCGCGCCCAGTTCCCGCCCTTGCTCAGAGGCGCCGGCCTGTACGATGACCGGGTGGCCCTGGGGCATGCAGGCGACGCTCAAGGGCCCTCGCACCTTGAAGAACCGCCCATGGTGGTTGAGCACATGCATCTTTGCTTCGTCGAAATAACGGCCACCGACCTTGTCGAGCAGCAGGGCGCCGTCGTCCCAACCGTCCCACAAGCCCTTGACCACGTCGACAAACTCGGCCGAGCGCGCGTAACGCGTGTCATAGTCGAGCGTGGTTTCCAGCCCGAAATTCTGGGCTTCGTGCGCGGACCATGACGCGACCACGTTCCAGCCGGCGCGGCCCTTGCTGATCAGGTCTAGAGTCGCGAACTGGCGCGCGATATTGTAGGGCTCGTTGTAGGTGGTGGACGCGGTCGTCACCAACCCGATATGGCTGGTGACCATGGCCAGGGCCGGTAGCAACATCGTCGGTTCCAGCTCGACCATGTCCCGCCCGGTCCGCGCCAGCGAACCCGGCGGGTTGTCACCTTGGCGAATCCCGGCGCCATCGGCGAAGAAAACCAGATCGAGCTTGCCGCGTTCGGCAATCTGTGCGCTGCGCACGTAGTGCTCGACGTGCAGTGTGCCATCGGCCGGAACGTCAGGATGACGCCAGGCGGCCGGGTGGTAACCATGGCCTCGGATCGACATCCCGATACGCATCTTGCGCTGGTTCATGCTGATCCCTTCCCTTCCACTGCCCGGTCGAAGCCCGCCGGATGCGCGCTTGCCGCCATGACCGACGGGCCGCCGGTCGCCACGGCCTCGCTTTGCTTCGTTAGTCGACCGGCCTCATCGATCGAGAAAACCACGATTTTGTCCGCATCCTGCAGCCCGACGTACAGCACGCTCGACATTGCACTTCCCCTGACTCGATCTTTCTCGACGATCTGAACCCCCTATGCCGCAAGCGGTCAACTAGCCGACACGCCGGCACGCGGCATGGCGATATAGATAAAGCGGAACATGAAGATCGCGGCGAGACCAAACGGGAGCCAGCAGGACATGTAGACCGCGGTCACTGCGTGACCGACCGCCTGTGGGTCGGTTGCGGTGCCGAGACCAGCGGTGCTGGCGACGACCCCGGCCGTCGCCGCGCCGAGGGCGGTGCCGAGTGATCGCACCGAGGTAAGCGCTGAGGCTAGACTTCGCTGCTCCCCGTGCGCTGCGCTGTCCATTGTGCGCGCCACCAGGTGAACGTTGTAGACGCCGATGCCGAGTCCCATCAGCAGCGTGCTCGCCGCGAGCAATGCCAGGACGGGTTGCAGTGCGACCAGGGTCAAGCACACCAGCCCGACGAACGCGAGCACCGGGCCCGAGGCGAGCGCCATACGCTCGCGCACGCCCGACCAACCCGACGCTGTGAAGGTGCCAATGGTCCAGCCGCACGAGATGACGATGCTCAGCACGTTGACGAACACCGGCGAGACGCCGTGGACGACCTGCAACAGCAGCGGCAGGAACAGATTTACTGAGGTTTGTGTCATGCCGTGCAGCGCCAATATCCACAGCCCCAACCCGATCGGAGCATTGAGGGAAAGCGCCTTCGCCGGGAACATGTTATTGGCGGCGCGCCGGTCCAGGCGGAAGGTCAGTCCGACGATGCCAATGCCGGCGACGAACAACGACAGGCGCAGGATCGCTCCTCCCGCAGGCCCGGCCGCCGCGACGCAACAGACGCCCACGGCAAGGCCTCCGAGGCGTAGTAGCGGCGGTCTTGCCGCCTGGTTCCGGGCGGTCTCATCGCCGGGTCGATCGGGAATGCGCGCGTAGGCGAGCGCGGCAAAGGCCAGCATGAACGGCGCCATGACCCAAAACGAACCGCGCCACCAATGCATCGCCGCGAACAAGCCCCCAACCACCGGCCCGCTCAGATGGCACGCGGTGAACGTGCCTTGCGACATCGCGATGATACGGGTGCGCAGCCGTGGGCTGTACAGGCTGGTGATCAGCGCCATGCCGCTGCCGGCTACCAACCCTCCCGCCCACCCTTGAACCGCGCGGGCCACGATCAGCGTGCCGATAGTTGGCGCCAGCGCGCAGGACACCGTGCCGAACGCAAAGACCAACGCCCCAAGCGTATAGCTGCGGCGTGCGCCAAACCGTGCCCAGATCGTCCCGGTCGATGCGCCGCCCACTATGGTGCCGATCGTGTAGAGCATCGCCGCCCAGGTGTAATACGCAGCGCCGCCGACATCGGCGACGATGGTCGGCATGATGATGGCGATCACCAGCATCTGGGTCGCCTGCATGGCAATCCCACCGATCACCAGCGTCGAATAAAGCGCGAGGTGGCCGCGAAAGATCTCGCTCCAGGCGCCTTTGTCGGTCTCGCTGTCGGCTGGTTTTGCCGCGACCGCTTTTGCTACCGCGTCGCTCATTAGGCCTTCGGCACCTCGTCGGCTAGCGGCGCGTCTTCGAGAATGCGCCGATAGCCGAGCCGCGACAGATCGAGGGTCTGGTAGCGGTCGTAAAGCAATAACTCGCTCATTCCTCGCCCGACCGCCGGCGCCTGCATCAGCCCATGGCCAGAAAAGCCGAGCGCGATGTGAAAATTCTCCAGTCCGCCGACCCAGGGCCCGAGAATGGCGTTGTTATCGAAGCTGTTCTGGTCGTAATGCCCGGCCCAGCCGCTCGTCAACTTGAGCGCCTCGAAGGCGGGCACTCGCTCGGCGAGGCCGGGCCAGATCGCCTCGTCGAAATACGGGTAGTCGATCTCCCAGTTGAACCCAGGCGGCTCATCGTAGCGGGTGTTGCCGCTGATATAGCCGGCCCCCTGCGGGCGGAAACTAACATTGCGGCTGATATGCCGAGTTAGCGGCATCGACTCCAGCTTTTCGCGGATCTCAAAATAGAAGGTCAGCCGACGCATCGGCGCGACCGGCACCTTCATTCCCAGCCGCTCGCAGAGCCCGGGACCCCAGCAATTGGCTGCATTTACGACGCTTTCCGCCGCTAGCGCCTCGCCGGACTCGAGACGCACACCGGCAACCCGCTTGCCCGTCACGTCGAAATCGACGACCCGGTCCTTCAGGTAACGGATGCCGAGGCTCACAGCCTTGCGGCGAAACCCCATCAGCACGCTGTGGGGGTCCATATACCCGTCATCGGGTGAAAAGGCCGCGATGTCGATGTCGTCGACCCGCATTGACGGAAACCGGTGTTTGACACCTTTGCGGTCCAGCAGCTCGACGCGGGCGCCGTGCGCGGTCTGGATGCGCCAGTTCGCCATCAGCGACGCGACATCCCCTGCTCCCGACCCGAGCCAGAGGTAGCCTTCGCGATGAAAATCGATCGGCGCTGGATCGCCCTCGACCGCCATTTGCGTCTCGAACTGCCCATAGACCTCGTGCCCGTACTGCGCCATGCGGATGTTCTCGGGCACGGTGAACAGCTGGCGGATGCCGCCGGTTGCGCGCGGCGTCGCGGCGAATTCGTAGGTCGAGTCGGGCTCGATCACCACCGTATCGGCAGCATGACCGGCCAGAGCCAGATAATAGGCGATCGACGAACCGATGACGCCGCCGCCAACGATTACGATCTTTGCCATTTCCTCCCCCGGACGCCTGGCGGCTCGCTTGTCTGCGCGAGCCGTGCGCCTACTATAGCCGCATGCCGCAGACCGTCAGCTTCACCGAACTGACTGAGCTTGTCACAAATGTGCTCGTTCGCCACGGCGTCTCACATGAGAATGCCGGGCCGGTCGCCGACAGCATCGTCGCGTGTGAGCGCGACGGCACTGCCAGCCATGGCCTGTTGCGGGTACCGGGGTATGTCGCGACTTTGAAGAGCGGCTGGGTTGATGGTCGTGCCATTCCGATCATCGAGGACGCCGCGCCGGGCCTGGTGGCAACCGACGCCGCGAACGGCTTTGCCCAGCCGGCCTTGCGGGCCAGTGCCCCCCTACTTCGCGACAAGGCGAAACAGCAGGGGATCGCCGCGGTGGCGATCCGCAACTCGCACCATTTCGGTGCTGTGTGGCCCGATATAGAGCCGTTCGCGACCGAAGAGTTTATTGCCCTGGCGATGGTCAATGGGCGGAGGCGCATGGTCGCTTGGGGTGGCAAACGCAAGGTGTTCGGCACCAGCCCAATGGGGTTCGCGTGTCCGCGCCCTGGCAAGTTGCCCCTGGACTGGGACCAAGCGTCAAGCGTCATGGCGCAGGGCGACGTGCTGCTCGCAGTGCAAAATGGCGAGGCGTTGCCCGAAGGGGTTGGCCTCGACTCCGCAGGGCGCCCGACCACTGATCCGCGCGCGCTGCTCGACGACGGCGCGGCGTTGCCGTTCGGTGGTTACAAGGGTGCCTCTATCGCCTTCATGATCGAACTCATCGCTGGCGCGCTCACCGGCGCATGCTTCGGCTACGAGGACCGCTCAAGCGAATACCCCGGAGCGCAGACCTCCAAAGCCGGGCAAACCGTCATCCTCATCGACCCGACACGAGTACCTGGTAATCGTTATTTCGAGCGTGTCGAGGGTCTGTTCGCTGCGATCGGAGAAAGCGGCAGCGAACGCCTTCCGGCTGACCGTCGCTACTGGCGTCGCGAGCGTGCCCTTCGGGAGGGTATCAATGTGCCTGACCGCGACTGGGTAACATTGCAGGATCTGCTACGCTAACTCGCAAAGCCAATGCCGTAGGATCGGCTTCTTTTTGAACCTGGGCTCATGACCGAATATTCCCTCGGCATCGATATCGGCGGTACGTTTACCGATCTCGTCATCCACGATCACGGCAGCGGCCGGCGGTGGGGTTGCAAGGTTCTGACGACGCATGCGGACCCGCAGCAGGGTGTCGTCACAGGGGTGCGCACAATCCTCGCCGAGAGCGGGCTCGACCCGCGCGGCATAAGTCGCGTTGTGCATGCGACGACGCTCTTCACCAACGCCCTGATCGAGCGCAAAGGGGCTCCCACGGGACTGCTGGTCACCGCCGGATTTCGCGACATGCTCGAGATCGGCCGCGAGCGCAAATACGACCTTTATGACATCGGCATTGAAAACCCGCCGCCGCTGGTGCCGCGCAATCTGCGGCTTGAGGTCACCGAGCGGATGCGAGCCGACGGCAGCGTCGCCGAGCCGCTCGACGACACGCAGCTCTTACGCCAGGTCGATGTGCTGCGCGCCGCCGGGGTGACATCGGTCGCGCTGGTGTTTCTGCATGCCTACGCCAACCCGGTGCATGAGGAAGAGGCCGCGCGCGCCATCGCGGCCCACGCTCCCGAGCTGTTCGTCACGCCGTCACACCAGGTGGTGCGCGAGATCCGCGAATACGAACGCGCCTCAACGACGGTTGCCAGCGCTTATGTCAAACCCATCGCCGCTGGCTACCTCGCCGCGCTGGCGCGCGAACTGAACCAGCTCGAGATTTCCGCGCCGCTGTTGCTAATGCTCTCGGGCGGCGGGCTCACGCATGCCGCCGAAGTCAATCGCAACCCGGTTCAGATGCTCGAATCCGGGCCAGCGGCCGGAGCATTGGCGGCGGCGTTTTTCGGCGCGCGCGATCGGGTTGTCGACCTGCTTGCCTTTGACATGGGTGGTACCACCGCGAAGCTCAGCCTGGTCGATAGCGGCGAGCCGCTGGTCGCGTATGGGTTCGAGGCGGCACGGCAGAAGCGCTTTATCGAAGGCAGCGGCCTGCCGATTCGCCTCTCAACGATCGAGCTGATCGAGATCGGCGCCGGCGGCGGCAGCATTGCACGGCGCGACGAAATCGGCTTGCTCAAAGTCGGCCCGGACAGCGCCGGCTCGGAGCCGGGCCCCGCCTGCTATGGCCACAGCGGCACGGCGCCGACGGTGACCGACGCTAATCTGCTGCTCGGCTATCTCAATCCGGATTTCTTTGCGGGTGGGACGCTGAAGATCGACCGCGGGGCGGCCGCGCGCGCGATCGCCGCTCTAGCCGAGACTCTTGGCCTCTCCTCCGAGGCCGCCGCCGCCGGCGTGCACGAGGTCGTCAACGAGAACATGGCAAGCGCGGCGCGCGTCCATATAGCGGAGCGGGGACGCGACCCGCGTCGCTATGCGCTCGTCTGCACGGGCGGCGGCGGGCCTGTGCACGGCTACGGCGTTGCGCGCAAACTCGGTATCTCTCGGCTGGTCTGTCCGCCTTCGCCGGGGATCGCGTCGGCCTGGGGGCTGCTGGTGGCGCCGGCCCGCGTCGACCGGGTGACGACAATTGGCTTTCGCCTCGATAGCGACCCGCTCGCCAAGTTCGAAGCCGCGTTCCGCCAGCTCGAGGACGAGGCGCGGGCTGTTGTCGCCGCTACCGGGTTACCGCTCGCTGCACTGCGCATCGACCGGCTTGGCGATGGCCGCTGTGTCGGCCAAGGCTTTGACCTGGTGGTGCCATTGCCGCCCGGGCCTTATGCGGACGACACCACATCCCGCCCCGCGCTGGCTGCCGCATTCGAGAGCGCCTATCGCGAGAAATTCGGTCGTAACCCGCCCGCCGTGCCGCTGGAATTTATCAATGCCCGGGTTTCGGTGCGCGTTGCTGTGTCCGGCCACGAAATCGCCGATCTCGCCGGCGCCGCCGCTGAAGCGCCCGGTGGGACAATCAAGGGCCAGCGCCGCGCGTGGTTTGCCGAAGTCGGCGGCTTCGTCGATGCCATGGTGTATGACCGTGACCGCCTCGCCGCCAACACGAAGATCGCTGGCCCTGCGCTCATCGAAGACCCCGGCTCGACCCTCGTCATCGGGCCGGCTGCCACCGCGCAAGTGATGCCATCGGGAAGTATCGTTGTGGAACTGCGGGGATCCACGTAGGGGCTTAGCTATCTTGAATCTGGAGCAGAGACCGATGCTTGATGCGGTGACGATCGAGATTTTATGGAGCCGCATTACGTCGATTGTCGACGAGGCGGCAAAGGTGATCGTGCGCACCTCGTTTTCGACCTTGTCGAATGAGGCCAATGATTTCGCCTGCGTGCTGACTGACTCGGCAGGAATGTCACTGGCGCAGAATACCGGCAGCATCCCCTCGTTTATCGGCACACTGCCGGCGACTGTGCGGCATTTCATCGGCGAGTTCGGGCCTGACAGCCCGGAGGGCGAAATGCAGGACGGCGACATCTACATCACCAACAATCCCTGGCAGGGCACTGGCCACCTGCCGGATGTCTGCGTCGCCAAGCCGGTGTTTCGCGACGGTCAGTTGGTCGCCTTTGCCGCAGCGTGCTCGCATGTGCCCGATATCGGCGGCATGGTGCGCTCGGTCGAACCCCGCGAGGTGTTTGAGGAAGGCCTGCACATTCCGCTGATGCGCTTCATGCGGAACGGCGTCGCCGACGCCACGCTGCTTAAGCTGATCCGCACCAATGTTCGTACACCGGATCAAACGCTGGGCGATATCTGGGCCTTGGTTGGCGCCGTCGAATTGATGGCCAAGCGGCTTGTCGCAACCCTCGAAGAATATGGACAGGCTGATGTCCGTGCCTTGGCGGCCGAGTTATTCTCGCGTTCCGAAACGGCGATGCGCAACGCGATCCGAGCCCTACCGGAAGGGACATATCGCTTCGGGTTCAACACGGACGGCTTGGCCGAGCCGTTTCATTTCGAGCTGGCGCTGACGATCTGCGACGGTGCCATCATAGCCGATTACGCCGGCTCGTCACCGCAGCAGCCGCGGGCGATCAACTGCCCCCTGACTTACACCAACGCGATGACCGCCTATGCGGTGAAATGCACCTTATTGCCGAATTTGCCCAATAACGAAGGCATGTTCCGTCCCATAACCGTGACCGCGCCGGCTGGCTCGGTGCTGAATCCGACGCCGCCGGTCGCGGTAGGCGGGCGCATGGCGAGCGGGCATTATGTACCTACGCTTGTTTTCGGTGCGTTGTACCAGGTCGTGCCGGAGCGGGTGATGGCAGCGCCGGGCTCTCCACTCTGGGCCCTGACGCTCGCCGGGCGGCGGCAGGAGCGGAATTTCGCGACGGTGCTGTTCTTCAATGGCGGCTTGGGCGCTCGGCCCGACAAGGATGGCGTCAGCTGCCTGTCATGGCCCTCCAATATCTCGTCGACACCCGTTGAGGTCGCCGAGCGCAACAACCCGATCTTTTTCCGCTACAAGCGGTTGCGCGAAGGCTCGGGCGGCGATGGGCAGTTTCGCGGCGGACTCGGTCAGGATGTCGCAATCGACATCGAAGCCGATGACGATATCGCCGCATTGTTTGTTGTGGAGCGCACTAAGATCACCGCGCCTGGGCTTGGCGGCGGGTCAGCGGGCGAGCTTGGCTTTGTGACAATCAACGGCAAGACGATTGATAACCGCCGCCCGCAATTCGTCCGCCGCGGCGACCGCATCGTACTTGGCACCCCTGGCGGCGGTGGATTTGGCAGTGCAAATCGCCGTCACACTGCTGACCGCGAACGTGACGTGAAGATGGGATATGTTGGTAAGGCTTCATCACGTTAAAGCGTTTTCGGACCATAAATAGCCGTCGTTGCGGGCTTGACCCGGCGGAGACACTAATATGATCCCGCCACTCTGCTATGAAGTCGCCGAGTTTCTTCATGTTGCCGGCGCTTGCCGTCGCCCAACCCGGAAGGTCGTAAATTTGCATCCCGGCGAGCGTCGTCTCTATACCCTCGCCGACCGCGAGCCGTCCCCCGTCGATCTGAGAGAGCATGACGACGCCACCGTCGCTTGGCCCGAGCATCTTCTTGTCCTCAAGCCCTGATCCGTCGCGCTTCAGGTAGACCCGATGGATTCCCCCCGTCTCGGCACCGTTAGGGTAACGGAACCGAGCAATCAGGGCCGGTTCGCCGGTCATTGTTCCCCAATGTGTGCAATTGTCATTGAACGAGAGATCGGGGCAGTTCGGGATTTCGGTAATTCCGCGAGTGCGGAAGTAGGTCTCGGCGAGGGGCCCGGCGACGGGAACCCCACGAGCGAGAGTGTGGCCGACCTCGACCGAATGATCTCTCCGTTTTGGGGTTCCTTCTCTCGCCGGTGAAGTCGGGAAGCTGCCGATCAGTTCCCGTGCTTTATCCAGCAACGCCACCCCCGAAAGTCCTGTGATGACCTTCAATGTCTTCAAGGGGCGCCCGGAATCGTAATGCGCAGGGTCATGCTCAATGAAGCACCCGGCGTAATCGCCGTGGAGATGGACTCCGAAAGAGCCGGATTTCCGAGGTGAATCACCGCAAGCATTTGCGCACCTGATATCGCCATCCACGATCTTGCCGCGGGGAAGTAACTCCGGCACCCAGCGACTGGCCGTCCGTGCAAGCGCGTCCGAGATCGCGGTTAGCTCAGCATCGGGTCTGGCGGACGGCCGACCACGTCAATAAGCTTCAGGTTTAAAAACGTATCGATCGCTTCTTGCGCCTCGGCCGGAAAGAACGGCATCCCCGGCGGGATCAGCGATTGGCCAGTGAAAAGGCGTTGCTCCCAGTCCGGAAGAGCCGTGCTCCACGTCATGGAATCTAGTGGCAAAGTTTAATCCCCCTATGTAAGAAAATTTATACGAACAACGGGAAAAATTGTCCATTTTGGCAATGTTTCTGATGGAAACATTGCCAAAAACCGGGCAACAACGGTCAAACCCGCTCCCCTCCAGCGGTTGCCAGCTTCGGCGTCGAGCGCTTCTTAAATCGGCTCGTCTCAGCGACGATGGCGGCTTCTTCCTTTCGTTGTTCTTTTTTGCCGCTCGCTCCCTCTTGCTGATCAAATAGCGACTTCGCCGCAGACGAAGCGTTTTTGAGCGCTAGCCCAAGCTCTTTGAGGCTCAGAGCCTTTTTCATGGCTTCGTACTTGTCGCCAGCACCGGGTTCGCCGTCGTGATCGCGGTTCCACTCTTCAATCATATCCATAAGTGAGTCACGATTGCCGATCGCGTCCCGAATTTGACAAACGAGCGCTTCCGCTGCATCGCGCGCAATCTCGACGATCTGCGACGGCTTTAACTTTCTGGCGCGATGCTGAACGATTGGCGGATTATCTCTGCGGTCAAGCTCGCGGATCGGGGAACGAATGTGCTCGCGCTCAAAAGGAACCTTCGTCGGCGCAGGCTCCACGGGCGCGGCCGCGCCGGGCGCAGCGGAGCGCAACGCAGCCACCGCGCTAGCGTCAGCCGATCGGGGAGGATCGGCATCCTTCGACGCACCTTCACCCGCATATTTTTTCCAATCGGGATGCGCGTGGATGCAAAAATCTACATCAACGATAGATATGCCTAGCTGTTCAGCGATACCATTAACACCTAGACTTGTTCTTTGCCAAAGCGTGGAAATCCGATCGACTTGCTCCGCGCTTAACTCAGCTCGGATCGTTGGTGCATCTGTCGACGAAATTCCTTCGCGGGCTATCAAGGATTGCAGCTTTTCGCGCTGATCCCTGCGCAACCATCCTTCAGATTTTGCGCGCGCCCGAATCGTACCCTCAGTTATACCGAAGTCAGCAGCCAAATCGCGGCCTGAAATCTCTTTCGATGTCGTCGCTTCAAAGCGCTTTCTAATGCGCGCCCAATCAATCGAAGACGTTGTTTCGGTTTGTTTTTTCCGTGCCATCGTTACGCACCTCAAAAAATTACGCAGTCGAATTACGCAAAAATTACGCAGGGACAGTATGGTTAATTTTTTCCCAAAAAGAAAAAAATCTCCGTATGCCACCGGCGCGGTCATGAGGCCAGCCGAATGGTTAATTTTTGCCACCCCCCCATGCACAAAATGATGCCATCGTCAAACACATACATGGTTAACAAACGCGAAACAAAATTAAGGCCAGTTAAC
>Ga0335085_10004185_pt1 | contig 24144 bp, 32 predicted proteins | sample Lox_Sample_45_FD_206712 | JGI IMG/M metagenome (GOLD analysis project Ga0335085, IMG submission 206712) | Soil microbial communities from Loxahatchee National Wildlife Refuge, Florida, United States - Lox_Sample_4.5 | ecosystem: Environmental > Terrestrial > Soil > Wetlands | place: USA...
CGTCTCGATGAGCCAGGTGCCGCCAACTGCGTCATGATGGCGACGTCGGAATGATCGTGAGCTCTCAGCGCAAGCGTCGCCTGGCGCTCCTCGTCACGATCCTCTACGTGCTGGCGACGATCGCCGCCCGCCGGCGCGGCTACAAGGTCGGCGGCAACACGATCGTCCGCTGCCGCCGCGGCCACCTCTTCACGACCATCTGGATCCCCGGCGTATCGCTGAAGTCGATCCGCCTCGGCTGGTGGCGCATCCAGCGCTGTCCCGTCGGCGACCACTGGACGGTCGTCGTCCCCGTGAAGGAGTCGGAGCTCCCCGAGGACGAGCTGCAGCTGGCGCACGGCCGGCACGACATCAACCTCCCGTAGGGGCCGTAAAGCCGGCGCCGCCGGCGCCGATCACCCGCGTGTGACAACGCTCGTCGTGTCGCCCCATTTCGACGACGCGGTGCTGTCTGCGTGGGGGCTCCTCGAGGAGCCGGGCACGCGGGTGGTGAACGTCTTCACGCAGATCCCCGACGGCGCCTCGCCGACCTTCTGGGAAGGTCTCACCCGCGCGCGCGGCACGGTGAACCGAACGCGTGCGCGAGCGCGAGCGCGTGCTCGAGGATCGCGACGCGCTCTCGCTGGCGGGGATCGTGCCCGTCAACCTCGACTTTCGCGAGTCGCTCTACGGCGGTGGGCCGAGGTGGTATGGAGCCCGAGCTGATCGCCGAGGCCGGCCGGCTGCTCGCAGCGCTCGAGCGCGGCGTGCTCGACCGCGCGGTCGACTGGGCCGTCGCGCCGCCCGAGGGCGGTGCCGATGCCCGCTACGCCCTCGGCGCCGCGCTCTCGCTGCGCTGCCTCGAAGAGCCGCTCCTCGCGCCGCTCGCGGAGGCGCTCACGCGCCCCCAGCCTCCTGCGCGACCCGACCCCGCCGCGGCACGTCGGCTGCTCCTCGAGCGCCGTTGGAAGAACCCGTTCGTGATCGCGTGCGGGCGGCTGCCGCAGCGCGGCCCCTGGCCGGAGCGCTCCCAGCAGATCGCCGACGCCCTCGAGCGTCTCGGTCGCGCCGCCGGCGAGATCGCCCCGATCGTCGCGCGGCTCCTCCTCGCGAGCGCCGAAGCACCTGCCTCTCCGAGCCATGTCCGGGGCCAGGCCCCTGGACATGTCGCCCCGAGCCAGGCCCCCGAGGCGCCCGCGCCGCCGCGGGTGCCCGTGATGCTGATCAACCAGGTTGCGGCGCCGGCGAGGTCGAAGCACTACCTCGCCCTCTGCGCGATCTTCACGAACGAGGCGCGCTTACCTGCGGGAGTGGATCGAGTTCCACCGGATCGTCGGCGTCGACCACTTCTTACCTCTACGAGAACGAGAGCGACGACGACTTCGCCGCCGCCCTCGAGCCGTACGTCTCGAGCGGCGTCGTGACGCTGCACCCCTGGCCGCTGAAGGTCGGCCAGAACTCGGCCTACACGCACTGCCTCACCGAGCACGCGGACGAGGTCGAGTCGTCGCGTTCGTGGACGCGGACGAGTTCTTCTACGCGCCGGGCGGCGACCTGCGCGCGGCCCTCGCCGAGTACGACCGGCCCGACATCGGCGGCGTCGCGGTGAACTACGTCACCGATCTCTCGAACTACCACCCGCTGAACGCGCGCATCTCCTCCGTCGTCCGGCCGGCCCGCGGGCTGCGATTCGAGATCCCGCACTACCCGGTCTACAAGCCCGGCTTCCACGCGGTCACCGAGAACTTCGAGCGTGTCGACGGCGCCATCGCGCCCCGCACGAGCGTCGCGCGCCTGCGGATGAACCACTACTGGACGAAGTCGGAGGAGGAGTGCAAGGCGAAGTTCGAACGCGGCCGCTCCGACCAGGCCGGAACCCGCAAGTGGCCCGACGACTTCCTCAGGCGCGAGCGCGCCCTCAACGAGGTCGTCGACGTCGAGATCCTCAGGTGGCTCCCCGAGCTGCGCGCGGCGATGGGCGTCACGGGGCCGCCGCTCGAGGAGCTCGTCGCGGCGGCCGAGACGCGCTGGCCGCCGGCGCCCCGGCCGCTGCTCGTCACCGCATAGGATCGGCGCCGCATGGCGACGATGGCCGATCTCGACGAGCTCGCGCTCGCGATGCCCGGCGCCGTGAAGGAGGTCTCGGAGGCCGGGCGCCCGTCGTACCTCGTGGGCGGCAAGGTCTTCTGCTGGCACCGCGAGCCGCGGAAGGACGCCGTCGACCACGAGACCGGCGAACGGCTCGAAGACGTGCTCGTCTTTCGCGTCGACGGCGCCGAGGCGAAGGAGCTCCTCCTCGCCGACGCGCGCGGCCTCTACTTCACGACCCCGCACTGGAACGGCTACCCCGCCGTGCTGCTCCGCATCCGCGACCTCGGCTCGCTGGACCGCGACGAGCTCCGCGAGCTCGTGGTCGAGGCGTGGCTGAACCGCGCCTCGAAACGCGCCGCGCGGGCCTGGCTCCAGGCCGAGGAGGCCTAGCTGGACATCCGCGTGGACAGCTCCCCGGCAGGCATCGACTGGGACGCGCTGAAGGCGGATCTCGCCGACGACGACTTCGACAACGGCCGCACCGCCGAGGCGCTCCGACGCTCGTTCGAGCGTTCGCAGCACGTCGCCTACGCACGCGACGGCGACCGCGTCGTCGGCACCGCGCGCCTCCTGAGCGACGGCGTCTGCAACGCCTATCTCGTCGACGTGTGGACGCTCTCCGTCTACCGGCGGCGGGGGATCGCCTCCGCGATGATCCACCACCTGCTCGAGCAGGTGCCCGGACAGCACGTCGGCCTGCAGACCGACTCGGCGCAGGACCTGTACGCCGCGCTCGGCTTCCGGCCGCAGCCGGAGTTCTGGTCGACCGTCTCCGGCGCCTGGCTCGAGAACGACGCGAACCGCTAGGCGAACCGTGCGGCGGAGCGGGCCCGGCGGCGTTCGGCCTCGACGTCGCGGTCGCGCGGCGGCGCCGAGGTCACGAGCTCGGCGAGGAGCCGCTGCGTCACCTCGGCGACGGCCTCGACGGCGCGGGCGCAGGCCTCCTCGTTCGCGCGGGAAGGCTTCGCCATCCCACTCACCTTGCGCACGTACTGGAGCGCGGCCGCCCGCATCTCGTCCTCGGTCGTGGGCGGCTCGAAGTTGTAGAGGGTCTTGATGTTCCGGCACATGGAGTCGAGTGTACGCGCGGTTCACTCGACCGAGGGATCGGGCCCGAGCCGCCGACTGCCGAGAAGGAGTCCGCATGGGTCGGGAGAAACGCGGCCGAGGTGCGTCATCGAATCGGAGTCATCCTGTTGGGCCTCGCCGGGATAGCGGCGTGCCTCGGCCTCGCCGGCGCGGCATCCGGCTCGCGCTCGCTTTCGACCCCGGGCACCATCCGCATCACCGATCAGCTCGCGCGGCACATCCACGTGCGGCTCGACAAGCACGTGCAGGTGGACGGGCAGGCCAAGAAATCCCGCGCCGGTGACCTCGACTTCTACCGGCACACGCTCCTGACGAAGGGCGCGAAGCCGGTCACGATCGGCCATTCCGACATCACGTGCGTCGACACCGGCACCGGCTCGGAGAACTGCTCCGGAACCTATTTCCTGCCGAAGGGGAAGATCATGGTCGGCGGCGTGATCGCCTCGCGGCTCTTCTACGAGCTGGCAGTCGTCGGCGGCACCGGCCTGTACGACAACGTGCGCGGCACGCTCACCGTCACGCATCTCGGCGAGGCGCCCGAGCGCGAGCTGCTCCTCTTCCGGCTGACGATCTGAGCCATGGCCGCCGGGGGCACCATCCTGATCTGCGACGACGAGCCGAGCCTGCGCGAGCTGATGCGCGTCTCCCTCGACGGCGGATACGAGTTCCACGAGGCGGCGGACGGCGCGGAGGGTATCGACGTGTTCGACCGCGCACGGCCCGACCTCGTGCTGCTCGACGTGATGATGCCGGGACAGGGCGGCCTCGCCGTGCTCGACCACGTCCGGTCGCACCCGCAGCTCGCACGCACGCCGGTGATCGTCGTCTCCGCCTTCTCCTCGGGTTCCGACCGGGCCACGGCGCTCGAGCACGGAGCGAACGCCTTCGTCGGCAAGCCGTTCGACCCGGACGAGCTCGCCGCGCTCGTAGAGGAGCTCCTGGCGCTTCGGGTCTGAGAGGAACCTCAGCGTGAGACGCCTCACGAGGTGGTTCGACTCGCTGTCGCTCCTCACGGACGCCGTGCTCGCGGTTCTCGTCGCCGGCGCCTTCGCCGTGCTCCTCGTCACGGTGTACGACCTGAAGGCGTCGACCCACGCGCAGACACGCTCTCGCAACGTCACGGCGGCGACGCTCCGGCTGCAGGAGGTCGTGAATCAGCTCGAGTCGGGCCTGCGCGGCTTCGTCGTCAGCGGGAACTCACGCTTCCTCCTCTCGTGGCGACAGGGGCGGGGCAACCTCACGCCCGCGCTCCAGAGCCTCGACCGGCTGCTCGCGCGCGAGCCGAACGAGCGGCGCGAGGCGGAACGGCTCGCCGCGTCGATCCGGGCCTACGTGAGCGATTACGGCGTGCCGTTGATCGGGATCTTTCGACTCAGCCCCGCCGCGGCGCGCGCTCCGGTCGCGTCGCGGGCGGGAGACGAGCGGATCACGGCGATTCGCGCGCAGCTCGACCGCCTGCTCTCGAACGAGGCGCAGCGCGCCTCCGCCGACGCGGCCGCCGCGCAGCAGGAGGCGAGCCGCGCGCTGCCGGTCGCGGCCGGCGCGCTCGCCGCGGCGATCGGGCTGCTGGTGCTGTACGGCTTCTTCCTCGCGCGCCGCATCGCCGCCCCGGTCGGTCGCGTCGCCGACGGCGCGACCCGCGTCGCCGCCGGCGACCTCTCGACCCGGCTCGACGAGACCGGCGCGGCCGAGATCCGCTCCCTGAACGTCGCGTTCAACGCCATGGCGGCCTCGATCGAGCAGGGGCAGCACGACCTCGAGCGACAGAACGAGCGGCTCCGTCACAGCGAACGGCTCAAGTCGCAGCTCGTGAGCATCGTCTCCCACGAGCTGCGAACGCCCCTCTCGAGCATCCTCGGCTACACCCGGCTGCTCCGCACCCGCGAGGTCGCAAAGCCCGACGGCGACCGGTACCTGGAGATCATCGAGCAGCAGGGCGACCGTCTCACGTCGCTGATCGATCGCTTCCTCGACGGCGAGAGCATCGACTCCGGCAGGATCGAGCTCGCGGACGACACCATCGACCTCCGCCCGGTGATCGCCGAGGAGGTGCGCCTGATGGCCGAGAAGGAGGGGCGGCACCGGATCGAGCTCGTGATGGGGGCTGGCTCGCTGCCGGTGCGAGGAGACCGGGAGCGGCTCGCGCAGGTGTTCGGGAACCTGCTCGAGAACGCGATCAAGTACTCGCCCAGAGGCGGCAGGGTCGAGGTCGTGACCGACGTCGCCGCCGGCGTCGTGCGGGTCGGCGTGCGCGACGAGGGCATCGGCGTCGCCGAGGAGCACCAGTCGCGGCTCTTCACCAAGTTCTTCCGTGCCGACGCCCGCGAGAGCGGGATCGCCGGCACCGGCCTCGGCCTCGCGATCGCGCGCGACATCGTGGAGGCGCACGGCGGCCGCATCGGCTTCGAGAGCGAGCTCGGGAAGGGCTCGTACTTCTGGTTCGAGCTGCCCGCTGCAGTCGAGCGGGAGCCGTCGACGGTGTAGGGCCTCTACCGATCTTCTGCCGCGTTTCGACGCGTCGACCCCCGTCCCGCGTGTCCCAGGAAAAGGACCGGGCCGCCCGAATGGGCGGCCCGGTTGTCGTCCCCCTGAGTCCCCCGCAGAAAGCGAGGTATGTGTGGTGTTACGGGTGGTGCTAGCCGAGCAGCTTGAGTACCGACTCTGGCGCCGCGTTCGCCTGGGCGAGCATTGCCGTGCCGGCCTGCTGCAAGATCTGGAGCTGTGTGAACGTCGTCATCTCCGATGCCATGTCGACGTCCTTGATCGAGCTCTCCGACGCCTGGAGGTTCTCCTCGTAGGTCGCCAGGTTGTTGAGCCGGTGGTCGAGCCGGTTCTGCACCGACCCGAACGTGCTCCGCTGGTTGGACACGTTCTGGATCGCGTCGTCGATCGACGCGAGCGTGATCGCGCCCGAGAAGCTGAAGAGCGACGAGTCGACCGCGTAGCTCGCGCCGCTACCGAAGAGCTGCACCGCGCTGACCGAGATCGTCTGGCCGTCGTTCGAGCCCACCTGGAAGGTGATCGTCGAGGTGCCGGTCAGCAGGTTGATCCCGTTGAACTGGGTCTGACTGCCGATGTCGCTGATTTCCGCGCAGAGCTGAGCAACCTCGGCGGTGATGGCGGCCTTGTCCTGCGCCGACAGCGTGCCGTTGTTGAACTGCACTGCGAGGTCACGCACACGCTGAAGCATCGACTGCACCTCCGCCATAGCGCCTTCTGCGGTCTGGACGAGGGAGACGCCGTCTTGTGCGTTGCGCTGCGCCTGATCGAGGCCCCCGACCTGAGCCTGCAGCTTCTCCGAGATCGCGAGTCCGGCCGCATCGTCCGCGGCGCGGTTGATGCGGAAGCCCGAAGAGAGCCGCTCCATGGCGGTCGAGAGCTGGTTCTGCGTCATCACGAGGTTGCGATGCGCAGTAAAGGCTTCGATGTTCGTCTGAATACTGAGGGACATGCTCTTCCTCCTTGAAGGGCGTTTCCGAGTCCCGAACCGCGGCTTGTCTCTGCCGCTATCGCACGCCTCCTTGGCGGGCGACAAACGAAGTATCGGCTACATCAGGTGCAACTAAAGGGTGATCTTTCTTTATCCCTCGTCCGCGCGCCTACACGCGAATGTCGATGTGCTGGTGCCCCTCCTCGTCCTCCTCGAGGGGCTCGTCCTCGGGCTCGTCGTCCTCGTGTGAGCCGTGCCGGGCGTGAGGGTCGTCGTCGCGCGTGCGGCGCCGGACGATCTTCGTCCACTGAGTCGACCCGAGCGGCTGGATCGGGTCGATGTCCATCAGGACCGAGCCTCAGCCTGTGAGCGCGTGCGGGCCATGATGTGGTCCACCGTGCGCTGCAGCTCGGCCCGGATGATGCGCCGCCAGACCGTGACGGCGCCGAGCCAGGCGACCATGTAGCCCGCGAAGCCGCCTGCGAGCGCGCGCAGGAGCACCGAGGCCATCAGCTCGCCGTGCATGTGCGCGGCGAGGCCGGTCAGCGCGAAGCCTGCGAGCCCGCCGAGCCCTTTGGCGCGGCGGATCGCTGCCATCGCGCGGGGATCGTCGGACGCCGCGAACGTGGGCAGGTCGTCGATGTCCGGGACGATCTGGACCTCCTCGACGACCTCTGCTTCGACATCGCTCACGGCAGGATCTCCCTTGCGAGGCGGTGGGAATCGGCGGGCACGAGTCGATCTACGCTCGCGGTGGCCGAGATCGGGATCCCGGAGCGGATCGCGCCCGAGACGGCGGGCCCGGCGCCGGGGCTCTCGTGGAGGTGGGTGAGGAGCAGCCGGTCGATGCCGAGCTTCTCCGAGCCGACGCCGATGAAGTCCTCGACGCCGGCCGGGCGGAGCCATCCGGGAAGAAGCAGGTGCGTCTCGTCGGCCTCCAGTGGCCGGAGGAGCATCGCGAGCCGCGACCAGCCGGCCTCGTCGCCCGAGGCGACGCCCGGGGTGTCGACGATCACGACCTCGGCGCGCTTGAGCTTCTCGAGCGCGAAGTCGATCAGCCCGGGGTGGTCGGCCGTGACGAGCTCGAGGTCGAGCTCCTCGGTCAGCTTTCCGAGCTCCATCGCCTCACGCACCGGCTCGAGGCTGAGCGCGGCGACGCGGCGACCCATTGCAGCGTGCGCGTGGCAGAGCTTCGCGGCAGCCGCGGTCCTGCCGCTGCCCGGTGGACCGACGAGCGCGATCACGCGACGGCGGGCACGGGCGTTGAACCGCCGCGTCTGGATCCTCGCTGCCAGCACCTCGCGCACCTGGTTCACGAACGGCTCTTCCGCGTCGAAGACGCGGAGCTGCGTCTCGGCCTCGGCGACGATGCTCTCCGCGAGCCGAACCTCGATCCCGGCGCGCGTCAGCGCCAGCGCAGGGGCGAGCGAAGGCTCGGGCTCGGGCTCGGGCTCCGGCTCGGCCACCGGCACGAGCTCGGTCGAGGCCTCGACGGGCGCGGGTGCCGGCGCATCTTGGCCATAGGTGTCCATGTGCATGGCCATCGGTGCACATGGGTCGGTCGGGCCCTCGTCCACGACGATCGGCTCGAAGACCGGCACTGGCTCCTCGTCCTCCGGGTCGGGCCGGCGCTCGATCGCCTCGGCGAGCGTCGAGGCGAACACCGAAGACTCGTCGAGGAGTGAGCGGAAGAGGTCACCCGGGTCGTCGTCGGCGTCCTCGAGCAGCGGCTCGGCCGTGTAGGCGCTCGTGACCGCCTGCGCCGGCACGGCGATCTTCTTCACCTGGGGCGAAGGCGGCGGCCACTCGACGTCGACCTCGACGCAGCGCTTGCCGAAGAAGCCGCCGATGCCGCCGACGATCCCCTCGCGCTGGCGCAGCACGATCGCGTCGGGGCCGAGCTGGGTGCGCACGGCCGCGAGCGCCTCCTCGAGGTTCTCGGCGCGAAAGGTACGTGTCTCCAGAGCGCTCATGCCGTCACCGTCGCGTAAGACTTCACCGCGACCCCCGGCGATACCTCGTTGTAGGAGATGACCGGCAGCTGCGGGAACGCCTGTTCGACGAGCGTCCTCACGTGGCGGCGGATGCGGCTCGAGCAGAGCATGACCGGGCGGCGGCCGAGGTTCGTGACCTTCTCGACCTCACGTCCGAGGGCGGTCAGGAGCGCCTCGGCGCGCGCCGGCTCCATCGCGAGACGCTCGCCGTCCGAGGTCTGGGCGAGCGACTCGAGCACCTCCTGCTCGATGCCCGGCCCGAACGAGATCGCGGGCAGCACGCGCTCCTCGTCGAGATAGCCTGCGGTGATCGTGCGCGCAAGCGCCTGACGCGCCGACTCGACGAGGGCCGTCGCCTCCCGCGTCGTGGCGGCTCGGTCGCCGATCGCCTCGAGGATCGAGCCGAGATCGCGTACGGAGACGCCCTCCCGCAGCAGTTGCTGGAGGACGCGCTGGACGTCGCCCAGGCCCACCTTCTCCGGGACGACGTCGTCGACGGCGGCGGCATTGCGCTCCTTGAGCGCATCGAGCAGGCGGCGCGTCTCCTCCCGGGTGAGGAGCTCGGCGGCGTTGGCCCGGATCGTCTCGGTGAGGTGCGTGACGATGACCGACTCCGCGTCGACGACCGTGTAGCCGAGCGCGTCCGCCTCGGCCTGCGCGGCCTCCTCGATCCAGACGGCTGGCAGCCCGAAGGCCGGCTCGACGGTCGGGATGCCGGCGAGGCCGGGCATGGCGTCGCCCGTGTTCATCGCCAGCTTGTGCCCGGCGACCACGCGCCAGCGGGCGGCCTCGTTGCCACGGACCTTGATCACGTACTCGTGCGACTCGAGCGAGACGTCGTCGTAGATCCGCACCGGCGCGATCACGATCCCGAACTCGGAAGCGATCTGGCGGCGGATCACGCCGACGCGCGCGAGCAGCGCGCCGCCGCGCGACTTGTCGGCCATCGGCACGAGGCCGAAGCCGATCGCGAGCTCGAGCGGGTCGACGACGAGCGCGTCGAACGCGGCGTCGGCGCTCGACACCGGTTTCGCCTCCTCGGTCGCCACGGCGGCCGCGACCGCGGCACGCTCGTCGGCGAGGTTGTGCTTCTTGACCGTGCGCCCGATCACGAACAGGGCGCCGCCGACGAGGAAGAAGGGCAGCTTCGGCAGCCCCGGCACGAGGCCCATCGCCATGATCACCCCGCCGGCGACCGTCGGCGCGATCGGCGTGCCGAGGATCTGGCCGGTGATCTCCTTGCCGAGGTCGGCCGTGCTCGCCGAGCGCGTGACGAGGATGCCGGTCGCGGTCGAGATGAGGAGCGCCGGGATCTGCGCGGCGAGGCCGTCGCCGACCGTGAGCAGCGAGAAGTGGTGGATCGCGTTCGAGAACGACAGGTGCTGCTGCATCACGCCGACGACGATGCCGCCGAAGAGGTTGATCGTCACGATGATCACGCCGGCGACCGCATCGCCCTTCACGAACTTCGAGGCGCCGTCCATCGCGCCGTAGAAGTCGGCCTCGCGCGCGATCTCGGAGCGGCGGTGGCGGGCCTCCTCCTCGGTGATCTGGCCGGCGTTGAGGTCGGCGTCGATCGCCATCTGCTTGCCGGGCATCGCGTCGAGGGTGAAGCGCGCGGCCACCTCGGCGACGCGCCCGGCGCCGTTCGTGATCACCACGAACTGGATCACGACGAGGATCAGGAACACGACGAGGCCGACGACGATGTTGCCGCCGACGACGAACGTCCCGAACGCGTGGATGACGCTGCCGGCGTCGCCCCTGCTGAGGACGAGACGCGTGACGCTCACGTTGATCGCGAGGCGGAAGAGCGTCGTCAGGAGGAGCATCGCCGGGAACGCCGCGAAGTCGAGCGCCCGCTTCACGTACATGCTCGACGCGATGATGATCAGCGCCCCGGCGATGTTGAGCGTGATCAGCAGGCTGAGCAGGCTCGACGGCAGCGGGACGATCATCATCACGACCACCACGACCACCGCGAGCACGGCGAAGAGGTCGCTGCGCGCGAGCAGGCGGCGCGCCAGGTCGTCGAGCGACGACGGGGGCGCCGCGGCTACTTCGACGGCCATGCGGGGACGCGCGCCGTCGGGAGCGTGTGCGAAGGGGGACGCACGCAGTGGTTATCGGCTCAAACGGCGCGTGCTTGAGGCAGAAGCTGCCGCTGCCTCCGCCGCCCGCGCGCGGTGCGATAGACGTAGGCGAGCACCTCGGCCACCGCCACGAAGAGTCCCTCCGGGATCAGCGCGCCGAGCTCGACCTGGCGGAAGATCGTGCGCGCCAGCGGCGGGTTCGAGACGATCGGCACGTCGTGCTCCTCGGCCGCGGCGCGGATCGCGGCGGCGATGTGATCGGCGCCCTTCGCGACGACCTGCGGCGCGGGCTGCGCCGGGTCGTACTTGAGCGCCACCGCGTAGTGGGTCGGGTTCACGATCACCACGTCGGCGCCCGGGACGTCCGCGAGCATGCGGCGCCGTGAGGCCTGCAGCTGCCGGCGCCGGATCTGGCCGCGCACCTCCGGCGCGATGTCGGTCTGGCGCGCCTCCTGCTTGACCTCTTCCTTCGTCATCATCAGCGCCTTCTCGACCTTGTGGCGCTGCCAGAAGAGATCGAGGGCCGCGAGCACGGCGAGGACCGCGAGCACCTCGATGCCGAGCCGCTCGATGCGCCCGCCGATCTGGGCGACAAGGTCCTGGGGCGGCAGGCCGACGAGCGATCCGACCTGGGGCAGCTGCCACCAGACGCCCATGAAGGCGATGCCGCCGATCGCCGCGAGCTTCACCACCGCCTTGCCCGTCTCGACGAGGCCGCTCGTGCCGAAGAGCCGCTTCAGCCCGTTCTTCGGGTTCAGCGCCGTGAAGCGGGGCTTGAGCGCCTCCGAGCTCCACTTGAAGCGCACCTGCGCCACGTTCGAGATCACGCCGGCGGCCGCCGCGACGCCTGCGATCGGCAGCACGACCACGAGGAACGACTTGAGCGCCGTCATGATCAGCGCCTGCGGGCCCGCCGAGGCGAGATCGGGCTCGTCGGCGAGATGGGCGAGGTCGTGGGACAGCATGTTCTGGAGCTGGGAGAAGAGCCGCGGCCCGGCGATCACGAGCACGGCGAGTGTGGCCACGAGGCCGAAGGTCGAGTTGATGTCGGTCGAGCGAGCGACCTGCCCGCGGCGCCGCGCCTCCTGCTTGCGTTTCGCGGTCGGCTTCTCGGTGCGTCCGTCGCGGGCGGCCATCTAGTGCACCCGGAGCATCGCGAGGGTGTGCATCACGGTCTGCTGCAGGAGCGCCTCGAGGTCGCCGGTGACGAAGGCGAGCGACGCGCCGATCGCGGCGAACCCGACCAGGATCTTCGCCGGCAGCCCGACGATGAACACGTTCATCTGCGGCACGGTGCGCGCGACCAGCGCCAGTGCGATGTCGACGAGCACGAGCGCGATGATCACCGGCGCGCCGATCTCGAGCCCGATCACGGCGACCTGGCCGAGGCCGGTCGTCGCGAACGCTCCGAGCTGGTCGATGCTCGGTACGGAGCCGATCGGGATCAGGTCGTAGCTCTTCGCGAGGCCGAGGATCATCAGCCGGTCGCCGCCGATCATCAGGAACACGAGCACCGAGAAGAGGCTGTACAGCTGGCCGAGGATCGCCGACGGTGACTGGTTGATCGGATCGATCAGCGCCGCGTACGAGAAGCCGATCATCGTGTCGAGGAGCGACGCGGCGAACTGCACGGCCGCGCCGAGGAGGCCGAGCGAGAGCGCGAAGGCGATACCGACGATCGTCTCCTTCACCATCAGCGGCGCGACCGCGAGCCCGGTCGGAACGCCCTTCGCCGTCACGAGCGGCTCCATCGTGAACGAGATGGCCCCTGCGATCACGAGCTTCGCCTGCATCGGGATCATGCGGCCCGAGAAGATCGGCGCGAGCACGAAGAGCCCGCCGACCCGACAGAGGACGAGGACGAACCCGACCGCCTGCGTGCCCGCGAACTGCGGCAGGTTGTTCGCGAGCTCCTTCACGGCTCATGGCCCGACGAGCGCCGGGATGCTCAGGAAGAGGTCCTGCGTGTAGCCGACGAGCTGCGAGAGCATCCAGGGCCCGGCGACGACGACGACGGCGCCGGTGACGAGGATCTTCGGGATGAACGACAGCGTCACCTCCTGGATCGAGGTGGCGGCCTGGAAGATCGAGACGAGGAGGCCGACGACGAGCCCGGCGACGAGGAACGGCGCCGAGACCTCGACGGTGACGGTCATCGCGTGGATCGCGAGCTGGGTGACGGTGTCCTGGTTCATACGTTCTCCTCCCGAGCGGGTCGGCTAGTGGAACGAGCTCACGAGCGACTGGATGACGAGGTGCCATCCGTCGACGAGGACGAACAGCAGGATCTTGAACGGCAGCGAGATGAGGACCGGGGGCAGCATCATCATCCCCATCGACATGAGCGTCGAGCTCACGACCATGTCGATGATCAGGAACGGCAGGTAGATCAAAAAGCCGATCTGGAAGGCCGTCTTGAGCTCCGAGATGATGAAGGCCGGCACGAGGACGTGCGTCGGCACGTCGGCGCGGGTCTTCGGGAGCTTGCTGTGCGAGAGCCGCACGAAGAGCGCCAGGTCGCTCGTGCGCGTCTGCTTGAACATGAAGGTCCGCAGCGGCTGCTCGGCCTGGAGGATCGCCTGCTTGCCGTCGATCTTGTGGCTCATGTAGGGCTTGATCGCACTCGCGTCGATCTTGTGGAAGGTCGGCGCCATCACGAAGAGCGTCAGGAAGAACGAGATGCCCACGAGGATCTGGTTGGGCGGCATCGTCGGCGTGCCGAGGGCGTTGCGGACGAAGCCGAGGACGATCAGGATCCGGGTGAAGCCGGTGACCGCGAGCAGGATCCCCGGGATCACCGTCAGCAGCGACAGCAGGATCAGGATCTGCACCGGCGTGCCGGCGCCGTTCGTCGTGATCGACGTCGAGACGAGGGTCATTTCCTGACCGTCCGCGCGCGCAGCTCGGTGACGAGGCCCGACCAGCCGCCGCCGAACCCGTTCGACGGCCGCAGCGGCGGCGGCTCGCCGTCCAGGCGGGCGCGGAGGATCTCCGCCTCGTCGTCGGCGTAGACGCGGATCGGCGTCACCCCCTGCTCGGCGGAGCCGACGAGGACGAGCTCGTCCCCGACGCTCACGAGGTGGAGCGACCGGTTCGGCGCGAGGGCCGTGGTGGCGATCACCTGCATGCGGCCGTCGCTCCGCCCGCCGCCCTTGCTGCCGGCGTAGCGCTTCAGCAGCCAGTAGACGCCGTAGATCAGGGCGACGACGACGACGAGGCCGACTCCGGTGCGGACGAAGACGCCGCTCGAGGCGGCGACGTGGTGGGCGCCGGCGGTGCCGGGACGGCTGATCGACGCCGGCAGCGGCGTCGTGTCGCGATGGATGACGACCGTCTTCGTCCGGGCGTGCGGGTCGGGCGCGGAGAGCAGCACGCGCGTGGGCAGCGGCATCCCACCGCTGCCCTCAGTCGGGGGAGGACCGAGCACCACAGCGGGCGGGTAATCGTCGGGCGCCGTCGGCGGTTGAGAACGCCTGCGGGGGGCGCAGCGCTCCGAGACCCGCATGTTCATGCGATTTTCGCCCGCTCGCCCCCGCCCGGCAGCATCGAAATCCCTCGGACGGGCCAACCCAGGTTGCCCCTTTAGGGGGATCACGAGGGGGTGGTGGTGGGGCGATCCAGAGGGAGTCTCCCCTGCCCCCCCGACTTTGCGGAGGTTCTCCCCCATGGCAGCACCGCTCGCAGCGGCCCCGGCCGCAGATCTTTCCGAAGCACCGACCGACCGTCCGCTACCCGTCGAGGTACCGAACGACGGCCGCCGCCTCACCGGCCCCGAGGCCGAGTCACTGTGGCGGGCGTGGAAGCAGCGCGGCGACCAGCGCGCGCGCGACCGCCTCGTCCTCGCCTACGCGCCGATGGTCAAGTACCTCGCGTCCCGCAAGGCGCGCGAGCTCCCCGCGCACTGCGAGCTCGACGACCTCGTCTCGTGCGGCCTCGTCGCCGTCGTCGAGGCCGTCGACCGCTTCGACCCGACGAAGGGCGCCACGTTCGAGCAGTACGCGTGGACCCGGGTCGCCGGCTCGATCGTCGACGAGCTCCGCCGCCAGGACCGCGTCTCGCGCTCCTCCCGCTCGCTCGCGCGCTCGATCGACCGGACCCAGGAGCGCTGGCTCATCCAGAACGGACGCCAGGCGAGCGAGAAGGAGCTCGCCGCGGAGCTGAAGATCGGCATCACCGAGCTGCGCGAGCGCACCGGCGAGCTCGACCGCGCGAACGTCGTCTCGCTCAACGCCCCCGCGGGCGACGAGCAGACCGGCGAGATCGGCGAGACGATCGGCGCCGCCCCGGGCCCCGAGGATCCGGATCGCGCGCTCCTGAACCGCGAGAAGACGGCCGTCTTCAAGCAGGCGATCGAGACCCTCTCCGACCGCGAGCGCGAGGTGCTCACCCTCGTCTACGTCGGCGGCCTCCAGGGCGCCGAGATCGGCCGCCGCCTCGGCGTCACCGAGTCGCGCGTCTCGCAGATCCTCGCCGCGGCCCGCACGAAGCTCCGCACCGAGCTCGCGGCGTACGAAGCATCCGCCTAGCTTTTCGCAGGGCAGCGGACGAAAGAGGCGCCGGCAACGGCGCCTTTTTCGTGCGCCGATGCCGCGTGTCAGCTGTCCGGCGTGAGGATCTCGGTGACGCGGAGGCCGAACTCCTCGTCGATCGCCACCACCTCGCCGCGGGCGATGCGGTGGCCGTTCACGAGGAGGTCGACCGGCTCTCCGGCGAGGCGGTTCAGCTGGATCAGCGAGCCGGGGCCGATCGCGAGCGTCTCGCGGATCGTCATCGTCGTCCGGCCGATCTCGACCGCGAGCTCGACCGGGAGGTCGAAGACGAGCGAGAGGTCGGCCTCGGAGGCGGAGCCGGCGCGGCCGGTCGCGATCAGCTCGTCGTAGGTGGCCACGGCGGGGAGCTGGATCGCCGGCGAAGTCTCGGGCGGGCTGTCCATGAGATCGGTCACGCCACACCGTCCCGCTCCGGCGCCGTACAAGCCGGCGCCTCCGGCCAAACGACCGCGGCCTGACGGCTCGCAGCACCCATGGAGACTCCGTCAAGCCTACGTCTCATTGCACGGCCAGGTCGGTGAAGAGCACCTTCGTCACGGGCTCGTCGGTCGTCTTCTTGATCCGCGCGAGGATGCGGGCGAGCAGGTTCGCGCGCCACTTGCGGTCGATCAGCTGCGACGGCGGGATGCCGGTCAGCTCGTCGGTGATGATCGCGCGGAGCTCGGAGTCCTCGGGCAGCACGACGGGCAGCCCGGTCGTCGAGGGCGGCGGCGCCTTCGAGAGCAGGAGCGACACCGAGACCTTCCCGTAGCGGTTGTTCGCGAGGTTGACGATGAACGGCGCCGACATCGGCAGGAGCGTTCCCTCGATCTTGAGCTTGGCGGCGTGCGACTTGGGCGAGAGCAGCATCGTGTAGGCCGCGAACAGCACTCCGAGAAGAATCGGAACCGGCACCACGAACTTGAGCTTTCCTTTCATTTGAGCGCTCCTAGCGGCGTTGTCGAGTTGCGCAGGACGACGACGTCGACCCTGCGGTTGAGGCTTCTTCCGGCGGCGGTACGGTTGCTCGCCACGGGGTTCTCGGGGCCGTAGCCGGCGACGGAGAGCCGCTTCGGCGTCAGGCCGCTGCGCAGGAGCACCTCGAGCACGGCGGTCGCGCGCGCGGTCGAGAGCTCCCAGTTGGACGGGAACTGCGCCGTCGAGATCGGCACGTCGTCCGTGTTCCCCTCGACGCGCACGGGGTTCGTCATCGGGTTCCTGGCGATGATCTTGCCGATGTCGCCGAGCAGCGGCAGCGCCCGCGACTCGAGCGTCGCCTGCCCGGAGGCGAAGAGCACCTTGTCGGTGAGCAGGCGGATCACGAGCCCGCGCTCGTCGATCGAGGTCTTGATCACGCCCGACAGCCCGAGCTCCTTCGCGGCCGCCTTGATCTGCGCCTGCACCCGCCGGAGGTTGTCGAGCTCCTGCTGCGAGATGCTCTGGTTGATCTGGTTGCGCAGCGACTGCGCGATGCTGTTCGGCGACGGCAGGCTCGCGGAGCTCGCGACGGCGAAGGACGTCGAGCTCGACGTCTGCGCGTTGAAGTTCTGCACCTGGGTGCCGTCGGGGTTCAGCGGCGCGGGGCCGCCGCTCAGGATGCCGTTGTTCCCCTGCAGGATCTTCCCGGAGAAGGCCTGCGACAGCGAGTCCTTGAGCGCCGCGAACTTCGAGATGTTCACCGACGAGATCGACCAGAGGACGATGAACAGCGCGAGCAGGAGCGTGATCATGTCGGCGTAGGTGAGGAGCCACCGCTCGTGGCTCGCCTCGCCGTGACCGCCGCCGCTGCGCCGCCGCCTCCTGTTCGACGGCGCGCTCATAGGGCAACCTCGCTCATGCCGCCTCGGCCTCCGCCGGCGCCGGCTCGGGCACCCCGCCCGCGGCCTTCTGCGCCTTCTCCTTCGCGTTCGCCTTCGCCGCCGCCTTCTTCGCGTTCTCACGCTCGCTCGGGGCGATGTACGTCTCGAGCTTCTCGGCGAGCAGGCGCGGGTTGTCGCCGGCCTGGATCGAGAGGATGCCCTCGAGCAGCATCGTCCGGTAGTCGATCTCGGCGGCGGAGATCTCCTTGAGCTTGTTCGAGATCGGCAGGAAGATCAGGTTGGCGCTGCCGACGCCGTAGAGCGTGGCGATGAACGCGCCCGAGATGGACTTGCCGAGCGCGCCGGGCGCGTCGAGGTGCTCGAGCACGTGCACGAGCGACATGACGGTGCCGAGGATGCCGAGCGTGGGCGCGAAGCCGCCGGCGGTCGCCCAGAAGTGGGCGTTCGCCTGGTGGCGCTCGGCCATGCCGTCGATCTCGGACTGGAGGATGGCCCGGATGAGATCGGAGTCGGCGCCGTCGACGACGAGCTGCAGCCCCTTCCTGGTGTACTCGTCGTCGAGCTCCGCGAGGTCGTTCTCGAGCGCGAGCAGGCCCTCCTTGCGCGCCTTCTCGGCGAGCTTGACCATCTTCTGCGACGCCTCCACGTGATCGACGTCGACGCCGGCGAGCGCGAGCTTGGCGGTCTTCGCCGCGGTGCCCATCATCGAGGCCTTCGTCGACGAGATCGTCGCCGCGGCCGTCCCCCCGACGACGATCAGGAACGCCGGGATGTTGATGAACGCCATCGGGTTCCCGCCTTCCATGATCACGGAAAGCAGGAGTACGCCGACCGCTCCACCGATACCGATGGCGGTGATCGCCTTCACGAAGCTCCGATCCTTCGGGTCATGTGTCGCGGCCCTCCTTGGCCACGGGAACAGCTGGTTTACTCATCGGCGCCGCGGCGCCCGCTCTTGAGGTTGTAGGCCCTTTCCTATGCCCCGGGGGGGTGAATCGGCAGGTGCGAGACGGTTGCGATCCCGACCACGCGCTCACGGCCGGGCTCGTGCTCGTCGACGCCCTCGAGCGCGTGGGCGACGACCCGGGCGCGCCAGTCGCAGACGAGCTCGGTCACCTCCTCGGCGCTCTCGGCGACGACGAGCTTGGACGCGTTGACGAACGTGACCACCGTGTCCGGGTTGGCCTCGATCGTGGCGATCAGGTCCGGGTTGACGTACACCGGCTCGTCCGGGTGGGTCAGGCGATGGAGAGGAATCACGGTCTGCCTCCTCCTTCAGCCCGCTAGCCGCGGCCGAGGTTGACGAGATCCTGGAGCATCTGGTCGGCGGTCGAGATGATGCGCCCGTTGGCCTGGAAGCCGCGCTGCGCCTCGATCATGTTCGTGAACTCGGCCGCGAGGTCGACGTTCGACATCTCGAGCGAGCCCTCCGCCAGCGTGCCGAGGCCCTGATTGTCGCCGGGGACGCCGACGACCGGCGCGCCCGAGTTCGGCGACTCCAGGAACTTCGTGCCCGGCGCCTTCGTGAGGCCGGCGTCGTTCGGGAACTTCGCCATCGTGATCTGCGCCAGCGCGGTCGTCTTGCCCGTGGTCGTGTCGATGTAGTTGACGATGCCGTCCTGGCCGATCGAGACCGACTCGGCGGTGGCAGGGATCGTGATCTTCGAGTCGGTCGTGCCGAACGTCGGCGGCGGGCCCTGCGTCGAGGCAGCGTAGCCGAGCACGAACTGGCCGTCCTGTGTCACGAGGTTGCCCGACGCGTCGGTCGTGAAGTTGCCGGCCCGCGTGTAGTTGACCGTCCCGAAGCCGCCGCCCGTGGCGCCCGAGGCGACACGGAAGAAGCCCTCGCCCTGGATCGCGAGGTCGTACGGGTTGTCGGTCGTCTGGATCGCGCCCGAGACCATGTTCGTCGAGATGGCGCCGAGCTGGACGCCGAGGCCGATCTGCATGGCGTCCTTGCCGCCGAGGCCCGTGGAGGGGCCGCTGGCGCCGGACTGCAGCTCGGAGAGCGCGTCCTTGAAGCTGACGGTGGAGCCCTTGAAGCCGACCGTGTTGACGTTGGCGATGTCGTTCGCCGTCACGTCCAGCATCGTCTGGTGAACCCGCAGGCCGCTGATAGCGGCGAAGAGGCTGCGCATCATGGCTGTCTGTTTCCCCCTTGCGTGTTACGGAGTCGAGGTGGGCGACGTTGACGGCGACGTCGCGGATGGTTGGGTGCCGACGGCGGTGATCTGTGCGAGATCCACGTTCTCGCCGCCGACGGAGAGGACGACCGAGTTGCCTGCGACGGTCATGGACTGCGCGACGCCGGAGCCTGCCGAGCCGTCGGCGCGGGTGAAGCTGATGCTCCTGCCGAGGAGGTCGACGCCCTGCGTCACCGACGACGTCGTCGCCAGGCCGTCGAGCGTCTGCGAGATGTTCGTCTCCTGCTCGAGCGACGAGAACTGCGCGAGCTGCGCCATCCACTGCGAGCTGTCGGTGGGGTTCGTCGGGTCCTGCGCCTGGAGCTGGGCGACGAGCAGCTTCAGGAAGTCGTCCTTCCCCAGCACCGCCGACGGGCTGTTGTTGACGACGCTCGTCGTCGGCGGCACCGCAAGCGGCGAGGTGGAGGCGGAGGAGGTCGTGGGTTCCGTACTGCTCAAGCGGGCTCCTTAGGCGAGGACGTCCATGCTGCTGCCGGCAACGGGGACGCGGGTGTTGGTCGTCGAGGTGGCTTCGTCGTCGTCCTCGTCGAGCCCGGCGGCGTCGACGGCTCCGGTGCCGCCGGCAGCCTGGCCGGCGTCACCCTCGGGGCGGGGGCGGTCCTCGGCGCCGGTGTGGCCGACGTCGAGGCCGACGACGGTGAGGCCCTGGGCCTCGAGCGCGCGCCGCAGGTCGCCGGCGGACGAGCCGAGCGCCTGGGCGGCGGCGGGGCTCGAGGCGGTGACGGTGGCAGTCACGCCGTCGCTCCCGTAGCGCAGGCGGATCTCGATGTGCCCGAGCTCGGGCGGCCTCAGGTCGATACGGGCGCTCGTGATGCCGCTGCGGGTGCTCGTCTGGACGACGGCGCGGGCGACGGCCTCGAGGTGGGCGAGGCGGGAGGTGACCACGACCGGGACGGGGGCGGCGGCGGGAGCGGCCGGCGGGGCCGGCGAGCTCGGCGGCGAAGCAGATGCTGAAGCGGCGGGCGCGGCTGCGGGCTGCACGGACGGCGCAGGGTCGGGTGCCGCCTGGGAGGCGGTGTGCTGGTCGGGCGCGACCGCGCTGGTCGAGGCGGTGGCGGCGGCCTGCTCGGGGTGCTGCACGGTCTGAGGAGCGGGCGTGGCCGGCGCCTGAGCGGGAGCGGGCGCCTGGTGGACTGCTGCAGCCACGGGGGCGGGCCGAGCATCCGCGGGGGAGGACGCGGGAGCCGGCGGCGGCGGCGTCGCCGCATCGGCCGGAGGCGGGGCCGGGGCCGGGGCGGCCGGCTGCTGCGGGGTGTCCGAGGGCACAGGAGTCGCGGCAGGGGAAGGAGTGGCAGGCGGTGAGATGGTCGAGGGCGGGGCGTCCTGGGCCGCCGGGGCGGTAGCCGCGGGCGCTGCCGCCGGAGTCGCCGGCGCCTCGGGGACGGCCGGGGCGGCGCTCGCGGGCGCGGGAGTCGAGGGAGTCGAGGGAGACGAGGGAGTCGAGGGAGTCGAGGTTCCGGGAGTCGCCACCACGGCGGCGACGGTCGCAGCGGCCGGGGCCGCCGCCGGCGCGGTCGGCGCGGCCGGCGCGGCCGGCGCCGGGGCGTCCGGCTGAGCAGCCGGGGCCGCCGGTGGAGTCGCCGCGGCGGGCGGCGCCGGCGCAGTGTCGGGCGCAGGCGCGACGACTGCCGCCACGGCGGTCGCGTCGCCGGCGGCCGGCGCCGGATCCTTCGCCGACTTGGTGTCCTTCGCATCCTTGGCGTCCTTCGCGTCCTTGGGCGCGGACGGCGTCTTCGCATCGCCCTGCGTGGGCTGCGAGCCGCCGTCGAGGCACTGCTGAAGCGCCGGCGCGAAGCCGTCCTGCGGCGCCTGCGACTCGTCGCCGCCGCCCGCGGCCGCGGGCGGAGGAGAGGCCGGAGCAGCGGGCGGCGCCGAAACGGCGAGGGAGCTCACGAGCCCTCCCCGACCTTGCCCATGATGCTCGAGACGTAGTTCTGGGTCTCCGGGTACGGCGGGATGCCACCGTATTGCTCGACGGCGCCGGTGCCGGCGTTGTAGGCGGCGAGGGCGAGCTGGGTGTTGCCGCCGAACTGGTCGAGGAGGCTCTTGAGGTAGCGCGTGCCGCCGTCGATCGACTGCGCCGGGTCGTAGGGATCCGTGACGCCGAGGCCCTGCGCGGTTCCGGGCATCAGCTGCATCAGCCCCTCCGCGCCGGCGGCGCTCGTCGCCGTCGGGTCGAAGCCGGACTCCTGCGAGATGACGGCGCTGATGAGCGACGGGTCGACGCCGTAGCGCTGACCGGCCGCATCGATGTCATCCGTGTAAGCAGACGCCCCGGCGGGGGTCGCGGTCTGCGGCGTCGAGGCGCTCGCGAGCGCCTGGGCAAAGGTCGTGCCACCGTCCGTGGCCGTGGCGGCGGGCGCCGGCTGCGGCTGCGTCTGCTGCGTCTGCGTCAGCTCGGACACGCGCTCGAGCGCGGTGAGAAGCGTCATACGCCGGCCCGAGCCCGCCGGTCGTGCAGCAGGACGGAGACCTCGTTCAGGTAGGCGAGCTCGGCACGCTCCTGCTCGGCTCGGTGTGCCGACTGGCGCCGCAGCTTCAGCCGCTCGAGCGTCTGGCGCCGCCGCGCGGCCTCGACGAGGACAGCGCGCTGCGCCTCGATCTTCCGCTCCTGCAGGATGAGCGCCTCGACCGCTGCTGCGCGGTGCGTCTCGCGCCGCTGCAGGTAGGCGTCCGTGGCGAGCAGGTCCCACGCGTTGACGACCTCGCCGTCCGCGAGCGGCAGCGCGTGCCGTGCGTCCTCGAGCAGGGCCGTCGCCTCGTCGAGCTCCTCCCCGCGCGCAAGCCCGTGTGCGAGCTCCCCGGCGAGGGCAAGGCGCGCCGATGCCTCAGCGTGCTCGCTGAGCGCACGAACGGACTCCAGCTGAAACCGGAACGGCCGCATGGGGACGAGCCGGTTATCGACGTGCTCCCGCCGGGGTTGAGACACTGCTCAACCGTCCAGGAGCGCGAACGATTACCCGGCAGTGAGCGACGAGGAAGAGACGCCGCCCGTCGAGCCGACCCCGGGGGTGCCCGAGGCCGAGGCCGAGCAGGCACCGGAAGCCGAAGCCGGGCAGGCACGCCGGGAGGGGCCGCCCGAGGAGGCGCCGCCCGAGGAGGGCGGAATCGAGATCGACATCGACTTCGACCTGCCTCCCGACGAGGCGCTGCTCGACGTCGCGCCCGGGCTGCCGGTGCGCCAGCCCCGCATCCGGGACATCGACTTCTCGCGGCCGACGAAGTTCAGCCAGGAGCACCAGCGTCGCATCGTCCGGCTGCACGAGACGTTCTGCCGCGCGATCGGCACGCAGCTCTCCGCCGAGCTCCGGCTGCCGCTCGACTTCCAGCTGATCAGCACCGCGCAGATGAGCTGGGCGAGCGCGACCGCCGAGCTGCCTTCGGCGTCGCTGTTCGGGATCATGAACGTCCTCCCCGGCGAGGAGCGCGCCCTGCTCGCCTGCGAGCTGCCGCTGCTCCAGTACTGCCTCGACCGCATGCTCGGCGGCGACGGGCTGACGCTGCCGCCGCGCGCCGAGCTCACGGAGATCGAGCTCGCCCTCAGCTACCGGCTGATGGAGAAGCTGACGGCGCAGCTGTCGGTCGCATGGGGCGAGTCGGTCGGCACCACCTTCGAGCTTCAGCAGGTCGACACGCAGCTCGGAAACGTGCAGCTCGTGACGCCGAGCGAGGCGGTGCTCGGGCTCACGGTCGAGGTGAAGCTCGAGCGCGGCTCCTCCACCTTCACGGTCGTCTTCCCGCACGTCGCCGTCGAGCCGATCCTGGAGCAGCTCTCCGTCGGCCACTTCGGCGAGCGCCGCGAGACCGACTACGACACGGGCCCCGTGCGGCAGGCGCTGCTCCCGATCGACGTCGAGATGCGCGTCGACGTGGGCGCGATCGAGCTCACCCTCGACGAGGCCCTCCAGCTCGTGCCCGGTCAGACGATCGAGTTCGGGCCGATCGACGCAGGTGTGCGCCTGTTCGGCGGCGACTCCGCGACGCACGTCTGCCGCCCCGGCCGCATCGGCGACTTCCGCGCGGTCGAGATCCTCGCCAAGGCCGGTTGACGCGTGACGAGCGACGACGCACTGCTCCTGCTCGGCGACTCCGTCGCCGACGGCGTCGCCGACCTCCTGCGGTCGCTAGCGCCCGACGGGTTCGCGCGCGGCTCCGTCTCCCTCGCGATGAACGGAGAGCTGGCGGCGAAGGGTCTCCCCGCGATCGGCGTCGTCAGCTGGGCCTCCTACGTGCACGGCTCGACCGGCGGGCACGTCTTCGTCCTGGGCCGCCGCGCCGCCCGGAAGCTCGCCCTGCTCGCCGAGGGCGGCGACCCCGCCGCGGCCGGCGAAGGGCCGCTCTCGCGGGCGGAGGTCGACGCGGTCGCCGCCGCCGCCCAGCGCATCGTCGACACGGCCGCGGCAACGACCGGCGCGCTCCTCGGCGAGCAGTTCGAGCTCTCGGATGCGCAGGCGCGCGCCTTCGACACCCCGGCCGAGGCGCTCGTCGGCATCGACCTCGCGCCGCGGGCGACCGCCGTGAACTACACCTTCGCCGGCGAGTCGATCCGGTTCGTCCACCTGATCCCGAACGCGCTCCTGATCCGCCTCACCCAGGTCTTCGACAACCGCGCGGCGGCGGAGACGCTGCACCGGTTCGACGGGGAGGAGCGGGACTCGGTGCCGCCGGAGGCCGTGCGCGAGGTAAAGGTCAGGCTCCGTGCGGAGCTCGGGCGGACCCGGCTCTCGCTGATCCAGGCCTCGAGCCTCGACACCGGCGCCGCGATCACGCTCGACCGGCAGGTCGACGACCCCGTCGAGCTGTTCGTGAACGGCCGTCGTTTCGGCGCCGGCGAGCTGGTCGCCGCCGGCGGACGCTGGGCCGTCCGCATCACCGAGATCACCGGCGTTCGGAGTTGACGGCGAAGGGCGCCGCG
>Ga0335085_10004187_pt1 | contig 24142 bp, 16 predicted proteins | sample Lox_Sample_45_FD_206712 | JGI IMG/M metagenome (GOLD analysis project Ga0335085, IMG submission 206712) | Soil microbial communities from Loxahatchee National Wildlife Refuge, Florida, United States - Lox_Sample_4.5 | ecosystem: Environmental > Terrestrial > Soil > Wetlands | place: USA...
TCCCGGTTCGCCAGCACCATCGCATCCGGCGCGGACTCAAACAGGCTGGCGGCGTTCACGTGCCCGACCATCTCGATGGTTGCGGCGCTCTTGCCTGCTTCTTGGGTGCTCACAGGTTTGTGAGGAGCTGGAAATGGGATCATGTGAGGAGTAGGGAATTGATCCTGTTGTCTGTCTTGAACTTTGGCTTTCATGGATGAAAATCCTTCGCACGTTCGTGCTGGATCAGGCCTAGTCGCCGGCGACAGCGACCACATCGAACTTCGTCTCTTCTCTGGTCTTTTATGCTGCTCTATCTAATAAGACGGAAAATGCTCGGTAAGACCGTAACCAGTTAACAAAAAGAGTTGAAAAACTCAGAACTGCTTGGCGGATAGATCACTGGGTTTCTGCGTGGCAATCCTGTAATGTATTGAGCCTAGAGATCTTTCAATCGGTATGACTTCGACTCACGACGTTACTCAGCTGCTCAAAGCCTGGACGGCCGGAGACGAACGCGCCCTGGAGAAGATCACCCCGCTCGTCTACGAACAGCTGCATCGCGCCGCACGGTACTACATGGCAGGGCAGCGATCCGGCCACATCCTCCAGACCACGGCGCTTGTGAACGAGGTCTATTTGCAACTCGTGGACTGCGGACAGATGAATTGGCAGGACCGTGCGCATTTCTTTGCCATGTCCGCGCAGTTGATGCGGCGCATTCTGGTTGATTTCGCCCGCTCCCGAGGTTCCCAAAAAAGAGGTGCTGGCGCGGTCCATTTATCATTGGACGAGGTGGCGTCGGTGTGCCAAGAACCTGATCCAAACCTGCTGGCCTTGGATGACGCGCTGAAGGCGTTGGCCGCTATTGATGAGCGGGAAAGCAAGGTAGTGGAACTGAGATTCTTTGGTGGATTGAGCGCAAAAGAAACAGCCGAAGTATTGAAGGTTTCAGTCGAGACCGTGCAGCGGGACTGGAGACTGGCAAAGATCTGGCTCCTTCGCGAGCTGAGCCGGGGGAATCAAGGTGGAACCTGAACTCTGGCAACGAGTCAAGGATCTGTGTGACCGCGCCTTAGACCTGCCCAAGAGCCGCCGCGTTGAATTCCTTGAACAGGCTTGCGGAGATGACAAGGAGCTTCGCCGCGAAGTTGAGTCACTGCTGGCTCATGAGAAATCCGCCGAGCACTTCATCGAGGCACCTGCCCTCGAAGTTGCTGGCCGAATCGTCGCCCGAGAGAGCGCGCGTAACACAGTCGCGAGTGAAGCGTTGCTGATTGATAGCCAGGTTTCTCACTACCGCGTTCTTGAAAAACTCGGGTCCGGCGGCATGGGTGTGGTCTACAAAGCCGAGGACACACGGCTGCATCGCTTCGTCGCTCTCAAATTTCTGCCCGATAGTGGAGCACGAGACCCGCAGGCGCTGTCGCGCTTTCAACGTGAGGCCGAGGCCGCGTCCGCTCTGAATCATCCGAATATCTGCACGATTTATGACATTGGCGAGCACCACGGCCAGATGTTTATTGCCATGGAATTTCTGGACGGCGTAACGCTGAAACATCTCATCGCTGGGAAGCCGCTGGAAAACGAATTCATCCTCTCCTTGGCAATTGAAATCGCCGACGCACTCGACGCTGCTCATACTCAAGGCATCGTCCACCGCGACATCAAACCCGCGAACATCTTTGTTACTCAGCGCAGGCACGCTAAAGTGCTGGATTTCGGACTGGCGAAGGTCGCTCGCACAGCGACTCGCTCTATCGATGAACAGCAAATCACCGCGCCCGGGACCATGATTGGCACTATCGCTTACATGTCACCGGAGCAGGTGCGCGGCAAAGAATTGGATGCCCGCACGGACTTGTTCTCATTCGGTGCCGTGCTCTACGAAATGGCAACGGGCACATTGCCGTTTCAAGGAGAAACATCCGGGGTCGTTTTCAGCGGAATACTGGAACACGCACCGATTTCACCTCTTCGAATCAACCCGGCGATACCACCAGAGATCGAAGAAATTGTCAGCAAGGCATTAGAGAAAGACCGCAACCTGCGCTACCAGCATGCCTCGGAGATGCGCGCCGATCTGCAACGGTTGAAGCGAGATACAGAAACGGGTCGCGTCGGAGAAGCAAGCTTACGCACCCGGCCGCCGGCTGAAACACCCGCAGCCGGCTGGGGGAGGACTTTCAAGATCGCGGTTCCCGTTCTGGCGGGTACCTTGCTCATCTTCCTGCTGATCCTAGGAGGCCTCTACTATCGCTCGCGTCAGCAGAGTAAGCGCTTGACCGACAAAGACACCATCGTTATCGCCGAATTCGCCAATACCACTGGTGACTCGATCTTCGATGGAACCCTACGCCAGGGCCTGATCTCACAACTTGAGCAATCGCCCTTTTTGAGCCTCGTTCCCGATGATCGCGTGGCACACACGCTCACCCTCCTGGAGAAGCCGACAGACTCGCGTCTCACCCATAAGCTGGCTCGCGACGTCTGCCAGCGAAACGGCAGCAAAGCAACAATCGAAGGGGCCATTTCCGGCTTGGGAAATCCGTATGAACTGTCATTGCAGGCGGTGGACTGTCATAGCGGAGATGTGCTCGTTGACATTCGTGAACGGGCTCAGGGTAAGGATGCCGTACTCCCGGCATTGGGCAAGGTTGCGGCAAGCATGCGCTCGCAACTGGGAGAGTCTCTGTCCTCGGTTGAGAATTTCGACGTCCCACCGGACAACGTTACCAGCGCTTCCCTCGAGGCTTTGCAGGCCTACAGCTTGGGCTATCGAGCGATGGATGTGAAAGAGGATTTCCGGGGAGCGATTCCGATGTTTGAGCGTGCTACCAGCCTGGATCCCAATTTCGCAATGGCATATGCGTTGTTGTCGAACAACTATAGCAATACCCGCCAACGCGACAAGGCTGCCGAAACTGGCCGCAAAGCGTTCGAACTGAGCCAACGGGCGAGTCAGCGCGAGAAGTACTACATCGAGAGCGACTATCAACGCAATGTCACACAAAACCACGAGGCTGCTCGCCAGATCTACGAAGCCTGGGCGCAAGCCTACCCACGCGACGACGTTCCCCCCAACGACTTAGGAGTCGTTTACACGCAACTGGGCGAATACGAGAAGGCTCTCTCCGCTTACCAGCAAAGCTTACGACTTGATCCCGACAGCGCGATCGCACTCGGAAATATCGTTCGGGTGTATATCGAACTCAACCGTCTGGATGAAGCGAAGGCCATCATCCAGCAAGCCCAGTCGCGCAAGATTGATTTCCCCAATCTTCATAGCGGAGCTTACGATATTTCCTACCTGCAGCAGGATGCAGCGGGTACGGAGCGCGAGACTGCATTTTTAATGAGTGTCCCGGGATACGTTCCCGCCGTTCTGTACCGTGAGTCCGAGACGGCTACCTACGCTGGTCAGAATTCTCGAGGTCGGGAATTGACGAGGCGTGTGATTGATATGTTGCAGCACTCGGGCCGTAAAGAAGCGGCAGGTGGCATTGAGGTCCAAGCTGCACTGCGCGAAGCCTTGGTCGGCAATTCACTCTTGGCAAAACATGAGGCGGAAGACGCCCTCAGCCTTTCCGACAACGAATACGTACAAGCAGTAGCGGCAACCGTAACCGCACTAACCGCCGACGCTTCGGAAGCGAGACGAGTAGCAGAGAGCTTGGCAAGCCGCTACCCCGAAAACACAAGTATGCAGTTTCACTACTTGCCCATGATCCGCTACGCCGTCGCAATAAGGAAAGGCAACCTGTCCAATACGCTGGAGGCTACCGACGGCGAATCGCGCTACGACCTGGGCACTCCAGATTGGATGGATCACGTGCGGCTTTATCCGGTTTACCTGCGGGGCCAAGCTCACCTGGCATCACGTCGGGCGGGTCCGGCGGCCGACGATTTCCAGAAAATCTTGGACCACCCCGGTCTGGTCCTTAACGAACCGATTGGCGCGCTGGCGCATTTGGGCCTCGGCCGTGCTTACGCCATGGCTGGAGATTTGAACAAGGCAAAAACCGCATACCAAGACTTTTTTGCACTCTGGAAGGACGCAGACCCCGACGTTCCCATCCTGAACCAAGCAAAAGCGCAGTACGCGAAGTTGAAATCGAGACGATAGCGCCCAGCTCGGTGTCCACGTGAATCAGGACACGGTCGGCGGTCTGTCCCTGGCTGGAGTGGCTGGTCATGGCGTAGCCATGATCGAGATGGGGATGTTTCCCGGAGAAAAGACCGGGATCTACGAAGTCTCCACCTCCGATAGAAAATGCATCTCTTTGCTTCCTGGCGTAGGGACCGTCTATGCGTTTTTCGCTCGCGACGGCAAGTCGTTCTTGTACGCAGTTTTTTCTCGCGGTGAGGTCACGATTTACCGTCAGTCTTGGAGAGACGGTAAGACGGTCGGGGCTCCACAGGTCGCCTTGAAGGTCCCGTTTGCGTTTCCCGAGTACTACGTGAGTCATGCTGCCTACGATTTTTCCAGAGACCTTTCCACCATCGTCTATGCGCATCCCGGTGGCCATGCTGACCTATATCTACTGGGTCAAAATTAAGTTTCTAGTCGTGAAACTTGAGCGGACGATCAAGCTCTTCAAGTCGTGAGCGAGCGCAACTACGCCGGGTGTTCGCGCTCGCAGGATAGATGCCGATGACGTCGAAGCACTTCGCATTTTGATCCTCTCCTATGCAACTTCTGCAAGCTCGCCGGCTATGACCGAGCATGGATGGGACCGGCAGCCCGATGAGGGCTGCCAGTCCCGAACGGATGTTCGATACGGGCCGGCGGGGCGTTAGCGGCAGCCGCCTGCTGCACCCTGTGCCAGTTTTTCCATCACCAGCTTCAGGCTGAAGCTGCCAGCCTCCTGACTCGGCGGGAACTCCTTGAACGTGGCGAGGAACTTTCCGACAACTCCCTGCGCCGGAACGAGGATGAAAACATGGTCCAGGAGCCATTCGTAGTACGAGTTCGACGTGATGTCCGCCCGTTCGAATGGATCGGTCCGCAGATTGAAGATCTTCGGTACCCGCAGCGTAACGAACGGCTCAGCCCAGATCCGCAGCGTTCCCTCGGTGCGCTGTTCCTCAAAAACCATTTTCCAGTTGTCGTAACGCAGAGCGACCAGTTCGGCATCGTCATTGAAGTAGAAGTACTCCTCGCGCGGACTCTTCTTCGTCTCGCCGGTCAAATACGGCAAAAGATTGTAGCCGTCGAGATGCACCTTGAAGGTCGTGTCGCCGACCTTCATCCCCTTCTTCAGTTGCTCCGCCACATCCGGAACGCCTGCCGCCGCCAGGAACGTCGGCGCCCAATCCAAATGCGAGATGATCTCGTTAGAGACCGATCCAGCTTTGATGTGACCAGGCCATTTAATCATGCAGGGCACGCGAAAGGCGCCTTCCCAGTTCGAGTTCTTCTCGTTGCGGAAGGGCGTCATGGCACCGTCTGGCCAGGTATTCATGTGCGGGCCGTTGTCGGTGGAATACATAACGATGGTGTTGTCCGCCATCCCGAGTTCGTCAAGCGCATTGAGCACCTGGCCGACGTTCTTGTCGTGGTCGATCATGGTGTCGTGATAAGCGCTCTGCCAGCGGCCTGACTGCCCGATGCTCTCCGGCTTGGTATGCGTGCGGAGGTGCATGTGAGTGAAGTTCACCCACAGGAAGACCGGCTTGCCGGCGGCCTTCTGGCGTTTCAGGTAGTCCACGGAACGGGCCGCGATGTCATCGTCAATGGTCTCCATACGCTTCTTGGTCAGCGGGCCGGTATCCTTGACGGTCTGCTTGCCGACCTTGCCGAAGCGCGGATCCACCGTGGCATCGTCCTTGTCGGTGGCCTTGCAGTCCAGCACGCCGCGCGGTCCGAAATTGTTGAGGAAGTTCGGAAAGTCCTTGGCAGGCGGATAATCCCGCAGTTCAGGTTCCTCGGAGGCGTTCAAGTGATAGAGCGGGCCGTAGAACTCGTCGAAACCGTGGACGGTTGGAAGATGTTCATTCCGGTCGCCAAGGTGGTTCTTGCCGAACTGGGCGGTGGCGTAGCCTTGGGCCTTAAGCAACTGGGCGATGGTGACGTCGCGGTGTTGCAGGCCCTGCGCGGCGCCGGGCATGCCGACCTTGGTGTTGCCCGTGCGGAAACCGCACTGGCCGGTGATGAACGAGGAGCGCCCGGCGGTGCAGCTCTGCTCGGCGTAGCTGTCGGTGAACCGCATACCTTCATTGCCAATGCGGTCGATGTTGGGCGTTCTGAAGCCCATCAGGCCATCCGAGTAGGCGCTGATATTGGTTATGCCAATGTCGTCGCCCCAGATGACTACGATATTCGGTTTCTGAGTTGCCATGATTAGTTCCTTCCTTTGAGTTAATTCCTGATTTCTAGTTGCCGGCTTGCGCCGAGATTTCTTGAGAACTGATTTACGCGTTCTTGCTGTCACATTGCCGCCCCCTGCTCCGCTCCGGCCGTCGAGAAGTTCACTCCACTGAAGGGCGATTGCGGCGCGTGATCGCCGTGGCAGAAACGAAACTTTTTGCCGCTCATGCAGGGACACGGGACGTAGGGCCCGGCTTTCGCGTCCTCAGCAGCGGTCAATGCCATCACGTCGGACGGCGCGCGGTTCTGCTGCAGCAGTTGGGCCATGGTCTGCATGGCAGGGCGGGTGTGCTTGAAGAACAACTCCAAGCCCGCACAGAGGTAGTTCTGGCCCGGTTCACCATCACGCGAGAGCGCAAAACGATCCTTGGGACAGCCGCCATTGCAGAGCCGCTTCACATCACAGCCCTGGCACTGGGCAGTGAGCAAATCTCGTTTGTCATCTCCGAACTTGCGCTGCTCCGCCGACGCGACGAGTTGCACAAGAGGCGTCTGGTGGATGTTGCCCAGCTTGTAACGCGGTTCGACGAAATGATCGCAGGAGTAAACATCGCCGTTGTACTCCAGCGCCGGGCCATATCCGCAGGTAGGAGCGTGAATGCACAACAGATGCCGGCCGAAATATGCCTCGAGGGTCACATCAAAAAGCTGGACGTAAACATTGCCCACATCGTGGCGCACCCATTCCTCGAAGACATCCACGAGAAAGCGGCCGTATTGCTCGCCGCCGACGGAACGCTTGGTTACGAGGTTCCCGTCCTGGGTATAGAGCAAGCGCTTACGATTAGGCTGCTCACTCCATCCCTGGTTGGCGATGTCGATCGTCTCCGCACTGGCACGCTCGACGATGGGGATGAATTGCACCCACTTCGCGTCCATCTCGTCGCGGAAGAAGCGATAGACAATGCGGCCGTGTTTCTCGTTGGCGGCATTGACCGTACAAATTACGTTGAATTCGACTCCGTGCTTATGGAGCAGACTCCAGCCTTTCATCACTTTGTCGAAGGTGCCCTTCTTGCTGCGGTCGACACGGTACTCGTCGTGGAGTTCGCGGGGTCCGTCGACACTCAGGCCGACCAGAAAGTTGTGCTGCTTGAAGAAAGCGCACCACTCATCGTCGAGAAGGATGCCGTTGGTCTGGAAGGTGTGTTGCACGATCTGCTCAGGCCGACGGTACTTTTCGACGAGTTCGATCGAGCGGCGAAAAAACTCGACTTTCATCAGCGTCGGCTCGCCCCCCTGCCACGCCACGGTCACATTGGGGGTGCGGTGCGACTCCAGCAGTTGGCGGATGTAAGCCTCGAGCGTGGCTTCGGACATCCGGTTTTTTTCGTTTGGATATAACGATTCCTTGGACAAGAAGAAGCAGTACGTGCAATCGATATTGCAAGTGGATCCGCTCGGCTTCGCCAGCAGGTGGAAGCGCGGCGGTGTACGAGCGGATAGATTGTCGTCAGTCGTTAGAGGCATATGCTCACCATCTCTGCGGGTTCATACGACGTGTGCCAGTGCCGAATGCGTTCACGGTAGTCGGTAATGGCGAATGTAAGCCGCCATCAGCCCGTTGGCGGTAAAGGCCAAAAGGAGCCACAGCAGGGCGACTACGATGGCCGCGACCATGGCAGCGGCCGACCGATTCTCGTCTTTTCGTCGCTCCTTTGCGTCCTCCGCATGCTGAAGACATTCGCGGAGCACCTCCGGTGGCGTGATCCTTTGCAGCAGCTTTGCTCCCAGGAACAGAACCAGCAAATCGTCCAGGAATCCGATTACCGGGATGAAGCTTGGGATGAGTTGAATCGGACTCAGCAAGTAGCCTGCGGTGCATCCTGCAACCAACCTGGCGTACCAGGGCATGCGTGGATGTTTGAAGGCAAGATAGATGACGTGCGCTTGCGTCTGGACTTGCTCTGCCTGTTGCATCCAGTTCATCGCAGACCCGAGCTCCGATTGTCGTAGACCATTCGAACTTGCCTCCGCCGGACATCGGCCGAGGCTCTCTGTCGGATTGCCAGTTTCGCCGCCCACAATTCCTTTCTTTCCACAGCGAGGTTCTGCATTCACCCTGGTCCATGAGTTCTCCCGCTGACGCTCCGCTACTCGCACCAGATTGCAGGCTTGCAAACCGCGCGCCAATGCGCGAGAGCCTCAGATCGTCGTAATGGGCAGAAAACAGACTTGTTGCGCGAACGTTCGATCTTGATAAATAGCCGAAGAGCCCGACATTTCGGAGAAGGTCCGAAATGTCGTAGGGGAAGGTCGCGGCTATCGAAGTGAAGTACGAAGTCTAGCGTCTCGTCTACCAAAGGGATGCCAGTCAGGCTCGAACAAAAAAGGCCGCACCAATTTCGTTCAAGAATGCGGCCCGTCGGCATTTGATGAAAACTACAGGAGTGGAGACCGGGAAGGTGTCCGCCTCCTGTAATATTCAACTCCCGAAAGCGTCATTTGGCGGAACTGGCGGGAACGGCCCCTTTCTTAAGAGCTTTCTTCAGAGAGTTAACTTCGTCCTCATTGAGGTTCGTCTGGATCACCCTTCCGCCGAAGGGCTCGACCGCTGACGTGAAGTCGGCTAGAGTGATTTCCTCAGCTACCAGAATCAACGCCGAAGTGTCTTTGGCGAGCGAAGCCGCAAAGTCGTCCAACCGCGGGTCGTCGAAGGCGATCTCGCCGGTGACCCCGAATAGGGCGCCCAGTGAGCCTCCGGTCGCGGCCCCTGCCAACGCTCCGCCCGGTCCGAGCAACATCCCGAGCAGGGCTCCGGTCAAGGCACCGACGCCGGTTCCGACGCCTACCGCACTGTCGTCCTGCGCCCACGTACTGTGAATCCGGATGAAGCCGAACTTGTTCCGCGACACTATAGCGGCGTCATCAATCCATGGATAGACAGGCGTGTGGTCGTCGAGAGCCTCGAAGGCTTTGCCAGCCGTTTTTCTGCCGTTGAAAACGAACGCTTTGAATGCGTACATAATGGACTCCTTTTCCTTTGTTTTTAACTAGTCTGAACGCCCTTCGTATGCTGAAGGAACGCTCGATCAAACCTAACTGCGCCGGCCGGTACTCTCTGCCGAACCGGCGCATGTGTAAAAAAGCCGGACTGAGTATTTTGCTCAGGCGGCGCGTTCTGCAGCAATCTTGCGTTCAATTACCCTAGCCTCGGCGAGGCGGCGGGCGAGGTGCCGAGTGCGCTCGGCGAAGGCCACTCTGGCGGCCTTCGCACCTTCCAGCAGCACACCAACACCGTGATGGCCGGTTACGTCAGCCGCGAGTAGAGCCTCGTATTCGCCGATGCGAATGTGGTTGAAATGTGCGAGTTTCGCCAGAATGAAGTGATGTCTGGCGACGGGAGATTTGATTTCAGCCAAATGCTTTCGCAACTCTTCCAAAAAAACCTCGTGATGTCGGGCAGCGACCGCTACAGGCCGTTCGCCAATGAGTTTGAAGCAGTGATCCAGGTGCTCCCGCGTCTTCAAGGCCAGGAACGCTCGCGCTTCAAGCAACTCCTTGATCTGCGGGTGGTCTTGCGCCAGTTGGCTGATTTCCTGGTAGATTTCGGTTGCTTTCTCATTGTTCTGCCGTGCTTCGCTCAGCAGATGAACGAACACTTCTCTTGGTTCTGTCAACATGATCTTCTCCTTTTCCTGCGGTTAAATTCTGTTGAGTTTTCGACGATATACAGAACTGGCAGGTGTCAGGGCTTGTCAAAGCCTTGTCCAGTTTGTCCCTGACGGTGTGTGGTCGATCGGTCTTCCGGGAGTCTTCCCCGGGAACGATTCGCTACACGCAACAGATTCAGCCTGCCGCGTGAAGTCGAATCTCGACAACGCATCCCAGCTGACAGGCGGATTGAGTGCAATCCACGCACCAATGCGCGAGACGCCTCGGATGCGTCCTAAAGGATAGATAACAAGCGTAATACGCGAAGGTTCCAATGTTGATGAGGTGGTAAGGCGCCCGACATTTCGGATTTTCCCCGAAATTTCGGAGAAGGAACGTCGCCGGCGTCAACAGAACTTCTTCATCCACACTCGTCGACTCTCATATCGTGTCAGAAACGTAGACCTTCGATTGAAATTGAACTCGCGCGAGAGATCCAGGAAGAAGCCATACTCTAACGCGGACCGGAACCCCAGGGTTTCAATGCGTAGATGCAGAGGGTAACGATGAAATTGGCGTCTTCAGCAGTTCCAAATCGATCTGGGATGCAATGAGATTCCACACATTCGGATCATTTTCGATTTCGTGGTGCGGCTTGTTCAAATGACGCGCTAGCCATGGATAATTCCCACAATCGACTCGACGATTTCGATAGCTCATTTCAAAGTTTCCAATAATTTGTGTCCACTCTGGATCTGCAGCTCGAATCGAAGAGCTCCCGTGTATCAGACCTCTAGTCTGATAAAAGTTGACCGCATTTCTTACGTTAGCTGGGATGATGGAATCCTCCTGGCCAGGTTTTCGAACGCTATCGACCTGGATTGTTAGGAGCACCGGAATGCCCTGCTGTCCCAATGCGCGAGCTAATGCTACGGTCTGCGAAGCACCCCAACTATGTCCATAAATAATGATGTTCGCCTGTTCCTTCTCGCCTACCGTAATGACACCATCGCCATTCGAATCTAGCAATTGCAGTACTCGGCGCAGTGCCTTCTTTCCGTTGTGGTTCGAAAAAACCTCGGCATGAACATTGGGGGAATAACTTTTCCGGAGAAGTTCTGCAAACTGCACTTCCGGATGTTTTAAGTCATTGCTCTTAACGAAGCCACCAACGAATCCGATGATGATATTGTTTCGGCCCGAAGCTTTGTCATCAAGTGGATGCAATCGCAGAGATACTGACCGAAAGGCTTGCTGGAGCGGTTCGATTTGACGTGATTCACGGCGAGCGGCGGTGGATTCGTTGGAGTCGATAAGATTTTGCTGTTTCGCGGAAACTACTTGAGCGCTTGCGGCTGCGAGAAAGGCGACACTCACCGCGAATCCCACCAAGAGCCGAATCGGCTTTCGATATTTGCGTGCCACGGTTGGCTCCGACTGTGGTTCTTGCTGCACCGATTTGAGCAATATGCAAACCAGGCGCCAATGCGGAGACGCCTAGGCTGCACCGTAATGCGCAGATGACAAGGCTAATGCGCGAAGGATTCAATCGATGAACCGACGAGGCGCGCGACATTTCGGAGGCTCTCCGAAATCACGTAGGAGGAATATCTTTAGCTGAAGTGAATTACTAAGTCCCGCGTCTCGTCTCCACCGCCCCTCTCTTAAGTAGTGGCCAGCGAGTGCGTACCTGGGCGACTACCCGCTACTTATAGAACCCATCGACGGGAATCGCCGTAAGGCCGCCTGTTGACCTGTCCTCTTCCAGGCCACGGCGATGCAGCACCGGCCGTTCGCGCGTCAAGTTACCTACTCTGGCCTTCACCTCTTGGAACTCACTGGTGTCCAAGACGTATTCAGGCTTGTCTGGCAGGAAGGAGGAAATCTCCTTATACGCGCGACGAATACGGTCTTCAGTCACGGGATGAGTTGCCAAGACTTTCGCTACCAGACTTTGTTTCTGTTCCTCTCGGGCATGTAATTTCTCCAAGAACTGAATGACGGCTTGGGGATCATAGCCCGCGACGTACTCATACTCCAGCCCAAGCAGGTCGGCTTCCCGCTCCGCGTCACGGCCAAACTTCGTAAACAACATCGGCGTGACTATTCCGGCAAGACCGCCAAACAGCAGGGGAATCGAGGCATACCGCCAGATTTCCATGCGAGTTTTCTCGCGAGTCGCATGACGTGCCGCCACGTGTGCAACTTCGTGAGCCAATACGCCCGCCAGCTCCGCCTCGTTGTCTGCAGCCAGAATCAATCCCGTCTCTACGTAGAGGTATCCCCCGGGCAAAGTGAAAGCGTTAATTTCGTCGGATTCGATTACCCTGATGGTGAAAGGTACTTGAGCGTCGGAGTTCGCAACAATCCTTTGCCCCAGGCGGTTGACGTATTCGGTGATCACCGGGTCAGTTACCAACTTGCTGCTCGACTCCAGATCGTGTGCGAGAGCCTGCCCGAGTTTCCGCTCTTCTTCCAGCGAGTACTTGTTGGCTCCCTTCCCGACGCCGCGATCGCCGATCTGGTTGATATCGTATTTGGAAGGTGCCCTTTTTGCGCCGGAGGTCGTCGATATGACCTCACGGCAATCGTCATTTCCGACGCTGGATTGCAGCGGGCTTGTGTTTTTTGCGCTCGCTCGACCAAGCCACGAGGAAAAGAGAAGGGAGAAAGCGAACAGCCAAAGCCTGGCGCTCAGGACGAAACCATTCGATTTTCGGGGTTCGGTATTCGCGCAAGACGGCATGACGCCCCTCCCATCGCAATACATCCATCTAACCAATCCATCAAGCTCCTCTATGATCGGTGCCGCTTCGAAGGCTCTTTCCGTCGTTTGTAGTACTAGCTTCAATTTCTCGCTTTGTGCGTGAGCCTGCTCAGGATGAACTCCTGGGCTAGATCAGCCGCCACGCGCTCGCCGGTTCCGAGTAGGAAATTTCCGAAGACGAATCCGACTCCGCGATTCGATTCCGGATAGTAGGTATTTGAGATGGCAGCCGACGCCAGATCGCCGCCAATGGTCGAATAGTTCGGTTGCGAGCGTCCGTTATCTCCCTTGCAGACGAATGGGCTACTGAGGGCGTGCAGAATTCGAGACTTCGTCGTGCCCGTACCCTGGTAGAAGTAGCGCGGATCCTGGTGGAGAAGGGACGGCAGGATGGCCCCACCGATCATGATGTCAGTAAGATCATTCGCATAGATCGCTCCGTAACGCTGACCGAAACCCTTCCAACCTTGGGGGTAGTCCATGTGGTCTCCCGCTTGCTGGGCGGCGGCATCTATACCAACCCCGATGAAGGTTACGGGGTTATACATGACCTTGGCGGCGAGTTGAAATTTAGACTTCGAGGTCAGCGGCGCTGCATTTTGATCGTAGCTCACGTAGAAATTCGGAATGAAGCCGAGAACGTGCTGCTGCTCCAGGATCTTGACCTGTTCGTTGGAGAGTTCCTCGCGAGAAGCAGCCGAAGAAGCCACAGTAATCGTGGTCAGTGCCTCTGCAATGTTGAGTTTGGCGCCCTTCAGGATCAGGTATTGACCTGGGTCGAGGAAGATCTCGGGTGAAGTCCAGTTTGCAAAGCCCGGCGCGCTGATGGTGACGCGATAAGTTCCGGAAGCGAGTTGATTGATCTCAAAGAACCCGTTGTCGTTACTCACGACCGTGCGTGGACCTGAGAGGATAGTTCCCTCAAGAACGATGGTGGCACTTGGAACGGTGTCGCCGTTCACGTCGGTGACAGTGCCGGTAATGTGTCCTGCGTCCGGATTCGGGGCGGTGATTTCCTGGGCCGCCAAACGCATGGCGGTCACAATAGACGTAAAGATCAAGAGCCGTGCCCCGACAAGCACAGCGATTCCAATGGCTGCCCAAGTCAACCGACAAATTCGTCGAATTTTCGCGGCAAGCGTCTTTATTACATCGGCTTGAGGCATAACTTCACCTTTCTAAAAGAGGATAGAAAGGCGGGACTCAGTTCCTTGCTCAGGGGACTGGCCCGGCAACAATCTTGCGTTCAATTACCTTGGCGTCCACGATGTGTCGGGTCAGTTGCCGAGTGCGCTCTGCGAAGACCAACCTCGCTTCGGTGCGACTCGCGACAGACTCTTAGCAAACTGATCAGTGAAGTCGGAGCTCGACAACACGTCCCAGTTCATGGGGGCTGAGTGCAATCCACGCGCCAGGGCGGGGGACTTCGAGGAGTTGCGGTAATGCAAAGAAAACAAGCCGTATTGCACGAAGCTTGCGATCTTGATGAGGTGGCGAGGCGCCCCGATATTTCGGATTTCCCACGAAATCTCGTAGAAGTAACGGAACGGTTTCAACCGCACTCTTCATCTGCCACTCGTTGATATTCACACCTCGACAGAACGAGAAACTTAGATTGCATTGCTAGGATGGTTCGGGAATCCGAAATATCGGGGGACTCTCCGAAATGTCGGGCAGTCGAGATTCAGGCGCCGCCCTCGGCTTCTATCGAGCAACTCCTCAATCCAAAGAGTCCCAATTCTTTAAGGGAATGACCGCCCTGGGATCGAGCTTGGCACCGAACGTGCTTTTTGCAAATTGGAGCCTGTGCGCTCACGAAGGGCGACGTTTATTTTGTCGTGACTGCCATTTGAGAGTGAAGTTCCCCGCAGGTTGCCTCCGCTGTAATTGTTGACAGTCGGTCTCAGAAGCGAGACATGCATGAGTGTTCGTCAGCGATGATCCTTGAGGCGAGCCGACTTCATCGATCGGGTTGAAAGGAAACAAGGACAGGTTGCCCGAGCCGGATGATCGTTGCAGAGGCAGATATGGCAGTGAATCTCGTCCAGATTGAAAACGACGCTGAAATCAAAGCGCGATTAACCGTGGAACGCGTGCGCTTGCTTAGGATCGCTGGCATTGAGCGGCCCACTCACTTTCATCGCCCTGTCGAACGTCCCTTCACCGCAGAGCAACGCAAGCACGTCACTATCTTGTTCGGCGGGTTCACCTGGAAGCATGAGGACTTGATCCGCGCCGTATTCCAAGGCTGCGGGTATCGCTGCGAGAAGGTGCCGGTTCCCAATATCGCTGCCTTCCAAACCGGAAAGGAATTTGGCAATAACGGCCAGTGCAATCCGACGTATTTCACTGTCGGAAATCTTGTGCAATATCTGCAACTCCTGGAGAAGGAAGGCCAGACCCGCCAGCAGATTCTCGACCACTATGTGTTCTTCACCGCCGGCTCCTGCGGGCCATGTCGCTTCGGCATGTATGAAGCAGAGTATCGCTTTGCGTTGAAGAATGCCGGTTTCGACGGGTTCCGCGTTCTGCTGTTTAAGGACAGTGACGGCATCAAGGCCGTGTCGGGGGAGCCGGGCCTGAAGTTCACCATCGATTTTGGCTTTGGCATGCTCAATGCCATTCACCTGGGCGACGTGATCAACGACCTCATCTACCAGATTCGCCCATACGAGGTGGTGACGGGCCAAACGGATTGCGTGTTTCGTGAGATGGTCAGCGACCTTTGCTACGACCTCCGAAACCGGAAATCGTTCGAGATCGAGAAGAGTGCGCCGGATTGGACGAAACCGACATTCAGGAACAACAAGATTCCACGAAGTACGTTCAACGTGTTCGGGAAGTGGCATGAACACATGTGGAGCAAAGACTACTTGAAGGCGCTGCACGAGGCCTGGGAGACCATGAATACGATCGAAGTGGATCGGACACGGGTGAAGCCGCTGGTCAAGATTACAGGTGAGTTTTGGGCACAACTGACCGAGGGAGACGGCAATTTTCACATGTTCGACTTCCTCGAGCGCGAGGGCGCCCAAGTCCTGGTCGAGCCGATCGCTACCTGGGTGGCCTATTTGCTGTACCAGGCGAAGGCGCACGCGATTGCCAAATGGCCGGTCAATCGGCCCCATTCCAATCCCGAGTGGTACGAGTTCAAGAAACAATTCGCCAACTACATTGGTCTGCGCAAGAAGCTATGGGGAATCGGCGCGGGCGAACGCATGTGGCGTTTTTTCTACCATCGCACCATCAGGCACATGGGCGGAATCACGCACCATCTCGTTCCCCAAGCCGAACTGGCCGAACTGGCTCACCCTTTCTACAACCAGTTCGCGCGTGGCGGAGAGGGCCACCTCGAGGTCGGCAAGAACGTGTATTACACCGTTCACAAACTCTGCCACATGGTCCTGGCTCTCAAACCCTTCGGCTGCATGCCTTCCTCGCAGTCTGACGGTGTGCAATCTGCCGTCGTCAATAGATTCAAAGACATGATTTTTCTCCCCATCGAAACCTCGGGCGAAGGCGAGGTGAACGCGCACAGTCGCGTCCAGATGGCGCTCGGAGAAGCCAAGGTGAAAGCCAAGACGGAGTTCGAGGCGTGCCTTAGATCGACGGGCAGGAGTATGGACGAAATACGTGAATACATCGAAGAACATCCGGAGCTGAAGCGTCCGTTCTATCGCGTACCCCATCGAGATGGCGTGGCCGGAACTGCTGCGCAGTTCGTGCTTCACGTGAGCGACCGCATCGCCAGGGAAACAGGGCTGTGGAAGCGCTCGCGCGTTCGTGTGGAGTCGGTCCCGGCGGTATCAGGAGATTAAGGTGTTCGTTTGCTGCAGAATTCGCGGCGACTTCGAGGATCTGATCGCAGATTGTCGGCGAAATCGGCGTTGTGTCTTCGCTTCGAATGTTTTGTCCAGACGCAGAGGGTGGAATGAGCGACCATAAGGACTCTCAATTAATTTCGATTGCTCCGCTCGAGGGACCGCTCTCCAAGGTGGCCGCTGCACCACATCAGCAGAAACCACATGACCACAGCGCCCGATTCTTGGTCGGTCTCGACGTTGGCTCGACGACGGTGAAATCTGTCGTCGTGGACGCCGGATCTGACCGAGTGCTGTGGCAGGACTACCAGCGCCATGAGACCAAGCAGCCCGAGAAGACCCTTGAATTCCTGATGCGCATGGAGTCAGAAATTGGGATCGACCGTCACAACACTCGCATGTTCGTGACGGGCTCCGGCGGCAGCGGCATCGCCGATCAAATCGGTGCCAAGTTTGTGCAAGAGGTGACTGCGGTTTCTCTTGCCGTCGAAAAGCTTCATCCCGAGGTGTATTCGGTCATCGAACTCGGTGGACAAGACGCCAAAATCATCGTCTTCAAAGATGACGAGAAGACTGGGCGCAAGAAGAAAATTCCTTCGATGAATGACAAGTGCGCTGGAGGCACGGGCGCCGTCATCGACAAGATCAATGCCAAGCTGAAGATTCCTGTGCTCGAGTTATCCAACCAGGGCTACCGCGGCATCAAGCTGCACAAGGTTGCCGGCAAGTGTGGCGTTTTTGCAGAGACCGATATCAACTGTCTGCAAAAAGTCGGCACTCCTCCGGACGAACTGATGGCGTCCCTGTTCGAAGCCATCGTTCTGCAAAATTTGAGCGTGCTCACCCGCGGCCACACACTTCGGCCCCACGTCCTGTTACTCGGCGGACCAAATAGTTTCATCAGAGGCATGCGCGAAGCCTGGCAAGCGAACATCCCGCGCATGTGGGAAGAACGCAAGGTTTCCGTCCCAGACGGCGCAAGGCCTGAAGACCTGATCAAAGTCCCACAGAACGCCGTGTACTTCGCCGCACTCGGAGCAATCGAATTCGGCAAGACTGAAGACGACTGCATCGGTTGCTATCGCGGATCCCAGCAGCTCATTCAATACATCGATTTCGGGCGTCAGGAAGAGAAGGCCAAGTCCGGCGCGCGGGGACTTGTCGAGGAACCCGCTGAACTGGATGTCTTCAAGGATGCGTATCGTCCCAAAAAGTTCGCTCCGGCGGTATTCCGAAAGGGAAGCACGGTCGCTGGTTTCATCGGTATAGATGGTGGCTCTACCTCCACAAAGGCCGTTCTTCTCAGCGAAAGTGGCGACGTCCTCTGCAAATGCTATCAGCTCTCGAACGGCAATCCGATCCAGGACACCATCGAGATGTTCGAGAATCTCCGTCGGCAAGTGGAAGCCCAGAATGCCCGGCTCAAAATCTTGGGCGTGGGGACCACCGGATACGCAAAGGACATCCTGAAAGATGTTCTCAAAGCCGACGTCGCGCTAGTCGAGACCGTAGCGCACACGGAGTCGGCTCTGAAGTTTTACGAAGATCCGCACGTCATCGTCGACGTCGGCGGCCAAGACATCAAGATCATCATCCTGCATAACGGTCGCGTGAAGGACTTCAAGCTCAACACCCAGTGCTCCGCCGGGAACGGGTATTTCTTGCAGTCGACTGCCGAAGGATTCGGCTATGACGTGACACAGTATGCCGAGCTCGCCTTCAACGCGCAGGCCATGCCGGTGTTCGGCTACGGATGCGCCGTATTCATGCAGTCCGACATTGTGAATTTCCAACGCCAAGGCTGGCGCGCGGAAGAGATTATGGCCGGATTGGCGGCGGTGCTGCCGAAGAATGTTTTCCTCTACGTGGCCAGCATTCCCAACCTGGCTGCGCTCGGGTCGCGCTTCATCCTGCAAGGTGGCACGCAAAACAACCTGGCCGTTGTCAAAGCCGAGGTCGACTTCATTCGCAATAGCTTCCGTGCAGCCGGCAAGCAGCCGGAGATCATCGTGCATGAGCACTGCGGCGAATCGGGTGCGATCGGCGCCGCGCAGGAGTCACTCCGCCTGTGGCGCACCGGCCTCCGGACCACCTTCGTGGGTCTAGAGGCGGTGCGCAAGATCGAATACCGCACCACCCGCAACGAAGACACGCGGTGCCATTTCTGCAAGAACGACTGCTTGCGTACCTTCATCGACATTCGGACGGCGTCCACAGATGGTTACAGCTTTGTGCCCATCCAGAAAGTCACCAAGGTCCCTCTGATGCTCGGCGAGCAGCGCCTTATCATCGCGACCTGCGAAAAAGGGACGGTGGAAGACATCAACGATATGAAGGAGATCAAAGCCGGTCTCGATTCGATTCGTGTGCAGCACCCAAATTTCGTCGCACTTGCTGCAAAAGAAGTCTTCCACCCCACCAACGCCAAGAACGTGGCGGATCCACCGCCGACCCGCGGTTGGGCCGGCTGGAGCAAAGGCGCGAGAGAACGGCGCACGTTGATGGAGAACCGGAAGAATCTGCGCATCGGTATCCCGCGCGTCTTAAACATCTACACCTATGCGCCCCTGTTCAATGCCTATTTCGAAAGCTTGGGCGTGAAGCCGGAGAACATCATCTACTCCGACTACACCAACTCCGAGCTCTACCGGGCCGGCGCGAGCCGTGGTGCGATCGATCCCTGCTTTCCAGCCAAGATCGGGATCTCGCACGTCTACAACTTGATCCAAGAAAAGCACCGCAAGAGGCCCCTGAACGCGATCTTCTTCCCCATGTTCGACGTGCTGCAGTCTCCGCTCGTCAAGCTCACTGGCACCAATGCCTGCCCGACGGTGACCGCGACTCCGGAGACCGTGAAGGCGGCATTTACGAAAGAGAACGACGTCTTTGCGGAAAACAACCTCCAATACGTCGACCCTCTGCTGAATGTAGCCAATCGAAAGCTCTTTGCCTATCAGATGTGGCAGTCGTTGCAGTCGTTGATGGGCCTGTCGCGGGAAGAGAACGATCGCGCTGTCGAGTCCGGCTATCAGGCCCTCAAGAACTACGAGACCAGCATCCGTCGCCGTGCCCGCCAGGTGCTCGACCAACTGGAACGCGAAGACCGCATCGGCATCGTCATGCTCGGACGCCCTTATCATCACGACCCCGGATTGAACCATGAGATTCTCGACGAATTTCAGAAACTGGGGTACCCAATCTTTTCGCAGAACACTCTCCCGATCGATGACGACCTGCTGGAGCGTTTCTTCGGTGATGAAGTGCGAAGCGGCGTCATCTCAAGTCCGCTCGATATCAGCGATGTCTGGAAGAACTCATACTCTTGCAGTACGAATCACAAGGTCTGGGCGGCGAAGTTCACCGCGCGCCATCCCAACCTGGTCGCGCTGGAGATCTCCAGTTTCAAGTGCGGCCACGACGCCCCCATCTACGGTGTGATTGAAGGGATTATCGAGCACTCTGGCACGCCTTACTTCTGTTTTAAGGACCTCGACGAGAACAGGCCTTCCGGCTCAATCAAGATCCGGGTTGAAACTATCGACTACTTCCTGCGTCGCTATCGCGATGAAGTCATCCGCAAGCGCAAAGCCGCCCAGAAGATCGATACCCAGCTTGCAGCTCTGGAAGCGGAACTACGCAACCAAAAAGACGATTTTCGACTAGCAATTTGCGCGCACACCGTCGAAACCATGGAGGATCGCATAGGCGCAGACTAGAGCGACCCAACACACTGAGCGCCAGAATTTGAGGAGGATTGCATGGCCACCGCACCAAAGTTTCGCATTGATGTCGATATCCACAATTTGTTGACCAACACTGCCCACACTCCACCCAAGCCTCCGCTCGTTATGGGCAAGAGATTACCGGATCCTATATTCCCTCTCTTCCCTGAGAAACTTCTGGAGCCCGGACCGGCCACGATCCCTCGGACGCGGGATTGGACCATCCCTCAGGTCTACCGCAAGATGCGTGGCTGGCTGTTCCCTTATGTTCGCTCGCGAATCATGCCCGATGAGTTCCATCCCATCACGTCGTACCTATTTGTCGAATACAAGTGCAATCTCGACTGCTGGTATTGCTGGTCCTACAACAATAAGGTGAAAGGCATGACGGAGGACGTCGCGCGACGTTCTATCGATTTTCTCCACGACAATGGGTGCCGCGTGCTTGGCCTAATGGGCGGCGAGCCCCTGTTGCGCCCCGATTTCATCCACAAGGTCGTCTACTATGCCGCGAAAAAGGGTTTCTGGATCTATATCGGAACCAACGGTCGCTTACTGCGTCCCGAGGTAGCCGACCGACTGGGTGACGCTGGAGTTGCCGTCTTCAACTTCGCGCTCGACTCGTGGGACGAAAAACCTAGTTTGCCCAAGGCCGTGGTTCCGGTTCAGAAGAACCTCGAGTACATCATGAAGAAGCAGTACGTGTACGGTTACATGGTGTTCTTCAACATCAACATCTGCCGGAACAATACCGAAGATGTGCGCAAGATTACCGAGTACGCCCGCCAGCATCGGATTGCCACCGACTATCACATCAACGAAACCCCCATGCTTGAGCAGGACGACCACTTTAAGCATCTCAACGAAAATCCTACCTACATCCGCCCGGAAGACTGGCCTGAGATCGATTCTCTGGTGGATTGGATCATCGAAAAGAACAAAGCCGGATACCAGATGGTGAATTCCGTGCAGCGCTTGCAGGAAATCAAGGCCTTCATCCGGATGGCTAGCGGTGCTGATCTCAAACGACTGGGATGGAATGGCGACGGCGGCGGACTCAATGGTGATCTGGCCGATCGCTTGGCGACAACTCCAGGTATCGTCCAGGACGAGAACCACGAATTGCATTTTGCGGAATGGAATTGCCGAGCCGGCCAGAACAATGTGATTGTCCGCACCGATGGTACGACAGCTCCTTGCTTCCCCATGTACGGCGCAACCTATGACTGGGGAAACATCGATAAGCATAACTTCAATGACGGCCAGCTAGCTTCCATGAAGAAGACGTGTCAGCAGCACTGCTTCTCGACCCTCAATCACAATCTGGCGTATTGCTACAACGACGCCCGCGTCATCAAGTTTGTTTGGACTCAGCTAGTTAAGAACCAAATGAAAGGTGGAGCAAGAAGCTTCGAAGATTAATGGAGACTTTCAATCAGGCGGTCGCGACCATGAAACGAAAAAGGATCGTCCGCACGTGGCATCGCACCACGGCTATGTGCCTCTTGATCGCCGGATATTGCATGCCGATGCATGCATTCGACCCGAACACCAGGGGCGAGCCTCCCGTTGAGATGATCGTAGAAAAGTTGCAGGCGGCCAACTTGCTTCGGGCTCAGGCACTCTTGGGCTATTCAGGCAGACGCGTCTACAAGGTGGACTACCGCGGGTTTCCGAGTGGCCGACACGCGGAGATGACTGTGGAAGCTGTATACTCCTCGCCCGCTCAGAAGGATTTCCGTATCGTGTCCGAAAGTGGATCCAAGCTTCTGCTGCAGCATGTGCTGTATCGCCTTCTGGATAGTGAAAAGGAGGCTCTGCAGAACGCAAATCGGAAACAGACCGCTATGAGCACGGAGAATTATGCCTTTAAGTTTGTAGAAACCGAGCAGGGAGCAGAAGGGAAATTCTACGTCTTGCAAGTGGAGCCAAAGATCAAGAATAAATTTCTCTACCGCGGAACAATCTGGGTAGACGCAGAAGATTTTGCGGTCGCCCGAATCGAAGGTAAGCCGGCGAAGAATCCCTCTTGGTGGATCAGTAGCACTGAAATTCATCACCGCTACAGCAAGGTAGATGGGTTCTGGCTGCCTGTTCACAATGAGTCTGTCACGCACGTTCGTGTCGGAGGGCAGGCCGTTCTTACGATTGATTATTCCGACTACAAGATCAAGACGGCAACTGCCGCGACATCTGTGCGTTCATCGTCCGCGCAGCCATAAGCAGTAAATCCCATAAGCAGTAAATCGTAGATGTGCGAAACCAGTGAAGCATGTGCATTGCCTAACACAATGCGTACCACCCTCGCCGCGCTTCGAACGTCGCTGCCTGTGATCCCGGAAAATCTGCCGTCGATCGCGGGAAACTGCACGGTTATTCAAACCGATCGACTGCAACACAGATAACCAAACCGCAATTCGCGAAGGCGCGATTAAAGGGTAGATGCAAGGGACGTATCTGTTTCTCGTTCTTGCTCTCAGCGGCAAGCCAAAAAAGAGCGGAAGCGCACGGATGGCAACCATCTTTGGTTGGAGTAGTTGGTCGATGCGGCGAATGAAAATCGGGGGACGCATTAAGCGTCCCCGAATGTTGTTTTACTTCTGTAGTACGAGGTGGTCACGGCGGTTCTGCTGCCAGCAATCTTCATCGCTCTCGCTGCAGAAGGGCTTCTCTTTGCCGTAGCTGATTGTCTTGATGCGGCTGGCGTTCACGCCCGCTGCCGTCAGCGCGTTCTTGACTGTGCTGGAGCGCTGGTCGCCTAGAGCCAGGTTGTAGTCTGTCGATCCGCGCTCGTCGCAATGTCCTTCAATCGTGAAGTTCATGTTCGGATGCTGATTAAGGAACTGCGCATCGGCTTGAATCAAGGACTGCTGATCGCCACGAATATCGGACTTGTCGTAATCGAAATAGACGTCCTTAATGTTCTGATTGAACAAGTCTTCATCGGTCACGGTTGGAGTCGGCGGAGGTGGTGGAGGAGCCTGCGTGACTGTCAACCTGGCCGTGGCTTCCTGAGTTCCACCGGCACCCTTTGCTGCCAGATGATAGGTGATGGAGTCCGAGGGAGAAACATTCTCCGACCCATTGGCCTGCACCGCGCCGATCCCATCAATCGAAACATCGGTCGCATTCGTAGTCTCCCAGGTCAAGGAAGCAGATTGTCCCCCCTGAATCGATGTCGGAGTGACCGCAATCGACGCCGTGGGTGCCGGCGGCGGAGGCGGCGCCGGAGGTGGCGGAGCCGCTTTCTTTCCGCAGGCGGCCAGCAGCACCAAAGATCCAAGTACCAGAACTAAGAACAGCCATTTCAGTTTGAGTTGCTTCACGTTTTATTTCCTCCTACGACCCCGATGACTCGCTCCCAGGCCCGACGAATTGTATTTACTTATTTCCATTCGTCCTGCGTCTTCGATTGCTCCTGGTAGCAAAAAACCTTCGGGGCGCTAAACCTCCTGAAGAATCCTGCAGCTCACAGAACCGGACTCTACGGCGGTGGGTCCCGCCCAGGCAACCAGGCCTCTGCGCAATTGTTCACACTGCGCAGGCATTGCCGCGATGCGTAAGCTTTTGATAGTCACTTGAGGCACCTCTGGGAGCTGGAAGTATCTCCGGAAGGTCTTCGAGCCGGTCCCAAGTTGCGGTTTGCCACTTGAGCCTAAGTGCAAACCAATCGCCTAAGAATGCGCCAGAGCACGTGAAGCTAACACCTTGGCTAGCAGCGCGTTGCCGTGTCGGCTGGCGAGGAGAGCGCCGAAATGCTGGCTCGATGGTCCGATATTTCGGGGAGTCTCCGATATTTCGGAGACTATTTGTGCCGCGAGATGCCGAGCTTTTGCATTCGCGATTCGAGAGTGGTCGGCTTCAGCCCCAAAATCTGGGCTGCGCCGCC
>Ga0335085_10004188_pt1 | contig 24137 bp, 25 predicted proteins | sample Lox_Sample_45_FD_206712 | JGI IMG/M metagenome (GOLD analysis project Ga0335085, IMG submission 206712) | Soil microbial communities from Loxahatchee National Wildlife Refuge, Florida, United States - Lox_Sample_4.5 | ecosystem: Environmental > Terrestrial > Soil > Wetlands | place: USA...
CTCGAACAGCACGACGTTGCCGGACAGGAGTGCGCGCAAAATGAGCCCCGCCGTTAGTTGGCCGCTCACACGCAGATGGCGGATCAGCGGCCGCATCTGCGTGGTCGGCGTGTCGGCGGCGAGTACGACGGTAGCCTTCTCGCAGGCATCGCGGGCGATGCGCTGGGCGTGGTCGGCATCGAGCCATTGCCGGGCAGCGACGAAACCGGCCAGCGTCTCCGACAGCTTGGCGACCAGCGACAGCCGCGTCGCCGCCGCGATATCTTGGCGTTGCAGCAGCGGTTCGCGGATCGCCCCCAAATGACCATAACGCTCGACGATCCGATCGATCGAAAACGGCGCGATTTCGGCAGCGCTGTTTTCCAGCAGCACCAGACATGATTCCGCCGAGCCGACCTCGGCGATGGCGGCGGCCACCGATCGCGGCAGTACGGCACGGCTTGCGATCGCGGCCTGCACCGCGCCGCCGCCGGTTGCCACTGCATCGACCAGGTCGGCATCGACAAAAAGCGGCGACAGCGCCAACACGGGTGCTGCGATCTGCGGCTGATCGGCGGCGAGCGCCAGCACGATGGCCGGCGGCGCGTGTTCGCTCGCCGCCAAAACGTCTGCGAGTGAGCGGCGAACCAGCGGTGAAGGATCGTCCAGCAGCATCAACAACGCGCCCTCGGCGGCAGCGGCGTCGTCAGGAGACAAATCGGAATAAAGGTACGCACGCGCGAGCGCGCCGGTCGCTTCGGCCCGCTGGCCGGGGGGCGCGGTGCGTACCCAATCCAGAAAGTGACGAACGATCATCGTTTCCTCGCGATCACGAGCTCTTGACCGGCAGGTCCGTAAATAGATTGAGCATGCCGCCGGAACTCAATTTCGGCGCTGACGGATCACTGCCGCTTGCTGTCGCATTCGGCACACCCCACAGTGCGCTTACCAGCGGCGCCAACGGCGCGGTTCGATTGCGATCAGCAAACAGCCCATAAAAGACCTGTTCGTCACGTGCCGGGCGCGGTGGAGCGGCCGCAGCAAAAGCGTTGGTGATTCCCGCAGTGTCTGGGGCGGTCTGCGCCGTTGCGGCTTGTGCAGTTTGCGCTGTCGCAGCCGGCAGCCCCTGGGCCTTTAGCGCCATTTCGTAGCGGGCGGTCAGGATATTGCGGACCTGCGCGGCAGTTCGAGCCGTACCGGTGGCGCGGTCGTAGAAGATCGGAGAATTGGCCTGCGCGGCTTCGGGAAAAATGTCCGCGGCTTTGGCGTTGGGATTGCTGCTTGCGAGATTGATCAGCCGCGCCGCGTTCCCGGAGCCAAGAAAGTGCGCGATATAGAGTTCACCTTCGCTCGGCGAACGCCCAAGCCGATCGCTCAACGCCGCTGCATTGGATTGCGTGAACGCGCCGGCCATTGCTGCATTCGCCGCTGGATCGGTGCGCAGATTGAGAATCTCGTTACGTAACGTCGGGTCGCTCACCTCGTATTGGCCGGATGCCGTCTTGGTGATGGCATCAGCATAGCGGCCATAGCCGAGCGCGGGGCCGGCTTGCTTCATGGTGGCAAGCCAAGTTTGTTGGATGAACTGGAACAGCCCCTTGGCGGACGAGGTTGCCGCACCCGCCAGCGCGTTCAAACCGGACTCGACCTGAGCGGTCGCCAAGAGGTAGTTGAAGCTCGTGCCGGTGGCTTGCGCCGCCTGACGAATAGCACCGGTCACCGACGAGCTCGCGGCGGAATTGCTGGAATCGACCAGCATGAAGACAACTCCCCTGCCGGCTCCCACCGGCTGCCCGTTCGGGCGTTAGGAAGCATTAACGACTATGGTAAACATGAGCTTAACGGGCAGTCAGTCAGGGAGGTGGAGATGAGCCAGCAGACAGCCGTGCGGCACAAACGCGGCGGCCTTTATTTCGAGGATTTCATTCCGGGCGAAGTGGTCGAGCATCGCTATACGCGGACCGTCACGCAAATGGACAACATGCTGTTCTCCAACATGACGCTCAACCCGCAACCGCTTCATATCGATCGGCATTTCTGCGAGCAGGAGACCGAGTGGGGACAGCCGCTGATGAACTCGCTGTTCACGCTCGGACTGATGATCGGGATGTCGGTGAGCGACCTCACGGTCGGCACCACGATCGCCAATCTCGGCATGAGCGATGTGAAATTTCCGCACCCGGTGTTCGAAGGCGACACGCTACACGCCACCACCGAAGTTATTGGCAAGCGCGAATCGAAGTCGCGCCCCGGAGCCGGCATCGTCGAGATGCACCACCGCGCCTACAACCAGGACAACAAGCTGGTCGCCGAGTGTCGCCGTCAGGCTTTTATGCGCATGCGGCCGAAGTAACGCGGGGCCGTTGGGGTGAAGCGATGAGACGCCGCTGCGGCTTACTGGTTGCCGCGGCACTGCTTCAGCCGATCGCGGCGGGTGCCGAAACGCCAGATCAATGGGTTGCTCTTGGCGCCCGGGTGCACGGTGCTTTCGGCGCCTTTATTCCGCTCGGAATCAAAATTGGTCTCGACGCCGTACAACGGCTAGGGGCAAAACCGCGTGAATTGGCGGTGCTTTATTACGACAGCGATTCCGCCCCGTGCGCTTGCTTTGCCGACGGGATCGCGATCGCAACTTATACCTCGGTAGGCCAGCGCACGTTGACGATTGCGGCCGAGAAAGCGCCGCCGCAAACGGCCGCCGTAATTGTAATCCGCCCGCGTCATGGTGGCGCAGGCTTCAAATACACGATCCCGATGTCTGCGTTGCCGAAGCTCGGCGAGATGAACAAGACGCTCGATCCCCGCGGCCGTTACGATGCGGTGATGGCACACGACGGACTTTTCGAGGTCGAGGCTGTGCCGTGAAGCGCTTTCGCTCTGCTCGACTAAATGTTAACGTTACAAAATGGGTGGGCTTTTAGAACGCGGAAATGCAAGGCGCTGGTGGCGGCCGTTGATCGGGGTCGTCATGGCCTATGCGATCGCCGCGCAAAGCCTCCTGATCGCGCTCGGCGGCTTCGCTTTTCCGGCAACCTCTGATGCAGCCGCCCCAGGGTTCGAGCTTTGCCTCCATGACGTCCAGAGCGCGCCCGATTCATCTGGCGGCACACCGAGCCATCCGGGCTGCACGCATTGCATCTTCTGTTTTGCCGGATCGCATCACGCGGTGGCCAGCTCGCCACCTGCGGTTTTTCATCGCGTCGATGGTGAATTTGTTGCCGTTCTGTGGGTCAGCGATCAACGTGCGCTCCCCCGCTTTTACGCCTACTCAATAGCTAATCCGCGAGGCCCTCCACTTCCCGCGTGACCATCGGCGGCCGCCGTCCGTGGCCGCCGCAATGCATCCCACGCTGGAATGGAGACTAGCCATGTTACGCTTGCCAACGTGTTCACGCGCGTGCGCGTTTGGGCTCCTGTTTGTCTTGTTATCTTTGACTAACGCCTCCGCCCACTGCTTTGTCGGTCCAAGGTTTTTTCCGGCCACGCTGTTGATCGACGACCCTTGCGTCGCCGACGAGATGTCGCTTCCCACTGTAGCCTGGTCAAAAACCGGCGATGTGCCGCCCGCGACCGAGTGGGACGTTTCCGGGGAACTCTCGAAGCGGATAACCGAATCTTTCGGCATCTCGATCGGCGAGGATTGGACCCAAATCCGCCAACCGGGCAGTCCGACGCTCGCCGGATTTTCGGACCTTGAGACCACATTCCAATATCAAGTGCTCAAGGATGCCTCACGCGAAACCGCGATGCTCGTCGGGCTGATCGTCGACTGGGGCGGTACCGGAGCAACCAGTGCCGGAATTGGAACGCCCTACAGCCTGATCACGCCGACTTACTACTTTGGCCAGGGCTTAGGACAGCTTCCCGACAGCGTCTCCTGGGCGAGGCCTTTCGCAATTACCGGACAGGTCGGCTATCAGATCCCGCTCATGTCATTCGACGTCGCAGCCGGCGCCTACATTCCGCAATTGCTGGTCTACGGCGGCTCGCTGCAATACAGCATGCCGTACCTGAAATCCGAGGTGAAGGACTTTCAGCTCCCGGATTTTATCAATCACCTGATTCCGATCGTCGAATTTCAGCTGGAGACGCCGGTCGCCAACAATTTCGGCAACAGCTTCGTTACGACCGGCACCATCAATCCAGGGGTCATCTGGGTCGGAAGCTACTTCCAGGTCGGTCTGGAAGCGATGATTCCGGTCAATCGCGACAGCGGCACCGGTGTCGGTGTGCTTGGGCAACTGCATCTCTACCTCGACGACATGTTCCCGAAGACGCTGGGGCAACCGCTGTTGGGCGCCATGGCGACCGGCGTCAAATCCCCGATTTAGGGAGGAAACCATGCGAATACGCATCGCAATTGTCTCTCTTTTACTTGTCGCACTGGGGAGTGCCGCTGGAAGCGCGCACGCCTTTCTCGATCACGCCAGTCCACTTGTCGGCAGCACGGTCGCAACCGCACCGCGTGAAGTGTCGCTGTGGTTCACGCAGAACCTTGAGCCCGCTTTCAGCGGTGTCGAAGTCAGCGACGCCGCTGGCACCCGCGTCGATCAAGGCAAGCCGCGGATCAGCAGCAACACGATGCACATCGGCCTGAAGGCCTTAGGAGCCGGCACCTACCGGGTGCGCTGGCACGTACTCTCAGTCGACACCCACAAGACGGAAGGAAACTTCGCATTTCACGTCGGCGGCCACTGAGCGCTGCCGTCACACACCGCTGAGGCTGCCTTGGACGATCCGCTGATTTACGTGCGGGCGATTCATTTCGCTGCGACGATTGCCGTCGCAGGCGCGGTGTTCTTTATCGTCTTTATCGCCGAACCTACGTTTCGCAACGCCGCGGACGGCGCACACCTGCCCGCCATCGTTCGGCATCGCCTAGCCTGGGTCGCGTGGACCAGTCTGGTGGTGACTGTGGCGTCGGGGGGGGCGTGGCTGGTCCTGATCGCCGAATCGATCAGCGACAGTTCGCTCGCCGAGACCCTTACCGCTGATGTCCTCGGGGCCGTGCTCCTGCAAACCGGTTTCGGGCACGATTGGCTGGCCCGCTTCGTCTTGGCGTGTCTGCTTGGCGGAGTGTTCATCCCGTTTCTCTCTACCCGGCCGTTCAAATCTCTTTGGACGAGCTGCGCGGTCGTCGTCTTCGCCGCGGGTCTAGCCGGCAGCCTGGTCTGGGCCGGACATGCAGCCGGCGGCCTGGGTTTTGAGGCGGCTCTGCATCCGGCCGCCGATTTCGTGCATCTCATAGCGGCGGCGGCGTGGGTGGGAACGCTGCTACCACTGGGACTTCTCCTTACGGCCGCCGGAAACGATGCACCGTCGGTCGCGTTGGCGCGCGCAGCGACAGTGCGGTTCTCTACGTTCGGCATTGCCAGCGTCGCGACGCTTTTGATCACCGGCGCCGTCAACACCTGGTATCTGGCCGGCAGCATTCCGGCGCTGACGGAGACCGAGTACGGTCATTTGTTGTTGATAAAGATTGCGTTATTCCTCGGCATGGTCGCAATCGCCGCCATCAACCGGCTTTTGCTCACACCGAGGCTCGTTCAAGCCGCAAGCGCCGCGCAGGCCGGCCGCGCGCTCTTTCAATTGCGCATCAACACGCTGCTTGAAGTCGCGATCGGCGTCGTCATCATCGCCATTGTTGCGATGCTCGGCACCAACCCGCCCGGTCTGGAGGCGATCACTCACGCTTATCATCATTCCCATTGACGCAAAGCTGCGGCCGAAGTGAATTCCTCGCTCGCGCGGTCGGCGCGAAGCAACGCGAAAGACAGCCGGATGCGCTCACTCCTGTTCATTCCAGCCGACAGTCCCCGGAAGCTCGACAAAGGCATGGCGAGCGGCGCCGACGCTTTGATCGTCGACCTGGAAGATTCGATCGCGCTCGACGGCAAAGCCCGCGCACGGCTAAGCGCTGCGGCGTTTCTAAAGGAAGCCGGGGCGGCCGCCTCACGCCCGTATCTGGTCGTGCGCGTCAATAGTCTGCAGACCGGCCTGACCGACGCCGACCTCGATGCGATCATAGCGGCAAAGCCAGACGCCGTCATGCTGCCGAAGGCGGAAGGCGGCGCCTCGGTCATTCATGCCGACGCCAAGCTCGCGGTCCGCGAGGCGCTGGGCGATCTGCCTGATGGTCATGTCAAGATCATCGCGCTAGCCACTGAAACTGCTGCGGCTTTGTTCCTTGCCGGCACGTACCGCGGGGCCAGCGCGCGGCTGAGCGCACTGACCTGGGGCGCGGAGGATCTTTCCGCCGATTTGGGCGCGGAAACCAACCGCGATACCCAGGGCCGCTTTCTCGACCCCTACCGGCTGGCGCGCGCGCTATGCCTCGCCGGCGCCGCTGCCGCCGAGGTACCGGCGCTCGACACCGTCTACGTCGACTTCCGCGACAGCGACGGCCTTCACCGCGAATGCGAGGAAGCCCGCCGCGACGGCTTCGCCGGGAAAATGGCGATTCACCCGGCGCAGGTAGCGATCATCAATGAGGTGTTCACGCCGACACCGGAAGCATTGGCTCACGCACAAGCAATCGTCGATGCGTTCGCCGCCAGTCCGGATGCCGGCGTGGTCGGCATCGGCGGGGTCATGTTCGACCGCCCGCATCTTGAACGGGCAAAGCGATTACTGGCGCGCGCATAGCTCGTCTCTGACGAAGGCCCGCGTGACTTCGTGTATGCGGTAGCGTCATTTCGCGCCGGGATGGCTGTTTGCCTAGACATAGGCGGCTACGGCGGCGACGTCCGTCTCCGACAAGCGCGCGTTGCCAGCGCGTTCGCGCGAATTCTGTGCAATCGCCGCGAAGCGTGGTCCGCGTTCAACGCCAGCTGCCAACAATCAGTTCAGCGCCGGAGCAAAGATTTCTTTTGCTTCGCGGACCCCGCGAAGATTGTAACGGCCGAGCGACACAAGGCGGTGATCGGCATCGTCAACCGCTGCCGCAAATTCCGCCGAGATCAGCACCGGGCGGCCAAGCGGCTCGCTCAGCGCCTCGATGCGCGCGACTTCGTTGACGGCGGGACCGATAACCGTGAAGTCCAGCCGGTCGGCGGCACCGACGTTGCCGTAGAGCACTTCACCGACATGCAGCGCGAGGTCGACGATGACGGCCGGCAAGCCGGCCGCAGCCCGCGTCGTGTTGAGTGCTGCGAGCCCTCGCGTCGCTTCCGCCGCGGCGTCGAGCGCACGCCGGCAAGTTGCCGCGCGATCAGCTTCAGCAAACGATAGGGTCGCCAGCATGCCGTCGCCAAGAAATTTAAGCACTTCGCCGCCACACGAGCGTAACGCCGCGGTGAGGACTTCGAACACGCTGTTAAGGAGGTCGATGATGACAGGGCCCGGCGAGGAATCGCTCGTCGGCGTGAAGCCGCGGATATCCGCATACCACAGCACCGCATTGATGCTTTCGACCGAGCCGCGCTCGATCGCGCCGGCATGGACCCGGCTGCCGGTCTCCTCGCCCAAATAGGTCCGAAGCAATGCTGAGGCGATAATATGCCCGGCGTGCGCCTTCATCGCCAGCGATAGCGCGGGAAGCGTCGCTACCATCAGCGCGGTATCGTCGTTATCAAAGCCGCCGCGCCGGTCAGCGGCGAAGGAATAAACGATCCCGGTGCCCTGGGAAGGATCGCCCTCTTCCCCGAATGTAAACACCTGGCCGAAATAGTCCGTCGCTCCTGCGGCGAAGAATTCGACGAGCACCGGAAAATCCCGCTGCTCCGGCCCAGCTTCGAGACGCCGGCGTATCTGCGGATTGTCTTCCCCGGCGCGCGCGCGGCGGATGAGGTCGTACATCGGACTATTCAGCCACTCCGGGCCGGCGATGTCGCTGCGCGCATATTGTTCGGGGTGGATCGCGTTGAGATCGCGCCGCCAGGTAAAGCCGTAGCCGCTCCATTGCGGATGCAGCGTTTCCATCGCCACATGCGCACGCCACAGTGGCACGCCGTGAATGACCAGACGCTGGCAATAACCGTCGAACAAATCATAGGCCGATGCGCCACGCAGTCCTTCGCGCACCGCCCACATGTGGGTGTCGATGATGCGCCGTCCAACCGGCCCGTCGAAGCTCAGCGTCTCCCCTTGCACCTCGATCGCGGCCGGGACGTTGGATTGCATCACGGGACCTTCGTTGTGCGTCACGCGGTGTCCCGACAGTCAAGGCGAAGCCTGCAACAGGTCGGGGCGGCGGCGAAACCCGACATAACGCATGATTGCGTACTGGATGAAGAACAGGCCAAGCTTGCTGACAATGCCGTAGACCGACATGAACGACGCCCAGGTCAAAATACTAAAGTTCAGGACGACAATCACGTTCAGGGCGGCGGATAGAAACATCAACCCCGACCAGACAAATTCAAAAACACCGACGACGTCGGGCATGACCTCCAGAACCACCGGCGGCATGTAGCGTTTCATCCAACCGGGCTTCAGCATCACTGTGCCGACAACGCCGTAGATGAGACTCGGCTTAGCCATGACAAAGCGCGGATCGTCCGTAATCAAAGTGACCCCGCCCAAGCCCACCACCAGGCAAAGGCTCAACCACTGCATAGTTCCGATGTGGCTCTTGCGCGCCAACTGCCAGCCGATCTGGGCGATACCCAGCGCCATGCCAAGGGCCACTGACAGGGGCACATTCTTGGTCAGCAGATACGCGATGAGGAAAAAGATCGTTGACGCGAGGTCAAGGAGCAACAGCTTTCCCGAATCGAAAAGATTTTTCATCGTGCAGTCAACTCCGTATCAGGCGCGGTGACCCCTGCATCATGCTTCAGCGGCGAGGATTGGGCGAACCGCCATAGACCGCCGTTGGATCAAAAACGCGCTCGTCACGGAATTCGAGCGTAACCTCGCCCGATTTGCCAAGCGGCACGGCGCGATAGAAGCACGAGCGGCGGCCGGTATGGCAGGCGCCGCCGGCTTGCTCGACCTTGATCCAGACTGCATCCTGATCGCAGTCGATGCGCATTTCGACGATGCGCTGGGTATGGCCTGAGGTCTCGCCCTTCTTCCAGAGCGCGCGGCGTGAGCGGCTGAAGTACCAGGCTTCCCCGGTGGCAATGGTCTTTTTCAGTGCTTCTGCATTCATGTGCGCGACCATCAGCACGTCGCCCGAGGCTGCGTCGGTTGCGACGCAGGTCACGAGCCCGTCGGCGTCGAACTTCGGCGTCAGCGCGGCGCCTTCTTCAAGTTCGGCAACCGTGCCAGGCGGCGGAAACGATGTTCGGTCAACCATGGCGATTCATCATCGGACAGCGTGGCGGGACTTTGGCGCAACCCGTCTGTTACATATATAGACTTTTGGTACACGAGGACCGCCCAAAGACAGGCCCAGAACGGCTAGAACAGGCTCGACTCCGATCCACAATGCTCAACGATGTCTACAATCGCCGGATTATCGAACTCGCGGGCACGATTCCGCGGATTGGCCGTTTAGCTGACCCGGATGCGAGTGCGACCGCTCATTCGCGGCTGTGCGGCTCGACGGTCACCGTCGATCTGAAGATGGACGGCGACAAGGTCGTCGATTTCGCCCACGAGGTGAAGGCTTGCGCGCTGGGCCAGGCCTCGTCTTCGATCATGGCGCGCAACGTCATTGGCTCGAATGCCGATGAACTGCGTGCCCTGCGTGAAGGCGTCCGCAAAATGCTCAAGGAGAACGGCGAGCCGCCGGCCTCCGGCAAGTGGGCCGATATCGCGGTGCTCGAGCCCGTGCGCGACTACAAGGCGCGGCACGCTTCGACGTTGCTGACGTTCGACGCCGTGGTCGACGCCATCGGCCAGATCGAAGCCAAGCGCGGCGCCAAAGCAGCGGCCGAGTAACGCCAGGCCCCGATATGTCGCTTGATCATCTCTTCGACACATCCCGGCGTGCTCCTCGCCTTGCCGGCCGCGGTTTGATCAGGGCTTATCGCTATACCTTGTCGCCGCTGGTCGGCTTTCATTGCCGACACCTGCCGACCTGCTCAGACTATGCCGATCAGGCGATCGAACGTTACGGGCTGTGGGCTGGCGGCTGGATGACGCTGGCGCGGTTGCTTCGCTGCCACCCCTTCGGCACGCACGGTCTCGATTTCGTACCGGACGCGCTTTCGCCGCGGGCGCGATGGTACTTGCCCTGGCGCTACGCTCGCTGGCGCGGCACCAATACGGCACCGCGCCACGCGCCCTGAAGACTAAGCCGCCGCCCGGACCGGCGGCGCCATGAAATCAGGATCAATCGGCGTGCGAACGTGCTCGGCGACGATCTGATCGATCTCGGCCATGGCAGCGGCATCGATGCGCCAGCCCAACACATCTTGCACTGGATCGAGCTGGTCAGGGTGTCTGGCGCCCCAGAGGGCAATCGTATTCGGCGCCCGATCAAGCACCCAGCGCAGCGCCAGATGAATCACCCGCTTGCCAAAGTTCTGCTGTGCAAACCGATCGAGCGCGGCTACGGCCGCCAGATATTCGGCAAAGTGCGGCGGCTTAAATTTCGGATCGGCGTTGCCGCGTAAGTCCTTGTCAGAGAAGCGGGTATCGGCCCGCATCCGCCCCGACAGCAGGCCGCGGCAAAGCGAACCATAGGCCAGCATCGCCAAGTCGTGTTTCCGGGCATAAGGAAACACGTCGGCCTCGATCGCACGCTCGAACAGATTATACGGGGGCTGGACGGCATGCAGCGGCGCTACGGCGCGGAACGCGTCCATCTGCGCCGGTGAAAAATTGCTCACGCCGATCGCGCGAATTTTGCCCGCCCGCAATAGCTCGGCCATGGCGCCGGCCGTCTCCTCGATTGGTGTGTTCGGATCCGGCCAATGGATCTGGTAGAGGTCGATCGCGTCGGTGCGCAACCGCCGCAGCGAGTCGTCAATCTCTTTCATCACGCGGATGCGGCTGCCATTGCGGAACGGCTGTTCGCCCTTCCAATCGAGCGCAACTTTGGTAGCAAGAACAACTCCCTTGCGGCGGCCGCTTTCGGCCAAGGCCTTGCCGACGATCTCTTCGGAACGGCCAAAGCCGTAGACCGGCGCGGTATCGATCAGGGTGATGCCGCGATCGAGCGCGGCCTGGATGGTACGGATCGATTCCGCCTCATCAGTGCCGCCCCACATCCAACCGCCGATCGCCCAAGTGCCTAGGCCTATGCGTGAAGGACTCAGGTTCGTTCCGGGAATTGTGAAAGTTTCCATTGACGATGTGTCAGTCATTGCGGGCTCCAAGGGCTAGTCGAACATCAACGCATGCAGAGTCCGAGTGTCTGCACGCCGGTTGTTCCCCGCAACCCGGCAAATAGGCACCTCGCTCGCGCGGCACAGCCGAAGACGTTGCATAGGTCATGCTGCGCTGCCGCATGGCTTGCCTTCGTCGCGCCATACGCTAAATAGCGCTCGATGATGCTTACCTGCGCTCGTTCGCAGGAGTGAGCCAAAGGAGCAAGACATGGTCGCGCTGACCTTTCCCGACGGCGCGCGTCGGGAATACCCTCAAAACATCACCGGTTTCGACATCGCGAAGGGGATCTCGCAGTCGCTTGCCAAGCGTACGGTGGCGATGGCGCTCGATGGCAAAGTTGCCGACCTTTCCGATCCGATCGAGCACGATGCGAAGATCGAGTTTTTGACGCGGGACGACCCGCGCGCGCTCGAACTGATCCGCCACGACGCCGCACACGTCCTTGCCGAAGCCGTGCAGAGCCTGTGGCCAGGCACGCAAGTCACTATCGGGCCGGTGATCGACAACGGCTTCTACTACGATTTTTTCCGCAATCAGCCGTTCACGCCGGAGGATTTCGACGCCATCGAAAAAAAGATGCGCGAGATCATCGCCCGCGACAAACCTTTCACCAAAGAAGTTTGGTCGCGCGATCAGGCCAAGAAGGTGTTTCGCGACAAGGGCGAGATGTTCAAGATCGAGCTGGTCGACGCCATTCCCGAAGACCAGCAGCTAAAAATCTACAAACAGGGCGACTGGTTCGATCTTTGCCGCGGCCCGCACATGACGTCGACCGGAAAGATCGGCAACGCCTTCAAGCTGATGAAGGTTGCCGGCGCCTATTGGCGTGGCGATTCAACGCGCGAAATGCTCTCTCGCATTTACGGCACAGCCTTTGCGAAACAGGAAGAGCTCGACGCTTACCTCAAGCAGATCGAGGAAGCGGAAAAGCGCGACCATCGCAGGCTCGGCCGCGAGATGGATCTGTTTCACTTCCAGGAGGAAGCCCCCGGCTCAGTGTTCTGGCATCCGAAAGGCTGGACGCTGTTCCAAACATTGGAGAACTACATTCGCCGCCGCCAGGCGGACGCAGGTTACGCGGAAGTCAACGCGCCGCAGCTGATCGATTCGTCGCTGTGGGTGGCTTCCGGCCACATGGCGACATTCCGCGACGGCATGTTTCTGGTTGAGCCGCGCAAAGAAGACGAGCGCACCTACGTCATCAAGCCGATGAACTGCCCCGGCCACATCCAGATTTTCAAGAACGGCCTGAAATCATATCGCGATCTGCCGTTCAAGATCGCCGAGTTCGGCAAGGTGCATCGTTTCGAGCCGTCGGGCGCATTGCACGGGCTGATGCGCGTGCGCGCCTTCACCCAGGACGACGCGCATATTTTCGTCACCGAAGAGCAGATCGCGGCGGAAGTGCTCGCCGTCAACGATCTGATCCTTTCGATCTATGCCGATTTCGGCTTCGACGACGTGCGGATCAAGTTCTCAGACCGCCCGGACAAGCGCATTGGCGAAGATGGCGTTTGGGACAAGGCGGAAGAAGCCCTGATGCAGGCGCTCGAAGCGTCGGGCCGACCTTGGACGCTCAACAAGGGCGAAGGCGCGTTCTATGGCCCCAAGCTCGAATACGTTTTGCGCGACGCCATCGGCCGCGATTGGCAATGCGGCACGGTGCAGGTCGATCTCAACATGCCAGGCCGACTTGGCGCGTTCTTTATCGACGAGCATTCCAACAAGGTGACTCCGGTGATGCTGCACCGCGCGATGTTCGGCTCGCTGGAGCGCTTCACCGGTATCATGATCGAGCATTACGCCGGGCATTTGCCGCTGTGGCTGTCGCCGCTGCAGGCGGTGATCGCCACCATCACCTCCGATGCCGACGATTATGCGCGTGATGTGATCGCGTCGGCGCGACGCCTGGGCCTGCGCGTTGAAGGCGACCTGCGCAATGAAAAGATCAACTACAAGGTCCGCGAGCACTCGTTGGCGAAGGTCCCGGCGCTCCTTGTGGTCGGCAAAAAGGAAGCCGCCGACCGCACCGTCTCGATCCGCCGCCTCGGCAGTGACAAGCAGCAGACGATGACTCTTGACGCCGCCCTTGCGGCGCTCGCGCAGGAGGCCGTGCCACCTGACGTACAGCGCTTGAAAAGGGCCGCATAGTACTCGGTGATTGCGGCGCTTGCGGCTCTAATGCGCCAGCACTTGAACTTCGCCATCGACGCCGGTGATGACCTTGAAGTCACGCTGGAAGGTTCTGCCCTCGTTGCGTGCGATCACGCGATAGTCGCCTTCAGCCAGCACGACACGCGGGAAGGCGCCGATTGATTCCTTGATTACGTCGCCGCCCGGCGTCAGCACCGTCCATTGGGTGTTGGCGAGCGCCTCACCGGCCGGATCGTTCACCAGCTTCAGCGTGATGACCGCGGCGCGATGGGTGACCACGATGTCGGTGAGCTTGGCCGCCTGAACGCGCAGGTCGGAGCGCACCACCGAATTGCCGTCGCCGTAATTCGACACGATGTAATAGGTGCCTTCGGGCAACAGCACGACATCGCCGGTCAACACGCCCTGCACGATTGGGCGACGCTCGGCGGTATCGAACTGGCTTCCGCTATAAACGTCGAACGAAATCTGTCCGGTGGGAATGCGGACATTGCCGACGCGGCCCTCCAGCCGAATTCCGCCGGCGGGAATCTCAAAGACTTCACGAACCGGCTCGCCGCGCAGCTGTACCGTCTTGGCCGTCCCAGCAAGGCCGAAACTGGCATAGACGACGTAATTGCCGACCGGCAGCACAAAAGTGGGCGCCGCCGCCTTCTCTTCCTTGATCAGTCGAAATATGCCGGTTGCGTCAGCCTTGGCAGAATACACGCGCCAGATCAGGCCGCCGCCGATCGCCGGTGCGTCGCGCCCGTAACGGGCGGAAACCGCCAACGCTACTTGTCCGGCCGGTGGCGCCGGCAATGACTGCGCGAGCGGAGCACCGGATGGAGGAGATGCCGGCGCCATCGGGACAATTGTGGCGCCCGGAGAGCCTATGCCGGGTGTAAGCGCCATGGGCGCGGTGACTTGCGGCGACATCAACTCGCGCGATTGGGCGTTTGCTTGTGCCGCCGTCATAACAACGAAAGCCGACGCAATCGCCCATGCGCCGCAGCGCCGAATTGTCGGTAAACCCCACCCGAACATGGCGAATTTTCTCGATCTTAATCACGGCAATTTCATGCCACCTAGACTGAAGCGCCCTCTATGGCCGAGCTATTGATTGCCCCCTTCACCATAATATGGCTAGCAACTTGTTACACTGCGTTTCGTGGCCGATCATGGATCGCCGTCAAAGGCTTCCACGCCGCGGGGAAACGAGGAATCCCGTGAGTATTGCAGACCTTGGATCGAAGCCCGTTGAGGGAAAGCCGGGCCGGCCGTTGATCGGACTGGTGCTTGGCAGCGGCGCGGCGCGCGGCTTCGCCCATATCGGCGTCATTCACGCGCTGATCGACCACGGCATTACACCCGACATTATCGTCGGGACTTCAATCGGCGCTTTAATTGGCGGCTGTTACGCCTACAACCAGCTGAACGAATTGGAAGCTTGGGCGCGCTCGCTCACGGTTCGCCGCATCATCAGCTACCTCGACGTCAGAATTGGCAGTTCGGGGCTGATCGGCGGCGGCCGGCTGGCCAAGCAACTGACCGAGGCGATCGGCACGACGACAATCGAGGATTTGCCAATCCGTTTCGCGGCAATCGCAACCGAGGTTGGCACCGGCCATGAAATCTGGCTGACGCGCGGCTCTCTGGCGTTGGCGATGCGGGCCTCGTATGCGTTGCCGGGAATCTTTCCACCGGTGCGCGTCGGCGGACGCTGGCTTGTCGACGGCGCGCTGGTCAATCCGGTGCCGGTGTCTGCGGCGCGCGCTTTCGGGGCGCGCGTCGTCATCGCAGTCAATCTCGACGCCGATCGTTTCGCCCGCGGCGCTACCATCGCCAGTCATGGCTCGGATGCAAACGACGCGGCGCTGGAGCCCCCACCGGGAACGCCGCGCAAAGCGTTCCTCGGCCTCGGCGGCATATTCGGGGCGGAACGGGCACTAAAGCGCCAAATCCTTGCCAATGATGCCCGGCCGGGATTCTCGACCGTGATGATCGAAGCCTTCAACATCATGCAGGACCGCCTCACCCGCATGCGGCTGGCCGGCGATCCACCCGACATCCACATTACCCCGCACATCGGCAATATCGGCTGGCTTGATTTCCATCGCGCGGCAGAGGCGATCGCTGCCGGCAAGGCTGCTACCGAGAAAGCCCTGGAGCCGATCGCCGATACGATTGCCGCCTTAGGCTGACCGCTCAGCGCCGAATCTCTACGGCGAAGAGGCCTATTGGGACGGGAGCAGGCGGGAGCAATTCGTCTGACACGATAGCTGCGTCGTGGTGCAGTTCGACTGACAGGCGATATTGGCCGTCGGATTGGTCGTCGGTGTCACATTGTTCGGCGTCACTGTCGGGGAGATCAGCGATGCGCCCGGCACCAGACAGCTGCTTTGACAGCGCGCGGCCGTGGCATTGCAGGTCATCATGCAATTGGTGACGGTCGATGAGATGATGGATGACGATGACGGCGGGGCCGATGTGGATGGAACACTGGGTGAGGGTGCCTGCGCGAACGCACCGGTCGGCGCGGCGACGGTGAGCGCCGCCGCGAACAGAATCATTGCATGGACCCGCATGATCATCTCCGTCGATGCGAAAGCGGGACCATGATGCCACGATCGATTGCCGTGGCAAAATCGCCGACGGCGTCGTTTACGCCGTCATGATGTAGTCGCGCATTGCAACCGATTCGCGCTCCATCTCGAAGAGCCGGTGTTTGACGATATCACCGATCGACACGACGCCGACCAAGCGGCCCTTGTCGACGACCGGCATGTGGCGAAACTTGCCCGCGGTCATACGCTCCATGATGCTCGCCACCGTTTCGTTCTCGCTGCAGGTCTCAACCTTGCGCGTCATCGTCTGGCTCACCGGTTCATTGAGCGCGGCAGCGCCGCCCTCGGCCAGAGCCCGCACGACATCGCGTTCGGAGATGATGCCGACGATGCGATCGTCAGCCCCAAGAATGAGCGCCGCACCAATGCGTTTGCCGGCGAGTAACTGCGCGGCTTCCGCAAGACTTGCTCCCGGTTCTATGGTGACGATTTCGCGGCCCTTGCCCGCGAGAATAATACCGACGGTCATCGTAGCCTCCCTGACTTCACAGTTTGCGCCCGTAGTGTGGGTCGCAACGTGAAGGTTATGTTTCGGGTCGGCGCGAAGTTCCTTCGGCGGGCATCTAAAACCGGCGGACCACACTAAGGCTGAGGGCCCGTCCTCGGCTGCCTGCGCCATGTTGCGGCGCAGCGTCGAGTCTCGCTTGGATCGCCCAAAAAACCAGCGCTGACTCTGTCAACACCATAGCAGATGAATACGGCCGCGGCGTGGTGCAAGTAGCGATATCCCCTACCGGGACTTAACCGCTCCGCCCAGTATTGACTTCTCGCCGCGGCGCGACCGGGTCGAACGCGTTGAACAGGAAAAGCCCGGCGAGAAAGCCGCCTATATGCGCTTGCCAGGCGATCTCCTGGCCCTCGCTAATGATCGATACCGAGCCGAGCCCAAATAGCGCATTCAGCCCGAGCCAGGCGACGAGGAAAATCAAGAACCGCGGATCCCGCAATGTCGCCGCGAGCGAAGCCGCCGGAACACGATAGGCGTCGTCATGGCGCTCGCCACGCCATAATCCAAGCGGACCACCTTTCTGGAAGACAAAGCGCAGCGCGGCGGCCATGGCTCCGGAAATGGCGGCTGACACGCCGATCATTGGCAACATCGCAGCCGGATGCGTAATCAGATGCGCGAACGCGCCGGCGGCGGCAACTACCAGCATGAAGGCGATATAGCGCCAAGTCCCGAAACGGCGCGCGAGCGCCGTACCGAATGGCAGAAGCCACGCCAGATTAAGGCCGATATGCATGAGATCGGCGTGGATAAAAGCATAACTGAAGAAGGTCCAGAGATCGGCGCCGAACCCGCCTGGAAACGAGCCGCCAACCAGAAGATCGGTGTCATAGCGCGCCGGAATAAAAGCGAAGGTCAGCAGAAATTGCTGATCCTCGGCATCGGTCAGCACAAGAATGCGCAGCGCATGCACAAGCAGCAGCACGACCACCGTCGCCACGACGACAGGTGGTACGTTGAACATCGGTTCTGGGCGTTGGGTCACCGAGACATGCCTGTTCGGACGACATAGGCCGCGATCGTCTCGGCGGCAAGCAGGGTTTGCCGGCACCTGCGGAGACAAGCAAAAAAGAAAAGGGAGGACGTGAGCCCTCCCTTTCTAGTTAGCGCGGGATTCCCGCAGCGCGCACCGGACGATATACTTCGGCCTGATTGCTTCAGCGGCCCGGTCTCGCGGCGGGCCGCCGGCTGAGGTCACATCCCTCGCCTCCCCTAATCGAAAAACCCCGCCGAGCCATCGGCGGGGCGTTGAATATCGGTCAACGACACCCTAAGCGGCCGCATCAACACCGCCAACGTCAACGTTTCATTAGGATTAATCGAGTGTTGCCGCGACTGCGGCAGCGCCCAGGCGCGCCACGGCACACACCCTGCTCCAACCGATAGCGCACGGCCGAACCTTGCGATTGCTGTCTCAAACCGGGACAGACTGACGCAGCGGTTGCGCCCGTGCGGGAGCGATGTCCATGAAACACGCCGCGAGCCGCGAACTTTACGCCTATTGGGAGGAAAAGCGCGGAACACGCCCAGCGCCCGAACGCGCCGAAATCGAACCCGGCGCGATACGCGGCGTATTGAGCGACGCCTTCATCCTCGCACTCGATCGCAGCGCCGGTCACCCAATGCGTCTCGCCGGTACGCGCGTTTGTGCATTGTTCGACCGCGAGCTTAAGGGGGAACCTTTCCTCAATCTCTGGAGTTCAGCGAGTCGACCGGTTGTGGCCAGTCTGCTTTCGATACTGACCGACGAATGCACCGGAACGGTTGCAGGCGTGACCGCCAGGAATGCGGATGGCGAATTGATCGACCTCGAGCTGCTATTGTTGCCGCTCGGTACAAGACGGCCGAGCTTTGCGCGTGCGATCGGCGTTTTGGCTCCGCTCAAGGTTCCGTCGTGGCTCGGTGTAAGCCCGGTCGGTGCGCTGACCCTTGGAGGCCGCCGGCATGTCGGCGCCGAGCTTGAGAAGCGTCTGCTGCCGCGCTTGATGACATCACGGCTGCGAAGCGGCTTCATTGTCTATGACGGCGGGCGCGCTGCTGCCCCTGCCGTCGTGACGTCAAACAAGGAAGATGGGCCAAGTGCTGCGTAGGCGAAAACGATTTCGGAAATTAACGGCGGCTAACGGGGCATTAAGATCGCCCGCCTAGCCTGACGGAACGCGACGGCAAGCGGATGGGCGATGGCGTTAGCTGTTGAACAAAGACCAGCATTGAGAGCACTCAGCGAGGAACGGCGCCGTTTCCAACGCGTGCGAGTCGATTTGCTTGGCCGCTACATGCTGCCCGATCGGCGCGAGTTCCCTTGTCAGGTGCTGAATATGTCCCCGGGTGGCATGGCCGTGATCGCGCCGGTTAGCGCACAGCCGGGAGAACGGGTTATCGCCTATATCGACCATTTGGGCCGGCTCGAAGGATACGTAGCGCGTCTGTTTCAGAACGGCTTTGCAATGACGATCTCGGCGACGACGCGCAAGCGCGACAAACTCGCCGCCCAACTTACCTGGCTTGCAAATCGCCACATTCTCGGCCTGCCCGAAGATCGCCGTCACGGCCGCATGGTCCCGCGCAAACCGATCGCCCGGCTGATCTTGCCGAACGGTCTCAATGTCAGCTGCCGCATCATCGACATCTCGCAATCGGGCGCGGGTCTCGCGACCGACCAGCGCCCCCAGCTCGGCTCTCTGGTCACGCTCGGCAAAGTGCAAGGCCGCGTCGTGCGTCATCTCGAGGATGGGTTTGCGATGGAGTTCACCCGGTTACAGCACCCGGATTTCCTCGAAGACGCGATCAGCGGCACATAGCCGGCTTCCCGTTTAAGTCCATCACTTCAGTCGTCGCGGCCAACGGCCGACGGCGGCTCTTTTGCGATACTCGGCGCGTCAGGCGCGGCTGCCTCCGCCGTGGCATCACGGCGGCCGATATTTCTGAGCGCAGTGCGCAGCCTCCCCCCTGCACGATCCAGCGCGCTCGCCGCCTCTTCAAGGCTGCAGCCCTTCAGCAACAGAACCGCAAGTTTCACGCTGCCATTGGAGCGGCGAAGCGCGGCGGCAACTTCGTCATCGCCGCGCCCGGTCAGCCGGCGCAAAATGATCTCGCTCCGGCGCGCAAGCTTGGCATTGATGGCCTGCACATCGACCATAAGTCCTTCGTGCACCCGGCCGAGGCGGATCATCACCAGCGACGACAACAGATTGAGCGCGACGCGTTGCGCGGTACCGGCCTTCATCCGCGTCGAGCCGGCAATCGGCTCCGGCCCGGTATCGAGCCAGATCGGATAATCAGCTTCCTGCAACATCGGCGTGTCGCGGTTGTTGGCGATGCCGATTGTCAGCGCACCGTGCTGTTTAGCTTCGCGCAGACACGTAAGCGTGAACGGCGTTGTTCCACTGGCGGCAACGCCGATCACGACGTCAGGCGACGCGATGCGGTGTTGTTTGACCAACCTCGCCGCTTGATCAGACTCGTCCTCAGCGTTTTCGGCCGAACGCAGGAGGGCATCCTTGCCGCCGGCCATGAGCAGCAACAGCCGGTGCTCCGGCCAGTTAAACGTCGGAATAAGCTCGGCGCCGTCCTGGACCGCAAGGCGGCCAGAAGTGCCGGCCCCGACGTAAATCAAACGTCCTCCGTCGCCGAGACGCTGCTCGGTCGCGACCGCGGCCGCTTCGATCGCGGGAAGTGCCGCCCGAACGGCAGCTACCGCGGCCATTTGGCCCTCGATCATCGCATCAAGGACGTCTGCGGGTTCCCACAGGTCGATGTCAGAATAGCGGGGGCTGGCGCGCTCGGTATCCATCTGCGTCATCGTAACCGGTAAAATCCGCTGCGCACGCGAAAGCAAACCATTTTGACCTCAATTGGTTCTTAACTTTGGTGGAGGCGATCTACTGCCGAAGGAACTTTCGCGTGGACGCTCACATGCTCCTGCTCGGCATCGACGGCGGCGGCACCAGCTGCCGGGCGCGGCTCTGCGCTCTTTCCGGCGAGGTTCTTGGTGAGGCGGCAACCGGTCCGGCGAACCTAAGACTGGGTCTGGAGCAAAGTTTCTCCGCGATCGTGGACGCTGCCACGCAAACGCTCGATCGAGCCGGTATTTCGAGCGCTCATCTAACGCGAGTCGTGGCCTGCCTGGCCCTGGCCGGCGCCAGCGAGCCGACTTACCTCGCCGCCGCGCAGAGCTATCCGCACCCCTTCCGCAAAGCCATCGTCATCACCGACGCCCACGCCGCCTGCCTCGGCGCGCACGGCCAGCGCGACGGCGGGGTCATCGTAGCGGGCACCGGGACGGTTGGCTGGGCGGCGGTACGGGGGCAGACATACCGAGTCGGCGGCTGGGGATTACCGATTTCGGACGAGGGCAGCGGCGCCTGGCTCGGGTGTGAAGCGCTACGCCGGGTGCTGTGGGCGCTCGATGGCCGATTCGCATGGACCGGCCTGTTGCGCGATCTCGGGGCGGAGTTTGGCAACGATCCGCATTTCGTCGTGCGCTGGGCCGACGCCGCTTCGCCACGCGACTTCGGATCGTTCGCGCCGCGGATCTTTGACTACGCCGCTCGTGGCGACCCGGTTGGCGTTGAACTGGCGCAACATGCCGCCCGACATATCGACGCACTCGCGGCGCGGCTCATCGACATTGGCGCGGCGCGGCTGGCGCTGGTTGGCGGCTGTTCAGCGTTCCTGCAAAGCTTTCTCGCTGAGACGACCAAGTCGCATCTGGTCGAACCGTGCGGCGATGCCTTAGAAGGCGCGTTGCACGTCGCGCGTTCAGCCGCGCAATCCCTGACACGCGTGGCGTGATGGCCGCGGCTGGCCGAGAAAGCACTCAGACGTGACAAGGTTCGCATGACAAGGTTCGGCGCCGGTATGGCGGCGGAATTGCGCGAGGCGCCCGGGGCCGTGCGCCGCCATGCAAACAGCCTCGCGGCGCCACTTGCCGAACTTGTCGCCCGGCTTGCCCGCCGGCGGCCGGATGTCGTCGTCACCTGTGCCAGAGGCAGTTCCGCGCACGCGGCAACGTTTGCCAAGCATCTGATTGAGCGTCACCTCGGTATTCCGGTGGCCGCCGCCGCGCCAAACATCGCAACCATCTATCGCCAGCCTCTCCGCCTTCGCGAGCAGTTGTTCCTCACCATCTCGCAATCCGGATCGAGCGACGATCTCATCGAAACAACCAGCGCCGCGCGGATTGCCGGGGCGCTTACGGTGGCGATCGTCAACGATCCGGAGAGTCCTTTGGCATCCGCGTCCGAAATTGTGCTGCCGATGGCCGCCGGACCGGAGCTCAGCGTCGCGGCAACCAAGTCGTTCATCGCTTCACTGGCCGCCGTGCTGCGACTGTCGGCACACTGGGCTGGCGACCACAAAATGCTCGGGGCTTGCGAGCGGCTGCCCGACCGCCTGGACGATGCAGCTCATCTCGATTGGAGCGAGGCGCTCGGCCCACTGGCCAACGCAACCAGCCTTGTCGCCATCGGGCGCGGCCCGACGCTTGCCATCGCGCGCGAGGCGGCTCTCAAGCTCAAGGAGACCTGCGCACTGCACGCCGAAGCGTTCAGCAGCGCCGAGTTTCGGCACGGACCGATCGCACTGGTGTCGAGCACCTACCCGCTTCTCGTGTTCACTCCGACCGATGAATCCGCATTCGGGTTCGCCGATCTCGTCAGCGATCTGCGGCGCAAGGGCGCCTGCGTGCTTGTTGCCGAGTCGGGCGAAAAAATGCCCGACCGCCTGCCGGCGCTCGTGCCCGATCAAGCGGATGCCGATGCGATCTGTCTGATCCAAAGCTTCTATGCGTTTCTTGTCGGCCTTGCGGCCCGGCGCGGCGCCGACATCGAGCGGCCGCGGCACCTGCAGAAAGTCACGCGCACCCGATGAGCGCAAACGTTCACGCCGTCGCGGCGGCCCACGTTTTCGATGGCATCGCTCTTCATCGGGACGCGGCTGTGTTGATCGACGGCGACAGGATCATTGGAATCGTTCCACGCAGAGAAGTCGGAGAAACCATTGCAATCCATCAATTCGGGGCCGATGTCTGGCTGGCGCCGGGCTTCATCGACATCCAGGTCAACGGCGGCGGCGACGTGTTGTTCAACGACGCGCCGACGCCAGATGCTGTTCGTGCGATCGTCGCGGCGCACCGCAGGCTTGGAACCACGGCGCTGTTACCGACGCTGATCAGCGACAGCAATGACAAAATGGTGGCTGCGCTCGCCGCGATCGACTCCCTTGCCGGATCGGAGCCAGGTGTGCTCGGGATTCATCTCGAAGGTCCGTTTCTGTCGCCAAAAAAACCTGGTGTTCACGATCCCCGCGTGCTGCGCCGGCCAACGTCAGAAGACATTGCACTGCTTACCGCGCCGCGCCAAGGCGTGACGCTTGTGACTTTGGCCCCTGAAGAAGTGCCGGTGCATTTCGTTAGCAAGCTCGCCACCGCCGGCGTGCGCGTTGCGCTCGGCCATTCGATGGCGACTTTTGCGCAGACACAGGCCGCGATGGCCGCGGGGCTGACCGGCTTCACACACCTCTTCAATGCGATGCGGCCGCTCGAAAGCCGCGAGCCGGGACCGATCGCGGCGGCGCTGGAATCCCCGCAAGCTTTCTATGGTCTGATCGTCGACGGCGTTCACGTCGCGCCGGCGATGTTGCGGCTGGCACTGCGCGGCACCGGGCATCCGGTCCTGGTGAGCGACGCGATGCCGCCGGTCGGCGGCACGCGATCGTCTTTCACTCTCGCGGGCGAGACGATCCTTGTCAGTGACGGCCACTGCGTCAGACAAAAGGACCGCACCTTGGCGGGCGCCTGTCTCGACATGGCAGGCGCGGTTCGCAATTGCGTGCAGCTGCTCGGTGTGCCGCTGACCGATGCGTTGCGCTTTGCGTCCACCAATCCGGCGGATTTTCTCGGTCTCGGTCAGATGCTCGGCAGGCTCGCGACGGGATTTCGCGCCGACATGGTAGCGTTCGACGGCGACATTGAAGTGCTTGAGACCTGGGTGGCTGGTGCTAGCCTGAACCACTGACGCTAGTCGAAGTTGTTCGGCTTCCCTTTGCGGACATAAGCAACGACATCGCTGATATGCTTTCGCCCGTGGGCAGGCGCGTTTTTCGCGAGGTGGGCGAACATCTGAATGGCGAAACCGCCGTCGAGACTGTCGGTGATTTGCCGCCGCCACGGACGCCGGACGATCTGCGTTGTCATGCGCCGTGTGGTGCGCGGCTGGGTCATGATGTGATCGGCGATCTTGTAGGCGCGCTCGATCAGCTTTGCGCGCGGCAGGATTTCGTTGATCATGCCGTATTCGAGTGCGGTCTTGGCGTCGATCGCCTGCCCGGTCAGCAACGCATAGGCAGCGCGCTTGACGCCGAGCAGTTCCTGAAAACAGCTGTGAATGCCGTCACCGGGCACCGAGCCGATGTCGTAGTGCAGATCGTAAATGATTGCATCCTCGGCGGCGATGGTGATGTCGCACATCAGGCACATTTCGGTGTGGAAGCCCGGGCCGTTGATAATGCCGATGGTCGGGATTTCCAGATCGTTGACCAGCGAGCTGACGTTGATGCGGCCGTCTTTGTAGGCGTATTCGTAGGCCCAATAGGCCAGATCGTCCTGCTCGAGCTTAAAGCCCTCGGGATCGGCATCCATCATGAACTCGTCGCCCGACCCGGTGAAG
>Ga0335085_10004189_pt1 | contig 24135 bp, 20 predicted proteins | sample Lox_Sample_45_FD_206712 | JGI IMG/M metagenome (GOLD analysis project Ga0335085, IMG submission 206712) | Soil microbial communities from Loxahatchee National Wildlife Refuge, Florida, United States - Lox_Sample_4.5 | ecosystem: Environmental > Terrestrial > Soil > Wetlands | place: USA...
GCACGTCCGGTTCGATGAGCGGGGTGTGGAAACGGAAGCATGGCCGGGCTAGTGAGGCACCGACAGACGAAAGGGTCGGCAACCGATAGGCCCCGCCTAAACCACCGCGCCACACCTCGACTCCACATTTCTCTGAGATTTGCGAATTTCTCCATGAGCGGAAGTATCGCACCTTTGGCAAATCTAGTATCCGTTGTCCACTGCAATTCCAGGTAGTCTGGATGAATTGACGGAGATTGCGAGCAAACCGTATAGTCGGGGATTGACCTTTGTGCGAGAGAATTTGCTGTCGCGCGGTTTGAAGAAGGCGGCGTAAAGCCGCCCCTACAAGAGCGGTCCGCCCCGTAACACCGTTCGGGGCGCACGGATCGGTGCACAGGCAAGAATGCCTGTGCCACATGAAGAGAGGATGTTGGGATGGGGCGGGAAATTGCCAAGGCGTATGAGCCGAAGTTGATTGAGCCGAAGTGGGCGGAGTGCTGGGTGAAGGAGGAGTTGTTCAAGGCCGACCCGACGAAGCCGGGGCCCGTGTTTTCGATCGTGATTCCACCGCCGAATGTGACCGGGTCGCTACACATCGGACACATGCTGGACCATACCGAGATCGACATCCTGACGCGCTGGCATCGCATGCGCGGATACAACACTCTTTATTTGCCGGGGACGGATCATGCGGGAATATCCACGCAGCGCGTAGTGGTGCGGCAACTGGCGGAGCAGAAGATCAACTATCGCGATCTGGGGCGGGAAGAGTTCGTGCGGCGCGTCTGGAAATGGAAAGAAGAGAGCGGCGGAACGATTCAGCGGCAGATGAAGCAGATTGGGGAGTCCTGCGACTGGTCGCGGGAGAAGTTCACGCTGTCGCCGGAACTTTCATGGGTGGTGATTGAAGTTTTTGTGCGGCTGTATGAAGAGGGGCTGATTTACCGGGATTTCCGGCTGATGAACTGGTGTCCGGTGTGCTTGACGGTGTTGAGCGACCTGGAAGTGATTCACGAGGAGCGGCCGGGGCATTTGTGGCATATCAAATATCCGGTGGCGGGGACGAATGAGTTTTTGACGGTGGCGACGACGCGGCCGGAGACGATGCTGGGCGATACAGCGGTGGCGGTGCACCCGGAGGATGAGCGCTTCCAATATCTCATCGGGAAAAAGGCGATTCTGCCGCTGATGAACCGGGAGATTCCGATCATTGCGGACGAGATGGTGGACCGGGAATTTGGGACGGGCGCGGTGAAGATTACGCCGGCACACGATCCGAACGACTGGGAAGCCGGCAAACGGCACGGACTTGAACAGATTGACGTGATGACCGACGACGGGCATATCAATGCGAATGGCGGGGCGTACAAGGGGCTGGAACGGTTTGCGGCGCGGAAGAAGGTTGTGGAGGACCTGAAGGCGCAGGGACTGCTGGAGAACATTACCGATCATGTGAGCGCCATCGGATTGTGCGAACGAAGCAAGACGATTGTGGAGCCGCGGGCTTCGACGCAGTGGTTTTGCCGGATGAAGCCGCTGGCGGAGCCGGCAATTGAGGCGGTGGAGAGCGGCGCGATCCAGATTATTCCGGAAAACCGGCGGCAGGAATATTTCCACTGGATGCGAAACATCCGCGACTGGACGATTTCGCGGCAGCTCTGGTGGGGGCACCGGATTCCGGCGTGGCACTGCGGGAACTGCAAGGAAGTGATTGTGGCGCGGACGGGTCCGGCGAAGTGCACGAAGTGCGGGTCGGCGGAGTTGAAGCAGGATCCGGACGTGCTGGATACGTGGTTCAGCTCGGGATTATGGCCGTTTTCGACGCTGGGCTGGCCGGAGAAGACGACGGATTTCGAGCGCTATTACCCGACGAGTTTGTTGATTACCGGCTACGATATTTTGTTTTTCTGGGTGGCACGGATGGCCATGCTGGGAATTCATTTTACGGGGCAAGTTCCCTTTCGCACGGTGTACCTGCACTCACTGGTGCGGACGGCGGGCGGGGAGAAGATGTCGAAGTCGAAGGGGACGGGGCTCGATCCGGTGGCGCTGAACGAGCAATACGGGACGGACGCGATGCGGTTTTGCCTGGCATCCATGGCGGCGCCGGGGACGGACATTGTGCTGTCGGAGGATCGGCTGCTGGGGGCGCGGTCGTTCGCGAACAAGATTTGGAACGCGGCGCGATTTTTGTTTGTGAATTTGGATAAGTACGAGGAAAGCGGAGGGTCGCTGGAGGCGCTGGCGGGGCCGGAGGTGCGGGCGAAGGCGCCGTATGCTTGGAATGGCGGCGTGCCGCTGATTGACCGGTGGCTGTTTGCACGGGTGGCGGCGACGGTGGAGACGGTGAACGACGCGCTGACGAACTACCGGTTTCATGAGGCGGCGCAGAGCGTCTATCAATTTTTTTGGGGAGATTTTTGCGACTGGTATATCGAGTGGGTGAAGCCGGAGCTGGTGAGCGCGCACCGCGAGCGGGCGGACGTGGCGTGGAAGAACTTGTTCGCAGGATTCGATGCGGCGCTGCGGCTGCTGCACGCGTTCATGCCGTTTTTGACGGAGGAGTTGTGGCACCAGTTGCCGCAACGGGCCGGGGCGAAATCGATTGCGCTGGATGCGTTTCCAGAGGCGCGGGCGGAATGGAAGGATGCGGCGGGGCTGGCGGAGTTTAGGTTGATTCAGGAAGTGATTCAGGGGACGCGGACGGTGCGTTCGGAGATGAAGCTGGATCCGAAGAAGAAAGTGGCGGCGGAGTTTGCGAGCGGGGACGCGAAAACGCGGGACGTGATTGCGGCAAACGCGGAGGCGATCCAGCGGTTGGGGAATTTGACGGAGTTGAAGGTGCTGGCGGGGAAATTGCCGGCGGGCGACGGCGGGATGCGCTCGACGGCGGAGTTTGATTTGAGGATACCGCATGTGGCGGAGACGGTGGATGCGGCGGCGGAATTGGCGCGGCTGAAGAAGGAGATGGAAGGGCTGGAGAAGGCAATTGCTTCGAAGGAGAAGCAATTGGGGAATGAGACGTTTCGCAGCCGAGCGCCGGAGAAGGTGATTCGAGAGATGGAGGAGGCGCTGGCGGGGCAAAAGATCGAGTTGGAGAAAATGCGGGAGCGGAAAAGGAAACTGGAAGGCGAGGCGTGAGGGTTCAAAAGTTCAAAGTTCAAAGTCGAAGGGAACAAGATCTAACGCAGAGACACAGAGGACGCAGAGCAGAGCGGAGAAGAGGGGCGGTGGCACTGGATCGTAAGAGCCCACCCTTGAAACCCGAAGGGTGGGGCACCCTCAAGTTCATCTGGTAGTCAGCGTAACGGAGGGCGGCCCGCTTCAGAAAGCGGGCCCTACGTTTTATGCCGGAGCACAGGAGCATTTTGGTGACACGGGAGGACGTTGCGCGGAGCGGGGGTGTGCGGGCGGCCGTGGAGGAGGCATTGAGTTTGGCGGCTCTTGGGATGACGCCCCGGGCGATAACGGCCTATGAGGCAACAGGGATGGCGCCGACGGAAGAGGATGGGGCGGGCGCTTTCATAAAGGTTGAAGTAGAGACCGAGGAAGAGTTGCGCGAGGCGGTTGCCGCGGGGGCCGAGGCGGTGGCGTTGGTGAAGATGAATAAGGAGGAGGCGCGGCGGTTGTGTGAGCTTGCGCGGAGGCTGCGAGGTGATGTGAAGGTGGAAAAGAAAGAGAGCTGAACGCAGAGACGCAGAGGGCGCAGAGAAGAAAGAAGAGGAAGAAAAATCCGCACCCGGCGACCGTGCGGCAGAAACGTGAAAGTCCAGAGTGTAAAGATAGGAACAGTGGTGGCATTAGATCGTAAGAGCCCACCCTTCGCAAAACCCGCGAAGGATGGGGCACCCTCAAATTCGGTTGGTGTTGGGCCTAACGAAGAGCACAGCCCCTTCGCTTTCGCTCAGGGTAAACAGGGATGGCTGCGCTGCATAAGGAAGGCGGCGTAAAGCCGCCCCTACGTGGAGCGGGCTTGTGAGTTGGGCGTGGGGTGAGTAAGCTTGGGGCGTGAAGTGGGCATGATTGGTAGCTGAAATGAAAGGCGCCCGCCGCAGACGGCGGCCGCTACAAAGGCAATACAGGGCCGGGGCCTGATGCCGCAAACTACTTCCCTTCCAGGGACGACCGACCGGAGACTGGCAGCGCTGCTGACGCTGCTTTCCGAAAACGCGACCATTGTGATTAGTGGGGCGCGGATTGCGCGAGAAATTGGTGTGTCGCGGTCGACGGTGTGGCGGTGGGTGGAGCGGCTGCGCGAGCTTGGCGTGCGGGTGAAGGGACAGCCGCACACGGGCTACTTTCTGGAAAAAGTGCCGGATATTTTGACGCCCGATCAGGTGCGGAAGCGGTTGAAGGGCGGTTTGTTCGGTAAGCGGGTGTTTCATTTTTTCAAGACAGATTCGACAAACCGCGTGGCGATGGAACTGGGGTATGCCGGAGAGCCGGAAGGCGCGGTGGTGCTGGCCGAGGAGCAGACGGCGGGGCGAGGGCGCGCGGGGCGGAACTGGCATTCGGAACGGGGAACGGGATTGTATGTGACGATTTTGCTGCGGCCGAAATTGTCGCCGGTGCAGGCGCCGCTGTTGACGATGCTGGCGGGGCTTTCCGCGCATTCGGCGGTGCAGGCGCAGACGGGATTGTCAGCGGAGTTGAAGTGGCCGAATGATTTGCTGATCAACGGAAAGAAACTCGGCGGAATTCTGACGGAAATGCATGCGGAGCCGAACGCCGTGCAGTTTGTGATTGTGGGCTTGGGGATCAACGTGAATCAGGAGAAGTTCCCGGGGGAGCTGGCGGCAACGGCGACTTCGCTGCGGCGGGAGACGGGAAGGACGCATTCGCGGCTGGAGTTTCTGGTGAAGTTGCTGGGGCAATTCGAGACCGACTACAATCGGTTCCTGCGAGAAGGCGCGCCGTATGTGGTGGAGCGGTTTGAATTGGTATCGAGTTTTGCGAATGGGCGGCGGGTGCGGGTGGAGACGGGGACGGAGACGTATCTGGGGACGACGGATGGGCTGAGTCCGGAGGGGCTTTTGATTGTGAAGAGGGATTCGGGGGCGAGGACGACGGTGATTGCGGGGGATGTGAGTGAGGTGAAGTGAAGAAGTGGCGAGTGACGAGTGGCGAGAAAAGAGGGAGAAAAGATCTCACCACAGAGGGAACAGAGGACAGCAGAGGGAACGGAGAGTGCGAGGTTGACGGACAGGATTGGGGGTTGTGGACGCGGGTTAACACAGAGACCACAGAGGAAGAACACAGAGGGCACAGAGAAGAGATAACGAGGCGTTAGGTCGTAAGAGCCCACCCTTCGCGCAAAAAACCGCGCGAACGATGGGGCACCCTCAAGTCTCTTTTGTTGGCCGGCCTGACGAAGAGCACAGCCACGAATGGCTGTGCTACATGGGGATGGGATGCTGCTGACGATTGATGTGGGGAATTCGAATACAGTGCTGGGGGTGTTCCGCGGAGAAGAATTGATCGCGCACTGGCGATTGACGACGGCGCGGGCGCAGACTGTGGATGAGTATGGCGTGTTGGCGCGGAATTTGTTTTCGTTTGCGGGATTGGATGAGAAGGCCATCACCGGGGTGATGATCAGTTCCGTAGTGCCGCCCGTGAACTGGACACTTGGGGAAATGTCGCAGCGCTACTTGGGCAAGAAGGCGCTGTTTGTGGAGCCCGGCGTGAAGACGGGCATGGCGGTGCTGGTAGACAACCCGATGGAAGTGGGCGCGGACCGGATTGTGAATGGAGTGGCGGCATTTCATCTCTATGGCGGGCCGTGCATCGTGATTGATTTTGGGACAGCGATTACGTTTGACGTGATTTCGGCGAAGTGCGAGTACCTGGGCGGAGTGATTGCACCGGGGATCGGGATTGCGTCGGAAGCGCTGTTCAGCCGGGCGGCGCGGTTGCCGCGCGTGGAGATCAAGGATCCGGGCAGGGTGATCGGGACGAATACCGTGACGCACATGCAGGCGGGGCTCTATTACGGCGCGGTGGATATGGTCGATGGGATGCTCGCGCGGATCAAGGCAGAGTTGAAGAGCGATGCGATCGCCGTGGCGACCGGCGGGCAGGCGCGGCTCGTGGCCAAAGGGACGAAGCAGATTCAGCATGTGGATGAGTTCTTGACGCTCGTGGGATTGCGCTTGATTTGGGAGAGGAATCAGCATGGGGAGGCGGCGGGGGTTGGGAGCGGGAGGAAGCTGAAGGCGAAGAGTTAAGAGTTGAAAGTTCAAAGTTGAAGGTTGAAGAGGAGAGAAGAGTTCACCACAGAGGTAGCAGAGGAGAGCAGAGTTAGCGAAGAGTTTGCGGTAGCGGACAACGTTGCCGAAGGGTTCCGGTGCATTCAACAGAGAGAGCACAGAGGAAGAACACAGAGGGCACAGAGAAGAGAAGAGATAACGAGGCGTCAGGTCATAAGAGCCCACCCTTTCCGCACAAACCGCGAAAAGGATGGGGCACCCTTCGCGGCTCAAGGTAAACCCTCAAGTTCAATAGGTGAGTAGCCTGACGAAGAGCACAGCCACGAATGGCTGTGCTACATGACGAATGGACAATTGGAACTACTTTAATTACTTCACGGAAATTGAGGAGCATTTCTGGAAGAAGCGGGGAGCGCACCTGCTGGTGTCTCCGCTGGACTGGGCGATCATGGAGGCGTGGCAGAAGGCGGGGGTGCCGCTGGAGGCGGCGCTGAAAGGGATCGACCGGGCATTTGAGAGTTACTCGCGATCGCGGCGCGGGGCGGGGCGGCCGCTGAAGAGTCTGGCGTATTGCACGGACGCGGTGCTGGAGGCGGCGGAAGAGAGTCAGGAGGCCGCGGCGGGGGCGCAGCCGGCGGGCGGAAGCGCGGAGAAGAAGGAGGCGTTTTCGCGGGAAGAAGTGAAGGCGTATTTGGCGCGGAATGTGGAAATGGTGAAGAAGGCAGCGGAGCTGGCGGCTGCTGCGCAGCCTGGGGTGGCAGGAGTTTTGGGCGAAGTGGCTGGTTCCCTTTCGGGGGCGATGGTTTTGTTGGATGCGCCGGGACGGGTGGATCTGGAGGATTTGGAGCGGCGGCTGACGGTGCTGGATGAGAAGGTGCAGGCGGCACTGGTGAGCGGGGCGAGCGAGGAGTTGATGCTGCGGCTGCGAAGGGAGATGGATTCGCAATTGGCGGCGTACCGGAGGAAGATGAAGGCGGAACAGTTGTCGGCGGTGGAACGGCAGTATTTGCAGAAGAGGTTGCTGGAGGAATATCGGGTGCCGAGGTTGAGTTTGTTTTATTTGAATTGAAGAGAGAAGAAGAGGATTTAACACAGAGGACACAGAGAAAGAGAAGAGAGAGTACAGAGGGCAGAGAGAAGAGGAAGAAAAGAGAGGCTCTGGAGTTGGATCGTAAGAGCCCACCCTTCGCGCAAAAACCGCGCGAAGGGTGGGGCACCCGCAAGTTTTGTTGTGGGTCGGCCTAACCAAGAGCACAGCCAGGAATGGCTGTGCTACATGAGGATAGCGATTGAATACTATGGCGGATGAGTTACTATTGACGGTCGAGAAGCTGGTGTATGGCGGGGATGGGCTGGGGCACGCGGACGGGTACACCGTGTTTGTGCCGTATGTGCTGCCGGGGGAGCAGGTGCGGGCGGCGGTCCGGACGCGGAAGAAGAAGCTGGTGCAGACGAGCCTGGTGAAGGTGGAGCAGGCAGCGGCGGCGCGGGTGGCGGCGGCTTGCCCGCATTTTCAGGTTTGCGGCGGATGCCATTACCAGCACATTGAGATTGCGGAGCAGGTACGGCAGAAGAAAGAGATTTTGCGGGAGACACTCTCGCGGCTCGGCGGGGTGAACTGGAGCGGGGAGATTGCGGCGCATAGCGGGGAGCCGTACGGGTACAGGAACCGGGCGCAGTGGGCGTATCGCGAGGCGCTGCCGAGGGCGCTGGGCTATTTTCAGAATGAGAGCGCGCGGATTGTGCCGATTGACCAGTGCCCGGTGATGTCGCCGGCATTGCAGGCGGCGTTCGGGAAATTGCAGGAGATGGCGCGGGCAAATGCGCTGGCGCCGGGGCTGCTGGAGATCGAGGCGTTTGCGGATTCGGCGGACGAGAGGATCGCGCTGAACGTGGCGTTTGAGCGGTTCGTGAAGCCGGCGAAGGATCTGGTGGCAGATTTTCGCGGGGCACTGCCGAATCTGGAGAGTTTGTTGTTGTTGGACCGGAGTAAGAACCGCTTTGAGTTGTCGGGGCCGGGATTTTTGCAGCACCGCGCGGGCGGGTTTACGTTTCGGGTGAGCCATTTGTCGTTTTTCCAGGTGAACCGGTTTTTGATTGAAGAGATGTTGCAGGCGGTGGTGGGCGAGAAAAAGGGGGGATTTGCGCTGGATTTGTACGCGGGCGTGGGATTTTTCACGCTGGCGCTGGCGAAGAATTTTTCGCGGGTGATGAGCGTGGACGCAAATCTGGCGGCGACGGAGGATTTGCGGGAGAACGTGAAAGCCGCGGGCGTGGAAGTGGTTTCGGAGAACCAGCACGCGGAAGAGTTTTTGAAGAAGTTTACGGAGCAGCCGGAGTTTGTGGTGCTCGATCCCCCGCGGGCGGGGTTGGGGGCGGAGACGGCGGGGCGGCTGGCGAACCTGGGGGCGGCGGAGATTGCGTATTTGTCGTGCGATCCCTCGACGCTGGCGCGGGATTTGGCGGTGCTGACGGGTTCGGAGCGGCGGCAGAAGACGGACGTGGAGCCGGGGCACCGGTACGAGATTACGGATTTGCGGTTGTTTGATTTGTTTCCGCAGACCTATCACATCGAGAGTTTGGTGAGGTTGCGAAGAGTGACATGAAGATACCGGCTGTAGCAATTGCCGCTGCGTTTGCGAGCGGCATATTGCTCGGCCGGGCGGGTTCCTTTCCTTCTTATTGGCTGACGCGGGGCGTGCCGTTTGGCTGCTTCGCGGCGGTTTTTCTCTTATTGGTTAGTTCCCTCCTTTTAGTGGCGCGCGGACGCGTTTGGGCGGCGGCGCTGCTTTCCCTGACAGGTTGGTGCGGGCTGGGAGTGATTGCGATCGAGATCGCTTCGCGGCCGCTGCCGGCGGAGCATGTGCTGGCGCGTTTGGCAGCGGGACAGATCGAGTTGAAGACGCCGCTGCGGTGGTATGGAACACTGCGGGATGAGCCGGCACGATTGCCGTGGGGCTACGGGCTCGACCTGGAACTTTCCAGTGTGGAGACGGCGCAAGGGGTGCTGCCGGTGCGCGGCGGGATGCGGGTGAATTTTACGCCGCGGGAGGGAGCTGCGGCGCTGCCCGAGGTGCATACAGGGGATGAAGTAAGCGTGCTGGCGCAGGGGAGATTGCCGCAGGAGTTCCGAGATGAAGGGGCGTTCGATAGGCGAGCGTATCTGGCGCAGCAGAATGTGTATTTGCTGGCAACATTGCGGACGAGCGCGCTGCTGGAACGGGTTGCGGCGGCCAAGCCGACGGTGGGGACCCGCTTGGCGCGGCTGCGGGCGGAGTTACGCAAGAAATTGGATGAGTTGTACCCGGATGCGCCGCGGACAGCGGGAATTTTGCGGGCGATGCTGCTGGGCGACCGGAGCTTTGTGGATCGGCAGGAGTCCGCAGATTTCAAAAGACGGGCGTGTTTCACGTGCTGGTGGTGGCGGGCCTGCACGTGGGAGCGCTGGCGTTTCTTGTGTATTGGATCGGGCGGAAGTTGAGGCTGTCGCGCGTTTTAGCGGCGGTGATTTTGCTGGGGACATTGCTGGCGTACGTGGCCGTAGTGGAGCAGCGGGCGCCGGTGCTGCGGGCAGGGTTGATGGCGGGGATTGTGGTCCTGGCGAGTTTGTTTTACCGGAGATTGGAGGTGTTGAATTCTGCGGGGCTGGCGGGGGTTATTTTGCTGGTGGCCAAGCCGCAGAAGCTGCTCGATACGAGTTTTCAGTTTTCGTTTTTGGCGATTGGGTGCATTGCGGGAATTGCGGTGCCGTGGCTGGAGCGGCATGTGCAGCCGTATGTGAGAGCGCTGGAGGGATGGAGAGATGTGACGCGGGATGGGGCGTTTTCGGCGAGGCAGGTGCAGTTTCGGATGGATTTAAGGGATGTGGCGCATGGGTTGGGTGCATGGTCAGGAAAAGTGGCGAGTGGCGAGTGGCGAGAAGAAGGGCGGAAAAAGAAGAACGAAACGCAGAGGCGCAGCGGGCGCAGAGAAGAGAAAATCCGAACCCGGCGAGCGAAGAGAAAAGCAAAAATAGAAAATCGAAAATGGAAGATGGGGCGCGCGGAGGGGCACCGGAAAACACGGGGCAGGGCGGCCCGCCTCAGAAGGCGGGCCCTACAAACTCGCGAGGAAGATGGTTGGAAGAGTGCGTGCCGACGGGGTTGCGGTGGGGATTGCGGGGAGTAGAGCTGGCAGTGGTGTCGGCGGTGTTGCAAGTGGGAATGCTGCCGATGATGGCGAAGGATTTTCACCGCGTAACTTTGCAGGGACCGGTGGTGAATTTGCTGGCCGTGCCGATGACGGGAGTGATTGTGCCGCTGGGATTTTTGACACTGGCGAGCGCAATGGTTTGGGCACCGGTGGGGCGTTTGTTGGCCCCGCCGTTGGGTTGGCTGGTGGCGCTGCAGGGGCACTTAGTGCCATGGTTCGCGGGGATGGGGCACGGGAGTTACCGGATTCCGGGGCCGCCGTGGTGGTTGATGGCGGTGTTTTTTGTTTGCGGAGTGATTCTTGCGGCGTTCTTGAGATTTGAGAACACGAAGTGGCGGTGGCTTTGGTGGTCGGCGATTGGTGGAGGATTAACGGCAGCAGCGGTGATTGCGATGTATCCGTTCCCCGCTCGCGTGGTGCGCGGGGATTTGGAGGTGGATGTGCTAGACGTGGGGCAAGGGGGATTCGATTCTGGTGATTTCGCCGAAAGGGAGCACTCTGCTGATTGATGGAGGCGGGAGGTTTGCAGGATTTCGCGGGCATGAAGAGGCGCCGGGACCGGATCCGGGGGAGGAGGCGGTTTCGGCGTATTTGTGGTCGCGGGGGATTCAGCGGCTGGATGCGGTGGCGTTGACGCACGCGCACCAGGACCACATCGGAGGATTGACGGCGGTGCTGGAGAATTTTCGCGTGGGGCAGTTATGGCTGAGCCGGGAGACGCAGACACCCGCATTGGCACAGTTGAAGAAGTTGGCCGCAGAGAAACATGTTTTCGTGGAGCATGAGTTACGCGGGCAATCGTTCGATTGGGACGGAGTGAATGTGGAGTTTTTGTGGCCACAGATTGCGCCGGCGGAAGTGGCTCCTGCGGCGAAGAACAATGATTCGCTGGTGATGAGGCTGAAGTTTGGAGAGAGGAGCGTGATGCTGCCGGGGGATGCGGAGAAGCAGGCGGAGTACGCGATGCTAGGGGAAGACGATCCGGAGGAGTTGCACGCGGATGTTTTAAAGGTGGGGCACCACGGGAGCAAGAATTCGACGATGCCGGAGTTTTTGGAGCGAGTAGGGCCACGGGTGGCGATTATCTCGGCGGGGGAAGGAAATCCGGATGGGCACCCCGCGGCCGAGTTATTGGAGAGATTGAAGGAACGGGGAGTGAGAGTTTTGCGGACGGATGAGGAGGGGGAGATTTCGGTGGTGACGGATGGACATGGGATTTGGGTGAGGTGTTTTGCGGGATGCGCGGAGAAAGATAACGCAGGGGCGCAGAGGTGACGCGGAGAAGAGAGAAGATTTCACCGGAGAGTTAACAGAGGGGAACAGAGTTAACGGAGAGATTGGAGATCGAAACTCAGCAGCAGAAGAACACAGGCTGAAGCCTGTTCTACCTGAAGACGCTACGCGGTGTGGAGGCGCCAGATCACGACGAGAACGAAGAGCAGGAGGAGGAAGCCGAGGACGGCGTGGTGTTCGTGGTTCTTGCGGAATTGGGACCAGGAGAAGGCGCCTGCAGCACTGATGCTGGGATCGAGCTTGGAGACGGTGGATTGTTTGGCAGGGGTGAGGCGGGGAAAGAAGAGAGGTACGGATTGGGCGTAGGCGTCGAAGGCGGCGCCGTGGTGGCGGCAGAGTTCGAGTTCTTCGCGGCGCATGACGAGGGTGTAAACGAGGGAGAAATAGGCGAGGAGGAGAATGGCGGAGCGCCAGGAGTTCATGGCGATGGCGGCGCCCAGGGCCAGGATGCCGCTGCCGAAGTAGAGAGGGTTGCGGGTATAGGCGTATGGGCCGGTGGTGGTGAGGACTTCCTGCTTGTGGAGGTAGCCGGCGGCGTAGGCGCGAATGACGAGGCCGATCAGACCAACGCAGGCACCGAAAAGAATGGAGCGCGGGACTGGACTCGAGAGATAGAGCACGACGATGGCAAGCAAGTAGCCGATGCGGACACGCCAGCGGGCGAAGAAATCGAGGGGGGTCATGCGGAAGCCTTATGGAAGAAGTGGCGAGTGGCGAGTAGCCCTTCGGCTTCGCTCAGGACAAGCGAGTGACGAGTGAAGAGAAAAGCGAAAATAGAAAATGGAAAATGGAAAATGGGGCCAGCGAGACGTGAAGGCCGGATCGCTCGCGACAGCAGCGTTTGAGCCGTGACGGCCCGCCTCAGAAGGCGGACCCTACAAGAATAAGAAGGCAGCGTAAAGCAGCTCCTACGAGGGACACAGGCTGAAGCCTGTGCTACAGGGGCGGCGGACGCAGTTTGTTTGGTGGATCGCAAAATCCCCACACGCAAAGACGGCGTGTGAGGCACCCGGCGGGCCGCGGTGGGGGGCACGAGACAAAGAGCACAGCCAGGAATGGCTGTGCTACAAGAAGGCGGCGTAAGGCCGCCCCCACGAGGGATTCGGCGGGACGTCATGCCTGGTCACTCATGCGCTGGTGGACGGCGGAGAGGACTTGGTCCACGGAGATTTTAAGGAGCGAGGGAGAGGTTTGCGATTCGCGCTCGTGGGTGGTTTGGGCTTCCGGATCGCGGAGAACCACAGGTTGCGGCGGATAGGGGCCATTGCGGGCGGGGTTGGTGGGGCCGTAAATGGCGACGGCTTTGGTGCCCAGGGCGATGGCGAGGTGGAGCGGGCCGGTGTCTCCGCCGACGATGCATTGGGCGCCTTGCAGGAGGGCCATGAGCGGGCCGAGTTCGCCGTCGTAGATGATGGGTTGCGCGTTGCCGCTGAAGGATTTCACGGCGTTAGCGAGGGATTCTTCGCCTGGACCATAATTAATCACGCAGCGAAGATTGAAATGCTCGCGGATTTTCTGGCAGAGGGCGCCGAAGCGTTCGGCGGGCCAGCATTTCGCACGCCAGCCGCCACCTGGGCTTAAGACGATGTAGCTTTCGATGCCCGCGGCTTTGAGATCGCCGCAAACACGCTGGCGGTCTGATTCTTTCACTTCTAACTGGACATTTGCGACGGGTTGAGCTGCTCCCGCACGGAGGGAGAGTTCGGTGTTCTGGTCCGCGATGTGGATGGTTTTCACTTTCACTCGATCGGTGTAGAGGATGGGAACGCCAAGCTCGCGGACCGTGGCGGAAGAGAAACCAATTCTTTTGCGGACCTGGCCGAGGAATGGGAGAAGCGCGGACTTCCAGAGGCCCTGGTAGTCGATGGCCGCGTCAAAAGAGTGTGCGCGGATTTTGGCGAGGATGGCGCGGACGTTGGCAAGGTCGCGGGAATCCACAGGCCAGATTTCACTTGCGAGGTTGCTGGCAGCAACGAGTTCCGTCCAGCGCGGATGCGTGAGCCAAACGACTTCGGCGTGGGGAAACGAGGCGCGAAGAGTGGCGACGGCGGGAAAAGTGTGGACGATGTCGCCGAGCGAGCCGAGGCGAACGACGAGGAAGCGCGGCTCAGACATTCGGGGCCTTGCGGATCGCGTCGAAGAGGGAGCGCGTGGAGTGGTCTTTGGGATCGCCGACAATGGCGATGCGGATGCCAAGGCGATCGGCGACGGCGCGTTCAGGGACGGATTCGGCGGTGTAGTCGGTGCCCTTGGCGTGGACGTCGGGGCGAAGTTCAGCGAGGAGTTTTTCGACGTTGGGTTCGGAGAAGATCACGACATAGTCGACATCGCGAAGAGCAGCGACGAGGAGGGCACGGGCGTTTTCATCGAGGACCGGGCGGCCAGAACCTTTGAGGGGACGGACGCTGGAATCGGAATTGACGCCGACGACGAGGATGTCCCCTTCGGCCTTTGCGCCGGCGAGATAGCGGACGTGGCCGACGTGGAGCGTGTCAAAGCAGCCATTGGCGAAAACGATCGTTTTACCATGGCGCTTTTGAGCGGGCAGACGTTCACGGAGAAATTCGCGGGAGACGATTTTGGACGGGGCGGAACGCATGGGTTCCTATGGGTTGGCACCTGAAGCGGAGGCGCCGATAGCTTCGAGGAGTTCAGAGCGAGAAACGGTGGCGGTGCCGCGCTTCATGACAACGAGGCCTCCGGCAATGTTGGCGAGATGGGCGGCTTCGAGAGGCGAGGCGCCGCTGGCGAGGCCGAGGGTGTAGGCAGCAAGGACAGTGTCACCTGCACCGGTGACGTCGACGGCCTGGTCGCTGCCATGGATAGGAATGTGCGCGGTGGGCTTGCCGGGTTCGAAGAGAGCGATGCCGTCGCGGCCGCGGGTGATGAGGAGGGATTGGAGCTTCATGGCGGCGAGCGTGGAGCGGCCACAGCGTTCGAGTTCATCGAGATTCTTGCCGATGGTGGCGTGGTGGAGGGACTCCATTTCGCCTTCGTTGGGGGTGGCGGAGTGGAGACTGGCGCGAGAGAAGTCTGTGAGACGGTAGCGGGAGTCGAGAGTAGAGATGAGGCGCTTGTGGCGCGAGAGGAGTTTGGCGAGTTCACTGGGGATGGCGACGCCAAAACCGTAGTCCGACACGGCGAGGGCGTCGGCTTTCTTGAGAGCCGCGGCGAGTTTGGCGTGGATTTTCTTGCGGATTTCGGCGGGGAGCGGGTGGGCCGGTTCGTAATCCACGCGAAGAACCTGCTGGGCGACTTTATGGGCCCAGCCGGCGAGGAAGCGGGTTTTCGTGGGGGTGGTCCAGTTTTTGGCGCGGAAGATGCCGGAGACGTCAAGCTTTTGCGCGCGGAAGAAATCGCGGAGGTGGTTGCCGGGTTCGTCTTCGCCTACTGCAGTAATGGGAATGACTTTGGCCCCAAGGGCGGCGAAGTTGTTGGCGGCGTTGGCGCCGCCGCCGGGAACGATTCGCGTTTCGTGATGCTTGAGGATGAGGACAGGAGCTTCGCGGGAGACACGGGTGATATCTCCAATCTGGAAGGCATCGGCGACGAAATCGCCGAGGACGACGATGGTTTTGGAGGAGAAGCGTTCGACATAGTCGGCGAGGGCGAGGAGGTCGACCGAGGGGGCGGAGGCGCGTTGGGACAGTGAACGCTTCATGAAGGGTCCTTGAATAGGCCGTGCTGAGGGTAAAGAAAACGATACGGGAACGGACAGGAGGATTCAAGTTGAGGAGGCGGCAGAGTGGCCTGCGGGTGGCAATGGTGTGGGTGAGTTGGGGATTCGCGCTGATGGATCGGCTGCACAGGCAGGAATGCCTGTGCCACAGCGGCCCGCCTTAGAAGGCGGGCCCTACAAGAAGGCGGGGTAAAGCCGCCCCTACACCGGCGATCTGAACACCGCTGGCTAGGCAGGGGGCACCTCCGAGGCGCGGGAGAGGAGGGCAGATTCGACCATGGGGGCGATGACGGCTAGCATGCAGCGGTGGTCGGTGGGGCAGCGGCGGAGGAAGCAGGGGCTGCAATAGGGCTTTTGCTGGACGATGGTGGCGCGAGGAGTGACGGGAGAAGTGCCTTCGGGATCGGTGGGGCCGAAGATAGCAACGACGGGGAGGCCGACGGCGGCAGCGACGTGCATGGCTCCGGAATCGTTGCCGAGGAAGAGATGGCATTGGGAGAGTAGCGCGGGCAAATCGGCGATGGGGGTTTTGCCCGTGAGGTCGATGGGAGGTTTTGTGAGATTGGCGGCGATGGCGGCGGAGACGGGGAGTTCGGCGGGGGTGCCGAAGAGGATCACGTCGGCGTCTTTGTGGGAGAGGAAAGCGTTGAGGGCTTGCGCGAAGCGGTCAGGCGGCCAACATTTGGCGGAGCCGTAGGAGGCTCCGGCGCCGACGGCGACCCGGAGGGCGTTGGGATGCGCGCCAGCTCTTAGGAGGGTTTGTGCGGCTCGCTGACGGGCGGCGTCTGGAACTCGCAACGTGATGTACGGAACGTCGGGCAGTTGGGCGAGCCAGCCAGCCCGGCGGAGCAGTTCGAGATAGTAGAACTTTTCGTGCGCAGGGATTTCCCCGGGCTTGGGAACGGAGATGGATTTGGTAAGGAGAAAGCCGCGGGCGTCGCGGGCGTAGCCAATGCGCTGGGGAATTCCAGCCCGCCAGGCAAGCCAGGCGGCGTCGAAGGCGTTTTGGAGGAGGAGGGCGACATCGAATTGGCGGGCGCGGAGTTCGGCGATGAGCTTTTCGCGGCCGGACCAGCCGCGATGTTCGGCTTTGGGATCGTATGGAATGAGTTCGTCACAGACCTGTTGATCACGGTAGATGTCGGCGACGTAGGGACGGGCGAGGATACTGATCTTTGCTTGAGGGTGACACTCTCGGATGGCACGTAGGGTGGGCAAGGCCATGATGGCGTCACCGACCCAGTTGGTGGCGCGGATGAGAATGTTCATGCCGCGGCGCTCCTGGCTTCGATGCTGGAACGGATGGCGGCGAGCAGGGCTTCCTGTTGGGGGATTTCGAGTTCGATGATAACTAGGAAGACGGGACATTCGTTGAACGCGATGCCCGCGAGATTTTGCGCGTCTTTTTCGGTGGTGAGGAAGGCTTTGGCCCCGCCTGCGCGGGCAGCGGCTTGGAGTTCGTCGGCGTCGCGCTGATCGTAGCGATGGTGATCGGGAAATTCGCTGGTGAGGGTGATGGGCAGGTTCCACTTTTTCAGGTCCTGGAAGAACGCGCGGGGATTGCCGATGCCACAGAAAGCGTAGAAGGGGCCTGAGCCGATTTCATCGGCGCGCAGCGTTCGAATTCCTCCGCCAAGCTGGCGAAAGCCGAGAAGACGCGTGGCGGCGGAGAAGACAGGATAGTTTTGAAGTTTGGAGATGGCGGCTTCGGTTTGCGGAGAGTTTTCGGAGCGGGTGAGGGCGAGAATGTCAGCGCGCTGCATGGCGGAGACGGGTTCACGGAGAGGGCCAGCCGGAAGAAGAAGCTGGCGATTGAGCGGTTGTGAAGCATCGAGGAGGAGGATGTTGACGTCGCGGAAGAGCGGGAGGTGCTGGAAGCCGTCGTCGAGGAGAAAGAGGTCGACTTCGTTTTCGAGGCGCTTCCCTTGTTTGAAGCGGTCCGGGCCGACACCGAATTTTACTTTTTCCTGCAAGCGGAATTTCATGAGTTCGATTTCGTCGCTGGTGCCAGAAGAGCCCTTGTAGCCGCGGGAGAGTATGCCAACACGCTTCCCCTCCGCGAGGAATTTTTCGGCCAGCCAAATCACCATAGGGGTTTTGCCGGTGCCGCCGACGGTGAGGTTGCCGACGCTGATGACCGGACGATTGAGACGCTTCTGGGGCATGTAGCCCTTTTCGTAGAGCCAGACGCGGAGGCGGGTGAGATCGCCATAGAGCACCGAGAGCGGCCAGAGCAGCAGGCGCAGCCACGGCGGAAGATTCATTTGGAGGAACCGCCGAGGTGCTTGGAAATTTCGGCAAAGGCGCGATTGAGGGCTCCACGGCTGGTTTCCACGAGCTGCTTGGCAGAGCCACCCATGCGCTGCATTTTTTCGGGGTCCTTGAGGAGATGGATCATTTCGACGCCGGCGTCTTCCGGGCTTTCGACCTGGATGGCGGCCTGCGATTCGACGAATCGAGCGGCCATAGCGGCGAAGTTTTCCATGGAAGGACCAAAGACGGGGACTTTGCCGAAGGCGGCGGGTTCGAGGATGTTGTGGCCTCCGGAGTTGACGAGGGAGCCACCGACGAAGACGCCGTCGGCGAGGCGATAGAGCGAGGCCAGTTCGCCGATGGAGTCGAGGAGGAGGACGGTGGCGTCGTCGGGAATGGCGTTTTGGTTGCCGTTGGAAGAGGCTGCGCTGCCGGGCCCCGGAAGCGCGAGTTCGGAACGCCGGACGAATTTGCGATGAGATTCTTCGATAAATTCGGCGGCGGCGGTGAAGCGTTCGGGCTTGCGGGGAGCAAGGACAAGGAGCGCTTTGGGAAAATCGCCTTGGACGACACCGAAGGCGATGAGGGCGAGCGGTTCTTCGGTGGCAACGACGCTGCCGGCGACGATGAGTGGGCGGCGGTTGCGGCGCTGGCATTCTTCTTCGAGCCATTGCGCGAGAGGCGTGGGAGCGGGGAGTTGCTGATCGTATTTCAGATTCCCGCTTACGGAGACCCGGTCGGCGGGAGCGCCGAGAGTCTTGATGCGGTCGGCGTCCTGTTGCGTTTGCATCAGGAAGGAAGTGGCGCTCAAGAGCGCAGATTTCAGGAGTGGCTTGAGATAGAAACCGAACATGCCAAGATAGCTTTGCCAACGAGAGAAAGAGCGATCGGAAATACGACCGCTGACGAAGAGGACGGGAATTTTGCGGCTGGCAGCTTCGCGGAGGAAGTTGGGCCAAATCTCGGTTTCGAGGATGACAACGAGGGCAGGCTTGGCCGCGTCGAGGACGCGGCGGACGCAGAAGGCCCAGTCGAGCGGGAAATAAATGACGGCGTCGGCGAAAGGCATGCGCTCTTTGGCAAGGGCGTAGCCGGTCTGCGTGGTGGTCGAGACGATGAGGGGGCGCTGCGGGTAGGCGTCTTTGAGGCGGAGGGCGAGGGTAACGCCGGAAAGGGCTTCACCGACGGAGACAGCGTGAATCCAGATGGAGCCGGCACGGTTGGCGGGAAGCTTCTCGAGTTCCGAAATGGAAAAGCCGAGGCGCTGGCCGAGGTTCGAGAGATATTTGCCGTGGCGAAGGCCCTGGATGAGCCAATAGGGCGACGTCAGCAGGGCGGCGAGGCCCATCAGAAAGCTGTAAACGAAATACACTCGATGTGACTCCGAGAAGGCGGGCCCTACAAAGAAGGCGGCGTAAAGCCGCCCCTACACCCGATTCTCACAGGGGGGCAACCCCTCCCCTCCCTAAAGAATCGAAGGCCTCAGGATGCGAACAGTTTATTATAACGCGATGAGAAAAATCCTCGCTGGTGTGTTGGTGGCCTCGGGGTTTTGTGCGGCCTCGGCTCAGGGGCAGCAGATACCGGGCACTCCGATGCGCAGCGCAATCGTGGATTCGCACGAAGGCGTGACGATCGGGATCGACCCGTGGACCTCGGCGAGCCGGTACAAAGGAAAATTCCCGAAGAAGAACCCGTTCACCGGGGGAATCGTGGCGCTGCATTTTTCGATTCGAAACGACAACGACGAGCCGATTCGATTGAATCGGGAACGCATTCGGCTGCTGGTGCAATTGGACGAGGAGAACAAGCAGGAACTACAGCCGATGGGTGCGAACGACGTGGCAGACGTCGTGTTACTGGAAAATCACCAGAAGGACCCCACGATGCGGCGGCTTCCCTTCCCCATTCCGACCAACATTGGCGGACCGAAGCCCGCACGGGACAAAAACTGGACGGAGTTGCGGGATGCGTGCCAGAACGCAGCGCTGCCTTCGCCGGTGATTGCGCCGCACAGCACGATGGAAGGGCTGGTGTATTTCGATCTGCGGGGCGAGTTTGATTTGCTGCAGAACGCACACGTATATGTGCCAGACCTGGAGCGCATGACGACAAAGCAGGCGATTTCCTATTTTGACATCGGGTTCAGCCAGAATTCTTCCAATTAACAATCTGTTTGCGGGATCGTGATTTGCCGCGTGCAGCGGCGTCGGCTAACATGGGTGTGCGAAAAATATTTCTAGATTGAAGAGCTCATGGAAAACCTGCTCGAACAATTGAACCCCGAACAACGTCTTGCCGCGGAGACCACCGAAGGACCGGTGTTGATCCTTGCGGGCGCGGGAACGGGAAAGACGCGTGCGATTACGTACCGGATGGCGAACCTGATATCGAAAGGCACGCCGGCGGAAGCGATCCTGGCGGTGACGTTCACAAACAAGGCTGCGGAAGAGATGCAGACTCGCGTGACGGACGTCTTGCTGCGCGCGGGAGTGCCGCCGGCGCGGCCGTGGATTTCGACGTTTCACTCGCTGTGCGCGCGGCTGCTGCGGCGGGAAGCGGCCAGCGCAGGATTGCCGAAGGACTTTGCGATTTACGACGATGACGACCAGCTTGCCGCCGTGAAGCTGGTGATGGCAAAGCTGCAGATCGACGAGGATGGTCTGACGCCACGAAATGTGTTGAGCCGGATCAGCTACGCGAAGAACCATGCGCAGACGCCAGAGCAGGTGCGGGCAGAAGCATTTGGGCCGGACACGAAGAAGGTGGCAGACATTTATGCGGGGTACGAGCAGATTCTAAAGTCAAGCAGCGCGGTGGACTTTGACGATTTGCTGCTGCGGTCAGCGAAATTGCTGCGAGAGTATCCACAGGTGCGGGAAAAGTGGCGGAACCGGTTCGGCTATGTACACGTGGACGAATACCAGGACACAAACCGCGTGCAATACGACTTGCTGCGGCTGCTGACGAACGAACGGCAGAATGTCTGCGTGGTGGGGGACGAGGACCAATCGATTTACCGGTGGCGTGGGGCGGACGTTTCGATTTTGCTGAGTTTTTCGCAGGACTTCCCTTCTGCGAAGGTGATCCGCCTGGAGCGGAATTACCGGTCGACACAGACGATTCTGGACGCGGCGGGCGCAGTGGTCGCGAACAATCCGGACCGGCTAGGCAAGAAGCTTCGCGCGGAGAAAGAAGCGGGCGGGAAGCTGCGGTATTTCGAGGCGCGGGACGCGCAGGCTGAGGCGGAGTACGTTGCCGGGGAGTTGGAAAAGACTCTGAACGACGATCCGGATCAGACCTGCGCGGTGGAGTACCGGACGAATTTTCAGTCGCGGTCGTTTGAAGAGGTGTTCCGGCGGCGCGGGCTGCGGTACAAACTGGTTGGAGGATTCAGCTTTTACAACCGGGCGGAAGTGAAGGATGCGCTGGCGTACGTGCGGCTGGCCCTGCATCCGGAGGACGATGTTTCGCTCTTGCGAGTGCTGAATGTGCCGGCGCGTGGGATTGGAAAGACGACGGTGGATGCGTTGCGCGACACGGCACAGAAAGAATCGCTGTCGTTCTGGGATGCGATGGAGTCGTTGATGACGAATCCGGCGTCGAGCCGGGCGGTGGCGCCACTACGGGCGTTCCGCGAACTGATTGTGCGGCTGGCGGAGGGGTACGCGACGAAAGAGCCCGCGGATTATTTGCGATTTGTGCTGGAAGAGACCGGCTACATGGACATGCTGAAGGATCGCAATACGCCGGAAGACGTGGCGCGAATCGAGAACCTGGAAGAATTGGTGCGCGCCGTGGCCGAGGCGATGGACGCGGGCGAATCGTTCACGGATTTTCTGGACGCGGCTTCGCTGGTGAGCGACGCGGATTCGTTCGAGGGCAAGCCGGGCGTGACGCTGATTACGCTGCACAGCACGAAAGGGCTGGAGTTTGACCACGTTTTCCTGACGGGGATGGAGGACGGGATTTGCCCGCACAGCCGGTCGATCAATGAGGAAAAAGGGATCGAGGAAGAGCGGCGGCTGGTGTACGTGGGGATGACGCGGGCGCGCAAATCGTTGACGTTGACGCGGGCGGTGTACCGGCGGGTGTTTGGAAACGAGCAGCAGATGCGGGCGTCGCTGCCATCGCGGTTTTTGAGTGAAATCCCGGGTGAGATGGTGGAGACGGCGCGGGGCTCGATGGCGGAGATTGGCGAGACGCGGCGGTACGAACCCGATCCGGAGTATTCATATTCGGCAGAGGAGTTTACGCGGCGGGTGCGCGGGTTACCTGCTCCGGCAGTGAAAACGCCACCGCGGAGGGTCGAGCGTTCGACTACACCATCGTTTGGGCGACCGGCTCTTAGGAAAGGCGCACAGGCAGATCCGATGCTGGGGACGAAGGTGCGACACCCGGAGTATGGCGTGGGGACGGTGGTGGGCGTGGAAGGCGACGAGGACGACCGGAGAGTGAGCGTGAGTTTTCCGGGAAGAGGGACGAAGAAGTTTGTGGAGAGGTATGCGCAGTTGCAACAGGTGTGATTGAAGAAGTGGCGAGTGGCGAGAACAGAAAGAAAAACAGCAGAAATAAGTGGTGTTAGATCGTAAGAGCCCACCCTTTGCGCAAAAGGCGCGCAAAGGATGGGGCACCCTCAAGGTCAGTGGTTCAGGGCACAACATGACGCAAGAGCACAGCCAGGAATGGCTGTGCACCGGTTGCGCAGGGGCCGAAGTCGCGATAGATTGGGGCGTCATCATTCCCACATAACGTATCCGGACTGAAACAGGGTGCGTGGCGTATTCCTCAAATACGACACAGGCGCCCGGATGCGAGCGGAGAGCATGGGTGGACCCACAACTTTTCCGATGTAAGAACATAGATCAACTCATTGCAGACGCAGAGCACCCGGAACGACGATTAAAGAAAACCCTCGGTTGGATCAGCCTTACCGCCCTTGGCATCGGCGCCATTATCGGCACGGGCATTTTCGTGCTGACGGGGACCGCAGCGGCAGGAGAAGAGGTGCTGGTGCCTTCGCTGCTGAAGGCGCCGGTTCTGGATGTGCTGTTGCATGGAGCGCACGCACTGGGCGCATCCGGGCGGCCGGGGGCAGGGCCGGCCATCGCCATTTCGTTTTTCCTGGTGGCGATTGTGTGCGGGTTTGCGGGGCTTTGCTACGCGGAGCTTGCTTCGATGATTCCCATCGCCGGTAGCGCGTACACGTATACCTACGCGACGATGGGTGAACTGGTGGCATGGATCATCGGGTGGGATTTGATCCTGGAATACGCCGTCTCGAATATGGCTGTGGCCGTGGGATTTTCGGCGTATGTTAACAGCTTGCTGAGCACGTTCGGGATTCACCTGCCAGACGCGCTGAGCACCCCGGCATATCAGCCAGCGGTGGGATGGCTGCCGCACTTCAATATCATTGGCTTCCTGATCGTGATGCTTCTGACCGTCCTGCTGGTTACTGGAATCAAGGAGTCGGCAACATCGAACAGCATCATGGTGGGCATCAAGCTGATTGCGATTTTCGTTTTCATTATATTTGCTTCGAAATACATCAACCCCATCAACTGGAAGCCGTTTGCGCCGAACGGATTTCAGGGAATCCTGACCGGCGGGGCGATTGTGTTCTTCAGCTATATCGGGTTCGATTCGGTTTCGACCGCGGCGGAAGAATGCAAAAATCCGAAACGCGATTTGCCGCTGGGGATCATGGCATCGCTGCTGATCTGTGCGACGCTGTATGTGGGCGTGGCGGTGGTGCTGACGGGGATTCAGCCGTTCCACATTTTCAAGGGCGATGCCGCTCCGGTGGCGACGGCGCTGCACAACATCGGATTGGACAAGCTGCAGCGGTGGGTGACTATCGGGGCGCTGATGGGGATGATTTCGTCGCTGCTGGTTTATCAGTATGGGCAGGCGCGCGTGTGGTTCGCGATGTCGCGGGACGGGTTGTTGCCCTCGGCTTTTTGTAAAGTGCATCCGAGGTTTCGCACGCCGCATTTCGCCACCTGGATTGCGGGGATCGTGGTGGGAATTCCGGCGGGGATCTTTGATATCGGAACGCTGGCGGACCTTTCGAATATCGGGACGTTGTTCGCGTTCGTGCTGGTGGCGATCGCCGTGCTGGTGCTGCGCAAAACGCAGCCAGACCGCGCGCGTGGATTCAAAGTTCCGCTGGTGCCATTTTTGCCCGCCTTCTCCGTTCTCACCTGCGTGCTGCTGATGGCCAGTCTGACGTTGGAGAACTGGATCCGTTTTTTTGTGTGGCTGATCATCGGACTTGTGATTTACTTTGCGTATAGCCGCCATCGGAGCACCCTGAATCCCGCGCCGAAGGCCTAACGTCTCGCATATGCGCTCGCGACTCCAGCAGAAGGCTTACACTGCCGGGCCGTTCCTGGCCATGGTATTTCTTGCGTGTGGATTCGCGCCCCGCGAGGCCCGGGCATGGGGCGAAAATGCGCAACGGCTGATTGTGAACCGGGCCGTGGATACGGTGCCGAATGACATTCGCCTGTTTTTCGAGAATAA
>Ga0335085_10004190_pt1 | contig 24134 bp, 17 predicted proteins | sample Lox_Sample_45_FD_206712 | JGI IMG/M metagenome (GOLD analysis project Ga0335085, IMG submission 206712) | Soil microbial communities from Loxahatchee National Wildlife Refuge, Florida, United States - Lox_Sample_4.5 | ecosystem: Environmental > Terrestrial > Soil > Wetlands | place: USA...
CCCCCACGCTCTCGTTAGGTTCGAATGTAGTTTCGAAATTACGCACAAATCGATCTCCCGAAAACCGGAAGATCATCGTACCCACCACCGCCACTCAAAACGTGCGGTCAGAACACCGCTTACACTGAAAGCGCGGCCAGGAAGCACCGCCTGCCGCGCCACAATGCTATCCCGCCAGCGATCCGAAGTTAGCGCAAAGCGAGTTGGTCGCGCATCTGGACGACCGCGTTGGTGATGTCCGCCCCCCAGGTGCGATAACCCGAAGCCGTTAAATGCTGACCGTCGGTCGTCGGCCAATGCGGCGTCGGCTCGAAGCGCAGCGAGTCGACGTAATGACACGGCGCAACCGATTGAGAGAGAAACTGCGACAGCTCGCGCACACGGTCATCCGCCTTGTGGTAGGGCGAGTTGACATTGCCGTAAACCGGCCCAACCCAGACGCAGGCGGCACCCGAAGCGGCGATCCGCGTGGCCAGCGCGTGCACCTGTTCGTAAATCCACGCCTTGGGTAATTGCGGCGAGGTGTACCCGCCCATTGCATCCGCCGCCTCGACAATCACCAGCTTGGGGTGATGCTTGGCGAGCAGATCTTTGATCTGCCAGGTATATTCCCGCTTCCCCGTCTCCGTGATCGGACCGCTCTGGCCGTGCCGCTCGCCGCGACCGCACGACACCGTGGTGCGCTCAAGCCAGGCGTCGGCACTGGCACCGCACATGCCGTAGGAATCGACTTGGGCCCCCTCTGCCACGAGTGCCTCATGCAGCCCGGTCAACAAGTAATCGCGACCGGCCATGTGGCTGTCACCAAGGACAAGAATGGTTAATCCGGCCAGCGCCATATTCATCAGGTCGCTCCCTTTCCTCCTGACCCCGCGAAACCACGGGAATCAGCCCAATCAAAAAGAAAATCTTTATGGCAATGTGACTATTGCCAACGATCACACAACAAGTCCCGCGAGCGGGAGCATTAATCACGCGCGATCCTCTTGCCATCGAAAGCAACAGAAACGATCGTGGCAATTATCTCATAGACGCGATTAATAAAGTGGTTACAAATGATGTTGCGGCGACATGCCACCATTTATCGCATTTTGAAACGCGCCATAGTTTTTTGATCCGCCGCTCCGAAGCGCGGTTTCCTTGCCAACACGCGCTACAAGCGGCTCATCGGCTGGTCGCGCGCGGCGATCGATTGCGGGTCGTCCCTCGCCGCGGCTGGCCCGCCAAGCCAATCGAATGTCTTGCGTAAATAGAGTTGCACAATGCCTTCATTATAATCGTTGCCATTATTGACGCTGCCCGCCAGGCCCAACGAGAAGGTTTTGTCGACCGCGTATTCGACCTGTCCTTTGAAATTGAAGCCGAACCCGAACCCGCTATGGGTCGCCGTCGTCCGCGCCGAACCTCCAGTCAAGGTTTCGAGCGCCGCCTGCGCCGAGGGATTGTTCGGGAATATGGGACTCGAATTCGCATTGAAATGCTGCACGCCGAGCGATGTCGAGGCCAGATAGCTCCACGCACCGCTGACGCCCGCGAACTCGATCGGAAAGCCCAGCCCCTCGAAATCTTGCGGGCTGAAATAGCCGCCTTGGCCGAAGGTATAGCCGTTGAGATTTTTGTCGAAACTCTCGTAGAACAGCGAAACGCCGACGCGCAACTGCCCGAAACTGGGCTTCCACGGCCGGATATAGGCGCCAAGCAGCGCGTCGACTTCGCTGTTGTCCTTCACATTGGTACCGGTCACGGAAGACACGCCGGCCGCACCGTAAGCGCCGAATGTCTGGTCGTCGTAGAACACGCTGAGCCGCGGACCGGTTTTGACGACACCGCCCCACACCGTATTCTTACCGAACGCGCCCGGCGCCACCATGTTTGCCACGGCAAAATTGGCGCGCGTGCCGGCATATGACAGCACGGTATCGGTGATCGGCTGCCGCAGCCCTTCGATGCGCAGGCTCAACGTCCCACTGAGAAATTTGGGCACGTAAGCGACGTCGCCGACAAAATTGGTGACCCGAAAACCGAGCGGCGTCGTGCCGAACTGGCCGCTGAAATCGCCCCACGAATAGCTGCCCAAAAGACCGACGCCGGCCGCGTCCTGCTGGCCCGCCGGCGACCGGGAAAGCCCGGCCGCGACCTGTAGCTGGTTGGCGCCAAAATTGGTGAGGTTGATATTCGCAGGCGTACCCGCATAGAGATAGGCCGGAAGGACCGAGAACGTCGCCATCCCGGTGTACCACGGCGAAAATGTAAGCTGCGCGATCCCGCCGATTTCGCTGAGGCCTTGCAGCCCTTCGGTGCCGTTATGGGAACGATAAGTAAGGCCGGCGACGAGTGTCGGATTGGCCTGCGCTTCGAGGAAAGCCAGGTCGCGATCGATATAAGTTTGGAGCGTGTCGCTCGGCGAATAAGGCCTTAGCGTCGACAGCGGCAACGAGGCGCTGACGGGCGGCGGCGGTTGGAGCTCCACCTGCGCGACCTGCACTTTCGTCGCGGTGATGCCCACATCGTCGGAGCCCGCTGAAACCAAGCCCGTGGCCGTCACGGACAGCGGCGCATCAGTATCGGACACCGTCGAGCGTGGCAGCACAGCGAGTTGGACGGCGGTTGGGCCGCCATGTGGGGTCGGTGGCAAAGCCGGGTCGCGGGCCGGCTCGGGTCCGGTGCTCCGTGGCGTCGCGACCAGATCGTCGCTTTCGGCCGACGTCGCGGCGAATACCGGGGCCTCATGCTGGGGCGCGGGTGCAGTTCTCCGCGGCGTCGCGATCAGATCGTCGCTATCGGCCGATGCCGTGGCGAATACCGGCGCCTCACGCCGTGGCGCGGGCGCAGGGCTCCGTGGCGCCGCGATCAGATCGTCGCTATCGGCGGTTGCCACGGCGAATAGCGACGCCTCATGACGCGGTGCCGGCTGGGGCGACGCCGCGGCAACGGGCTTGTCGGCAGTTTTTGGCGAAACCGGAGCCGCGCCAACTGAACCCGATACGGGGACGGCGGCGGCAACTACCGGCGCAGAGGCGACTGATGCCGGCATTGCGATGCTGGTGGTCCGAGCCGTCGATGCAGGTGTGGCAGCAGGATCAGCCTCTGGCGACACGCGTTGCGCCGTCCGGCCATCATCCAGCGCCAACAAGCGAAGGCGATCAAAATAATGTTGCGCGCTGAAGCGGTCGCCCTGCTCCATCGCGAGCAAGCCTTGCTGATAGAGCGCATCAGGTTGCATCGGGTTCGCGGCGAGGATTTTCCCCAGAATGTCCCGTACGAGATCAAACCGATGCTGCGCGCGCCAGTAATTCGCGCGCTCCAGCATCAGTTGCTCGCCGGGGTCGGCGGCGATCGCAAAGCCTGCCGGCAGCGCCACCGAGAGGAGCAAACTCGCAGCGAGCGTGCTCGCCAGCGGCCTCATCGCAATGCCCTGGCAAATTGGGGCGGGAAAACCGCCTGCGATGAACGGAATGGGTTCGGCTGGGAGGCCGGCGTTCTCGATGTTCCGGGGGTCAACGGTATGGGTCCGCCTTGCGTGTCGTTTGCACCGGTATCAGTGCCACCGGTCCGTAGCAGATTAAGCTCTTTTGCGTGGCGCAACGCGGCAATCGCCTCACCATTGAAACCTCTTGCCTGCGCGACCTGCGCCTTCAGGTAATAGAACCACGGGTTGTTCGGATCGGCCTCCATACCTGTTTTGATGTAATCGTCGGCCTTCCCGTATTCATGGGCGAGGATGGCGCCCTGGACGACGCCCTTGATCACCTCCATGTTACCCGAATCCTGCTGATACGCCTTGTCGAAATAATCCATTGCCTCCTTCGAGCGGCCGCTCGACGCATAAATCCGCCCGGCGCACAACATCAGGTCGGTATTATCCGGATTGTCGTGCAAGAACTGGGAGATCTGGTCCCAGGCGTCGGCGTAATGTCCGTTTTGGCGCAATTTATCGGCCGCCCGGATCGCCAGCAGGATGTTGATCGGGGTGAGGTCCTCGCGATTTTGGTTGGTCACGCGGCCGCTTGCGTTGATTTGCGCCATGATCGCCGCGGCTTCGTCGTCATGGCCATTTTGCTGCAACAGCAGCATGGCGTAGTCGGCGCCGGCCTTGACCGAACCCGGTCCGCCGCGAACGTAAGCGTCATGCGTGATCCGCAAGGCGGCCGGATAGTCGTGCAGATCGTTGGCGAGAACAAACGGCGCTTGCCGCTTCTCGTCGGCAGCGGCGGCCGGATCGTTGTAGAGGTCGACGAGCGTGGCCCGTGCTCCCGCCATGTCGCCGTGCGACGCCTGGCGTTTCGCCCGATCGATCGTGGCACGGACATAGATGCGGTCGCGGAAATTCTTGATGTCCTCGGTGCGTTGCGCCGGGGGGACGCTGTTGATCATGTCGAGCGCTTCGATCCAGTGATCTTGCTGCGCGTCGAACATCGATGCGACAAGGCGGCTGGTTGGCGTGTCTCCGGAGGCGGCCGGAGCCACGACCGCAAAGGCCCTGGCCATATTGTTTTGACCGGCAAGAAAGCGCGCGTAATCCAGCCGCACCCACGGATCCTTACGGTCGGCAGCGATAGCGGCCTGGTATTTCGCATCCGCCGTCGCATTGTCGCCGTTGGCAGAGGCCGCTTTCGCCTCGTTGCGCAACTTCTCGGCCTCGCCGCCGCCCTTCTCGAAGCGCGCGCGCTCGCTCGCGCTCATTCTCGCGACAAGCGCGTTGAGCTCTACCGTCTTGTTCTGCGCTCTCAATGCACCCGCCAGCCCCATCACCGCGTCGGGAAGGCCAGGGCGATAGCGCAGCACCTGCCGATATGTCGCTTCCGCCGCCGCAGGCTGGCCTGATTTCGTCGCGATATCGGCCAGCACCATCAACGCACCCCATTCACCGGGATGCGGGTGCCGCAGCAACGGCGCCAAATTCGCCCGTGCGGCGGCATAATTACCCCGGGCTGCCAATCGTTTCGCCTCGTCGACCCGGCTCCAGAAGATTGCGCTGTCGTAGGCCGGTTCGAGGTCTTTCTTCTGATCCGGTGCCGCCTTGAGCGCGCGCGCCAAGAGGTCGCGGGACTCGGTAAACCGCTGCTGCCGTAACCGCACGAGGCCGAGCCCGGCCAGCGCCTGGGGATCATTGGGATTGGATTTCAGGTCGGCAAGGAACTGCCGTTCGGCAGCGGCGACATTGCCCTTCTTGAGGTCGATATAGGCCTGCGACTGTGCCTCGTTGACGGCCGGCGGCTGGTTCTTGATATCGGCGAGAAGCTGCTGGATATCCTGATCATTGGGATATTGCGTGAGATACTGCTCCAGCAAGGATTTCGCAGCGGGCGAGCCACCCAGCCAGGTAAGCGTCTGCTTCCACGCCGCTTTCGCCTTTTCTCCAACGACAGGGTTCTTGCTCAGCTGAGCCAGGATCGCGATGCCCTGCGGCCGCGTCTGTTCGCGATAGGTATAGAGCTCTCCCAACGACAGCTTTACCTGCGCGTCGTTCGGGCTTTGCTGTGCCAGCTTTTCCAGCCCCTGCCGGGCTTCATCCCAGCCCTCGGGGGTGCCGCCGAGCGTCATGTAATATTCGATGCCGTAACCGGAGGGCGGCGGGCCGCGAAATACCTCCTGGTACTTCTTCACCGCCTCTTCGAGCCGACCGGCCTGCGCCAGGCGGCGTGCCTCGGCAAGGTCGTTCGGCCCGATCTTCCCGGTGCGGATCGCCGCCTGCAGATCTGCCACATGCGGATCGTCGGGCGCCGCTCGCTGAAGCCTCGCCAGATAGCGCCGAGCATCTCCGGGCTTGTTCTGTTGGATCGACAATTCGCCGTAGAGAAACAACGCATCAGGATCATTCGGGTTGATCTGCAGCAGCTGGGTCAGCGCCTCTGCCGCCAGATCCAGGCGATCCTTCAGCCGCCAGTAATTCGCCTTGTCGAGCAGCACGTCGCGCGCGCTTGCCGCCAGCGCCGGCCGTATCGGCAAAACCGCCGGCAGCATGGCGCCGGTCAGCAAGGCCGCGGCCAACGCGCCAGCCCAGCCCCTCATCCGACCGTTACCTGCGAGGGGGCGCACCCACCACATCACCCAACGATCCGTTTGCTCAGCTCAAAGACCGGCTACCAAGCCTTCCAATCGCCAGTCGGCGCAACAACCAGTACGCGACCAAGGCAATCAGCAGCACACCAATCAAGGTGAAAAGGATCAACAAAAGGGGCGAATTGCCCAGACACCAGCGCAATTTGGTCAGCATCGGCAAATGCCCGACCGTGTATTCGTCGCCGATGCGGAAGCTCGTCACCCGCCCGGAGCTGGCGATCATCAGATCGCCTTGGATCGACGGGTTGAGTTCGCGGTTGCGGAACGTCCCGATCACGGTCAGCAGCTTGTCCGGGCTGGACCCCGTAATGATGATCGCGCTGTGCGACGAGCTGAGCGGCGACCGCAGACCGATCATCGCCGCGAGGTTGTCGCCCTGCTGGACCAGCAGATTGTCAACGCGCTCGCGCTCCGCCTGGGTGTTGGGATCAAGCGCCGTGTAGACGCGGTCCAACGCCGAGGTAACGCCGACGCGCAGCCGCCCGTTTTCGACCCGCAGTTTGCCGTTCTCGACCCAACGAGCGATCAGCGGCTGGTGCGAAATCGAGCCGAGCACCAGCAGATCCTTGTCGGCCACCTTGTCGACGCCGTTCGCCGTGACGACCGTCGCACGCAATGCCGGAAAGCCGGTCGAGTCGCCCATCATCCCCATCAGATCGAGATACGTCTCGATATCCTGCGAGGTCAGCTGATCGGGGAGCACGATCGCGGTGTCCGAGAGGTCGGCCATGCGCGTATACGGATAGCCCGAATTGACGAAGAACGCCAAATTAGGCAGCGAGGTAAACCGCTCGCTCTTTGACAGGTCGATCGTCGAGTCGGGGTCGATCGATTCCTGCACGTTGTTCGGCAGCACGTCTTGGCATTCGCCGATCTTGACCGGCCGCAGGTCGTAATAGAATTGCAGCTGGTTCTGGCCGAACACGTAATAGGGCGGCACGCGCACGGTTGCTTCGTTCGGCACGAAGTCAGGGGAGATGATGTCCTTGACCCGCTGAACGATGCCCTCCTGGGTCAGCGGCAAACTGCGCAGGTAGGAGTTGTTGATCGACACGTCGAGCCGTGACTCGCTGAAATTGAGCCAGGTCCCGGCGGGATAGCGATAGCGGATATCGAGCGGAACGCCGTTATTGCCCCACACAAACAGGTCCGGCGCGGTGCGGAAGTTGAGCGTCAGCAGGCCGGGCACCAACCCGTTGCCTTGCAGATCTGTCGGCTGCACGAGTTCGCCAAAGCGGACCGGCCGATCGATCGGGACCCAGCGCGGGGCGTCGTAAGGCTTGCGCGGCGGGATCTTCGGCTCGCCGACGACTTGCGTCTGGCCGCTCAGCGCGGTCGCGCCGAGACTCAGCGTGTCCGCGGCCTCCGCCAGTTCCTTGGCGTCACGCCCCATCACCAGCAAAAGCTTGCTTTCCGAATTGTTGGGGTTGGTCACCATCGCGATCGTCGGGCCGGAGATGTCCGGGAGCGTCAGCCCCGCCGGTTTCTCGGCATTGGTCGCGAACACCACGGCGTTGCCGTTGGGAATGGTATCGAGACTGGTCGGAAAGTTCGCGCCCTTGTAGCTCGCCAGCGAGCCGAACCACGAAGCCACCGTCCCCGCCGCCTGCAAGGTCGAGGGCGAAACCTTGGAGGCAAAGACAAACGGCAGGGTCAGTGCCTGCATATCCTTGGGGTCGTAGAACGGCGTCGGCAGCAGCGACAGCTCGTTCGGCAGCGGCAATTTCTGCATCTGCGTGGTGATTGAGGTCGTGTTGCTCAGCACCAGCCACAAGCTCGAATGCAGCGGGTCTTCGCAACCCAGCGTGTAGTGGCCGATAAAGCGGAATAGGATACGGTTGTCTTGCTGGAACAGCACCGGGTTGATCGGCAGCTCGGCGGTCTGGCCCGATGATTTATCCTTGGGTAGCGGGATATTGCCGACCACCTCGCCGTTGATCAGTACGGTCAGGTGGCTCAGCTCCGGGATCAGCGCGGGCGAGTAGGCAAAGGTCAGATCGATCTTGCCGCCCGTGACGATCTCGTCACGCCGCACCGAAAACGGCAGGCTGCCTTCGCCCTGCACCCCGATAAGGCGGATCGGCGAGTTGGCGCCCAGATCCTTGAGCGTCATCACCTGGGTACGGGTCGAGCCGCCCGGAGCCGTCGTCTTTCCCGCCGTCGTCTCTCCCGCCGTCGTCGATCCGGCTGGTGCGCCGGCCGGTCCCGGCAGTGTGGGGTTGGTGCTCGGCGTGGTGCTCGACGGCGCCGTCCCCACCATGCCGGGCTGGGTGTTGGCCGGTCCGGGCGCCGGGACTTGCGAGCCCTGTGGTGGCGGCGCGGCGGCACCGGTCAGCGGTCCGGCGCCGCTGGGGCCGACCCCCATCGTTGGCGGCGCGCTGGAAGTCGGGCTGCTGGTCGGCGGCAGGTTTGTTTGCGCCGAGGCCGCGCCGGCAAACAACAACGCGCCGAACCCGACACCAATTGCCAGCAGCAGCCCCGGCAGCGCGCGTTCGCGTGATCGCGCGCTCGCCGGAGAAGAATCCGCGGCTGCGCGGAAGTCGCGCCGCGAGAACAAACCGGCGATGCTGCTCAAGATTTCGCGAACCGACCGCAGCGGCCGATCGATGGGGTGCTCTTCCCAATCGAGCCAAGCGTCGGCGCGGCACAGCACCACCCGAACCAAATCCCGCTGTTGCCGCAACGTCAATTGCTCAAAGGCCACGCGCAGTACCTCCCCATCCCACGCCACGACCCGCCCGGGCAACACCGCGGTGCGGTCGCCGACCGGAAGCTCGATTTGTACGACATCGTCGACCTCGACCCCCTGTGGTCGGGCGGCGGTGAACATCCCCCCCGATGTCGACAGATTGCGCGAGCGCGAGACCAACGAACCCCCGTCGGGCAGATAGATCACGCTCGGCAGTTCCAACCCGAGGCGCACCGAACTGCGCAGCTGGCGCGTCTCGCGGCCAACCGCGATGGCCGCGCCAATCGTCAACAGATTGAAGATCGCCCAAGCGACGTTGAGCATCAGCACTTCGCTGTCGATGAAATCGCTGAGTATCCAGCGGACAACCCCGATGATCAGCGCGACGACGAGCAGTCCCATGATGATCAAATGCGGTCGCACGATCTTGTAGTCGAAATAATCGCGCGGCAGCAGACCACCTTTTTCGGTAACGTTGAACTTGCCGCGTTTCGGATTGACCAACGTCACCAAAGTCGGACGCAAAATATACAGGGCAAGCACGCTCTCGTAGATTTCACCCCAGAAGGAATGGCGATAACGCGACTGCAAGCGCGAATTGGTCACCGTCGCATGGATCAGGTGAGGCGCCGCGTAGACGATCACCATCAGACCGCTCGCCGCGATGATGTTGAGGTGGAACATCAGAAAACACAGCGGCGCAGTCAGGAATACGAAACGCGGCAGCCCGAAGAAAAAATGCAGCATCGCGTTGAGATAGCAGATGCGCTGACCGAATTTCAGGCCGCGTCCGAAGATCGGATTATCGACCCGGAATATCTGCGTCATCCCACGTGCCCAGCGCATGCGCTGGCCGACATGGATGGCAAGGCGCTCGGTGGCCAACCCTGCTGCCAGCGGTAGCCGCAGATAAGCCGAGTTCCATCCCGCGCGATGCAGGCGCAATGCGGTGTGGGCGTCTTCGGTCACGGTCTGCGTCGCAAACCCGCCGATCCCTTCGACCGCGCCGCGGCGGATCACCGCACACGAGCCGCAAAAAAATGCGGCGTTCCACAGATCGTTTCCGTCTTGGATGAGTCCGTAAAAGAGCTGTCCTTCATTGGGCACGGCCGCACCCGCGCGGAGGTTCCGCTCAAACGGATCAGGCGAATAGAAATGATGCGGCGTCTGCACCAGCGCGAGCTTCGGATCGCGCAGAAACCAGCCGATCGTCAGCTGCAGAAACGCCCGGGTCGGCACATGGTCGCTGTCAAACAGCGCCAAGAGCTCCCCATCGGTGACCGACAGCGCGTGATTGAGATTGCCGGCCTTCGCGTGGAGATTGTTGTCGCGCGTGATGTACCCGACGCCGCACGCCTCGGCGAATTCGCGGAACTCTTCGCGCCGGCCGTCGTCGAGAATATAGATCTTGAGCCGGTCGAGCGGGTAGTCGATCGACAGCGCGCCCAACACCGTGTTCTGAACAACCGCCAGCGGTTCGTTATAGGTCGGGATGAACAGGTCGACGGTCGGCCAGTAGGAAATGTCCTCGGGCAGCGCCACTGGGGGCCGGTGCAGCGGCCACGCGGTTTGGATATAGCCAAGGACGAGCACGAGCCACGCGTAGGTCTCGGCAAGGATCAAGCCGATCCCGAGAAAAGCCTCGATCTCCGTTTGGAACTGCAAAGTCTCGGAGAAGCGCCAAAATAGATAGCGGGTTGAGACCACGATCGACAGCGTGATCAAGATCAGTGTTACGCCGCGCGAGGGCTGCCCACGGATCACCATCATCGCCACGATCGTCAAGACCGCGAACAGCGCCTGGGACACGAGATCGAGCGGCGTAATGACGACGATCCCGAGAAGGACGAAGCCAGCGACAGCCATCACCACCAGAACCAGGTTCTGGCCAGCCAGATCGGATTCGCCTATGCGCCTGAGCTGCCCCAGCATTCCGCTATGCCCTCTTTGCCGAAGCCGCAACCCGAGGGTCAGGGTGCTCCATGTTGGCTAAATCAGTGCTACCCCGCGACCGCCGGACGACCTCGGCCGAGGCGACGGCGGCGAGTCCTATCACGGCAACGCGAATAACGCACCCCATCTCCACCATTTTAGCGCGAGCGGTCGCTGGGGATATTGAGTCCTTGTAGGTGCCGGATACGTTCGCGCGGGTCGGATGGCGGTTTGCGGCCGCCGGCCAGCCTTCCAAACACCGCGTCGAGAGAGCGTTCACCACGCCGTTGCTGGCTTTCGCTCGCGGGTGCCGCGCTCGCGCTCCTCGTGCCGTCGCCGTTCAATCCGCCTTCGCGATACGCGCCACCCAAAAGCCCGCCGCCTCTCGTCGGAGCTGAGGGCGACGTTGCGGTCGGTGGTGGCGCCGGAGGAGCCGACTGCCGCTCCGCTGTTGTCGGAATATCAGCGGGTGGTGCCATAGGTTGCGCAACCGGCTCCTCGTATTGCGGGCGCCAAGACCCTGCCCTGCCCCTGGCCCCCGGCGAATAGGAAGCAGGCGACGGCGATGGTGGAACGGTCGGCACCATCGGGGTCGGCTCCCGGGCGAGCGAGGCCGGCCGCAAGCTCGGCGGCGCTGGAACCGCGGCCACTTGCACAGAGGGCGAAGGCGCCGCTCGTGGCTCGGAAACGGACGCCACGCTGGTCTCGGCCGCAACCGTGGTCTCCGGTGCTTCCGCGACCGCACTGTCGTTTCCCGCCGCTGCAGCCTCGGCTTCCGCGCGCGCTCGCCAGGTGACTACTGTGTCAGTGATCTCACGCGCACCGGCAAATTCCCGGTATCGAAGCTCGGGAGTCTGCAACCACGAAAACAAATGCTCAACGTCGTCGTCATGATCCATGGGCTTGGCGATCACCATTCATGTTCGACAAGGCAAGATTCAGTAAAACAATAGGTGTCCGGCTAACCGGCGACCAACAACATTTCATTATATTTGAAGCATCTCGTTAGGGGGATCGTGGGCTGACTACTTCAATCATTCTGTAACAACGTTGGGGTTGAGGCGCCTCTTAGGGGTTGAGACCGCGGCGCTCACACAAACGCGTCACCGCCAAGTGATGCTAGCATCGGAAGGTTAATAAAGTTAAGCGCTGCGAGCAGTCGAAAGGTCGCCCAGGCACGCCCGCGCCACCGCGTCGACAATCGCGTTCTGGTCGATAGCGTAATACCGATAGAGGTCTGGCAGGTCGCCCGATTGACCAAAATGGTCGACGCCGAGCGGGATAATCCGATGCCGGGCGACGCCGCCGAGCCACGACAATGTCGCGGGGTGGCTGTCGGCCACGGTGACGATCGCCGCCTCGGGGTGCAGCCGGCCGAGCAGCTTCGCAGCCAACCCCGGCCGGCCTTGCGTCACGCCGTCGCGCCAGTCGCGATGCAGTCGGGCGGGCGATGTCACCGCGAGGAGGCCCGCATTGGGCACATCCTCGGACACCGCCTCCCACGCCGCGAGCGCCTCGGGGGCGATCGCGCCGCAATAGGCGATCACCAGTGTGCAGCCAGGTCCCGGCTCGCGCAGCCAATATCCGCCGCCGATGAGCCCTTCGGCCAAGTCCGCGCCGACCGTTCTCTCGGGCTGTTCGACCGGTCGGGTCGACAGCCGGAAATAGACCGACTCCCCGTCGTCCTCCTGGATCTCCGCCAGCGCCCAGCGCAGCAACACCGCTAGTTCGTCGGCAAAGGCCGGCTCAAACGCCAGCAGCCCCGGTTGCGCAAGGCCGATCAGCGGCTCGGCGACCGATTGGTGCGCCCCGCCCTCGGGCGCCAGCGTGATCCCCGACGGTGTCGCCACCAGGATAAACCGCGCATTCTGGTAGAGCGCGTAGTTGAGCGCGTCGAGCCCGCGCTTGATGAACGGGTCGTAGAGCGTGCCGATCGGCAGCAGCCGCCCGCCGAACAGCCGGCCGGCCAGACCCAGTGCGGCCAACTGCAGAAAGAGATTATGCTCGGCGATGCCGAGTTCGATATGCTGACCCTGCGGCGACATCGACCAGCGCTGCGCCGAGACGACATTCTCCTCGCGGAACACATCCTGCCGCTCGGTTCGGTCGAAGATGCCGCGCCGATTGACCCAGGCGCCGAGATTGGTCGACACCGTGACATCGGGCGAGGTGGTGACGATGCGCGCCGCCATCTCGCTGTCGCTCGCGGCGATCGCGCCGAGGATGCGGCCAAACGCCTCCTGCGTCGACAGGCGCCTGCCCGCCGGCGGCGCAATCGTCTCGGAGATGGCGATCCGGGGCGTCTCGATCCGCCGCGTCGCGCTCGCCGCCAGCGGCACCGCGCGCAAAAACGCGCTGAGTTCTTCGGCCGGCAGGTCAAGCCCGGAAAACGGCTCCCACTCTTGCCCTTCCGGCACCCCCATCGCCGTCTGGAACGAGGCCATCTGCGCCGGGTTCATCAGCCCGGCATGGTTGTCCTTGTGCCCCGCCAGCGGCAACCCGAAGCCCTTGATCGTATAGGCGATAAAACAGGTCGGCCGGTCGTCGGTGATGCTGTGGAACGCGTCGAGCACCGACTCCATGTCGTGCCCGGCGAGGTTGGTCATCAGCGCGTGGAGCTGGTCGTTGTCGTGCTCGTCGAGGATCGCGCGGATGCCGGGATAGCGGTTGAGGTCGCGCATCAAATGCTCGCGCCACCCCTCCCCGCCTTTGTAGACCAGCGCCGAATAGAGCGAGTTCGGGCAGGCGTCGATCCACTCGCGCAGATGCGCGCCGTCCGGCCGGGCGAAAGCGGCTTCGAGCTTGCGGCCGTATTTCAGCGTGACGACGCGCCAGCCGACCAACTCGAACAGCGCGTCGATGCGGCCGAACAGCCGGTCGGACACGACCGCATCGAGGCTCTGCCGATTATAATCGATGACCCACCACAGATTGCGGACATCGTGCTTCCAGCCTTCGAGCAGCGCCTCGAAGATATTGCCTTCGTCGAGTTCGGCGTCGCCCGCCAGCGCGATCATCCGGCCGGGTTCGCTGCCCGCCGGCGCCATCCCGTGCAGGTGCACGTAATCCTGCACCAGCGAAGCGAACAGCGTGACGCCGACCCCCAGCCCCACCGACCCGGTCGAGAAATCGACGAGATGCTCGCCATCCTTGCTGCGCGACGGGTAGGCTTGCGCGCCGCCGAGCGCGCGGAACCGTTCGAGCTTGTCGCGGCTCTGGTGGCCCAAGAGGTATTGCAGCGCGTGGAAGATCGGCGCGGCGTGCGGCTTCACCGCGACGCGGTCCTGCGGCCGCACCACGTCGAGATAGAGCGCCGTCATCAAGGTCGCCACCGAGGCGCTCGACGCCTGGTGCCCGCCGACCTTGAGGCCGTCGCGGCTCGGCCGCAAATGGTTGGCGTTGTGGATCATCCAGGTCGAGAGCCACAGCGCCTTCTTCTCCAGCGCGCGCAGCAGCGCGAGCCGGTCTTGCGCCGGCGTCTCTGCCCTTGGCGCTTGCAGGGTGGTAGGATCGGCCATCGCTGATTACATACACTGTCTTGGTTGTTTCCGCTTGCGCGGAATGCGGTTCCAGCCCGCTCCCCCACCCGTGGGCCTTCAGCCCACGGACTTGATCCGGCCAAGGCATTTCCGAAACCCAGCATTTCTGCGGCGCTTCCACGACCCATCGGGACGTTTGTGTCCCGCGTAGTGTCCCGTGGCGAGACGGGTCGCGCAACACGGAAAACCGTTGAGATGCCCAAGAAAGCGATGCACGCGACCGAACTGCCCGACGCGAGAGGCGTCACGCAGCCAAGGTGAGGATCACTTCTTCCTTCATCCGCTTATCGAGCGCTGATGCCTTCGCGTTTCGCGAAATCGGTAGATAACGGTTTGCGACCAACAAGTCCCTGGTCGTCGATCGCAGGGCCTTGAAACCGGTAGCACGAGCGGCGAGTTCAACGATCTTCGAGTTCTCGATGAATATGTCCTGGAGCCGCGAGTTGCCGACAACGAGGGTCATCCGTCCATCCGGCTTTAAGACCCGACGCGCCTCGTCGAGCATACGTACGACATCTTCGGCGTAGCGCTGCAACATCCCGCGCTCTCGACGAGGTAGACGCCGGGTATCACCAGCGGCATCGAGCCACCATGAGATCGTCTCCGATGGTACGGCACGCGCCGCTAGCTCTGTACCGATGCTTACCGCTCTGATCGCGCGGAGTTCTCGCAGCCCATATCCCAACCACACCAGCGCAAGCCTGTGCCCGCGCAGATAGTCGATCGCATTCAGATACGGCGGCGACGAGATTATGGCGTCGACGACCCCGTTCGGAACCGCAGGAAGATCGCGTGCGTCGCCCTTATTGACGACGACCTCGCCAGTCAATTTCTCCGGACGGAGCCGTGCGGCCAAGCGATCGACGGCAAACTCGAACCCCTTCCAAACGTCGTAATTGTTGGCGACGAACCACGTGTGCGGACGACTATGTGAGGTATCGCGGGCGATCGACGCACCCCGCTCTTTCGTGACGATTGTCCTGCTCAGGGCGAGGCGAAGTACGTCGGAGATCGGGCCAGTACGGGGAGCAAGCAAATAAGCGAGCCGTCGCAAAGGTGATCGCTGAGCGGGCTCGAACCATCGCTCCACAAACGCGGTAGTTTCTGAGCATTTGTCCATCCACGGCAGCGACACGTCATCGGACACCTGCTTTCCTGCATTGACGAGATCAGCAGCGCCCGCCCGTACCGCCGTGAGGTCTATAGGCGTCGTCCAAACCCGCGACATAAGGACAGCAAGAGGATCGAGATCGAAGCCGATGCAACGATGACCACTCTCGGCGGCGACCCGGAGAACCGTTCCCGACCCGCACATCGGGTCACCGACCAATGCGTTCTCAGGCAAATCACGGACATGCTCCAATGCGATGTCCGGGGCCATGCGCGCCGGGAATGGATGAATATGTTTGATGTCGTTCACGGCGCGCTCAGCTAAATTTTCTCTCTCACTATCCCGTACCGGAGATCATCCGGAATAGAGTTTAGCTGCTGGAGAATCGTTTCTCTGATCTTGGCCGGCGATGCATTCAAGAACACATCGTAACTTTGCATCGAGATCGAGATCACGTTCGGTACCATCAACGCAAGCCCATTGATAGCCGCCGCGACATCCATCCGCGTCGGGAATTGCTTGTCACCGAGGATGCGCCTGCATACGTCCGCGATCTGTGTGCAATGTAACATGTCCGGCCGATCCGGGTTCTCAGCCGTCAACTCGGATAGTGCTTGGATCAGCGTCGCGATGGACAGCCGCTTTTGCGCCGCCAGTCCTCCAAGATGCCCATCGACCCAATTAGTTACGGACGTGGGCGAATAAAGTGCGAAGAGGCTCTTGAACTCGACTAAATCAAACGGCCCGTAGCCGACCGTGGCCATGACGAGGCGCGCCAGATCGTTGGCGCGCATAGGCGTCACGGTGTTTTCGCGTGTCTCTTTCTCCAATGCTCCGGCATTGAAATCGGGGGCTACTACGAGCGTGTAATCGGCGGCATAGTCCCTTCGATCCGTGCTAGGCCGGCCACGCCGACATTGTGGGTCTTCGCCCGGCCCGACTCCGATGACTTGGCGTCGTATGTGAACTTATACGCGACTTTCGTATCGCCCCGTCCCGGCGTGATGACTGCGGTCGCCACCCCTTCCGGCTCGCCCGATGCTCCGAGGCGCTCGACCGAAAAGCCCAAATACTCCAGCGCGTCGCCAATGATCCGCTCGAATCCTTTCGGATGTGCAGTGGCATTCTTGAGCATCGTCGCGATCTGCGCGGCAGATCGACGACGCACCTGTGCAACCAGACGCAATGCGCGATCCTTGTAATCCCGGATTTCGGTCAGCCGATGCTCATGGATGCCGATGTCGAGCATAAACGCATCGGTCAGCAGATCGACCAACGCCACGTCGCGTAAAACTCGAAGTTCTTCGCTTGTTTCCGAGTGTTCCTCAGCAAACGGATGGTTTCGGTTCACTACCACTTTGCGCGACGCGACATCGTAGCGGACGAGTTTGGTTTCCGAGCCGAGATCAGAGACGATCACATCGCGGATCAGATCGCCGGGCTGGTCGCGCGCCGTCTTGTTCCAATCTTCGCGTGCCGCATCCAGTTCCTTGACCTTGGACAGATCGACAAAATCGGGAGTTTCGGTTCGAGCCGAAAACGAATCCGAAATCACCCGATGCAACGGTTGAAACGGAACCACGCCCCATTTTTCGGTCAGTACCGACCCTGCGTCTGGCCAGGACTCACCGACCTTGGCGTCGTGGACGCTGCGCGCACGGTTGAACAGGCGCATGACTAACGCCTTGATGATCGACAATTCGCGTGACTGCGATAGCCCTTCGCGATTGACCGACAGCACAGCATCGAGGCCATCGGAGCGAATAGTCGCGCGAAACTTAGACCATGCAGAGTGGCTAAGGTTTTCGAGCCCAAGGTATGGGTCTTCCGGCTTGATCACCCGGCCAAGCACGTTGATAAAGAACCCGTTGGAGACCTCGATTTCTTCAGATTTTCCACCAGATATTCTGTCCTCATAAAGACGTGCTCGGCCGGTCACTTCGCCGAGACCATCAATGACCAAGCGCGGATATGGCGACGATTTTTCCTCGACCTTCACCTGTTCTCCGGTGGAGAGCACCAGGGGGTTCACGTCGATGCTCGGGCCAAGTAGGCCAAGTATCCACTCGGTTTGTATTGCGGTGTTGCTTTTGGCCGAGGTAAGAGCCTCATCGTTGAAGTAGACCGAAATAGTTTTCCCGAGCGGCAAGGCAGTGCGCAGCAGTCGGCGTATCCAGCCAGTTTGCAGGCTCCGTCCGGGCTTTTTCAGCGAGGAGAGTACAACGAGCGTCCAGGTGCCGGTTGCATCCTGCGGAACCGCATCAAGTCCGCCGAATTCGTCGACAAAGTCCGGATCAGTGTTGGGGCCTTTGAAGCCGTCCGTGATCAGCTTCTTGATCCCGTCGCCATCGTCGATCTGACCGAGAAGCTCGTCCAACTTCCCCTGATTGAGACGCCGGACAGCGAGGGGCACCGGGTCGATATGAAGGGCGTTCTTGTCACCCTTGTCGATGTCCCGGTAGTCCATCGTCAGGATACGACCCTGTGTAACATCCGTACAGACCGTTAGATTTAGCTGAAACTCTGGCCGAATCGCTCGGTTTCTTGGATCAGGGGATTCGAGCGGATTGCGATAAATTGGCATCTATGAAGCACCAATTAGACACAAAATTGGCACAGGGCCAGTGGCACTGTCAGCCTTCATTGGTCGCCATCACGGTCGCAGCCGCGCGCGAGACGGATCGGGGAGCTTGTCGATGAACGGTTTTAGCTTCTTGGGTGGGTGTTCAAGATAGACCTTGCCATGCACATCCGGCGCGGCGTGACCGGTCATGTAGCGCTGCCGATCAGGCTTCAGTCTCGGCATATCCTCAAGCTGCGTGGCGAACCGATGTCGCCACCCATACGAGTCGCGGAGCGCAGTCACCTTACCAGTCTTGGGGTCGATCTCGTTCTCAATGCCGATGCCGCGCAGAAACTTCATGATGCGGTCGCTCGCCTTCGTGTTCCGCTGACCGGCCTTATCCGGCCTGATCTCCGGGAACAGCGGCGCATTCTCGCCGTAGGTGCGGCGCACATGTTCGACCCGATCGAGAAAGCCCTCGCGGATCACCGCCGGGTGTAGCGGCAGCAGCCGGGGTCGAAATGCCGTCTTGAGATTGCCGGTCTGCTCCACACCGTCGACGATGGTCGTACGACCGCTCTCGGTGATGTCGAAACACCAGATGCCGTCCTTCCGGACGATATGGCTGACCAGCGCGTCGGCGATTTCCTCAACAATCGTGCCGAGGAAGCAGTTGAGCCAGTTACCCCACCTGACGATCGCCTCCGGGTGCTCACGTCCTGCCAGAAGGATTTTCTTCGCCTCGACATCCGTAAACGCGAGACGGGTCAGGCCGGTACGTTTCGGCGGCAAGACGATTTTTGCGGCCGGGTTGCCACCGGGAACGTCCTTGAACTTACGGTTCTCGTCCGCAACGTTGAACAGCGCGACGACATCGGTCAGGCGATCCCGTGCGACGTTGCTAGGCGGCGGGTACATTTCGAGCAGGTATTCCTTGTAGCCCTGTAGGTCGTCCGGTGTGACCTTCGTGAGATCGTCCGGCTTCTTCGCCCAGGCCAGAAACTTGCGCATCTTCGACAGACGACCGTCGATCGCCTGCTGTTTGGGCTGATTGTCTCCGCGTTTGACCTTCCACAACGTCATCGCGGTCGCAGTGGTACAGCCAGCGGCGGCGATCTCGACCGGTTCGGCTTTCGGTCGCTCGGCGACGATGTACTCGACGAGCATGTCTCGACCATCGGGCTGGCTTTTGACGAGCAGCACATTCCGGCCAGCCAGATCGAGGGCCGCGCCGGGCTTCCACATGGTCGTGATAGTCTTGAAGGCTTCTCGGTAAGGGCGTGGCGCGGGCGGGATCGACTCTACCGCGATCCGCATGCGCGCCACGTCGAACTCGGCTGCCCATTGGGCAAGGATGTCGAGAGCCAGCCGGTCTGCGGTCTGCCGGTTCACCCCCTGCTTGAACTTGTGGACTCGCGGCTTTTTGCCGAGGATGGCTTGTAATTCTACCGGTACACGTCTCCGACAGATGAAGCGCTCGGACGTGCGATCCCAATGGACATGTGGCATCTTGGCGACCCGCATCTGTGCCCCCGAATGTGTCCCACAGGGAGCGCGGAAGGGGGCAGAGACGCTGGGATTAGCGGAAGCCGGGCCATCGTCAAGCCGAAGATGCACGGACTTGATCCGTGGGCACCCAAAGAGAGTATGCTCATTGGGTGGCCGGCCAAGGGCTCACGCGGATGCGTGAGCCAGCTCGAGAAACAGGGAGCGGGCCGGTGCCGAAGCTGGGCCGGATGGCCCAGCGCACTTGGTGAAGCGGATAGGAGGCGGGACGCGCATGACCGATATGACGACCGACATCGCCGAGCGCAACATCACCGTCACCGAGAGCGCCGCGAAGCGCATCGCCTTCTTGCGCGAGCAGGAACAGGTCGGCGACGCCCATCTGCGCATCGCGGTATCGGGCGGGGGCTGTTCCGGGTTTCAGTATGGCTTGAGCTTTGACGACCAGACCAACCCCGACGACCGCGTCTTCGAGCGCAACGGCATCGGCGTCGTGGTCGACGAAATCTCGCTCGACCTGCTCGCCGGCGCCGAAGTGGATTTTGTCGAAGACCTGATGGGCGCCTCGTTCCGTATCAACAACCCCAACGCCGCCTCGTCCTGCGGCTGCGGCAATTCCTTCTCGATCGCCTGACGCGTTCCGCCCTTGCGCGACGCGCGCCGTCAGCCTTCGCTTTTCCGCAGCTTCAAGGCGCAATGTCCGGCGATCTGCTGGAAGTCGCCGTCTGCCGTGAGCATCGTCAGTTCGTGGCGAAGGCAAAGCTGCGCCAACAGCGCGTCGATGGTGCCGACCTGCACACCGGCGCGACGACAGCGGTTGCGCAATTCGGCTGCCTCGATGTGATCGTCGCGTTGCGGCACGATCAGCGGCAGGGCGGCAAAGCGATCGATAATGCGCGCGCGGTCTCGCGGGCCGGCAAAGCCTTGGAGCAATTCTTGAAGCACCAGGCCTGTCGTGATCAGCGCCTCATCGGCCTCGATCGCTCGAACCAGTTCCCGAACCTCGCCGCTCGCGGGTGGCGTATCGCGCCGCAGCGCCAGCGACCAGACGCTGGTATCGACGAAGAGGCTCACCCGCGCGACCGCTCCGCCTTGTAGTCAAAGCGATCGTCCCATTCGAGCTGGCCGATCAGGTCGAGCAGCCTGCGCTGTTGCCGGCGCGCGATAAACTCCTGCAGCGCCTTCGTCACGGCTGCCTTCTTCGTTTTCTCGCCGCTGACTTCCAACGCTCGTTCCAGCAGCTCGGGATCGATCGACAGGTTGGTTGCCATGTGTGAAGCTCCACACATACGGTCGCACACGGCTCGGTGGAAGACAACCGAACCCTTCCGAGTGCCCCGACGACTCGACCAACCCCGACGACCGGTCTTCGGGCGCTACGCCGTCGGCGTCGACGCAATCTCGCTCGACCTCCTCGCCGGCGCCGAGGTCGATTTTGTCGAGGACCTGATGGGCGCCTCGTTCCGCATCAACAACCCCAACGCCGCCTCGCCTGCGGCTGCGGCCACTCCTTCTCGATCGGTTGGCCAGCATTTCCCACACGGGCGCACCGCTAATATCTGATAATGTCCTTCTCTGATATACCCATCGCCATGACACATCGGCCCCTCGACCCGCGCATCAACAACGTTGCCCACGACGCCGATGTGCTCGATCGAGACGGCAGCCCCAGAGACAATCTGGTCGACCGCTTCATTGAGCTGGCAGCGTCGTGGAAGCTGAAAGTCGTCACGCCGAGCGGCGTGCGCCAGCAAGTTCAACATCCCCATACCCCTCGCGATGTACAACGAGCGGTGCTGCCGCGAATTTTTAATCTCCGGCCGGGGCTGAATACAGCCCAGCAGGACACGCGGCGGCGGATCGCAGCGGTGCTGCAAGGCAACGCTCGTCCCGAAACGCACGCCGCCGATGCATCCCATCTCGCGGAAGCCGTCGAGACTGGCTGTGCCTTCTTCATCGCCCGCGACAAACGCTTTTTCAAAAAACGCGATGAGCTGCACGAGGTGTTACCGCCGTCTCTTTTCATTGTGTCCCTGGAGGAATTTTTTGAAATCCTCGACGATTGGGAGACTCGGTATCCGCGATGAGCACGTTGAAACGCCACCGATGCCGTCCTAAATCAGCGGAACGCGGGCGTGGCGGAATCGGAAGACGCGTCGCCTTGCCTAAGCCCCTCGCCGTGCCGGGAGGCTTAACAAGGCGATGAGCTTGCCTCGTATGGGTTCAAATCCCATCGCCCGCACCACGCCAACGCTTCCAGCGCTGGTCGCTGCCGCCGGCGAAAGGGCGTCGATCCGCTTCCTCGAATTCTTCGCCGCCAACATCCGCAACCCGCACACGCGGCGGGCGTACTACCGCGCCGCGGAGGAATTTCTGTCCTGGTGCGGCGGCATCGGCCTGTCGTCGATCGCCGCGGTCGAGCCGGTGCATGTCGCGGCGTGGATCGAGATCGGCACGAGTGAGCTGTCCACCCCCTCGGTCAAACAGCGGCTGGCCGCGTTGCGCCACCTGTTCGATTGGCTCGTCATCGGCCAGGTCGTGCCGGTCAACCCGGCGCACACGGTGCGCGGGCCTCGGCACGTCGTCACGTCGGGGCAAACGCCGGTGCTCGATCCCTCCGAGGCGCGCGCGCTGCTCGACAGCATCGACGTATCGACGCAAGCAGGGCTGTGCGCCCGGTCGCACATCGGGTTGATGGTCTATTCCTTCGCCCGCATCGGCGCGGCGCTCGGCGTGGCGGTCGAAGATGTCTACACGCAGAACCGTCGGCTTTGGGTGCGGCTGCGCGAGAAAGGTGGTAAGCGCCACGCCATGCCGTGCCACCACAACCTCGAAGAATACCTGATCGCCTATCTCGACGGCGGCGGCCTGCGCGACGATCCCAAGGGGCCTTTGTTCCGCACGATCGGCCGCGGCACTGGGCTGTTAACCCGCACGGTGCTGCCGCAGGCAAACGCCTACGCGATGATCCGCCGGCGCGCCGCGCCGGCCGGCATCGAAACCAAGCTCGGCAACCACAGCTTTCGAGCGACGGGGATCACCACCTATCTCAAGAACGGCGGCACCCTCGAAAAGGCCGCCGCGATGGCAAACCATCCCTCGACGCGCACGACACAGCTCTACGATCGCCGGCGCGATGAGGTCAGCCTCGATGAGGTCGAGCGGATCGCAATTTGAGCCTGCCGTGTCACTAACAGGGCCCTCCCCTAGGGACATACAGGCTGGACGGATAGAATGCCAGTAACTGGGTGGTTAGGTGCGGTTATACCTCTGGTCGTAGCAATCTTTGCTGCTGTTGCGGCATACATATTTAACATTCAGTTAGAAAAAAAGCGCGCTTTCTTAAAGAGGACCAGCGATCAACTTCAATATCTATACGGTCCATTGAAAGCTATTACATACGCGTCTCGCATGTCCTGGAGCGCATTCATTCACCATTATGGAGACCAAGGCACCTTCTTTTTCTTCTCGGACCCCGTTAATCCAGAGCAGGTAAAGATGTGGCGAAATTGGGTAATTCACGTATTTTCTCCACTTCACGAAAAAATGGAAAAAATAATTCTAGATAACACACATCTCCTAGAGGGAGACATGCCTGTTGAATTTGGTATGCTTCTCGCTCACATAGAAACTTACAAGTCTACGATTTCGCTATGGAGCGACGACAATATTTGTGACAACGATACGGTATTTAGGAATACAGCGCTTGTTGACTTTCCCACAACTCTAGACGAGCGTGTTTCCAATGATTTCGATCTTCTAATGCGGCGACAAGCATCACTGCTTGCTTCAACTCAAAAAACTTCCTGGTTCCATCGCTAAAAGCACGACGTGGCCGAAGGAACTCGAATCATATCGCTTCCCGCTCTCCCTAAAAATGCTACGTCTCGTCCTTCGTGATAAACCGGATTGAACTAAACCGCTCCGCGGTATTCAGAAAATATTGGTGAGCGTATAGACCAGATAGGGCAACGGATGCAGAGTTATCGTTGGCCAAATCATCGAATAATTACTTCTTGTAATCATACTCAGACCGGATAAGGGCCGAGGAATAGATCGCCGAGGGCGCGGCGCAGCAAATAGGTGATACGGCGTTGGGCCAGATGATGCGGCCGGTCATGGATCATATGGCAGCGCTGGCACAGGCTCCGCAGATTGACGAGCCGATTGTTGCCGGGATCATGATCGAGATGGGCAGCGGCGAGCACGACATGGGTCTGGCGTATCCGGATGGCCTCGACGGTATCGGGCCAAGGCGCCGACCGGCCGCGATCGTCGCGCCAGGTGTGGCGGTCGGCATCAAACCAGCGCCCATCGGGCAGACAGCGAAGGGTTTTGCCGTGCGGCCGGCCACATCCCTGGCATAAGCCATGCGCCCGCTCGAACCGCACGTGGCGGCTGAGCTGCGGCCAGTCGATCGGGTAGAACCAGCGCATCTCAGCCCTGATCGGCATGGTCGCCCCCGTTGGCGCCGCTGACTGGTTTTCCCAGCACGCGGTAGACGCTGGCGCGCCCAATGCCGAGCCGACGGGCGATCGCCGCCGGGCCGAGCTTTTCGTCATCGCGCAGCCGCCGGACTTCGGCGGCATCGATCATCGGCTTGCGGCCTTTGTAGACCCCCCGCGCCTTGGCTGCAAAAAACGGAGCAAACCGGCACCGGATTTCGGTTGAAAGCGGCGGGTGATTTCGGCGGAAAGCGGCACCTGATTTCGCTCCAATCCGGCACCTGAT
>Ga0335085_10004192_pt1 | contig 24131 bp, 17 predicted proteins | sample Lox_Sample_45_FD_206712 | JGI IMG/M metagenome (GOLD analysis project Ga0335085, IMG submission 206712) | Soil microbial communities from Loxahatchee National Wildlife Refuge, Florida, United States - Lox_Sample_4.5 | ecosystem: Environmental > Terrestrial > Soil > Wetlands | place: USA...
CCCGCAAAACCTCTGCTCGCGATTTTGGGATTGTGCTTCCTGGCCTCATTGATCGGACCCAATTTCTACCAGCCCTATGTCGCCGTCTTCGTCTATACGAAAGCGAAGTTCACGTACAACATCATCATGGAGCTTCAACCGTTGAGCTTCAGGGGTTTTAGCAATTTCATCGAACTATTCCTGGGCGCCGCCGGGTTCTACGCTGTTGGATGGCAAAAAAAGCTGGATCCTTTCAAACTGTTACTCCTGGTTGTGGCCAGCGCCGTTGCCTTCCGGACGATGCGTGACGGCTGGTTTCTCTGTTTTTCCGCTGCGGCTTGCATTGCGGATTTGCCCCGCCCTGAAGAAATCCAAGATCCCGCAGAATCGTGGGGCGCGCTGGCGATGGCTGCCGGAGCATTGGCCATTATTCTGATGGTAGCCGCACCCATCGTTCATTTCGATTCGCGCGGCATTGATCGCGCCATCAGCGCAGATTATCCGGTGAATGCCGTCAATTTCCTGCGGCGAAACAGCTTTTCTGGACCGCTGTATAACAACTTGAACTGGGGCGGTTTTTTGATGTGGTATCTGCCAGAACTTCCAGTGGCTATCGACGGGCGCAATGACCTTTACGGCGATGAACTTGACAAGATTTTCTATGACTCGCAATCCGCGGCCTCGTCGTATCAGACCGACCCGTATCTGAACGAGTCCCACGTGGTAATTCTGGATTCCACCCTGCCGCTGGCGAAAATATTGACGATCGATCCACGCTTCAAGCTGGTGTATCGCGACGACATCGCTACCGTGTATGCAAGACAATAAAGATGGATCGAAGAGGATAGACGGATATGGCGCGTTCGACAGATACATCAGATACACCAGGGGTTTCGCGGTTGCGTTTCTGGCTGCCCCGGATCGCGTTTGCCATTCTCGCGCCCGTGGTGCTCCTCGCGCTCGTTGAAGGAGCGCTCCGCATTTTCAATGTGGGCTATCCGACTAGCCTCATGATGCCGGACACGATTCACGGGCGGCCCACGACTTGTTTCAATCCCTTCTTCCCTGCGCCCTACTTCCCTCCCGGAATGATCAAGGAACCCCAATATTTCTGCCTGGACCCGATCAAGCAACCGGGGACTTACCGCATTGTGGTTCTGGGCGAATCCGCGGCAATGGGCGACCCGGACTTCGCCTACGGATTCAGCCGCTATCTGGAAGTCATGCTCCGCACGCGCTTTCCCCGCGCAAAATTTGAGGTGGTCAACACAGGCATGGTGGCGATCAATTCCCACGTCAGCCGGGCCATCGCCGTGGGGCTTGCGCCGTATCAGCCGGACTTCTACCTTGTGTATGCAGGCAGCAACGAAGTCGTGGGCCCATATGGCCCGGGCACCGTGTTGGCTTCCGGCACCATGAGCCTCCCCGTGATCCACGCCAGCGTCTATGCGCGATCCTCGCGAATCGGCCAGTTGCTGGTGGATAGTGGCGCAAAAAAGCAGGAGTGGCGCGGGATGGAGATGTTCCTCGATAAGCAAGTGCGGGCCGACTCCCCGCGCCTGGAACCCGCTTACCGGAATTTCGCGAGCAATCTGAAGGATATTGTGGAGATGGCGCATCAGGCTGGCGCTCGGGTATTGCTCTCGACGATTGCAACGAATCTCCGCGATTCGGCGCCTTTTGGTTCTCTGCACCGCGCGGGGTTGCCTGCCGATGCGCTGCAATCCTGGAACGCGCTGGTGCAACAAGGAGTGACGGCGGAATCGAACCAGTCGTATGAGGAAGCGCTGAAATATTACAGCTCGGCCCGGCAGATTGACGATCAATACGCGGAGTTGGAGTTTCGGATCGCGCGTTGCTACACGCGCTTGGGAAATTTCCAGGCCGCGAAGGAACACTACGTCAGGGCCCGCGACCTGGACGTTTTGCGCTTCCGGGCAGATTCGCGGATTAATGAAATTATTCGCACAACGGCAAAAGGCTCGGGCAATTCAGTGGCGCTTTTGGATACCGAGGCGTTATTGTCCAGCGAGAGCCGCGACGCCGTAGTCGGCAGTGAAATGATCTACGACCACGTGCACTTTACGCCGCTGGGAAGCTACCTGTTTGCGCGCGAGGTATTCGAGCAAGTAGTGAAGAACCTCCCCAGCGACGTCCGCGCCGCAGCACAAAGTACCGAACCACTTACCGAAGGCGAGTGCGAGCGCCTGCTGGCTTTCACGGCACATGACCGGGCACGTGTGGCCAGTGAGATGGGCGATCGCGTGCAAAACCCGCCCTTCACGAAGCAGCTCAATCACAACGAAATGCTGCAAAGCCTGATGCTGCGCGCGGCGGGGCCGGCCGAAAGTTTTCAGGACACCGTGGCCCAGTATCAGTGGGCCATCGCCCAGCATCCCGACGATCTCGCGCTTCACTACAAGTTCGGGTTCTTTCTATTTGATTACGACCGCATGGCCGCGGCGCAACAACTTGTGCTGGCAAAGCCCAGCGACGACTTCCCCGTATTTCTTCCCGACGGCACACGCATTCAGTAGCTGTTCTTTCCGGCGCGAGCTTGCATGTCTTATGGCTTTCCAGTCGCTATCAAAATTGTGAGTAGATGAACTGCGTGTTGTGCTCGTCGAAGAGCAGAAACAACAGCAACCCGAAACAATAGGCGATCGGCCGGACCAGCACGCGGAACGGTGAAGGGCCATCCGCGCCGGCTTGCTCTTCGATTTCCCCAAGCTTCTGCATTACCCACGGCTCCGCAGCGCAGAACAGCACGACGATCGACGTAAATACGTAGAATCCTGCCCCGTAGGCGCTGCCCGCACGCAAGCGGTAAAACATCGAGGAGAGAATAGCGCCCGCTTTTGGAAGAGACGGCGCGCGGAACATCACCCACGCCACGGTGGCCGCCACTAAGGTAAAAACGCGCCAGAGCAACGACACAACTCTCACATCTCCCCATCCCGGCCGTGCGTTCTTCACGCTTTCATACACGCGATAAAGAACCAGATACAGCCCATGCAACGTGCCCCACAGCACGTATCCCCAGCCGGCGCCATGCCATAGGCCGACAAGGGCCATCACTACAATCAGGCTGATATATAAAGGTAGCGGTGCTCCCGCATATTTTGCGTTAATCGGGAAAAACAAATAGTCGCGCACCCATCGGGACAGCGTCATGTGCCAGCGTGCCCAGAACTCCGGCGGAGTAGCGGCGTGGTACGGCTGGCGGAAATTTTCCGGAAGCGTGACGCCCAGCAATCGCGCGGCGCCGATGGCCAGGTTGGTATAAGCGGAAAAATCGAAGTAAATCTGCAGCGCGAAGCCGATGGCCAGGAACCACGCATCCCCGGTGGAATAGTTGCTGCTCCCGCTAAGCGAAAAGCCGCGATCCACCCAGACGCCGAGCATATTGGCGATTACGTTCTTTTGCACCAGGCCCCAAACCAGGAGATCCATGCCCTCAAACACAAAGCGCGGCTCAAACGCTTTCTGAAAAACAAGCTGCGGCATCAATTCCCGCGCGCGAACGATCGGGCCGGACAAAATATTCGGCCAAAAGAAAAAGAACAAGCAGAGATCGAAGAAGCCCGGCATTTTCACGCGGCCCTGGCGCAGGTCCACCAAGTAAGCAATCGCTTCGAACGTATAGAAAGAAATACCAACAGGAAAGACAATGGAGGTGATCGCGGAAGCCGTCCGCGACCCAAACGAAATTCCCAGCGCCAGGAGATTTGTTAGAAGAAATCCTCGGTATTTGAAGAAAGCCAGCAGCGCCAAAACGAAAATCACACCCAGTCGCGACCAGAGTTTCGGATTCGTAGTGTCCGTGGTGATTCGGCGGCCGGCGACGTAAACGATCGCGGCAACCAGCAGCGGCAGCCAGGCAAACACAAGTCCCCAAGATGCGTAAAACCCAAGGCTGGCGATCCATACAAACGCGCGGCGATACTTCGCCGGCAGCAGCCAGAAGAGCCCGGCCGCAAGCGCCAGCAGCACCAGATACGGAACTGAATTAAATGCCATCCTTCAGACTTTCCTGGCTCCCGTCTTCTAAGAAATCGGCTTTGCCACGCGTTCCACGGTTTCCACAATGAGTTCGACATCGTCGAAATCTTCCGGTTGCAGCGTTTCCGGAGGAATGGCGATGCGAAGCTTTTTTTCGAGAAGTCCGATCAGCTTCAGCACAGAGAGCGAATCGATCAGTCCGGAACTCACCAGGCGCTGCCCCGGCTTCAATGGCCGGCCGATGAGTTGCGCTGCCGCCTCGGCGGCAGCGGCGCGGATTGCTTGGCTATCAGGAATCACGGGTTCCTCCTTTGATCATCCATGGTTCAGGCGCTCCCGCAGAAAACGCTCGCGCGTTTCGCGACGCGAAATCTTTCCCGCCGTGCTTTTCACGATCCACCGTTGGGGAACCACGGCAACGTAACGGGCCGCGGTGCCAATCGCGGTCATCACCAACTTCCGGATCGAGGCTTCCAGTTGTTGGGCGGCCTCGTCCTCGAAGTCGGCTTTCATTTCCGCCACCACCGCCAGGCTCTGTGTCCCGAATTCCTTATCTTCCACACCAAATGCCACCACGCGCCCGGGATAGACGCCCTCGATGGTATTGACCACTGCTTCCACGTCCTCGGGAAAGATATTGTTCCCGCCGACGATCACAATATCCTTGAATCGCCCGATGACGAAGAGTTCGCCATTGGCGAGGAAGCCAAAATCCCCCGTTGCATGCCAGCCATCCTTCAGCGAATGCGTCTGAAATCCCTCGTTGCCCCAATAGCCGGAAAAAAGAGAGGCCGTGCGGACGTAAATTTCGCCCGGGGTGGCTTCCGGGCAAAGCGAACCATCCGCGGCGACGATTTTGATTTCCGTTCCATCCAGCGCCTGGCCGGAAGAAACGTAAACATCGTCAATCAGATCGAATGCAAGCTCGGAATACGTGTGATTCCCATGGTGGACCTGCTGGCGGGGAATCGTGGCAAGTTCCCTGCCGAGCGCGGACTGCGTGATGGCAAAAACGGTCTCCGCCATTGCGTACGACGCTTGCAGCGCCTCTTTCCGGATGCCGCAATCCGCAAACGCTGAGGCAAATTCCGTGATGGATTTCAGGCGCACGGGCTCGGAGCAGTTGATCCAGGCGCGCACGCTGGAAAGATCGTGGCGGGACATTTGCTCGCGCCGCTGGCTCATATACGAAAACGAGAAGTTGGGCAGCCAGCAAAAGGTCGCGTGATAACGGGAAAGATATTTCGGCAGCAGCTCCGGGTTGAGCACCCAATCGTTTGCCGCCATTTGCAGCGAAGCCGCGCCATGCCACAGAGGCATCCAGTAGCAGGCAATCAGCCCCATGTCGTGATACATCGGCAGCCAGGACGCCACGGAATCCGCTGAAGAAAAACCAAGCGCGCTCCCCAACTGGCCAAACTGCGCGCGGAGCATATCGCCCGTAACCACAATGGCTTTCTGGGCGCCCGTTGTTCCACCAGAAAATTGAAGAAAAAGAGTATTGGCCTCCGGACAAAGATTGCGCCCGGGAAATGCGCCCGGCTCCAGGCGTTCCGCGACCGGCCCGGCCGGAAACACCTTCTCGAATGCCGCAGCATTTTCGAGGACCAGACCATTCGCAGGGTACGGCAGGCTATCCTGGAGATTTTGCGCCAATCGCGGAAGCGTGATGAGCTGGTCGGCCGGCAAATGACTGAGTTGATGGACCAGATTGCGTTGGTACTTTTCCGGATCGATACGGCTGGTGGGCCAGGCCAGAATTGCCGGCACGTGGCCTTTCAAAACCAGGCCGAGCTGCAGAAGAAAAAGTTCGGGCGAGTGTGGGAGAAGCAGGAGAACCACCGAGCGCTCACGCGGAAGAGTAAAGGAGGAAGCAAGCTGATCAGCAAGCGCCAGGATGGCTTTGCCGGTAAATTCCCGAGGATGATCAAAATTGGGGGCAACCACAATACGCAGAAGGACTTTGTCTCCCTGCGCAGCGAGGCGCTCGCGCAGCTGACTTACGAACTCGGAGTGGCTGGTCACGTCCGGCTCACTCCTTCTGCTCCTGCGGCGATGTGCTGTCGGCTTTTTCTGCAGAAGCACGGCACAAGTCGGCGGCGATGGTCTCGGCGGCCAGCCGGTGGCCGGTTTCGTTCCAATGGCCGGCGCCAAGATTGGAAGCATTGAAGCCATTCAGATACACGTGGTGGGCCTCGGCGTAAGCAGAGAGCGACGCCGCGAGGTTGGTGACGGGAATGCCGTTGCGCGCGGCGAAATCGCCAATACGGTTGTCAGCATAGGAAAAATCCGCGACTCCCAGTTTTTGCAGCAATTGCGCGCGTTTGGCAGGGTCTGGAATCACCTGGGGGCGTGTTGCTAGAGTTACGATGCGGAATTCCGCGCCATGAGAACGTACCTCGTCGCGCATCATCAGCAAAAGGCCTTCAGTGACTTTCCAGGCTTCCTGCATGGCAGGCAGCGTGGGCGGCTTGTAGATCGCGTATTCAAGATCGTCCATTCCGGATTGTCCGGCACGCTCCTTCGCTGCGGCCATGGCCACGCGAATTTTTCCGTACCGTTGCAGCGTGTTGATGGCCTGCATGCTTTTGAAGTGATCGTCAAACCAGAATCCGACGTTTTGCACCAGGATTTGCCGCGGCTGCAGGGCGGGTTGCCTTTGAAAAGAATCATCGAGCACGAGCCGATCGCCTTGAAAAACAAAATAGGGAGAACGTTCCGGAGTCACCGCGTTGTTTAATTCGCGGACATTGTTGGCGATGTCGCGCGCGGGATACAGAGCCAGCAGCACGAGGTCGGGATGATAATTCCAGACGCGCTCCCGCAGCAGCAGGAGTTCTTGCGCCGTGGAGTAACCGGCCACGCCAAAGTTCAGTACTTCGACGCGCTTGCCTGAAAAGCATGCTTCCTCATTCAGGATTTGTTGCAGCAAGGCGGTGTACGTCTTTGCCTGCAGCACCTGCAACGCTTCGGTCCAGGAATTCCCAAGCACGGCTACGCGAAAGGTATTGGCAGGCTTTTCGTAGAAGCGTTCCTCGTCGCGGAAGCCGTGGCTATTGATGTGGACCCACTGCGGCGCTTCTGTGGAGACCCGGCCACTCACGCCGGGACGTAGGACCCACCCGAGTTCGCGATCGGGGCCGTAGAGCTGTGCGTCGAAAGGAACGCGCGCGACACGCAGCGCCACCTCCGCCAGGAGCGGCAAGGCCAGGAAAACAGCGGTGGCGAGGATGAGTTCCCTTCTTGTCGGCGCCATGCATCATCCCAAATAAGGCAGCGTCACTCGGGTGCTTGACGAGGTGGGATACATCTCCGAATCCGTCTTTGAAAGATGCTCGAGCGCATAGATGGCTCCCAGCAATAATAGCAATACTCCAAGTGGGAGCATCCACCACAGCCGGTGCTTCCACATTACGGCAAAGAAAGTTGCTGATTCAGCGGGATTTGTTGCGTAACCGCTTTGCTTCGCCATGAATTCTCCTACCTTGCTTCTTTCTCATTCTGATGGCCTAGGATGAAATAAGCCTGTCGAACATAGACCCCCTGTCGATAGAGCAAGTATCCATCAGAAAAATGAACGATTCTGAATCCGAGCGGAGCGAAATTATTAAGAATGCCCGAATCAGACATTAATTGAGGTTGCTCTGAAAATATAACGATTAATTCGGGTTGAATGCGGACAATTTCATCGAGATCGAAAGTTGTTCCGTGGAGTGGTGCGCCATGGTGGAAATAACTGGTCGGCATATTTGCAAAAATGTTGTGGTCAAAATACGGCTGGATACCTGCGACGCCATACAAGTACCCCATGATTGGCTTTCTTTCATCCACCGTTGGTTTTATGAACTTTGCGGCATCCTCTGCCCCACTGTATGGATATACGTATTCGTGCTTAATGGCGACCGCAGCATCCCAGATCTGAATCCCGCAAAACATCAACAACGTTGCGATCAGAGCGTGCGCTAATCGCCGCTCGATTTTATTGAACGATTTCATTTCTTCGGAATTCGGCCAGGCGATCCAGAGTGCCGCCATTGCACCCACCGTAACGGTGCCGTGGTGGTGCGAATATCCGTGAACTTTGACGTAGAGGGCAACCAAAAGGCCAACCGGAAGGAGGAATACCAGTAGTTTCCGCCTGATTACAAACCACGCTACAAGTACTGCGAGAAACACTAGTGATAGACTCAAATAATCGGCAAACGCACCCGTAATAATAGAGATAAATTTCATAGACGGAGTTGCCGGCGGAACATGCAGGCTTTCCGCAATTTTCGCGGCTTGGTCTTTCATAGCAAATTCCTCAACGTCGGAACTCGGCCAAAGAATCAGCAGAAGGAAAACGAAACTGAGAATGATCACAGTGGTGCTGACGATGAAACGTCTCTTGACCAGTGGGGTGAACCTCGACCACGTCGGAATGGATTCGAGAAGATATGCGAAGCCCAGACAGCCCGCCAGAATCGCCCCGTGCAGGGTAAGAAGCACGAGCAAAACAAGGATAATGGCGATTCGCTCCGGATGCTCCTTGTCTTTGAAAAAGATCGCCGCAGTGAATGCAAGCAAGGGCAATATCGTATAGGGCCGGGAAATGACGGCGTATTGATAGACCATGACATACGTAAAGGCGAGCGGCCAGCGGATGTAGCGGGGAAAGGGAGCGCACAAAATAAGAATCGCCGCTCCGGCGATGGCGAACGTGACGCCAATGTAGCCCAAATCTCCGTAACCCGCGTGAAACACATGCTGGGCGATCCACAAAATCGTGTGCCAGAGGCCGGGCGAACCTTCATAGCGCAACTCGTGGAACCAGATGGTCCTTAGATCCAGGTCTCGCGCGATCAGCCAGGCTTGCGCTTCATCCGCCCATTTCTCGTGATATTGCAGCGTCCAGAGAACCACACACGAATAAGCAAGTAAAACGGCGGCGTCTCCAAACTTCCACAAATCCCGCCCTTTCGTTGCCGGCATGTTCTCCATTTGTGCCGCAGTGGCCATGCGATGGGTTGCGATCTACTCCTTCGTTTCGTGGGAATACACAATGGCGATATCGTCCTCATAAAGGACCTGGAAACCGCTGACCCCGCGCAGCGCCTGGCCCATGATCCCGGCTTTGTCCATAACCAAAGTGCGGGCCTGATTCATCGGAGGAAAATCGCGAAGCGGAATATCCGCGTTCATCACCTTGAAGTAGCTGGCTTCCATCTCTTCGGGATAGAGTCCCCGCCGGGAATCGATGGCCACCGGATATTCCGGCAGGTACCAGGCAAGAAAGCCGCCCCACCTCTCCACATTGAAGAAGGGCGATGGCTGGGGATGGCCGCGAAGGTAATCCGCTGCGCGGACAGGAAACGTTTCGGCGACCCGCCCGAGCAGGACATCTTGCTTGCTCGGCACACGAAAGATAAAGACGACGAATAACGAGGTGAACGCCGCAGTCAAAAGAGCAGCCCGGCGAATATTCCAGTCAAACAGCCCCTCGCCCGCGCCATCCGCTCGCTTCTGCAAAACAGCACGCCCAATCACGGCAACCGACACCAGAGCCAGCAGCCAATTCCCGCGCTGCTCATAAAACGCCAGTGCCGTGCAACCCGCCAGCGCGCCAATTGGAAAGAGGTCCCGCGAGCGGAGCAGCCCAAGCGCCAGATAAGCCGACATTCCCAGAAGCATCAAAACGTAATCCCGGGGTTGGCGAAAACCCATAGCCGTGTACCCCGGTAAATTGTGATTCACCGGGCCGAATTCGTTGGCCCAAAAAGATGTGTACGCATGAAACGTGTAGGGATTCAACAAACTGGCCAGGAAGCACGCCGCGCCGGATCCGAATGCGGCTCGCAATGGCACAGGAAAGCCAGGCTTGCCGAACCACTGCGCATCCCGCGATTGCTGGTACTTTTCCACCAGAAGCGCGGCTAAAAAGACCACATACAAAACGATGCCGTAAACAAAGCCGAGATCCAGATTGGCCCACAGCAGGAAAAGGAGCGGTAGCCCTTTCCAGAGCTTCACATCCCGCGATTCGCGCACGTTCAGAAGCACCAGCAATTCCGCGCCGAACAGAATCACTGAAACGCAAGCGGGAGTGGGACTCATGGCAAAAAGCACATACTGCGCGGCGGCCGAGAGCCCCGCAGCAGGCCAGAAGTTACGCCACCCACCAGCAAGAAGAAACGTCACGATCGCAAGTGAAAAACGAAAGCCCACCAGCAATGCCGGGAGCGCCCGAAGCCCTGCAACGCGAAACACAACAGCGGCAACCACATCGGAGCCCCACGAAAAATCCCGCCAGGGTAAATCGTTCGATTGAGAGAACAAGCCGGATTGCGGCCAGGCCTTGTTTTGCAAAATCCACATTCCCGAGCGCAAATGGCCCCAGATTTCCGGTTCACGGAAGGCAGAGAGCTTCAGGCATTCCAGACTTGCGGCGATGGTCAACAGAAAGAAAAGGACGAGAAGACGAGGCAGGGTGTCCCCAGACAAACGGCCATCATCGAGCGCGGCATCCGCATTGCGCATAAGAATATTCCCAGAGTCTCCGAACGCCGGCCCCCTGTCGTTAGTGTTTGGGCCCGCTCAAGACCTGCGGCAGCACGGAACCATTTACCGTCACCGTTCCATTCGGATTGTGAGCCGCGTTATGGCAAGTCAACGTGCAGGTGTTCGAGCCCCGATTGTAGGTAATCGGCGCGCCATTGCTCTGCCCGACCACAGCAATATCAAAATTAACCAACCGTTCCCCGGTAACGCCTGGATTTACGGCCCCCATGCCGTGTGCCGTGTGGCAAACCGAGCAGGAAAAGCCGCCCGTTGAAACATGCAATCCATGCTGCGTCCAACTGGTATTGGCAATAACTTTGCCAAGGTCGTGGCACTTGGCACACATGGCGTAAGGTCCCTGCTGGCTCAAGTCCGGGTTGGGATAGGTGTTGGTCACCGTACCGCCGGGCACGGCTGCCTGCGAAAATTGATAATTGCGCTCCAGAATGTGCGGGTAGATCGAACCGTGCGGCCCGGTGGGCCCCCCGGTATTGGTACCGCTAAATTCGCGGTTGTCGTCGCTGGCGTGGCAGTCGGTGCAGAAAATCTGTGATCCCGGAGCCATCTGGCGAGTCGAATTTGTGCCGTTGAGGTTCAGCATGTACGTCAGCAAACTGGGCTGCGGCAATGGGCTGCTGCGCGGGTGCACCACGGGGTGGCTCGATGTGGAATTAACACTGAACTGCGGCAAAAGGTTGAGCGGGTCGCCGGAAAACACCAGTCGCGTGGGCAAATAGCCATACTTGATCAGGACCTGCTTCCCGGTGCTCGTACCATGACAACGGAAACAAGTTTCGTACTGATTGACGGCGGGCGTGAGAGGGGTTGCCCCATCCGTGGCGCTCACGCCAATCGCATTGGACTGCGGCATCCGAAGGCCCGGCGGCGGCGTGAAGCTCGTCATCTGATTCGATCCGTGCGGGCTGTGGCAATCCACGCAGGTGGAGTGCCGATTGTTGTTGAGCAGTGCCGGCTCGGCTTCATCGTGCAAGTTTGCGCCTGACGGCAGAGGATGGGATATTTTCCCGAACTCGGTGAAAACATCCGGAGCCGCGGGAGAAAGAACGGTGGCATTGCTGTGGCAATTAATGCAGCTCTGGGTGGCGGCGTCAATTCCGGACGCGGCCGACGTAGATGGCCGAAGCAATCGCGAGGACGGACTGCCATTGTGTTCCATATGGCAGGAGCTGCAAGCATTCAGGCCTACCGTCGCATAGGGGCCGACGACCTGCGAGGTTTGCACGGATGGCACAAGACCGTTTGTGGCCGTCATGTGGATGCTGTTGGTCCAGCCGCTCAGCAGATTCAAACTGCCCTGGGTGACGCGATTCGGGTCGTGGCAGGTCAGGCACATTTTACCGCTCGAGCTGTCACACAGAAGAAAATTCTGGGCGACCGGATCGGTCCCCTGAATATGCGGATCGTGGCAGCTCGTACATTCCATGTTTCCGTTCACGAGTTTCACCGACGGGCAAGCCGTGCCGCTTTGTGTAACTCCGGAACTCGCGAAATTCGCCACCAGGTCAGGCGAATCCTGCATCGGCAAAATCAGGCTGAAGGGATGCGACGCGCTGAGGTCCCCGTTGTTTCCAAGCTTCGACATTCCCGGCATTTTGCTGGTGCCAACGGGGATTTGCCCGTATGCGGCGGTTTGTCCGATAGCGACGGTTCCATCGTGACAACTCAGGCACAGGCTGCTGGTCACGCCGAGCGTAGGCTGGGTGTTTCCCTTGTTCCCTAATTTCGAATTCGCGTTGTAATAGGTCGCGCTCGTATACGGCGTATAAGTCTGCTGGGAAAGCTGTTGGTTCCACAGCGCCGTGACACCCGCTATGGGGCCCCCTGGCAAGCCGCTGTGGGGCGCGTGACAAGCGGTACAGCCCAATCCGCCCGAGTAGGCTCCGCCTGATTCGCTGCCAAGGGTGAGACTATGTGCCCCTAACACGTCGTTCGTCGGCGGAGTTTGCCCCCACGCCAGACGGCAGACGCAGACGCCCGTGATCAGCAGCGCGGCGATGATGAGGTGCCGCTTCACGGTTTCGCCCCGTTCTCGCCAGGCTTTACACCAAAGTAGTGATACACCTGCACGCGCCGGTTGAAGGAATCCACCACGTAGATGCGGTCGTGATCGTCAATGCGCAACCCCGTGGGCAATTGAAACTGCCCCGGGCCCACGCCCAGTTCACCGAAGTAATAGAGCAACTGCCCTTCGCGATTGAAAACCTGCACGACGCTCCACAATCCGTCCACGACGTACAGATGCCCCTCGGAATCGAAGGCCACGCCCTTCGGCCGGAACATCGAACCCACGTGGTCTCCGATTTTCCCGATGGAATATTGAAATTCGCCGTTCTTGTCGAGCACCTGCACCCGGAAATTCATCGCGTCCACAACCGCCAGGGAATCGCCGTAGAGGCGGAGTTCCGTCGGAAAATGGAACTCTCCGTTGTTGGTTCCCGGTTTGCCGATTTTCTTCAGGACGCTGCCTTGCATGTCCATGACAAAGATCTGATCGCGCAGCGTGTCGCTGACGTAAATGCGCTGCGCCGCCGAATCAATGGCGATGCCGGTGGGCCGCTTGAAAAATCCCTCGCCGTACTTCAGGGCCCCGATCACGCGCTCGAGCTTCCCGCCTTCACTGAAAACAAAAATTTTGCCCGAATCCGAATCCGTCACGTAAATGCGGTCTTGCGCGTCCACGGCCACGCACTGCGGCTCCACCAGGGGATTGTGGTCGGTGTCCTGCCGCGACAAAAATTTGTACTTTTCCTTGTCGAAATCGAAGATGTGCACGCCGTGCGCGCCCGGGTCGGTAACGATGATCCGTCCCTTCGAATCGGTGGTAATGCTGTACGGCCGGACCATGGTGCGATAGTCGGGCGCGCCGACCACCACGTCCACCACCTTCGTCCAGAAGCCTTTCTTCGGCTTCACTTCCTGCTCCGAGCTGAAGATCCGCTCGAAGCGCAGCTTCCGGCCCCCATCCATGAGCAGTTCGGGAATATCAATGCGCACCGGCTCATTTTTCTTTTTGTCGGCGGCGCTCCCGGGCGCGAGCCACACCATGCCGGCCAGGCAAGCCGCCAGTACTCTTCCACGAAAGCTCAGGAGCGCCCTCTTTTCTAGAAGAAGCTGAGCCATCTCGACACTCCGATAAAGTATGAGTTAGTACTACCCGGCGGAGTGCCGGCTGCACTGATCCCCTGGGTAAACTTGGTATAGCCCGCAAACACGTTGACACGGCGCAGCCTGTACTGCAACTGTGCGTAGAAAATTTCCGTGCGGTTTTTCGAATAGATATCGTTGGCGAGGGTATGGCTCACAGCATGAGAATAGGACGCGCTGAGGCTCAGCCGTGCCACCGGCGTAACGCCCACATTCGCGCCATAACTCGTTCCATTGTAGACAATCTGCCCCAGCGGCGGCAAACCCGGCGTGGGCGGAAGCGGCTGAATGCCGGTGCTGGTCAGGATAGACAGGCCGGAGGACTGGGTATAGTTCGCGCCAAACGTCACGCGCCGGAGGGCCAGGCTGGCCGAGCCGCTGTTGCTGTAAGTATACGAACCCTTGTCCTGATTCAAGCCGCTGTGCGAGCCGTTATACGCGAAGGTCACTTGCTTGCCGCGGCCCAGGCGCCGGTGCACGTTGCCGCTGTAGTTGTAATAGGACGTCGTGTAGGTCACCAGCAAGGTCTGGACGTTTTGCGCGTAGTTGAAATTGCCCGACGCCAGCCAGTCTCCGAAAGCATGGAAAGCATTGACGTTCACGATGAATCCCAGGTTGTTGTTCGTGAACTTATTGGCGCTGTCCACCACGCTGGCGGACACCGAAAAAATGTCGAAGATGCGTTTTTTGTAGCCAAGCGTCCCGGATGCGAAGCTTCCCGTGTAGGTGTTTCCATAATAGGACTGTTGGAAATAGGTGATTTGTGCCTGGCTAAAGAGGTCATTCGTAATCTGGTAGCTCGCCCCGCCCGAGGTTGTGAAGGAGTTGGCGCCGGAGTCTTGCTGCGAAAGCGGCAACCCGCCGGTAGTGTTCAAAATGGACTGGTAAAGGAATCCGTCAAGATTGTTGGTCCAGGTCTCGTTGCCAAACAAAGTGAGCTTGGTGGTGGGATGAAAGCTCACGATCCCCGTTACCAGATTGGTGGAATAATTCGCGGAGCTCTGGTAGTCCTGGAAAGAACTTGCATAATCTCCAGAGAAGTTGGAATGGCTGAAGCTCAGCCCAACCGAGCCGTTCCAGGGCAGCTTGTGAGAACCGTTCACCCCGATGGAGTTCCCGCTCGAGGAAGAAGAATCGGTATTGGATTCTCCGGAAAGGAACATCGGAATCTGCGAGTCGAAACCCAAATATTGGTAATAGGCGCTGAGATTCCAGCCGGCAAAATTATAGTTGGAATGCACATTCAGGGTCCTGGTGGTGGCGTGGGACTCTTCATCCGTTCCATATACGTTTCCGCCGCCGGAACCCTGCGAATAGCTGAAGGAAAGCGTGGGTTTATCGGGAAGCAGCAGGCTCCAGCCGGTGGCGAAGGAATAGCCGCTTCCAATCGTGGTGAAGTTGGGCAAGCCAATCAGGCCGAAGTTGCCGGTGGAGTTCCGGGCATACGCAAAGCTCACGTAGCCGGGCGTCTTGCTGCCGGTAAAAAGGTTTACGTTGGCATTCAGGCCCGTGGCGTCCGTCAGGGATTGAAACGTTGAATCGGAAGTCGAGCGGTTGTAGTAGGGGATGATATCAAAGTTCAGGAAGTTGGGATTGTAGTAGTCACCGGTGAGTTGCGCGTTGGCCCCGAAGTCGAGGCCGTGGCTGGAAGGAATCTGGTCCCCGTACGTCGCCGAATAGCCCCCGGTGAGTGTGCCGTCCATGTGCATGGTGGTATCGCCCACCTGCACTTGCGCGTGCACCGCCGGCGCGGCCAGAAGGGCCGCCAGGCATCCAACGCATTGTAGGAACCGTCTCACGTCCAAATCCTTCCCTTCCTGCCTAGAGGATCTGGATCTGCGCCTTGGCGCGCAGGGACTTATCGAGTCCCACGCGAAGGCTTTCGTACTTCGTCTTCTGCAATTCCGTCTTCAGATCCGCCTTCACGGAATCGAAGCTCTGCTTCCCGGCCGGCGTGTGCGCGTCCAGGCGCACGATGGTGTAGGCGGACTCGATGGGAATCAGGCCGCTGACGCCACCGGGTTTCATGGTGGAGAAGGCCTTTACGATTTGCGGCGGCAACTTGTCTTTCTCCACGGACTTGTGCATGCCCATGTTGACCCGGAAATCGTCTTCGGAAATCTTTTCCGCCAGCAGCCCGAAGTCCTGGTAACTCTTGGTGGCTTGCGACTGCTTCAGATAGTCGTTGGCGCGCTTGGCCGCCTCTTTCTGCTGATCCGGGGTCGGGTGGAGCGGCGGCAGAATCGAGATGGACTGGAAACTATAGGATTCGGCAATCTGGAAGCGGCCGGGATTTTTGTCGTAGAACGCCCGCGTCTGCGCCAGCGTGACCGCAGACCTGTCTTCGACGTCGCTCTTCAGCACCTGCTCGATCAGCAGCGAGCGCTTGATCTTGTTCACCACGTTTTGCTCGGATCCGCCCATCTCCACATTCAGGTACTGCTGATATTCCTGCGCGCTATGAAACTGTTTCTTGAACTCGCTTTCCGACTGCTTCAGCACTTGCGGAGAAACCGTCAGCTTGCGGCGCAGCGCTTCCTGATAGACGAGTTCCTCGAAAATAATCATCTGCAGCGCGCCCTGCCGGATGGAAGCTTCCTGGTCCTTCGGGAAGCCGTTGTGCTGGCTGGCGTAAGGGAAGATTTGCAGCATCTCGCGCAGCAGGTCGCGGTCCGTAAGGATGGCGCCGTTCACCTTCGCTACGGGCTTGTCGCTGACATTGAAGGAAGAGCTGGCGGGAGTGCTGCTGGCTTTCGGGGTGGGAGTGGTTGCTGCGTGAGAGGAAACTTGGGAACTTGCGTTGCCTGCCGCCGCTAGTAGTAGAGCGAAAACTACCAGGTACCTCATGATGTAAATCCTCCTGACCTTTCTAAAAAAAAGGGGGAGAGAAGATTCTCTCTCCCCCGGGGAACTGCTACCGACCTCACTGGAATACGGTCGGAATGTTGTTGGTGTTGTTGGCTTCGTTCGCTTCGCCGAAGTGGCACTGGCGGCAGAACTGGGTCGTCGAAGCGGCCTGTCCAGACGTGAGCTTGCCCTGGAGGTTCGGGTTGTACGGGCCGTTCACGAAGAAGAAGGTGGCGTAGTACTTGCCGCCGCCGTCGCCAATGATCGGGCTAGACGCGGAGGAGGTGTACACGGTCATAACGTGCTGGTTGTGGCAGGTGGTGCAGAGCACATAGGGCTTCCCGGAGGGGTTCACGCCGTAGGGGTTGCTCCACTTTCCAGGCGCCAGTGCTGGCCAGCCGTAGTTGGCTACGAACTGGGCATAGGGCGTGCCCGGGGTAACGGTGAACACGTTGTTCGCGAACACCAGGCCGGGGGCCGAGCTGATCGTGGCATTCAGGCCCACTGGGTGGTCGTTGTTGTAGTTGCCGGCCGTCGTGCCATCATTGCCGAGCAGGGTGGGGATCTTCTGGCCGCCATACGTGCTGTTGGTCAGCAAGCCGATCTGTTGTTCATAGGACCAGTTCTGCATCATGTTCGACTGGGTCAGGTTGCCGTCATGGCAGCTGAGGCAGAGGAGAATGCCGCCAACTTCTTGCGAACCGCCCTTGATGGTGGCAGGGAGAACTTCTACGAACCGGCCGTTGTCGCCAAACGCAATCGTTTGGTTGTAGAGCGGGCTGGCATCCTGGCCCCACAATGCATAGGAGCCGGCATCCGCCGCGCCGCCGTTGCCTGCGCCGAACGAGCCGCTGTGTGGTGCGTGGCATCCTGCGCAGCCACGGCCCTGGTTCTGGTGTGCACCGAGGACGTCGACTGTGGATGACGCATTCTGACCCATTGCCAATCCGGCGCTGGCCAGAGCAAAAAGCGCTACTAAGATCGCCTTTTTCATAACTTGTAAAACCTCCGTTAGTGTTGCAACACAAAACATCTTTTTTTCCACTTCGTATTGGCCAGTGCCTGGAGCGGGCCGGCCTGCGATGTCCCAAAGTGCATCTGGTATGCCGAACCGGCACAAAATGAGGATTTGCTTGAAATTGCCGTAAGTGTTGAATTTTCTTACATTTACGGTACTAGTCCCCAACTCCCGCACAGCCCTTCTCCCGTCCCCGCTTGCTCCATTTGCGTCATATGGCTCAGTTGTGATGAGCAATCACACACCGAAGTGCTGTAAACATAACTACTTAGCGTGACCGGCGTCACAGAGGCGCGGTTTGCATCTCACGGCCGCTGAAATTCGGACAATTCCGTGTACAAATTCTTTTCAGTTCCTTGTGGCGATGATCTCAGCAAAATGCAGTGCGAAAAGCAGAAGCGCTGGCATTTCTGCCAGCGCTTTCGTTAGCTGTGTAACTGATTCGGAAAGAACGTGCCCTTGCGCCGCGCTTACGGCTTCGCAGGGGGTGCGGGCAGCGGAACGACCTCGGATTGCGAATTGGCCGTGGGAGCATTGTGCTGTGCGCTCATCTTGGCTCTTTCCGCCGCGCGCTTGTCGCGTTCTTTGTCCGCTTGCGCATCGGTGACGTATTGCATCTGTTGCAGCCGGCCGGGGTAAATCTCGGTGGTAAACACGCGGTCATTCTTGTCAATCGCGATATCCACCAGCCCCTGGAACTGGCCCGGCAGCAGCCCGTGGCCGCCGAGGGCGATCAGCAACTGCCCTTCCTTGGTAAAGACCTGCACGCGATCCTGCATGCCGTCGGCGACCCAGACGTGGCCATCGCTGTCAATCGCTACGCCCTTGGGCCGCGCGAAATAACCGGGGCCATCGCCGTTCTTTCCGAAGGCGCTGACGAAATTTCCGTCCGGATCGAAGATCTCGATGCGATTGTTGAGCGTATCCGCAACGTAGAGATTTCCTTCCTTATCCACGGCCACGCCGGAGGGCTTGGCAAAATCGCCTGGCGTAGTCAATTCGTGCTTATGGCCCGTGGTGCCAATCTTGCGGAGCAGTTTGAGCGTATCCGCATCGTAGACGAGCACCTGGTCGAGTTCGATATCCGCCACATATAGCAAGCGGTTCTGGTTGTCCACGGCAAGCCCGCTCGGTTCGGACAGCCCGTCGGTAATAACATCCTCCGCTTTGTGGTCCTTATTGAAGATCAGGACGTGCTTGAGGCCCGGATCGGAAACAAATAGCCGGTCGCTGTCGTCCATGGCCAGGCCGATGATGCGCACGAAATGCGCGTGCACGCCGTTTTTGATGAGATCCACGTCGCGCGTGTCCGTATTGAAAATGAAGATGGCCCCGACCTTGTGATCCGCCACGTACACCAAGCCCTTCGAATCAACGGCAATGCCATACGGCTGATTCAACTGGAAGGGCATGCTGAAGACTTCGTCCTCGCTCTGCGTGCCGGCCAGGCGGTCCATCCAGCCGTTTTTCTTTTGCACGTTGCCCTTCAAATTGCGCTTTTCCTTGTCGGAGGAATACCAGTTCACGTACTTGATGCGCGCGATCGCCGGGGGATTGGGCCAGACGATAAAGGAATAATCGATGGCCTTGATTTTTGCCGCGGTGGCGGCCTTCTCCTCATCCTTTTTCTTTTTCTTCTTGTCGTCGGCTTGCAGCGCCGCGGGCACCAGAAACCCCGCAAGCGTAACCACGGCGAGCAATCCCGCGGCCCACTTCCAAATGCCGCTGTTTGTCAGGTTCTTACGCATGGCGATCTCTCCCAGGTCCATCGTTTTACCGCTTGGTCAGATCCTTGTGGCACGTGGAACAAAACTGCGTATCGTTCTTCTGATCCTTGGCAATTAAATTCGGATAAGCCGAAGAATGCGGCTGGTGGCAGGACAAGCAACTGATTTTTGCATAGACTTTCGTGACATCCGTCGGGTCCGTGACATCGGAAACCGGATGCCCCATCATCGGGTGGCCCTTGCCATAACGCAACGGCAGAATGACCACCTTGTTTTTCTTGAAGTAGTCCTCGGGCAGAGTCACTTTTCCATCGAAAATCTTGAAGTAACCCGTGTCCTTGTCCTGGTGCGACGTGGTATCCGGCCCGTGGCACTCCAGGCAGAGCTTATTGCCCTCGGCGCGCAGCAGCTTTTCGCGATCGCCGCCGTGCGGCTCGTGGCAAGTGCCGCAGCCTTGCGTGAAGGCCGGTTGGTGATGCACCGGCTTCTTGGCCAGATCGGCGATGTCGGAGTGGCAGCCGAGGCAAATGTCCACCGGATTGGTCTTCGGCAAGGCCGGATAGCGGCTGGCGTGCGGATTGTGGCAATCCGTGCAATCGCCGGCGGCGCCGGGATGCTGCACCTTGGCGCTTTCGATCTGCTTGGCCTTTTCGTCGTGGCACATCACGCAAAGCGACTTCGCGTCCGCCTGCGTCAGCACCACTTTTCCGTCCTTTGCCGGCGCATGGCACACTTCGCATTGCTTATCGGCGAATGGGGGATGAACGAATTTGGCCATCAGCTTGGGCAGTGCGGATTGATGCGGATCGTGGCACTGGATGCAATTGGCGGTTCCGAATGGCTGGTTTTGATGGGCCTTCTGCAAGCCTTCGTCTTTCGGGTCGTGGCAATCAATGCAGAGTGCGGGCGGCGCCTTGGTCAGGTGGTAATCGAACTCGTCTTTTCCGCGCTCGCCGGTCTTGTGCGTCAGGTGGCAGGTTTCGCAGCCCATATCCAGCGCTGCGTGCCGGCTTCCCTTCTCCGGAACATTCAGCCCGATGGTATGGCATTCCAGACACAGATTCTGTTTGGCGTCGCCTTCCGGCGCCTTCAGCAACTGGTATTTGTTGTCGGATTGGTGCGGATCGTGGCATTTCAGGCAGTCGCGCCGCGCTGGAGAGTGCACCACGCCCTTGATGTCCGCGGGGTTCTTGTCCGCGTGGCAGGTGAAGCACAACGCGGCTGGCGAAGTGGTGGTCAGCTTGACGCGCGTGACGTCTTTGTTCACGCGAATTTCGTGGCAGCTCAGGCAGCCCGTGGAAATCGCCGTATGCACGTTCTTGCCCTGGGCTTTGTCTCCATGGCATTCCAGGCACTTCGCCGCGTCGGTGTTCTTGTCGAGAGGTACGGGGTGAATATCGGCGCGGACCGGCAGCACCAGCAGCAGCACGAACGCTATGAGCGCCAGTCCGATTCCGCGAAATTTTTCAGAGGGGTTTACAATTCTATGCATCAGGGTTCCCCCACAGGCAAACGGAACTCAACGCGGGGACGGTGTTTGGCTGTAGGGTACTCGACTTGGTTCCTTCGGGGCTCCGCTCGACTGCCAGCACCAGCGCGGTGGTCAGCGCTACGGCAAACACGAGCATGACTACCATGTACAGAATTCGGTGGGAGCGATTCGATGGTTTCACCGTCATAACCCAATCTCGCCGCGGACTTTCGCCGCAGAGCGGCTTTCTGAATCCGATCACCGGGTTTCCAAAGCGAAACAGGCACCAAGCCTGGCGTTCGTCGGATTCGAGAATACGGGAACGCGATGTACCTGGTTGCATCTGCTGTGCCGAACTGAGGCAATCCCAGCACCGGATGGAAAACTGCCTCAACAAACTGATTACACATAGCTTATTAAAAGTCCACAACCCTCGAATCCGTGGGAAAGCCAGTCGGCCAAGCCCGCCTTCTGGGTGATATACCCCAAACGTGATGGGAAATCACACAAAATTTCGTTGAAAAATTAAACACTGCGGTGCGTTGCAGCCAGCATTGGACTTATACATGCTCTGGAGCCACGGGTCCTCCAGAAAACCTTACAGGCTTCATACGCCATCTAAGAAAAATCGGAGGAATCTGCTTGCGCAATACCCTTTTCGTCTTTCTTCTTTCCGTCGCTCTACTTCTAGGTTCCGCGTTTGCGTGGCATTCACCCAGCCTCGCGAACGATGCTTCTTCAACTTCTCTCGATCATCATTTGCGGCTGTATCACACACACACGGGCGAACGCATTGACATCGTCTATCGCCACGGCGATAGCTATCTGCCCGAAGCCGAGGCGCAGCTCGACCATTTCCTGCGCGACCATCGCAGCGGCGAAGTGAAGCACTACGACCCGCATGTTTTCGACATTCTGTCGGAATTGACGGAGGCTGTCGGACATCCCAGCGCGGAAATCAACATCATCTGCGGTTATCGGACCCCGTGGAGCAACGAGTTCCTGCGCTCAAAATCCTCCGGAGTCGCGAAAAACAGCCTGCACATGCAAGCGCACGCGATCGACATCCGCATCCCCGGAGTCAGCACCGAGAGGTTGCGTGACGCGGCCCTGGCGCTGCATGAAGGCGGCGTCGGCTACTATCCGCGCTCTGCTTTTGTGCACGTGGATACCGGCCGGGTGCGCACGTGGTGCTACGGCTGCAGTTCTTCGCACGCTGCTTCCGACTAGATAAAACCCCTCATTGCACCGTCAACGTCACCGTCGTAATGAGGATCGGCGTCGGCTGGCCGGGAATCGTTCCCTGAACCTGGATGTGATACGTCCCGGCCAGATTCGGGCAAGACGAACCGCCCGACGATCCGCCGCCGCAGCCCACCAGCCCTACCACGGGCGTCCACATGAGCACGAACACCAGTAGCAGATGGCGGCGTTTCTTATCCTTGCTCCATCCTGCAAGAAGCAGCGCCGCAAACGGCAGAAGCGCCGCATAGAACCGCGGTCCTCCGGACGAATCGTACGGACGCTGGTCATTCGGCGCACTCAAAAACGCGCCACAAGCCGGTAGATTGACCGTCAACGCGAACGCAACTCCTTTTGTACTTCCAACGATGGTTGGTGGATGAAACATGCAGGTAGCGCCCTGCGGCAAGGTACTTTGCACACAAGAGAGGGTCATGGCCGCATGCGAATAACCCGCCTTGCCATCCAACATCATGTTGAACGTGGCCGAACCACCGCTTGACGTGGTTTGCGCTGCAGGCGCAGGCGCTGTCGGCGCGGCCACAATCACAAGGGGATAGCTCCCGGAAGTGACGCCGTCCGCCTGTGAGACTGCGGTGATGACCACCGTCGCATTATTTGGAACAGCCGCCGGAGCCGAATAGGTCCCATCGGTCCCAATCGTTCCAACGTTGGCGTTGCCGCCGGTCACTCCGTTCACTTGCCAAGTTACTGTTGTGGGGGTCAAGTCGGTGACGCTTGCGGTGAACTGCTGCTGCGTCACCGTATACACCTGCGTAACCGTTGGCGGTGGACTTGTGGTCGAAGTCGGACTGATCGTCACTGTAGGCGTGGTGGCTCCGGAAACGACTGTCACGCTTGCCGACGCCAGGTTGAATCCGTTGGCGTTCGCGACTGCCCTGACCGTCACCGTGGCTGGAGAAGGAACATTCGTCGGGGCGGCGTAGGAACCCAGCGAGGAAATCGTGCCAACGGTGGAGTTCCCGCCAATGATTCCGTTCACTTCCCAGGTGACAAATGTGTTGCTGGCTCCCGTAACCGTAGCGGCGAACTGTTGCGGTCCCACCGTCGGCAAGGTCGCTGACGTGGGAAGTACGGTGACACTGACGGTCGAAGTGAGTTGCCGGACGCGCGAATTGTCCGTGTCGGCTACAAAGATGTTCCCGAGAGCGTCCCCGGTTACGCCCAAGGGAAGCGCAAGTTGCGCGTTGCTTGCTGGGCCCGGATCGCCCGCGTAACCCTCTGTGCCATTCCCTGCAAGAGTCTGGATGTCGCCGGTGACCGCTACCACTTCTCGCAGTGCGGAATTTCCCGTGTCCGCGATGAATAGGTTCCCTAGCTTGTCGACAAAAATGCCATTGGGCTCATTCAGCAAAGCACCGCTCGCAAGACCCCCATCTCCGGAATAGCCAGGGTTCGTGCCTCCGGCGACGGTCGTGATGTTCCCCGCCGTAAGGGCAGAGCCGAAACATCCTCCCGCTGCGAGCACAACGCAGCGTATTTTGGAGTCGAGCGTGTCGCCAATGAAGAGGCTGGCGACACCATCTCCGAAGACACCGCCCGGAGAATTCAACTGAGCGCTGGTGGCCGGACCGCCATCGCCACAAGTGCTGCCCTGCGGCTGGCACGCGTTGGTGCTTCCCGGTGTCGGCGGGGTGAACCCGGCCACAGTGGTGATATCTCCAGCGGCAAGCGCTGCGTTGAAGCAGCCGCCGAGGGCCGTGGCCACGCACCGGATCTTCGAATTGCCCGTATCTGCCAGGAAAATATTTCCTGAGGCGTCCACAAACACGCTGGAAACATCAGTGAGTTGCGCGCTCGTGGCCAGTGCACCATCGCCGCAGGTGCCGCCATGTGGAATGCACTCCGTGCCGGGAGTCCCGGCGATGGTCGCGATGTTGCCGGCCGCCTGCATAGCGTTGAAGCAACCTCCGGCGGCCGCCGCGATGCAGCGGACGGCGAAGTTCTCCGTATCCGCGATATAGATATCTCCCTGTGAACTGACAAAGACGCCGTTGGGACGATTGAGCTGTGCACTGGTAGCCGCGGCGCCGTCGCCCGAATAGCCGCCCGTCCCGGTTCCGGCGACGGTGACGACATTCCCGCTCGCCTTCACGATTTTTCGAATGACATTGTTGTTCGT
>Ga0335085_10004193_pt1 | contig 24130 bp, 26 predicted proteins | sample Lox_Sample_45_FD_206712 | JGI IMG/M metagenome (GOLD analysis project Ga0335085, IMG submission 206712) | Soil microbial communities from Loxahatchee National Wildlife Refuge, Florida, United States - Lox_Sample_4.5 | ecosystem: Environmental > Terrestrial > Soil > Wetlands | place: USA...
CCTGCAGGACGAGCTCCGCCGGGCCGTCGCCGTGGCGAAGGCGGTCTACCGGCCCGACGGCATGAACGTGGGCATGAACCTGGGCCTGCCGGCGGGCGCCGGGATCGCCGACCACCTGCACTGGCACGTCGTGCCGCGGTGGGTGGGCGACAACAGCTTCATGCCGGTGGTGGGCGAGACGCGGGTCGTGGTGGAGGCCCTGGACGCCGCATGGGAACGCCTCTCGGCGGGGTTCGCGGGGTAGGCGATGGAGGTCGGCTGGCTCGCGGTGGCGGCGGCCGCGCTGGTGGGCGCCGTGGCGGTGGCCTACGAGCGGTGGCGCCGGCGAGTCGAGGCGCGCGCCTGGCTGGAGAGCGTGCGCTCGGTGATCGCCGGCGATCCCGACGCCGCGGTGGAGGCCCTCTCCGACGCGGCCCGGCTGCGAAGCCCGCAGGCGATCGACACCTACCTGGCGCTCGGCCAGCTCTTCCGCCGGAACGGCGATCTCTCCCGCGCGCTCAGGCTGCACCGCAACATGCTGCACGGCCCGGCCCTGCCTCCCTCCCGCCGCGGCGAGATCGAGCGCGAGCTCGCCGAGGACTACCGCAGGAGCGGGATGCTCGGCGAGGCGGCCGAGATCTACCGCCGGCTCGCGCCGGACGATCCTGCGGCGGCCGAGGGGCTGCGCAACGTGCTGGTCGAGGGAGGGGATCTCGCGGGCGCCATCGAGGTCCAGCGCGCGATCGGGGCCGGCCGGGAGAGCGGCGAGCGCGACGACGGCGATCCGGTGCTGGCCCATCTCCAGGCGGCCCGGGCCCGGAGCCTCGCCGCGAGCGATCTCGTCGCCGCGGCGGAGGTGGCGGCCCTCGGCGTGGCCGCCCATCCCGGCGGCGCCGACCCGCGGCTCGCCTCCGCCGAGGTCGCGGCCCTCCGCGGCGACTCGGCGGCCGCGCTCGCGGAGGTGGGCGAGGCCCTCGCGCGGGAGCCGCGGTTCGCTCCGCTGGCCTGGCCGGCTCTCTCGGTCGTGCCCGACGCGGCGGCCGCGCTCGCCCTCGTGGACGCGCGCCTGGCCGGCCGCCCCGACGACGCCGGCCTGCACCTCCTTCGCGGCCGGACGCTGGCCCGGCTCGAGCGGGGCGAGGAGTCGCTCGCCGCGCTCCGCCACGTGCTCGCGCTCGACCGCACCGGCGAGGCGCTCCACGCGCTGCGTGAGCTCCTCCAGGACACCCGCGCCGCAGGCCCGGGCGATCTGGCGTCCCGCCACGCCCTGCTCGTCGAGGTGCTGGCGAGGAGGACCCCGCCGCTGCGCTGCCGGCGCTGTGGCGCGGGTGCGACGTCGCTCTCGTTCCGCTGCGGGAGCTGCGGCGCATACGACAGCGTGTGAAGGGCGATTGCATCCACGCGCAGCGATCGGTATAGCCGTCCCTCCCATGATCCGAGATCGCGTAGTCGAGCTGTTCCGCGCGGCCCTGGCGCGCGGCGCTGCGGACGGGCTCTGGCCCCCGGGCGACGTGGACTTCGCGGTGACGGCGCCTCGCGACCCGGCCCATGGCGACTTCGCCGTCAATGCCGCGATGGTGCTCGCGAAGGCCGCCGGCAAGCCGCCGCGCGAGCTCGCCCAGGCCATCGCCGACGCGGCCCGCGCCGTGGACGCGGGCGGCGACCTCGCCTCGGTGGAGGTGGCCGGCCCGGGCTTCGTCAACGTGCGCCTCTCCGCCGACGTCTGGCTCCGCGCGCTGGAGCGCGTGATGGTCGAGGGAGCGAGCTACGGCCGCACCCCGGTGGGGAAGGGGATCCGGGTCAACGTGGAGTACGTCTCCGCCAACCCGACCGGCCCGATGCACGTCGGCCACGGCCGAGGTGCGGTGGTGGGCGACGGGGTGCAGAGCCTGCTCCGCTGGGCCGGCTTCGAAGTGACGCGCGAGTACTACGTCAACGACCACGGCGCGCAGGTGCAGACGCTCGCCCGCTCGGTCCACCTCCGCTACCAGGAGCGATTCGGGCGGGTCGTCACGATGCCGCCGAGGAGCTACCCGGGCGACTACGTGAAGGACATCGCCGCGCGCCTCGCGGAGGAGTTCGGGCCGCGCTACCTCGACGCGCCGGAGGCCGAGTGGCTGGCGCTCTTCCGCGACCGGGCCGTCGCCGAGGTGCTGGCGCTCATCCGGGAAGACCTCGCCGCGCTCGGCATCGGCTTCGACCGCTGGTCCTCCGAGAAGGCGCTCTACGAGTCCGGCACGGTGCAGCGCTTCCTCGCGGAGCTGGAGGCGAAGGACCTCGTGTACGTGGGGAAGCTGCCGCCGCCTCGCTCGAGGAAGGGCCAGGCGGCTCCGCCGACCTCGAAGCCGGCCGGCGACGGCGACGCCCACGACGCGGACGAGGAGGGCATCTCGGCCCAGGACGACCTCACGCTCTTCCGCTCCTCGCGGTTCGGCGACGAGGTGGACCGCCCGGTGAAGAAGGCCGACGGGACCCCCACCTATTTCTGCGCGGACATCGCCTACCACTGGGACAAGCGTCGCCGGTCCGACCGGCTGGTGGACGTGCTGGGCGCCGACCACGGCGGCTACGTCCCGCGTCTCCACGCGGCCATGCAGGCGCTCGGCTGGCGGAAGGAGGACCTCCACGTCATCCTCCTGCAGATGGTCAACCTCACCCGCGGTGGCGAGGTGGTGAAGATGTCGAAGCGCGCCGGCACGGTGGTGGGGCTGCGCGACGTCGTGGACGAGGTGGGCCGCGACGCCACCCGCTTCATGTTCCTGACCCGCCGGGCCGACTCGCAGCTCGACTTCGACCTCGAGCTGGCCAAGAAGCAGACGATGGACAACCCGGTCTTCTACGTTCAGTACGGCCACGCGCGGCTCTCGGCCATCTTCGCCCGGGCCGGGGAGGCCGGCGTGGACGTCCCCGGGTTCGACCTCGACACCGCGCGCGCGCTGCGGTCGCCCGGGGAGCTGGACCTCGTCCGGCGCATCGCAGCGTTCCCCGATCTGCTCGCCGGCGCGGCGCTCGCGTACGAGCCCCACCGCGTGGCCTTCTGGCTGCAGGACACCATCGCGGCCTTTCACTCATGGTACACGCAGGGCAAGCGCTCCGGCGAGCGCGTGCTCGGCGGCGACGCCCGGGAGACCGCGGCCCGGCTGCTCCTCTGCCGGGCCCTGCAGCAGGTGCTGGCCAACGGGCTCGCCGTCCTGGGCGTCGCGGCACCCGACCGCATGGAGAGTCCGGAAACTCGCGCAGACGACGCCGAGGTCTAGAATCTCCCCCGCATGCGGGAAGCCAACGCCCGGATCCAGCAGCACGAACGACTCGCCGTCTCGCTCGACGGCCGGCAGATCGCGTCCGTGGTCGTCGGCGCGCTCGTCATCCTTGCGGTGGTGTTCGTCCTCGGGCTGAACGTGGGCCGCCAGATCGGCGCGCGCCAGGCGGAGGCCGCGCGCGCCGGGAGCCTCGACGCCCTCGACCACGTACCTGCGGGCCCGTCGGTCCCCGAGACATCGCTCACCTTCCACGACCGGCTCACCAAGGCGAAGCCGGAGTCCGCTCCCCCGGCCGCGGCCTCGGCGGCTCCGCCCCAGGCTCCGCCGGCGCAGCCTCAGCCCGCTGCGCCGGCCGAGAAGCCGCTCGCCGTGGCCGAGGCCCCGAAGCCCGCGCCAGATGCCACGCCGGCCCCTGCCACCCCGGTGAAGCCGACGGTTCCCGCCTCGGCCTCCGCAGCCGCGGGCGCATTCACGATCCAGCTCGGCGCCTCGTCGGACCGGGCCGAGGCGGACCGCATCGCCGCGCACTTCGAGGCGTTCAACCCGCGCGTCGAGGCGGCGGAGGTGTCCGGGAAGCGGGTGTGGCGCGTGCGGGTGGGCAGCTTCGACTCGAAGGACGCCGCCGCCCGTTACCTCGCCGACATCACGCGGGAAACCGGGGCCAAGGGCTGGGTCACGCCCTCGCGGTGATCTACAGTCCCCCGGCATGTCCACCTTCGAGAAGCCGAAGCGCGTGGAGAAGCCCTGGGGGTACGAGCTCTGGTGGGCCCAGACCGACCGCTACGTGGGGAAGCTCCTGCACGTCGCGGCGGGAAACCAGCTCTCGCTCCAGTACCACGTGAAGAAGGACGAGACGATCCACCTCTGGAGCGGCCGGATGGTGCTCGTGCTCGGCGAGCAGGGCGGCGCCCTCGCCGATCACGAGATGAAGCCCGGCGACAGCTATCACGTGCGGCCGGGCACCGTTCACCGCATGCGCGCCGTCACCGATTGTGACGTGCTCGAGGTGTCCACGCCCGAGGTCCAGGACGTCGTGCGCGTGCAGGACGACTACGGGCGGCAGGGGACCTGACGGCCGGCAGCCCGCCGGCTCGCGGGTGAGATCGGCCGGGGGCCTCGTTCGAGCGAGTCGCGGGCTTCGCGAACGCGCTGCGTCGTGCGTGGTCCCGTTCGCGCGGCGGCTCGACGCATCGCGGGCTGCCGCGGCCCGTCACCGGGAGAACAGCATGCCGATCGCGGCGGCCAGCGCCACGAGCGCGGCGAGGAGGAGACCGATCCGGCGCGGGTCCCGGCGCCGCTCGCGCGCCCCGTGCAAGGCGGGCATGGCGCCCGCGCGCACCCAGGAGGTGGAGCTCTCGGATCGTACGAGGTCCTCGTCCCCCAGGAAGCCGCCCTCGTAGAGCCGCACGAGGTCGGCGAGCGTCGGGACCACGAGCTCCTCTCCTTGCGGGCTCCTCACACGGTAGCGCACGTCCGTTCCCCGATCAGGCGGGCCCGAGCTCGGTGCAGATCGCCTCCGCCACGCGCAGCCCGTCCACCGCGGACGACACGATCCCTCCGGCGTAACCCGCGCCCTCGCCGGCGGGGTACACGCCCCGCAGGACCGGCGACTGCAGGTCGTCGCCCCTCACGAGGCGGCAGGGCGAGCTCGTGCGGGTCTCCACGCCCACCAGCAGCGCCTCGTCGGTGACGAAACCGCGCATCCTCCTCTCGAATCCGCGCAGGCCGGCGCGGAGCGCATCCTGGATCTGCGGCGGGAAGAGCGTGGAGAGGTCGGACTGCACGAGCCCGGGCCGGTAGGACGTGCGGCCGGGAGCCTCGCCCGGCTTCCCGGCGAGGTAGGCCGACAACCTCTGGGCCGGCGCCACGTATCCACCGCCACCCAGGGCGTAGGCCGCGCGCTCCCACTTGCGCTGCCACTCCAGGCCCGCGAGCGGCCCGAGGAAGCCCTCGGCGGCGTAGTCCGCCGGCGACACGGCCACCACGATTCCGGCGTTGGCGAGCGGGGAGCTGCGGTGCGAGTTGGACATGCCGTTCGTGCACTGCATCCCGGGCTCGGTCGGGGTGGGAACCACCACGCCTCCCGGGCACATGCAGAACGAGAACACGCCGCGGGGCGTGCCCAGGACCCGCGGGTTCTCGGCCAGCTTGTAGTCGGCAGGCGGCAGCCGGGGGTGGCGGGCGGCGCTCCCGTACTGGAGGCGGTCGATGAGCGGCTGGGGGTGCTCCGCCCGGAACCCGGCCGCGAACGGCTTCGCCTCGATGGGCCAGCCGCGCGCCGCGAAGAGCTCGAACAGCTCTCGCGCGCTGTTGCCCGGTGCGAGCACCAGGCGGTCCGAACCCAGCGAGCGCCCGTCCGCGAGCCGCACGCCCCGGAAGCGGCCCTCACGGATCTCGAGGTCCACCGCCCGCGCCTCCCAGTGGAACTCGCAGCCGCCCCGCTCGAGCTCGGACACCATGGCCGAGATGGCGCCGGGGAGGAGGTCGGAGCCGACGTGCGGCTTCCCCTCCTCGAGGATGCGCGCAACCCCGCCGAACCGGGCGAACAGCTCGACGACCTTGCGCACGGCCGGGTGGTGGATGCGCGTGCCGAGCTTGCCGTCGGTGTACGCGCCGGCGCCGCCCTCGCCGAAGTTCATGTTGGATTCCGGGTCGAGCTCACCGTTACGCATCAGCCTCGCCACGTCGCGCCTTCGCGGGCCGACGCGGCGGCCGCGATCGACGACCACGGTCGGCACGCCGCGCTCCAGCAGGGCCCAGGCGCAGAAGAGCCCGGCCGGCCCGGCGCCCAGCACGAGCGGTCGCGCGTCCGGCGGCCGCACCCGGGCAGGCGCCGGCTCCGGCAGCGGCGCGGGCGACACGCCTTCGGGCTCGCCGCGGATAGCGCCCTCGACCGTGACCTCCAGGTTCACGAGCCACCGCGCGTGCCCCTTCTTGCGGGCGTCGAGGGAGCGCCGGACGACGGTGACGTCGCGCAGGGCGTTCGGAGCGACGCCGAGACGCTCCGCAGCGCGCTGCGTCAGGAGCGAGTCGTCGTCCTCGTCGAGCCAGAGCGGGAGGTTCGTGATCCGGTAGCGCACGGGTCCTCTCGGGGCGCGTAGTCGTCTGCGCGCCGGGCATCCCCGGCGAGCGTGGATGCGAAGCAGGCTTCGCACCTCAGGGGTAGGGCAGGGTGGGACGACCTCGATGCAACCGACTGGAATTCGTGGAATCGGCCGGTGGCGGCACCGTGGCCTGCCCCTTGCTCACGGTAGGACTCCACAAGCCGTTCGCGGTTCGTAGCCTCGCATGCGGGAGAACGCAATGGTGCCCGGCACACTCGACGCCAAGGGAACGAAGATCCTCGCCAAGTCGCTCTTCAAGGAGCTGCGCGAGAACGGCTACTCGACGAAGCAGATCCTCAGCCTGTCCACCGAGCTCATCGACCTCGTCACGCAGGACCTGAAGGCGGGCGAGACGTCCGCCGTCGGGCCCGCGGCCCGCGAGGCCGCCGAGCCGCGCGCGGTCCTCTAGCGACGCGACCGCCCCGGTCTCGAGCAGCGACGCGGCGCCGGAAAACCCCGGCGCCGCGCGTGTTTTTCGGCGAGGCTACCGCCGGCCCTTTCCGTTGACGCTCCAGGCCACGGAGGGTAGCTTCCCCGCGCCCACTTCATCCGGAGGATTCAGATGGCGAGGATCGCAATCAACGGCTTCGGTCGCATCGGTCGGTGCCTCCTGCGCGCGGCGGTCGAGCGCAAGGAGACGTCGCTCGAGTTCGTCTCGATCAACGATCTCACCGACACGAAGACCCTCGCCCACCTCCTCAAGTACGACTCGGTACACGGGGTGTTCGACGCCGACGTGAAGCACACCGAGAAGGGCATCGTGGTGAACGGCAAGGAGATCCAGGTCACCGCCGTGAAGGCGCCGGCCGACCTGCCCCACGCCGCGAACAAGGTGGACCTCGTGCTCGAGTGCACCGGGCTCTTCACCGATCGCGAGAAGGCCGAGGGTCACCACAAGGCCGGGGCGCCCAACGTCCTCATCTCGGCCCCGGCCAAGAACCCCGACATCACCGTGGCCTTCGGCATCAACCACCAGCAACTCGACCGCGCCAAGCACAAGATCGTCTCCAACGCCTCCTGCACCACCAACTGCCTCACGCCGGTGGCGAAGGTGCTGCTGGAGAGCTTCGGCATCAAGCGCGGCCTCATGACCACGGTCCACTCCTACACCAACGACCAGAACCTGCTCGACCTGCCCCACAGGGACCTTCGCCGGGCCCGGGCCGCCGCGCTCTCGATGATCCCGGCGACCACCGGCGCGGCCAAGGCCGTGGCCGAGGTCATCCCGCAGCTCAAGGGCAAGCTGCACGGCACCGCCGTCCGCGTGCCGACGCCCAACGTCTCCCTGGTGGACCTCACGGTGGAGATGGAGAAGAACGCCACCGCCGAGGAGATCAACGCGGCGTTCAAGCGCGCGGCCGAGGGCCCGCTCAAGGGCGTGCTCGAGTACTCCGAGGCGCCCACCGTCTCCATCGACTACAACGGCAACCCGCACTCCTCGATCTTCGACGCCACCAACACCTTCGTCCTCGACGGGAACTTCGCGAAGGTGTTCGCCTGGTACGACAACGAGTGGGGTTTCTCCAACCGCATGGTGGACGTCGCGAAGTACCTGCTCCGGTAGGCCGCCATGGCGCTCCGCACCCTCGACGCCCTCGATCTCGCGGGTAAGCGGGTCTTCATCCGCGTGGACTTCAACGTGCCGCTCGACGCGGCCGGCAAGGTCACGGACGACGCGCGCATCCGCGCCGCGCTGCCGACCATCCGGCTGGCGCTCGAGCGGAAGGCGAAGGTCGTCCTCGCCTCCCACCTCGGGCGGCCGAAGGGCAAGCCCGAGGACAGGAAGAAGCTCAGCCTGGAGCCGGCGGCGGCCCGGCTCTCCGAGCTGCTCTCGCAGGACGTGATCCTCGCCGACGACTGCGTCGGCGACGGGGTGAAGAAGCTCGTCCGCGACCTCAAGGACGGGCAGGTGCTCCTCCTCGAGAACCTCCGCTTCCACCCGGAGGAGGAGGCCAACGACGAGGCCTTCGCCCGCGAGCTGGCGTCGCTCGCCGACGTGTGGGTGAACGACGCGTTCGGCACCGCCCACCGCGCCCACGCCTCCACGGCGGGCATGGCCGCCTTCGTGAAGGAGAAGGCGGCCGGCTTCCTCATCCAGAAGGAGGTCGAGTACCTGGGCAAGGCGCTCGGCCAGCCCGCGCGGCCGTTCGTGGCGATCGTGGGCGGGGCCAAGGTCTCCGACAAGATCAAGGTCCTCGACAACCTCATCGGCAAGGCCGACGCGGTCTGCATCGGCGGCGCCATGGCCTACACGTTCCTCGCCGCGCAGGGCGTCAAGGTGGGGAAGAGCCTCGTCGAGCAGGATCGCCTCGAGCTGGCGCGGCAGATCCTGGAGCGGGCCACGGCCCGGAAGGTGGACCTCGTCCTGCCGGTGGACCACGTGTGCGGCGCCGAGCCGAAGGAGTCCGCCCAGCGCGTGGTGGTGAACGATCGCGCCATCCCCGACGGGCTCATGGGCCTCGACATCGGTCCGAAGACGCTCGCCGTCTACCGCCAGCGCATCCTGGCCGCGAAGACGGTCTTCTGGAACGGGCCGATGGGCCTGTTCGAGCAGAAGCCCTGGGCGGAGGGGACGTTCGGGGTGGCGAAGGCGATGGCCGAGAGCACGGCGGTGACGGTGGTGGGCGGCGGCGACAGCGCCGCGGCGGTGGAGGAGGCGGGGCTGGTGGCGAAGATGAAGCACGTCTCCACGGGCGGCGGCGCCAGCCTCGAGTTCATCGAGGGCAAGGTGCTGCCCGGCATCCAGGTGCTGGAGATCTGATGGCACGCAAGAAGTTCGTCTGCGGCAACTGGAAGATGCACCGTAAGGTGGCGGAGGCGGTGGCCCTCGCCACCGCTGTGCGAGACGGGCTGGGCGACGTGGCCGGCCGGGTCCAGGTGGCGGTCGCGCCCCCCTTCACGGCGATCCACGCGGTGGCCGGCTCGCTTCGCGGCTCCGCCGTGGAGGTGGCCGCCCAGGACGTCCACTGGGAGGCGCAGGGCGCCTTCACCGGCGAGGTCTCGGCGGCCATGCTCGCGGAGGCCGGCTGCCGGCACGGCATCGTCGGCCACTCGGAACGACGGCAGCTCTTCGGGGAGACCGACGAGACCGTCCGGAAGAAGGTCGGCGCGCTCCTCGGGGCCGGGCTCCTGCCCATCGTGTGCGTGGGAGAGACCCTGGCCGAGCGCGAGGCGGCGAGGACGCTCGCGGTGGTGGAGCGGCAGGTGCGCCAGGGCCTCTCCGGCCTGCCCGCCGGCGCATTCGCGGCGCTGACCCTCGCCTACGAGCCGGTGTGGGCGATCGGCACCGGCAGGACGGCGACGGCGGCGCAGGCCCAGGAGGTCCACGCCGCCATCCGGAAGCTCCTCCGCGAGCTCGCCCCTTCGTTCGCGGACGGGATTCGAATACAGTACGGCGGCTCGGTGAAGCCGGACAACGCCGCCGAGCTCATGTCCCAGCCCGACGTGGATGGCGCGCTCGTCGGGGGCGCGAGCCTCGAGGCCGCGCAGTTCGTCGCCATCGTGAAAGGTGCTCTCCGTTGATCACGTTCGTCACCGTCGTCCACGTCGTCGTCTGCGTCTTCCTCATCGCGGTGATCCTGCTCCAGGCCGGGAAGGGTGGCGGCATGGCCGGTGCCTTCGGCGGCGCGGGCGCCCAGACCGTCTTCGGCGGCCGCGGTGCGCAGACCCTGCTCGGGAAGGTCACGAGCGCGATGGCCGCCATCTTCATGCTCACCTCCCTCACCCTGGCCTACAACGCCTCGAAGAGCGGCTCGGTGATCGACCGGCACGGTCCGAAGGCAGCGCCCGCCGAGCCCGCTCCGGCCGCTCCGGCCGAGCCCGCGGGCGGAGCGCCGGCCCAGGGCGCTCCGGTCGAGGGCACTCCGCCGCAGCCGCCCGCCCCCGCGCCGGGCAAGTGACCTTGCGTGGTCCGGGGCCCTTTGCTAGAACGCTGCGCCTCGAAGCCCAGGTGGTGGAACTGGTAGACACACCATCTTGAGGGGGTGGCGCCGTAAGGCGTGCGAGTTCGAATCTCGCCCTGGGCACATGACGCCCCGCCTGCACCGCAGGCGGGGCTTCTTCTTCCCGCCCGGGACGCCTCCCTGCTCGATCCGGGCAGACCTGGCCGGTCTGCCGCTCCGCTCGCTGCGTTGCCGCTACGTTCCCTCGAGCAGCTTCCGCTTGTCCTCGACGGTCTTCCACTGATCCGCGTCGGGCAGCGCGTCCTTCTTCTCGGAGATGTTCGGCCACTTCTTGGAGAGGTCGGCGTTGAGCGCCACGTACTCGGCCCACTTCGGCGGGAGGCTCTCCTCCGGGAAGATGGCGTTCGTGGGGCAGGCGGGCTCGCAGGCCCCGCAGTCGATGCACTCGTCGGGGTGGATGACGAGGAAGTTGGGGCCCTCGTAGAAGCAGTCCACCGGGCAGACCTCGACACAGTCGGTGTACTTGCACTTGATGCAAGGCTCGGCGACGACGTAGGGCATGAGACCTCCTGGGGGACGGGCTAGGACTCGTAGTAATCGAGCCCGAGGTGGGTGATGAGCTCCTCGCCCATGAGATGGCGGAGCGTGTTCTTGAGCTTCGTGAGCTGGATGAAGAGGTCGTGCTCGGGGTAGAGGCCCTCGCCCACCATCGGGCTCTTGAAGTAGAAGGACAACCATTCCTGGATGCCGGACAGGCCGGACCGCTGGGCGAGGTCGAGGAACAGCGCGATGTCGAGCGCAACCGGCGCGGCCAGGATCGAGTCGCGGCAGAGGAAGTCCACCTTGATCTGCATCGGGTAGCCGAGCCATCCGACGATGTCGATGGCGTCCCAGCCCTCCTTGTTGTCGCCGCGAGGCCGGTAGTAGTTGATCTGCACCTTGTGGTCGAAGTGGCCGTAGAGGTCCGGGTACAGGTCCGGCTGCAGGATGTGCTCGAGGGCCGAGAGCTTCGACATCGCCTTCGTCTTGAAGCTGCCCGGATCGTCGAGCACCTCGCCGTCGCGGTTGCCCAGGATGTTGGTGGAGAACCAGCCCTGCAGGCCGAGCATGCGCGCCTTCAGCATGGGCGCCAGCACCGTCTTCATGAGCGTCTGGCCGGTCTTGAAGTCCTTGCCGGCGATGGCCACGCCCTTCTGTCGGGCGAGTTGCTGCAGCGCGGGCACGTCCACCGTCAGGTTGGGCGCGCCGTTGCCGAAGGGCACGCCCTCCTGCAGGGCGGCCCAGGCGTAGATCATCGACGGGGCGATGGCCGGGTCGTTCCGGGCCATGGCCGCCTCGAAGGCGTCGAGGCGGCGGTAGGCGGGGTCGCCGGGCTCGAGGAAGATCTCGGTGGAGGCGCACCACACCATCACCGCCCGTGCGCAGCCCTCCTCCTTCACGAACCGGCGGATGTCCTCGCGGATCGCCTCGCCCAGGGCGAGCTTGTCGGCGCCCTTCTTCACGTTGGGGCCGTCGAGGCGCTTCACGTAGTCGCGCGAGAATACGGCGCTCATGGGCTTCACCGCCCGGAGCGGCTCGCGCAGCTGCTCGAGGAGCTCGGGCTCGAGCACCCGCGCGTTCCTCGCCACCTCGTACGCGTCGTCGGGGAACACGTCCCACGCGCCGAAGCGGACGTCGGCCAGGGCGGCCAGGGGCACGAGGTCCTTGATGCGGGGCGTGCGCTTCTCGGTGCGCTTGCCCAGCCGGATGGTGGCCATCTGCGTGAGCGAGCCGATGGGTTTCGCCAGGTCGCGGCGGACCGCCTCGACGCCGGCGATGAGGGTCGTCGCGACCGCGCCGAGACCCGGGAGCAGCACCGCGAGGCGGCCGGAAGCGGGAGCGATGGAGCGGAGTGTCTTCACCGTTCGTTCCTCGGAGATCGCTTGGGTTGAGCCGGTCGTCGCGGCGATGCCGGCCTCCCCGGCAGCTCCGCGCGCGAGCGGGATATATCGCACGCCGGCGCCGCGTGGGCGGCCGTCTCAAGCTGGCGGGAGTTCCCATCGGGGGGTAGCATGGCCCGCGCGTATGGCAGCCGAAAAGCGCGGCGATCCCCGGTTTCCGGTCGAGCTGCGCCTGCGGCTCGCATACGGATCCGTCCAGGACTTCGTCGATCGCTGGTCGGTGAACGTCTCCCGGGGCGGGATCTTCGTCCGCACGCTCGACCCGAGCCCTGAGGGGACCGAGGTCGCCCTCGAGGTCTCGCTGAAGTCGGGCCAGCTCGTCATCCACGGTCGCGGCGTGGTGCGCTGGACCACCCCGCCGTCCGCGCCAGGCGAGCCGCAGCGCGAGCCCGGCATGGGCATCAAGTTCACCCAGCTCACTCCCGAGACGGAGGACCTCGTCGAGCACGTGGTCAGGCTGCGCGGCCCGGCCGCCGCGACGGACGAGCCGCCGCGTCCCCTCGCCGCGGCGGACGAGGCGGAGGACGTCGGCGACGTCGAGGTCGAGGAGGACTTCCAGGAGGACGCCCCCGCCATACCCGCGCCACCCGCTCCGGCCGGGCGGGCGCCCATGGCCGGCCGCCCGCCCGGCGTCGCACCGCCCGCCGGTCGTCCCCCCGGCGTCGCGGCACGTCCGCCGGGGCGCCCGCCCGGTGCCGCCCCTCCGCCGGGCCGACCCCCCGGTGTCGCGCCGCCTCCCGGCCGACCTCCGGGAGCGGCCAAGCCGGCGCCCCGCGGCCCCACGCCGTCGCGGCCGGGCATCCCCGCCGCCAGGCCAGCCCCGGCCGTTGCCCCGGCCCGAGCCGCTCCGCCCGCCTCGCCCGAAGCGCGCGCGCCGGTGCCCGAGGCACCGTCCCCCGAGGCCGCCGAGCCGGCGGTCGCGCCCCCCGCGGCCGTGCCCCGGCCCGCCGGTGCGCCCGCGGCCCGCGCCAGGAAGGGCCGCATCGTCGGCATCGACCTCGGCACCACCAACTCCTGCGTCGCGGTCGCCGTGGACGGCAAGGCCCAGGTGCTGACCTCGCGAGGGGGCTACCGGACCATGCCGTCGGTGGTCGCCTACGACGCGCAGGGGCGGCTGCTCGTGGGCCATGCCGCCAAGGCGCAGATGGTGGTGAACCCGCGCAACACCGTCTACGGCTCGAAGCGGCTCGTGGGGCGGCCGTTCGCCTCGCCGACCGTCCAGGCCTGCCGCGACCGGTTCCACTACGAGATCGTCGAGGGCCCCGCGGGCGAGGCGGCGGTGCGCTTCGCGGGGCGCGACTTCTCGCTCCAGCAGGTGGCGGCCTTCGTCCTGCACGAGATGAGGGACATGGCCACGCAGGCGCTGGGCGAGACGGTGGACCGCGCGGTCATCACGGTCCCGGCCTACTACAACGACCACCAGCGCAACGCCGTGCGCGAGGCCGGGCAACTGGCCGGGCTCGCCGTGGAGCGGATCGTCAACGAGCCCACCGCCGCCGCGCTCGCCTTCGGCTACGGTAAGGGGCTCGACAAGCGCGTCCTCGTCTACGACCTGGGTGGCGGCACGTTCGACGCGTCGGTGCTGGAGATCCAGGGCGACGTGTACGAGGTGGTCTCGACCGGCGGCGACACGTTCCTGGGCGGCGTGGACTTCGACTCGCAGATCGTGGACCACCTGGTGTGGAAGTTCACCGAGGCGAACGGATTCGCGCCGCCCGAGGACCGGGTCGTCTGGCAGCGCCTGCGCGACGCGGCCGAGGAGGTGAAGGTGGCGCTCTCCGCGCGCGAGAGCGCCGTGGCCGCCGCGCCCTTCCTGTGCAAGTCGCAGGCGGGGAAGGACCTGGACCTCAAGGTGGAGATCTCCCGCGCCGAGCTGGAGGAGCTGACCCGGCGGCTGGTGGACCGGTCGGTGGAGGTGAGCCGGGAGGTGCTCTCGGCGAAGGGGCTCGGCACCGGGGACGTGCAGGAGGTGCTCCTCGTGGGCGGACAGAGCCGCATGCCGCTCGTGTGGCGCCTCATCCGGGAGGAGTTCGGCCGCGAGCCCAACAAGAGCGTCCACCCCGACGAGGCGGTGGCGATCGGCGCGGCGCTCCTCGCCGACTCCTCGTCCCGCATCGACTCGGTGGTGCTCATCGACGTCCTCGCCATGGGCATCGGCGTGGGGTTGCCCGGCGGACGCATGGTGCCCGTCCTGCCGCGCAACACGCGGCTCCCGGCCAAGAAGGCGTACGAGATCCCCATCACCCGCGACGACCAGACCGAGCTCGAGGTGCAGGTGTTCCAGGGCGACTCGCAGAAGGTGTCCGAGTGCGAGTACCTCGGGACGGTGGACGTGACCGGGCTCCCGGCGCGCCCGCGCGGCGAGGTCAAGGTGGCGATCGAGTTCTCGCTCGGCGCGGAGGGCATCCTCAAGGTCTCGGCCAGGGAGCTCGGCGGCGGCCACCTCACCGAGGTGCAGTTCGCGACCAAGGACACGCCCGAGGAGCTGCGCCGGAAGCTCGACCTCCCCGAGGCCCAGACCGCGCCCCGCGGCGCCCGGCCCCTCGAGGTGACGCCGCGCGCCGGCGAGCACGGCAAGCCCGGCCTGTTCGGCCGGCTCTTCGGGCACAAGAAGTGAGCCGCGTGCTGCTCGTCCTCCTCGACGGGGATTCCTGGCCGGACCGCTACCAGGCCGTGACGGTGGCGGCGACGGCCGCGGCCCTCGGAGAGAAGGTCGTGGTGGCGCTCGCCTTCGGCCCGCTCACGAGGTGGGTGGAGGGGCGCTTCGACGAGGGCGCGCCGCCCGAGGCCGCGGCGGCCAGGGTGGGACGCCTGTCCGAGGCGCTCGCCACCGCACGCGATCTCGGGCTCGAGGTCGTGGCGTGCGACACGGTGGTTCGCCTCGCGGCCCTCGACCCGACGGCTGCGCGCGCCCGGCTGGACCGCATCGCGTCGCTCCCGACCCTCCTCGCCGAGGCGATCGAGGGGCGGGTGGTGCGGTTCTGAACCACGGCTCGCAACGGTTCGCGATCCGCGCGGTCCTTCAGCGCTCCTTGCCTGCCGTCCGCGCGCGGGCTATGACGCCTGCCTCATGTCCCTGGCCGGAAAGACGGCGCTCGTGGTGGGAGCGGGAGGGCTTGGAGGCCCGGCGCTGCTCACCCTGGCCGCGGCCGGGGTGGGCAGGCTCCTCGTGGCGGACGCCGACGCCGTGGACACCACGAACCTCGCGCGCCAGCCCCTCTTCGGCGAGGCCGACCTCGGAGCGCGGAAGGCGGATGCGGCGGCGGCCCGCCTCGCCGCCGTGTTCCCCGGCGCGGCCGCCCAGGCGCGCGACGTCCGGGTCACCACCGAGAACGTGCTCGCGCTCGCCGCCGAGGCGGACGTCGTGCTGGACGGGACGGACAACTTCGCGGCGAAGTTCCTCCTGTCCGACGCCGCGATCCGCACGCGGAAGCCGCTCGTGCACGGCGGCGTCCTCCGCACCACCTTCCAGATCCTCACGGTCAACCCGCTCGGCCTCGGCGGCTGCCTGCGCTGCCTCTTCGAGGCACCGCCGCCCGAGGGGGCGGTGCCCGCCTGCGCCGACGCGGGAGTGCTCGGCGCCGCGGCGGCCGCCGCCGGCGCGCTCATGGGGGCGGAGGCCATCCGGCTTCTCGACGGCGAGCGCGGCGCGTACGAGGGCCGGCTCCTCACCTACGAGACGCGCTCGGCGCGCGGACGGCTGGTGCTCGTGCGGAAGCGCCCGCACTGCCCCGGCTGCTCGCCCGAGGCGCTCGGCTCGGCGATGCCCGGGGCGCCCGCTCCCCACGAGGTGACCGCCGGCAGGCCGGGAGGCGCGGCGTGACCGGGGTCGCCGCCCCGGCGCGCCTCGACGTGCGGGCAGACGCCTGCCCGATGACCTGGGTGAAGACCCGCATCGCGCTCGGGCGGCTCGCGGCCGGCGACCGGCTGGAGGTGCTGCTCTCGCCGGGCGAGGCGGCGGAGAGCGTGCCGCGAAGCGCCGCCGAGGACGGCCACCGCGTCGTCGCGCTGGACGACCTCGGCCCGGCGGAGGGCGTCCGGCTCGTGCTCGAGAAGGCCGACGGAGGGGAGGCTGCGTGGCCCTGACGGATGACCAGGTCGCGCGCTTCTCCCGCCAGCTGCTCGTCCCGGGATTCGGCGAGGCGGTGCAGGAGCGGCTCCTGTCGGCTCGCGTGCGCGTGGTGGGGGCGGACGGCCCCGCCACCGCGGCGCTCGTGGCGCTGGTGCAGGCAGGGATCGGGCGGATCTGGGTGGACGACGAGGGCTACGTGGCGCCGGCCGATCGTCAGGGGTGGATCTACGCTCCGGACTCGGTGGGCTCGCCGCGCGCGGCGGCCGCCCGCGAGGCGCTCTCGCCCCTGTCGCGCCACACCGTCGTGGAGCCGTATCCGGCGGGGGGAGTACCCGACGCGGCCCTCGTCTTCGCAAGCTCGGCTGCGCAGGGCATCGCCATGGGCGAGGTGGCCCGGAAGGCCGGCATCCCGCACGTCATGGTGGAGCCCGACGCCGAGGGCGGGGCGGTGGTGTCGATCCCGGTGGGTGCGCCGTGCTTCTCGTGTGCCCGCTCCGTCGCGGGCGTCGGCCGGCCGCCAGTCGCAGGCATCGCCGGCCTCTCCGCCCTGGCCGCCGCGGAGCTCCTGCACCTCCTCGCCCAGCCGGTCGGCATGACGGGCCGCCGGATCGACGTGGTGCGGGGCGTGCCGACGACGCACCCCACCGCCCGGTCGCCGGGCTGCGCCTGCGCTCAGCCGGCCGTTCCACCCTCGCTCGACGAGGGCGGGTGAGGTCCATTCGCGCAGGGTGAAGGGCCGAGCCCGGCGTTGACGGTGGGAGAACTTCACTCGCCGATACAGCCGAGCAAGCGCCGGTAACGGCTGGCGAATTCGGCCGACGCCTCGCCGACGCGGATTTTGTCGTTCGCGGGGTCGCGGGGTATACTGCGCCGCGCTCGCCGTGGCGGGTCCCCGGGCGTGGGGCCCCGGGCCGGAGAGGCGGGCCCTCGGGGCGGGAGGATGGCATGGAGCAGCGCGGCACCGGGTTCGTCATCTGGCTCACGGGGATGAAGCGGGCGGGGAAGAGCACGCTCGCCGCGCTGCTGGCCGACCGGCTGGCCGCCGCCGGCCGCTCCGTCGAGCTCCTGGACGAGGACGGCGACGCGGCCGTGCTGCTCGAGGGGCTGGGCGTGGGGAAGGACGATCAGGCTCGCGCGGTCGCGCGCCTGGGCCTCGTCGCGAAGGCGGTGGCTCGCCTGAACGGCGTGGCGGTGTGCGCCGCGCTCTCGCCCTACCGCGAGGCCCGCGAGCAGCTCCGCCGCGAGGCCCGTCGCTTCCTCGAGGTCTTCGTGGACTGCGACATGGACACGCTCCAGAAGCGCGATCCGGAGGGCCTGTACCGCCGCGCCCTCGCCGCGGAGATCACGCAGGTTCCAGGCGTGGACGTCCCGTACGAGCCTCCGGCGCACGCCGAGGTGACGGTGCGCACCGAGCAGACGACGCCGTCCGAGGCGGCCCATCGCGTCTTCCAGGCGCTCGTGGACGCGCGCCTCGTCGGGCCCACGGAGTTCGGCAGGCTCACCGGCGGCCTCCGGCCGAAGCGGGCCCGCCCGGCCGGGAAGGCCCGGTCGGGCGCCCGGGGCCGGCGCGCCGCTCGCGGCGCCGTGCGGAAGGCCGCGAAGAAGCACGCCGCGCGCACGGCCAGGCGGCGGCGCAGGTAGGCCACGGGGCCGGGCGCGACTCCCGGTCGGTCATGGCTTTCGCGGCGGGGCCCCTGTAAGACCCTCGGCGATGCCCGAGCCCACCCCCTCCGATCTCGACGGCATCCGGCGCGCGGCGGCGCCGAAGCTCGTGAGGCTTCGCGAGGAGATCGCCGCCTGCGGCAGCGCCCTCGTGGCGTTTTCGGGCGGGGTGGACTCCACGTTCGTCCTCGCGGTGGCCCGCGAGGTCCTCGGCGACGCCGCCGTCGCGCTCACCGCCCACTCGCCGTCGGTGCCCGCCTCCGAGCGCGAGGAGGCGCGCCGCCTGGCGGCCCGCCTCGGCGCCCGCCACGTCGTGCGCGGGAGCCGCGAGGGCGAGGATCCCCGCTACCGCGCGAACCCGGTGGACCGCTGCTACTTCTGCAAGAGCGAGCTCTTCCGGATCTGCCACGAGGTGGCGCGCGCCGAGGGGCTCGCGGCCGTCCTCGACGGCTTCAACGCGGACGACCGGGCGGACCACCGCCCCGGCCGACGCGCCGGCCTGGAGCACGGCGTGCGCTCGCCGCTCGCCGACGCGGGCCTCGGCAAGGCCGAGATCCGGGCGCTGAGCGAGGCGATGGGGCTTCCCACCTGGGACAAGCCCCAGATGGCCTGCCTCGCGTCGCGGATCCCCTACGGCACGGAGGTCACGCCCGAGCGCCTGGCGCGGGTCGAACGCGCGGAGGCTCGCCTGCGCGCTCTCGGCTTCCGCGAGTTGCGCGTGAGGCACCACGGGGATCTCGGCCGGGTGGAGCTCGGCGACGCGGAGCTCGCCGAGGGATTCAGGCGGGAGTGCGAGGTGCTCGCCGCGGTGGAATCGGCGGGCTTCGCCCGGGCCGTCCTCGACCGAGAGCCCTACCGCTCCGGACGCCTCAACGTTCTCGCCGGCGTGGCGCCTCCGGTGGTCGCCCCGTGAAGGGGCGGCTGCTCGCGGCGCTCCTCGCGGCGGGGGCGGCCGTCTCCGCTCCCGCCGTACGAGCGCTGGAGCCGCGCTTCGACCACCGGGACGAAGCGGGCCCCTCCGTCGAGGTCGGGGTCTCGAGCGACACCGTGAACGCCCGCGGCGAGCCGGGGGCGACCGGCGCGGTCGCATCCGTGCGCCTCGCCTGGAGCTTCGACGTCGCCGGCGAGGGGAGCGAGCTCGTCACCGGCCTCCGCTACGCAGGGTTCGGGACCCACGGCGGCGGTGAGCGGATCCGCTGGGCAGCGGACACCCGTTACCGCGCCTTCTTCGGCACGGAGGAGTGGAAGACGTTCCTCGACTTCGGCCTCTGGGGCTCGTTCTCGACGCGCATCGCCGCGGGGCCGCTCGTCGGCATGGGGGTCGTCTACGACTGGTCGCGCGGCGGAGGCGTCTACGCCGCGGCCTCGCTCGCGACCGCGCTCGGGCAGGCCCGCGAGGTCTCGCTGGGCGTGGCGGTCGGGCTTCAGCTTCGCTTCGAGTGAACCTCCGAGCCGGGCGTCGGGAAGCCTGTCAAGAAAGCGGCCGTAAGTCCGCTTTCTTGCGAGGCGAGTATCAGGTGGTAGCGTGTAGGCAAACGTAAGCACATATCGCCAGGAGCCTACATGTCCTCACCTTTCGAGATTCCCACCGAAGCCGTCGTGATGCCCCCCGCGAACCGGCTGGAGCCGATGCTGGTCCGGCTCCCTCCGGCCCTCGCCACCCAGCTCCGCACACTCGCCCGCAAGACCCGCGTCCGCCAGTCCGACTACCTGCGCGAGGCCGTGGCCGACCTCCTCGCCAAGTACGGCCACCTCCCGGACGAGCGGGAGGCGATGTGATCGCCGCCACGTGCGAGGACCGGGAGCGGACGATGCGCCCCCGGCCCCCGAGGATCGCCATCGCTCGCATCCGCCTGATCTCGCGCCCCGGCGTGCGCCCGCTCACCGCGCCGGTCCCGGCAACGCTCCGTCCGGATACGTCACCTCCGCGAGCGTGAGTCCCCAGCCCGGCGCGCGCACCCCGCGGTAGCGCGCGCGGGCGAGGATGAGCTCGCGGACGATTCCGGGGTCCGCGATGCCGAGGGCGGCGCCGACCGCGGTGCCGACGAGGTTCCGGACCATGGCCCGCAGGAACCCCTTGCCCTCGAGGACGATGGCGAGGAGCGGCGCCCAGGTGGCGACGACGACATCGGCGCGCGTCACCGTCCGCACCGACCCGCGCTGCTCGCCGGGCCGGGCGAACCCCGAGAAATCGTGGGTGCCCACCGCGTGCGAGAGCGCCTCGCGCAGGCGCAAGAGGTCGGGAATCGCCCCGGGCGCGAGGGCGGGGAACGCGCGCGCGTCCGGCAGCGACCAGGCGTAGCCCGCCAGGGCCTCCGGAACCGGGGCGCCGACGAGGTACACGTACCGGCGCGAGCGCGCGGACGCGCGGGCGTGGAAGCCGGCCGCGACGCGGTGGACGTCGAGGACCACGATGCCCTCCGGGAGCGAGGCGTTGAGCGCCCGCCGCAGCGCGTCCGGCTCGCGATCGACGCGCGCCCCGAAGCTCACCACCTGGCCGACGGCGTGTACACCCGCGTCGGTGCGCGCCGCCACCGCCAGGGGCGTGCGCACGCCCGCCGCGGCGAGCGCGGCCTCGAGCGCGGCCTGCACGGTCGGCAGCCCGGGCTGGTGCTGGAACCCTCTGAACCGGCCGCCGTCGTAGAGCAGGCGGAGAGCGTAGAAGCGCCTTTCCACGTCGTGGTAAATTGACCACGTCCCCGCACCGATGGCTCCTTCAAACGACGACACGCGTTCGCTCGACGACCCGCGCCTCTCGGGCGGGGAGTGGCTGTTCCGGAAGAGCGGCCAGATCTTCGGCCCGGTGGACTCGCGCCGTCTCGCCGAGCTGCTGTACCGCGGGGAGATCGAGGCCGGCACCCCGGTGACCACGGGGGACGGCGGCGACGACTCGCGCTGGACTCCGGTGGGCGAGGTGCCCATCTTCGTGCTGCACGCCAAGAAGGCCGAGGCGCGGCTGCGCGTCGAGCGAGAGATCACCTCGACGCGGGCGATCGAGGAGAGGCGGGGACGCCGTCTGGCGATCGTGGCGGGCGCCGCCCTGCTCCTCGTGGTGGGCGGCGGCGGGTTCGCGGCGTGGCGCTGGGCGCGAGGGCCGGCGATCGACAGCCGGCTGCTGGAGGACTTCGGCGAGGGCATCCGCATCGTGTCGGCGGCGCGGGTGGGCGTGTCGCACCGGTCCCCGGGGTCGGACGACGTCGAGGTGACCCTCGATCCGGTCTCGCCGTCGCAGGGCAGGCCGGAGCGCAGGCCCTCCCGGCCGCAGGGGGCGGCGCCCGCGGCGGGCGCGGCCCGCGGCTCGGCGTCCGGGGGCGACGAGCTCGTCGAGGCGCGCTTCGACGCGGGCGCCATCCAGGGGGCGGTGGCACGCCAGCAGCGTTCGCTCGTGCCCTGCTTCCGCGAGGAGGCGGCTCGCTCGCGGGACTTCCGCGGGCAGGTCCCCATCGAGTTCACCATCGGCAACGACGGGAGGGTGGCGGCGCTGTGGATCGACGAGCCGCGCTTCCGCGAGGGCGCGCTCAAGGACTGCGTTTCGCGGGCGCTCGCGGCCTGGCGTTTCGACCCGTTCCCGGGCCAGCGTCCCACCGTCGCGCTCGCCTTCGGGGTCGGCGGGTGACCTCGTCCACCCGTACGGTCGAACGGCTCGCCACCCGCGCGGAGTCCCTGCCGGAGGGCTCGCTCCGGCGGCGAGCCATCGAGGGCGCGCAGCGCTTCAAGGCGGCCTGGGTGGATTTCGGCCGCCTTCTCGTCGAGGTGAAGCGCAAGGGGGTCTGGCGCGAGTGGGGTCACGCCAGCTTCGAGCACTACTGCGCGCGGGAGCTCTTCGTTCGCCGGCAGACCGCCGAGAAGCTGACCGCGAGCTACGGCTTCCTCGAGCGCCACGAGCCGTCGCTCGTGCGCGGCGAGGCGCGCGCTCCGCCGTTCGAGGTCATCGAGGTGCTCTCGCGCGCCGAGGCGGCGGGCCGGCTCACCGATTCGGGGTGGAGGGAGCTCAGGGAGGAGGTCCTCGAGCGCCCGCCCACGCCCGCGGCGCTCGGCCGGACGCTGGACGAGCGGTTCGGCCCGGCCCCGTCCTCCCCCAGGCCACCCCCGGACGAGCGGGTGGCGCGACTCTCCGCCGCGGCGCGGCGACTGGCCCGGGCGTGCCGTGCCGAGGGAAGGGTGCCACGTTCCCTGGCGGAGCGCGCCGAGAAGCTCGCGGACGATCTGGCGGCGCTGGTGGAGGAATGACCCTTCCCGCCGGGACGAGCGGGGGGAAGCGGCGTGGCGCGGCCCTCGCTATATTCGCCCGGGATTCGCTCGGGATCCGCTCGGGGCTCGAATACGCGGGGGGAATGATTCGATGGTAACATCCCCGGGTCGAGGTGGAGGCGCGTGAGCAGGAAAGAGAACCACCACGGGAACCTCTCGTGCTCCTTCTGCGGCAAGGGCCAGCGCGAGGTGCGCAAGCTCATCGCCGGGCCCACCGTCTACATCTGCGACGAGTGCATCCGGCTCTGCAACGACATCATCGCCGAGGAGTCCGATCGCGACGAGGGACGGCCGGCGGTCTCGCTGCCCACGCCCGCCGAGATCAAGAGCTTCCTCGACGACTACGTGGTCGGGCAGGACCGCGCCAAGAAGGTCCTCTCCGTCGCGGTCTACAACCACTACAAGCGCGTCCACTCGCGCAAGCCCGCGCGCCAGCAGCGGCCCGGCCAGGCGCGGCCGCCGGCCGACGACGTCGAGCTGCAGAAGTCGAACATCCTGCTCATCGGCCCCACCGGCTCGGGCAAGACGCTGCTCGCGCAGTCGCTGGCCCGCTTCCTCAACGTCCCCTTCACCATCGCCGACGCCACCAGCCTCACCGAGGCCGGCTACGTGGGGGAGGACGTCGAGAACATCATCCAGAACCTGCTGCACAACGCCGACTACGACGTGGAGAAGGCGGCGCGCGGCATCGTCTACGTGGACGAGATCGACAAGATCGCGCGCAAGGGCGACATGCCCAGCCCCACCCGCGACGTGGGCGGGGAGGGCGTGCAGCAGGCGCTGCTCAAGATCATCGAGGGCACGCGCGCCAACGTCACGCCCCGCGGCGGGAAGAAGTACAACCAGCAGGAATACATCCAGGTCGACACCTCCAACATCCTCTTCATCGTGGGCGGCGCGTTCTGCGGTCTGGAGCAGCTCATCCGCCGGCGCGTCGGGGTGAAGGGCCTCGGCTTCGGCGCCAAGATCGAGCGCAAGGAGGAGATCACCCTCGGCGAGCTGCTGGCCCGGGTCGAGCCCTCCGACCTCGTGAAGTTCGGGATGATCCCCGAGTTCGTGGGGCGCCTGCCCATCATCGCGACGCTCTCCGACCTCGGCGAGGACGACCTCGTCACGATCCTCACCCAGCCCAAGAACGCGCTCACGAAGCAGTACGTGAAGCTCTTCGACCTCGAGAAGGTGAAGCTCTCGTTCACCCGGGAGGCCCTGCGCGCCACGGCGCGCGAGGCGATGCGGCGCAAGTCCGGCGCTCGCGGCCTGCGCGCCATCCTGGAGCAGGCCATGCTCGACATCATGTACGACGTGCCCTACCGGGAGGGCGTGAAGGAGTGCAAGATCACGGAGGGCGTCATCCTCAACAAGGAGCCTCCGCTGCTCTCCTTCGAGAAGGAGAAGAAGCTCGCGTAGCGGACCGCCGGTGCGGGCAGGGGCTCGCGACGCCCTCCCCGGTGACCCGCCGCAACACTGTGCCTGGGGCGCTCCCCCGATCGCGGCGAGCGGCCAGGCAAGTGCTCGGAACGCGATTGGAATCCCGTGGCACCGGAGTTGCTAATCTTCGTCTCGGAGGCGCCCAGCCGGCTCTAGCACGCGGCGGGATGCCACCGGAGACGACCATGACCCGCCTCGCCCGCAGCCTCCAACTCCTCGCGCCGCTCGCCACCCTCGTGGTGCTCGCGGCCTCTCCCCGGGCGAGCGCCCAGGACCGCGAGTGGGACGAGGACTACACGCAGTCGATGCCCGACGAGCGGCGGCAGGACCCCGTTGACGTCCAGGTGGACGAGGACGCGGGCGCCCCCTCGCAGCAGGCCATCGGTCCGGAGACCTTCGAGAGCGGCCTCTCGTCCTACGGCGCCTGGGTCACGGCCGACCGCTACGGTCGCGTGTGGCGCCCGCACGCCACGGCCGGATGGCGGCCGTACTACTACGGTCGCTGGGAGTGGACGACCGAGGGCTGGCTGTG
>Ga0335085_10004194_pt1 | contig 24122 bp, 16 predicted proteins | sample Lox_Sample_45_FD_206712 | JGI IMG/M metagenome (GOLD analysis project Ga0335085, IMG submission 206712) | Soil microbial communities from Loxahatchee National Wildlife Refuge, Florida, United States - Lox_Sample_4.5 | ecosystem: Environmental > Terrestrial > Soil > Wetlands | place: USA...
TCTACTGGCGCCTTGGCGATCCCATCAAGGCGCTGGAGACCTATCGGCTGGCCCAGAAGCTGCTGGGAGGCGACGAGCACCGGCAGGCGCGGATCCGCGTGCTCGCGAACATCGGCATCGTCCAGGCCTTCGACATGGGCGATCTTCCCGGCGCTGTCGTGACCTTTGCCGAGGCGATCGCGCTGGCCGAACAGAGCGGCAACCAGAGGGAGGCGATGCATGCGCATCTCTACTGCGGCGACGCCCGCCGTCGGCAGGATGACGCCGCCGGAGCCACACGCGATTTCCAGGCGGCGCTCGCAATATCCCGGCAGCTCGGCGCCACGGATGAGAAATGGATGGCGTTGTACGGACTGGGCCGGCTGGCCCGGGCCATCCATCGGGACGAGGCGGCGTACGGATATTTTCGCGACGCGATCTCCGCGATCGAGTCGGTCCGGGCGCAGCTCGAGCTTTCGCTCAAGACGGACTTCCTCGCGGCCTGGGACAAGCGCGACGTGTACGATGCCTTGCTCGAGATCGTCCTCGGCCGGGGAGATACCGCGGCGTTCTTCGAGCTGCTGGAACGGGCGCGGGCGCGGACCTTCCAGGATCGCCTGGCGGCTTCGCAGCCGACGCTGGCCTCCGTCCAGGCGCGACTCGCGGCGCAAACCGTCCTTCTCGAATATTGGGTAGGGCCGGGCAGCGCGGCGGTGCTCTGGGCGACCCGGGAAGAGGCCGGGATCGTCCCGCTCGGCGCCGCCGTCTCCGATCCCGCGGAGATCTCATCCTTCCTGAACGAAGCCTCGTCGGGTTCGACCGATGGATGGAAGCAGCCGGCGGCCGCGATCGGAGCGCGGCTGCTCGGCGGGATCCCGGCCCTCCGGCGGCCCGATGCCGTCCATCTCATCGTCGTTCCCGACGGAGTGCTGGGCGAGATCCCCTTCGAGCTGCTCGACGCCGGCACGGGCTCGCCGATCGTGGAGAGGTTCGACGTCACTTATCTTCCCTCCGCGGCGGTCCTCCTGCGCGATTCCCCCGGGCCCTCGCGCTCCTGGGCGCCGCCCTGGAAGAGGCAGCTGGTCGCATTCGGCGATCCCCGCATCCGGCGGGATTCGCCCGGCGTGGCAATCGAGCTGAGCGGCCCGGAGCTGACCAAACCGCTTCCCGCTTCGGCCGAGGAGGCCCGTGCCGTCGCACGGACCTGCCCCGGACGCGCGCGGCTGTTCCTCGGGGACGCGAATCTGAAGAGATACCTGGTGGAGGGAGCCGCGACCGGCGTGCCGCTGCTGCACCTCGCGACACACGCCGTCGTGGATCTGGCCAGCGCCGAAAGCTCGCGCATCCTTTTTTCCGCGCCCGATGGCCGGGAGGGAGTGGACTACCTGTTCCTGAAGGAAGTCTACGATCTCGACTTGCGCGGGGTCGACCTCGCCACCCTCTCCGCCTGCGAGACCGAGCGCGGCAAGCTGGTCAAGGGCGAAGGCCCCACCGCCTTCAGCCGCGCGCTCCTCTCCGCCGGGGCGCGCGCCGCGGTAACTACGCTCTGGCGCGTGGCGGACGAGCCGGCGCGCGACTTCATGGCCCAGCTGTACTTCGAGCTGAACCGCGGCAAGCCGAAGGCGGAGGCGCTGCGCCTCGCCAAGCTGCGCTTCCTGCGCTCCGGAACGGCGCTGGGCCACCCGCGCTACTGGGCCGCGTTCATCCTCACCGGTGACGGGTCCAGCCCCATTCCCCAGGTCCTCTCCTGGAGCACGGTGCTGGGCTTCCTGGGGATCGTCTTCCTCGGCGGCTGTGTGGCGATCACCCTCGTCCGCGGTCGCTCGACCACATCTGACCACAGCTGATTTACTCGTGGTGCCCGTCACAGGCGGGTTATGTCAGTGATCGTGAACAGCAAGCGGCAAATGCTCCCGGCGGCGTTGCTGGTCGCCGCGATCGCCTGCGTCTCCGCCGCTCCGGCGCAACAGGGTCCGGGGAACGGCACCGACGGCGGGACCGGCGGTGCCACCGATGGCGGCGTCGCCGGCCTGTCCAGCGCCGCGCAGGTGGCGCAGGCGCTCGGGCGCACGCCGCACTTCCTCATCGGCCTGGGGAACGATCTTCGCGGCGCTCCCGATTACGACCACAACCAGGACGGCGCGTACACGCTGGGCACGACGCTCGACCTGCACTACGCGTACCTGGTGGGCCTGTTGGGCATGGGCGGCTGGCCCGACTGGAACGCGGGCGGCACCTTCGTGAACATCCTCGCCGACACCGCCAAGGCGCACGCCGTGACGCCGATGTTCACGCTCTACTCCATGGCGGCGTGGGGAGAGGGCAACACGGCGGTCCTCACCAACGACCAGTACATGAAGGCGTACTGGGACGGCGCCAAGCTCCTCTATCAGCGGATCGCCGCCTTCGGAGGCCCGGCTCTGGTCCACTTCGAGCCGGACTTCTGGGGCTTTACCCAAGTCACCCAGGGCGATCCGGCGAAGATGGCCGTGCACGTCAAGGCCAACGCGCCCGATTGCGCCGCCCTGCCCGACGACGTCACCGGCATGGGCAAGTGCCTGGTGAAGCTCGCGCGCCTCTATGCGCCGAAAGCGGTGGTGGGCTTCCACGCCTCGCCCTGGGCGGCCGGCAACCCGGCCGATCTCGCCCAATACCTGGTGAAGATCGGAGCCGGCGAGGGCGATCTGGTGGTGATCGACGTGCTCGACCGGGACGCCGGCTGCTTCGAGGCGCACACCGATCCCGGCTGCCAGCGCGGCAGCGCCAGCGACAAGTGGTACTGGGACGAGACCAACCAGACCAGCCCCAACTTCCACGAGCACCTGACCTGGGCCAAGGCCCTCTCCGACGGAACGGGCAAGCCGCTCCTCTGGTGGCAGATGCCGCTCGGCGTTCCCAGTTCGCAGCGCGGAGGCACCGCGGGCCACTACCGCGACAACCGGGCGCACTACCTCTTCACCCACACCAGCGAGTTCGTGGCAGCCGGAGGCGTCGGCGCCGTGTTCGGCGTCGGCGCGGGCAACCAGACGGACATCACGACCGACGGCGATCAATTCAAGACCGCGGCGCAGGGCTACATCCTCAGCCCGACGCCGCTGCCCTGACAGGAGCGCGCTGAAGTCCACAATCGGGTCTCCCCCGGAGTAGACTGATCCCGTGCGGTGGGGCCGCTACTCGACGGTGCTCTTCGCGGCCGCCGCGTTGGCGGTGGCGCTCGCACTGCACTTCTCGCGCGGACCGGACGCGGCCGGCAGCGGACTGGGGCCGGCCCGCCGCTTCCTCCTGGGGATGCCCACCGACGTGGACTCGTGGCGCGTGATGCAGGCTGCCTTCGAGCAGACGCGCCAGAACCCGAAGGAGCGTCTCTACAGGAAGGTGTTCTACGAGCAGCGGCGGAAGTACCTGTACGCGCCCACGGCGCTGTTGTTCTACGCCCCGTTCGCGCCGGCGGGGGGGCTGGCCGAGCCCTCCGACGCGTCGCCGGCGCTGCGGGTCCTCTGCTGGCTCGCGGTGATGGGGAGCATCGTCTTTGCCTGGGCGACCTTCGACACGGGCTCCGGCTTTTCCCCGCGCGCGGCCCTGGCCGAGGGCCGCGGGGGCGAGGTCGCGGCCAGGTTCCTGGCCTTCGCCGTCCTGGGTCTGGCGTTCTATCCGTTGATGAAGGCCTACGGGCTGGGCCAGATCCAGATGTGGGTGAACTGCGCCCTGGTGGGAGCGATCCTCGCCTGGGTCAAAGGGCGCGCCGCGCTGGCCGGTGCGCTGACCGGCATCACCGCCCTGATCAAGCCTCAATATTCGCTCCTCGTCCTCTGGGGCGCGTGGCGCCGCGACTGGCGGTTCTTCATCGGTGCGCTTTGCACGCTGATCCCCGGCCTCCTCCTCTCCCTGTGGATGTTCGGCCTGCAGAACCACGTCGACTACCTGGACGTCCTCTCCTTCCTCTCGCGCCATGGAGAGGCCTATTTCTTCAACCAGAGCATCAACGGCGCCCTCAACCGCCTGCTGGGCAACGGCGACTGGAGGGTCTTCAGCGCGGAGTCCTACCCCCCGTTCAACCGCATCGTGTACCTGGGCACGCTGGCCTCGTCGGCCGTCCTGGTGGGGACGGCGTTCTTCGCCAGCCGGCCGTCGGCGGTGCGCGCCGAGCGGCCTGGCGACGCCACCGCCTTCTGCATCATGATCCTCTCCGCCACCATGGCCTCTCCGCTGGCGTGGGAGCACCATTACGGAGTCACCTTCGGGATCTTCGCCTGGGCCTTCGCGCGGGCGCTGCGCGCGGACGCGCCGCCGGCGCTGCTCGCGTTCCTGTGCGCGAGCTACCTGCTCATGGGCAACTACATCGACCAGGCCCGGTCGGTGCCCGCGGGCTGGGCCACCCTCCTCCAATCCTACGTGCTCGCCGGCGCGCTCGTCGCCCTGGTCTGCCTGCACCTGCTCCGCCCCCGCCCATCGTCAGCTCCGCCCTGAAATACAAGAGCGCCTCTCCCGTACCGGCGCTCATCGCTCGAAAAGGGGGACCCCATGGCCCCGTTCGCACCGCTCTGCGCCGTCGCGCTCCTCGCCGCTGCGCCCGAAGGCGGCACGATCACCATCACCACCGCTTCGCCGGAGGCTGCGGCCGACTATGTGGAGGCCTTCGACCAGCTCTTCGCGGGACACGGCGACCTTGCGCGCACCGCCGCGCAGAGGGCGCTCTCCCGCGATCCCGGCCTGCTGCTCGCCCAGGCGCTGCTCTACGCCATCACGCCGGGCACCGAATCGATGCAGAAGGTGGATGCCGCGGCTGCGGCCGGAGCGTCGCTGCCGGAGGCGGAGCGGACCGAGCTGGCCGCCTGGGCCGCCAACAAGCACGCGGAGGCCGAGAAGGGCCGGTCGCTGCAACTCAAGCTCCTGGAGCTGGCGCCCCGCGATTGGCGTGCGCACGTCTACGTGGGAACGACGGAGTTCTTCGTCGGGCACAAGGCGGAGGAGGCCAAGGGGCACCTGCGCGAGGCGGCGGCGCTCAATCCGAAGGCGGCTTCCGTATGGGCCACGCTGGCCGCCATCGCCATCGAGCAGGGCGACAAGGCCGGCGCCGCGGAGGCGCAGAAGAAGGTGGCCGACATGCGGCCCGACGATCCGGCCGCGCAGGCCGACTACGCCTATGCGCTGATCACCGCCGGGCGCCTGGACGAGGCCGAGCGGACCGCGCGCCGCGCGGCGGCGCTGCCCAACGCAGACGCGAAGCCCTTCGCCGCCCTGGCCAACGTGGAATACTACCGCTCGCAGTACGCCAACGCCCGCAAGGATCTGGCCAGGGCGCGCTCGCTCTCCAAGGACGACTTCGAGCGGATGGGCCTGATGGCCTTCGAGCTGCTCGGCTACGCCGCCGAGGGGAAATACCAGGGGGCGCTGCAGACGGCCGATGCCCTGGAGAAGGAGGCGCGGGCGAGGAAGAACCCCAATTTCTACGTATCGGCGGCGATGAACCGCGCCTTCGCGGCGAACCTCCTCGGCAAGTATGCCGACGGCCAGAAGCACGCGGCGGAGGCGCTGGCGCGCATCGCCAAGGAGCCCCTCTCGGATGCCGGCCGCAGGGGCCTGAACCGGGGCGCCTTCGTCGCGGCCTTGTGGGCGCAGGGCTTCGGGAAGAACGTCGCCGGGGCGGAGAAGACGCTGGCGATGCTGGAGAAGGACGCGGCGGAGTCGCCCAACGATCTCAACGTCCAGTCTTCGCTGTGGTGGGGCCGGGGAGTGATCGCGCTGGTCAAGGGCGACGCGAAGTCGGCCGCGGAAGAGATGGGCAAGTGCGTGCCCACCTTCGACCTCTGCCATTTCCACCGGGCCATCGCCCAGGAGAAGGCCGGCGACAAGGCCGGCGCGGAGGCGACGCGGGCCACCTTGCTGGCGCAGCAGCGCTCGCAGGACTCGTTCTTCCTCACCCTGCGCTCGCAGCTGATGAAGAAGCAGGTGCGGACGGCCGCCGCCGGAGGGGCCGCCGACAAGCCCGACTAGGGCAGCGTGAACGTGATGGTGAACGTGTAGTAGACGTCCACCGGCTGGCCCGCCCGCAGCGCCGGCTTGTACTTGCGGCGCTCGAGCGCGTTGACGGTGGCCCGGTCCATGAACGGCAGGCTCTTGAGCACGCGGCAGCCGTGCACCGTGCCCGCGACGGTGATCACGCAACGGATGGCCATGGTGCCCTCCACCCGGCGCTCGAGCGCCTGGGGCGTGTAGTCGAGCGAGGGCCCGGAGAGGAACACCGGCTGGGTGAGCTCGTCGCTGAAGTCGATGGGCCCGTCGCGCGCCGGCGGGTTGACCTCGGCCAGCGGCTCGGGCGGGGGCAAGGCGACCAGCTGGAGCCGGACCTTGAGGGTGCCCGGGCTCTCCACCTCCACCTCTTCGGACTCGAGCTTCTGGAAGCCCTCGCGCTCGACGGTGAGGACGTAGGTCCCGGCCGGGAGCCGCGGGATCTCGAAGGCTCCTTGCGCGTCGGCCACGGCGCTCCGCTGGCCCGGCAGGGCAGGCCCGCGCGCGGTCACCAGTGCCTTCGCCACCGGCGCCTGGGTGCGCGCGTCGGTGACCACTCCGGAGATGCTGCCCGTCGCCAGCGCCAGGGCGCCCGCGGCGAAGAAGAGCGCGATGAGCAGGACGCGCCCCCCGATGCAGCACCGCATGCCAGCCTCCGCGTTCCCCCGGCCGCACGCATGGTGCCGCAAGCCGGTGCGCAGGAGCAAGGGAGCTCCGCCCTTCCGCCGCCCGCGGCCCTGCGGTAGAGGATCGACCGGGGCCTGTGGAACCGCTCTCGCGCAACGTCGGGCCGTACCGGCTGGTCGCCAGTCTCGGACGCGGCGGCCAGGCGGAGGTCTACCTGGCCATCCGCCGCGGGCCCGCCGGCTTCTCCAAGCTGGTGGTGGTGAAGAGCATCCGCCCGGAGATGGAGGAGGATCCGCGCTTCAGGGAAGCGCTCGTGTCGGAGGCGAAGCTGGCGGCCAGGCTGCACCACCCCAACGTGGTGCAGACGCTGGAGGTGGGCGACGACGGCGGCCGCTTCTACATCGCCATGGAGTTCCTCGACGGGCAGCCGCTGCACCGGGTGGTGCGGGCCGCCCGGGCGGGCGGAGGGGTGGGGCTCCCGCTGGCGGCGGCGATCGTCTCCGACATGCTGGCGGGCCTGCACTGCGCGCACGAGCTGCGCGACTGGGACGGGAAATCGCTGGAGGTCATCCACCGCGACGTCTCCCCGCAGAACGTCTTCATCACCTACGAGGGCGAGGTCAAGCTCGTCGACTTCGGCATCGCCAAGGCCGCCATGGGCGGCGAGGTCACCCAGGCGGGGATCATCAAGGGCAAGGCGGCGTACATGGCCCCGGAGCAGGCGCTGGGGCAGCCCATCGACCGGCGGGTGGACATCTACGCGGCGGGGATCATCCTCTGGGAGCTGCTCAGCGGCCGGCGGCTCTTCCTCGCCGACACGCCGGAGACCTCGCAGAAGCTGCTCGGGGAATCCACTCCTCCCCTGGCCTCGGTGGCGTCCGGGGTCCCGCCGGCCATCGCGGCCGTCGCCGACAAGGCGCTGGCCCGCGCGCGCGAGCAGCGATTCGCCACCGCCGCGGAGATGCGCGAGGCGCTGGAGTCGGCCCTGGAGGAGAGCGGGGTGCGAAAGGCGCGGCGCGAGGAGGTGGGGCGCTTCGTCGCCGATCTCTTCGAGCGCGATCGCCGGTGGCTGCAGGCCCGGATCCGCGAAAGCATCGCCGCCACCGAGAACGAGACGCCCAGCGAGCACACCCCCGTCGCGCTTCCCGAGATCAGCGCCCCGCAGAGCCCCACCTCGGAGACCCTGAGGCCCGTGGCGCCGAGACGGCGGCTGCGCTGGGCGGCGTTGGGGGCCGCCGCCGGGCTGCTGATCGCCTTCGGCCTGGGACTGGCGCTCTGGCCGCCCCTGCGGGCGAAGGTCTTCGGCCCGGCGGAGAAGCTCCCCGATCTCCGCATGTGCGGCTCCAACACCATCGGCGGGGAGCTGGCGCCCGCGCTGATCGACTCCTTTTTCACCCGCAGGGGCGCCAAGTCAGTCGAGCGCAATCCGGGCCCGGCGCCCCGCCAGACGTTGCTCAGCGCCGGCCCGCTCACCGTCTCCATCGAGGCCGCCGGCACCGCCACCGGATTCGCCGCCCTTGCCCAGGGACAGTGCGACGTGGCCATGGCCTCCCGCCCGATGAGCGACGCCGAAAGGCCGGCGCTGGCGCGCAAGGGCATCGGCGATCTGCGCGCGCCGGCCACCGAGCACGTCGTCGCCCTCGACGGGATCGCGGTGATCGTGCACCCCAACAACAAGGTCGCCTCGCTCGACCTCGACCAGCTGAAGGCCATCTTCACCGGGCAGGTGCGCGACTGGTCGGGGGCGGGGGGAAGCCCGGGGCCCATCGGGATCTACGCGCTGGACGACAATTCGGGGACCTGGGACACCTTCCGGCAGCTGGTCCTCGAGGGGCAGCCGCTGGCCAGCTCGGCGAAGCGGTTCGTGGACAGCGTCGAGCTCTCCGACAACGTGGCCACCGAGCCGGGGGCGATCGGGTTCGTGGGCCTCGCCTACGTCCACACGGCGAACGCCGTCGCCATCTCCGAGCGCCGCCTCGCGCCCACCTTGCCCTCTCCCTTCACGGTGGCGAACGAGAGCTACCCGCTCTCGCGGCGGCTCTACCTCTACACGCTGCCCCACCCGCGCACGTCCCTGGTCACCAACCTGATCAACTTCGCCCTCTCCCCGGAAGGGCAGCAGGTGGTCCGGGAGAGCGGCTTCGTCGATCTCTCCATCTCCGCCCGGACCCCGGACGCCTGCGACGCCCGCTGTCCCCCGGCCTACGTGGCGGCGACGCAGCAGGCGAAGCGGCTGACGGTGGACTTCCGCTTCCGTCCGGGAACGGAGGAGCTCGACAGCCTGGCGAGCCGCAACCTGGAACGCCTGGTCGCCTTCCTCAGGACCCGGCCCAGTGCGCAGCTCTTGCTCCTGGGCTTCGCGGACGACCAGGCCGGCTCGCTGGCCCGCGCCACCCAGGTGGCGGGCGAGTTCGAGAGGCGGGGCGTGAAGCCCGCGCTGGTGAAGGGATTCGGCGCGGCCATGCCCGTCTCTTCGCGCACCGATGCCCTGGGGCGGCAGCGCAACCGGCGCGTCGAGGTGTGGATCCGCGACGCCGCGCGGGAGCGGGGGCCCTGACGGCTCAGCGCCAGAGAACGAGGAAGCCGTTCACGCCTGTCGCGTCGCGCTCGATCGACGGCGCGGCGGGGATGCCGGCTGCCAGTCCGAGCAGATCCTCGTCGGTGCGGTAGATCCTCTGCCTGCCTGCCACGCTCTCGAGGAATCCGCGGGAATCGCAGCGGGGAGAGAGGTTGCCGGCCACCAGGACGCCGCCCGGCGCGAGCAATGCGAAGAGCGCGCGCAAGACCGCGCCCGCGGCCCCGGCGGGCAGGGAATCGAGCAATCCCGCGGAGTAGATCAGCCGCTGCCCGGCGAGGTGGACGAAACGGCCCGGAGTCCGCACCAGGTCGTCGGCGGCGGCGTGCACGGGCGCCACTCGCAAGGGGCGGCCGTGGCCGGCGAACGGCGCCAGCGCGGCCTGGGCGAAGGCGAGCGCGCGGGCGTCCCGATCGAGCAGCGAGACGACGAGCTCCTTGCCGGGCGCGTTGGACGCCAGGTAGTCGCCCATCTCGCGCGCCGGCCCGCAGGCGAGAGAAAGGATGCGCGCGGGCTGCCTTCCGCTGTCGTGCACGGCGTACGCGATCCAGCGCCGCAGGTAGTCCAGCCGCGAGATCGCCGCCCGCGAGACCGCCAGCTCGCAGAACATGCGGTTCAAGAACTTCGCGTACGCCGTCTCGCCCTGGTAGGGGTCCGCGCAGGCGATCTCCAGGGCCAGGGAGTCGCCCGCGGAGGAGAACGGCTCGAGGAACGATTGCCGGAAGACGGGGGCCGGGATGAGGACGTCGAGCAGCAGCTCCTGCAGGCGGCGCCGGACCGCGGGCATCCGCCCAGGCGCGATCCGCTCCGGCACCTGGTCGAGAAGCCGGATGAAGCGGTGGAAGGGCGGCCCCAGGCGGGGCTCGAGATCCTTCACCACCCGGACGTCGTCGGCCTCCTGCCCTGAAGCCGCAGCCCGGAGCGTGTCGCGCGCCTGCTTGAGGAAGCTGCGGAACTGCAGGCCGATCGCGTCGACCCAGTGTTCCTGGCCGGAATCGGCGCTCCTCGTGTCGGGCAATGCCTGGGCGAGCTCCATCGCAGCTCCTTGCGCTCCCTTGCCGGCCGTATCGGTCCGGCGCTCCGCCGCATTGCGAAGGGAGTGCCAGTCCCGTTTGCCCGGCGTGAGGACGAAAAGGGGCTGCGAACGTGCCGCAAGCGAGTGGCGCATCGGTAGCGCAACAGGTGCGACGCCGCTGGAGAACCCGTGTCCCGGCCCCTTGGGACGGTGGTTGACGGATCCTCGCCGAGGTCGACTACTTCCTGCGCGGGGAAAGAACGGCGATGCGCAACCTGATCCGGGAAATCGTCGACTTCGCCACCACCTACGAGTTGGAGCCGGTTTCTGCTTCCGATCTCGCTCGAGCCATCCAACTCGACGCCAAGTTCCACCAGCTGCACATCGGCCTTGTCGACGGCGTCGTCGCGGCGGTCGCCGAGCGGCGGCGTGTCTTGAGCGTTCTCACCGTGGACAGGCGGGACTTCGCCGCGCTTCGCGTCGGCCCGCGCTATTCGCAGGCGCTGACGCTGTTGCCTTGACTGGAATGGTCGTCCGCCGTGGTAGAGATGCGGGCACGACATGGCGCGCACGCGCTACACCCATCCCCAGCCGCCTCCGCTCGCCACGCTGCCCGCGTCCGCCCTGCGGGCGGTGATCTCCGAAGGCTACTCCGCCTCCGACCTGCGCCACGACGTGCTCGCCGGGCTGGTGGTGGGCATCGTCGCCCTCCCGCTCTCCATGGCGCTGGCCATCGCGGTGGGCGTGCCGCCCCAGCACGGGATCTACACCGCCATCGTCGCCGGGCTGGTGGTGCCGCTCCTGGGCGGCTCGCGCTTCCAGGTGACCGGCCCCACCGCCGCCTTCATCGTCATCCTCGCCCCCATCCTCGTGCGGCGCGGGCTTGGGGGTCTCTTGATCGCCGGGGGAATGGCCGGCGTGCTGCTGCTGGCGATGGGGCTGTTCCGCCTGGGGCGGCTGATCCAGTTCATTCCCCATCCGGTCACCACCGGGTTCACCGCGGGGATCGGCACCGTCATCGGCGTCCTGCAGCTCAAGGACCTGCTCGGCCTGCGCCCGGCAAGCACGCCCGACCATTTCCTCGAGCGCCTCTGGTCGTTCGCGCAGGCGCGCCAGACCGCCTCCACCTCCGAGATATCGATCGGGGCCCTGACCCTGGGGCTCCTGATCGCCATCCCTCGCCTCACCAAGCGGGTGCCCGCGCCGCTGATCGCGCTGCCCCTGGCCGCCGTGGTCGCATACCTCGCCCACCGGATGGTCCCGGGGTTCGACGTCGCCACCATCGGGACCCGGTTCGTCAGCACCGTGGACGGCGTGCAGGTGAACGGCATTCCCCGCCTTCCCCCCTTGCCCGCCTTGCCCTGGCACCTGGACGGAGGATTCCCCCTCCGCCTGGCCACCTTCCGGGCCCTCTTCCCCGCGGCCATCGCCATCGCGCTGCTGGGCGCCATCGAGTCGCTGCTCTCCGCGGTGGTGGCGGACGGGATGGCCCAGACGCGCCACGACCCCGACTCCGAGCTCCTGGCGCTGGGCGTGGGCAACATTCTCTGCCCCTTCTTCGGCGGCATCGCCTGCACCGGAGCCATCGCCCGCACCGCCACCGGCATCCGCTACGGCAGCCGCTCGCCCTTCGCCGCCGTCACCCATGCCGTGGTGATGCTCGCGGCCGTGCTTTCCCTGGCGCCGCTCATCTCCCTGTTGCCCATGGCCTCGCTCGCCGCCCTCCTGGTGATGGTGGCCTGGAACATGGCCGAGGCCCGGCACTTCGGCCACATCCTCCGGGTGGCGCCCAAGAGCGACGTAGCGGTGCTGCTCGCCTGCTACGCGCTCACCGTGGTCTTCGACATGGTGGTGGCGGTGACGGCGGGGATGATCCTCGCCGCCTTCCTCTTCATGCGCCGCATGGCGGAGGTGGCGTCGGTGGAGCTGATCGAAAGCGATCACCCGCACGTCAAGGTGCCGCTCCCCCGGGAAGTGATGCTCTACCAGGTGAACGGCCCCCTCTTCTTCGGGGCGGCGGAGAAGGCGATGGACGCCTTCCGGGCCATCGGCGCGCGGCCCAAGGCGCTGATCCTCGACCTGCAGGCGGTGCCCGCCATGGACGTCACCGGCCTGGTGGCGCTGGAGAGCGCGCTGGCGCGGCTGCATCAGCAGGGAGTGTTCTGCATCGTCGCGGGGATGCGGGCCCAGCCCCTCTCCGTGCTGCAGAAGGCGGGCTTCCAGCAGGAGCCGGGGCGCCTGCAGCTGGTCCCCTCTGTCGACGCCGCCGCCGCGCTCGCGCTCTCCCACCTCGGCCTGAGGCCACCCCCGTCCTTGGAAACCGATCGCCCGCCCTGATAAGGGTCGGCCGTGCTCCCCGACCACAGCGGGCTCAGCCGCACCGAGCGCCTGCTCACGCTCTTCACCCGCGTGCGCCCCGGCGAGGGCCGCAGCCTGCTGCTCTTCTTCGCCCACGCCTTCCTGCTCCTCTTCTCCTACTACGTGGTCAAGGCGCTGCGGGAGGCCTTCCTCCTCTCCCAGTTCTCCGCCGAGGTGCGGGCGTACGCGGTGGCGGTGATCGCGGCGCTCCTGATGATCATCGTCCCCGCCTACGGGCTGGTGCGCAGGCGCCTGGACGGCGCGCGCCTGTTGCGGGCGGTGATCGTCTTCTTCGCCCTGAACCTCCTGGTCTTCGCCGCGGTGGCCCGGTCGGGGACGCGCATCGGCTTCGCCTTCTTCGTCTGGGTGAGCATCTTCGGGGTGATGGTGCCGGCGCAGTTCTGGGCCTTCGCCGCCGACGCGCTCAACCTCAAGACCGGGCAGCGGCTCTTTCCCCTGATCATGGTGGGCGGCAACCTGGGAGCGCTGGCGGGCGCCAAGTGCGCGCACCTGGCGGTGGCCTCGCTCACCCCGGTGGGCCTGATGCTGGTGGCCACCACCACCCTGCTCCTCACCGTCGGGCTCTCCGGGCCGGCGGCGGCCACGGTGCCCGAGGGATCGCGCGCGGTGAGCGTGGAGCACGAGCGGCGGCCGCTGAACCTGATGGGCGGGCTGGGGCTGGTTTTCCGGGAGCGCTACCTGCTGCTCATCGCCCTCCTGGTGGTGCTGCTCAACTGGATCAACTCCACCGGCGAGTACATCCTCGCCGACCTGGTGAGCCGCAACGCCGACGAGCAGGTGGCGGCGAGCGGCGGGGCGCTGGCCAAGAGCTTCCTGATCACCGCCTTCTACGGCGACTTCCAGTTCTGGTTCACGCTCCTGGGCGTGCTCATCCAGCTCTTCCTCGTCTTCCGCGTCTACCGCTGGGTGGGCGTCGCCGGCGCGCTCCTGGTGCTGCCCGTGATCGCCGCGCTGGGCTACGGCCTGATCGTCTTCATCCCCATCTTCTCGCTCATCCGGCTGGTGAAGATCGCCGAGAACAGCGTCGACTACTCCCTGATGAACACCACCCGCCAGGCGCTCTTCCTGCCGGTGAGCCGCGACGCCAAGTACGAGGGGAAGACGGCCATCGACACCTTCTTCTGGCGCTGCGGAGATCTAATCCAGGCGGGCGTGGTCTACGCCGGCCTGCACTGGCTGCGCTGGACGGCCGCGCAGTTCGCCACCCTCAACCTGGCGCTGGCGCTGATCTGGATCGCGGTCGCCATCGCCATCGGCCGGGAGTTCAAGCGCCTGGCCCAGAAGAACGTCACCAACGTGGCGCCGGAAGCGGCCCGGCCCATCGAGGATCTCCATTACCAGCCCGGCCAGCCCTTCCGGCACGTGGTGGCCAGCGACTGCTTCCTCGATGCCGATCCCGGCGACGTGCTGCGCCTGCGGGCCAGGTTGGCGGACGGGAGCCCCCTGCCCAGCTGGATGCGCTTCGACATGCGCCACCGCGCCTTCATCGGCGTGGTGCCCGCCGGGGTCTCGGCGGAGTTGACGGTGATGGTGGTGGCGAGCGACGTGGACGGGATGGAGGCCGCGAGCTGCTTCCGCATCCGGTGCGTCACTTGAGCCCGGAGACGCCGGGCGGCTTTCCCCCGAGGAGGAGATCGCGGCGCGCCAGCAAGGCCGCGCGCTCGCCCTCGTCCAGCAGGTCGCCGACGGCCCGCGCCAGCGAGGCCGCGTCCAGCGCCAGCAGGCGGCGGCGCATCTCGGCCCCGGGACGCGGCGGGTGCGCCTGCAAGTGCGAGGGCAGGGCCTTGCCGGTGCCGAATGCCCGCCCGTGGCCGGTGAGGAAGAGCATCCAGTCGGCGGCGTCGTAGAGGACGCGTTCGGGGGTGCGGCCCGGGTTCCCGATCAGCCCGTCGAACGCGTACATCAATTCGAACTGGGCAGGGAGCGCGCACCAGCCGTCGGCGCGCAGCGCCTTCGCCACCACCTCCGCCTGGCTCACCCAGCGCGCGGGCAGGGCCTGCAATATCCCCTTCTTCCCCCGGACCTCGCGCGCCACCGTCGCCGGCACCAGGCCCAGGCGGAGGGCGCGGTCGAGCCGAAAGGCCGCCAGCTCCCTCTTCACCTCCTCGTCGGAGGCCTCGATGAATGCCGCCGGGATGCGCCGGCCTTCGTAGTCGAGCATCACCTCCGCCACCCCGGGCCCGTGCGGACCGCCGACGGTGAAGGTGCCGCGCGCCAGCGCCTGGATCCCGACGTCGTCGGGGACGGGAGAGGCGACGTAGAGCGGCTCGGCGGGAATGGCCGCCGGCGCGCCGCCCTCGTCGGCGTAGAGGACGCGCGCGCTGCCGCCCTCCAGCAGGAGCGCCGAAGGATGGCCGTGGAACACCGCCTGGTTCATCCCCGTGTCGAGCTTGATCAGGGCGCCGTCGAAGCGGGTGGCGGCGCGCTGGTTGCGCGCCACGGTATGGCCCACCACCAGCCGCTTGACGTGCAGCCCCTCCAGGAAAGGTTTCAGCACGTCGCTCTCGGAGGCCTCGTTGCAGAGCGAGGCGCCCCGGTACCAGTTGGGGCCGTCGACGTCGAGCATGGGGTCGGAATCCGCGACGCGGAACCGGCGCAGCGCTTCCGCGCGCGCCGCCTTCGCCCCGGCGTCCGCGGGAGGCGCCGCCAGGAGGCGCTTGCTGGCCAGATCCGCCCGGTCGAAGACGGCGTCGCCCGGCTCCACCAGGCCGGCTGCCTCCAGATCGCCGAGGGCGGAGAGGTAGCCGGAGAGCGCGGCGCGATAGCGGCGGTTGATCTCCCCGATCGGCAGTCCGGAGAGGACCGCCGAGGGGCCGCCGTGCATGAACAGGGTATCGCCGATGACGATCGCCACCGGCAGCCCCAAAAGCCAGCGCCCGTACTTGCCGTCGCTCGCGAAGAGGGCCTGGTGCCCGAACCAGCCCGGCGGAAAGCGCTGGTCGAACTGCGCGCCCGAGTCCTTTCCCTGCCGGGCGATCCACTCTCCCCGCAGCCGCTCGCGCAATCCCGCCGGCTCGTCCGGGGCATAGGCGGCGAATTCCGCAAGGGTGGTGTCGTGCAGGTCGCCCTGGAGGTTCATCGCCTCGTGGTTGCCGAGCAAGACGTGCAGCGCTCCGCCCGCCGCGCCGGCCTCGCCCTGCAGGCGCATGAGCAGATCCATCGCCTTGCGCGAGCCGGCCCCGCGGTCGAGGAGATCGCCCAGGCTCACCACCTGGGCGGCGCCGGCCGACCAGCGCAGGTCCCCGTCCACCACGGCGGCGGCGCGGAGAAGGCGGACGAGGCTGTCGAAGTCGCCGTGCACGTCCGCGAAGGCGATGACGCGCCCGGGCTGCGGCCAGGAGTAGCGCGGCTCTTCCGCGGCCAGGGGAAGAGCGCAGAGGAGAAGGCAGCAGAGCGCCCGTCCCAGCCCCGGATGTCGGCGTCGGCCTCGCATGCGCTCCTCAGAATGCGACAATCTCGCCCTTGTCGATCATCTTCAGCAGCCGCTTTGCGCGATCCCACACGTCGGAGATCTCACGGCGCTTGAGGCCCATCTGCACGATGGCCCCCTCGCGGCGGACCCCTGCGCCCCGCGCAAGGTTGGGGCCGAAGGGCACGGCCACGAAGTGGCCGTCGGTGAGCTGCCACTGGCCGAGCACGCCGAGGCGGGCGGTGAGGTCGTCCTCCGTCAGCTTGCGCAGGCGATCCACGGTGTCGGCCGGCAGGCGGTTGACGCGCATCGACTTCCACAGCTCGCCGCGATCGCTCTCCTCGGAGGCGAAGGCGACGCCGTTGTCCACGGAGAAGACCCGCGCTCCCTTCGGATCGGCGGAGATGAGGAAGTTGCCGGCGTTGGAGTCGGCGTGGCGGATGAGGTAGGTGAGAACGTTGAGCTGCCCGATGTGCCTGGCGTAGACCGCGTCCGCCTTGAGCTGGGCCTCGTCGAGCACGTCGGCGGGAGCGACCACGTCCTGCAGCCAGTACTGCACCACGCAGAGCACTTCCCTGGCCCCGCTGAAGGTGGAGCTGGCCGCCGGCGCGAGGGGACGCAGGGTGGAGAGGGGCACCAAGCGCACTGCGGTGGGCGGCACCACGTACTCCGGCGGGTCCATCAAGAGCTTCTGCAGCTCGTACGCCGCCAGGTCGTAGCGGGGCACGTTGTTGAAGGTGTCCGCCCCGGGCTCTGCCCTGCGCAGCTTGATGCGGATGGGGGGCCGCTCGCCGAAGGATGCCTCCGCCCGCAGGGTGATGTCGCCCTGCGCCTTGGGGCGGGTGATCTGGGCGCTGACGACGCGCAGCGGCTCCGCCTGGAGCATGCGCTCCAGCTCTGGCACGGGAAAGAGGACGTTCCGATCCTGCGCGAACCCCGGCCAGGGCAGGAGCAGGACGACGAGCAGGCGCGCCGCGAGCATCCGGGTCTTCACCGAAGTATCCCTCCCCGCGCTCGAGGGTAGCAGAGCGGGGCCGCCGGTGGCAGCGGGCCACGTCATGGCAGGGCCGCGAGTAGTGTAAGTTCCGCGCATGGCGACCCGATCGATCTCCGCTCTCGCCACCCTGATCGCCTTCTCCGCCTGCTCCGGCGCGCAGACCAGGCGCAGCCCGGAGGAGGCCGGCCTCTCCGCGCTGGCGGACCAGTACTTCGAGCAGGCGTACTTCAAGTATGCGCCCACCAAGGGGACGGCGGCCGGGCTGCACCAGTACGATCGGCAGCTCGAGGACTACTCGCGCTCCGCCGTCGACGCGCGGGTGGCCGTGCTCGAGGGCTTCGAGAAGCGGTTCGCCGGCCTGCAGCTGCCCCCGGGCTCGTTCGAGGCCGCCGACCGCGACCTGCTCCTCTCCGACGTCCGCGCCACCTTGCTCGACCTGACCACGGTGCGGCGCTGGGAGAGGGACCCGGACTCCTACTCCAGCGGGATCTCCACCAGCGCCTTCGTGATCATGAGCCGCAAGTTCGCCTCGCCCGACGAAAGGCTGCGCTCGCTGGTGGAGCGGGAGAAGCAGATGCCGGCCGCGCTCGATGCCGCGCGGGCAAATCTGGCCAACCCGCCACGCTGGTACACCGCCATCGCCCTGGAGCAGCTTCCGGGGATCGTCTCCTTCTTCGAGAAGGACGTCCCGTCCGCCTTCCAGGAGGCGAAGGATCCGGAGGTCCTGCGGGCGTTCGCCGAGTCGAACGCGCGGGTGGTGGCGGCGCTGCGCGCCTACCAGGACTTCCTGGAGAAGGAGCTGCTGCCCGGGTCCACAGGCGACTTCCGCCTCGGCGCGGACACCTTCCGCAAGAAGCTGCTCTATGAGGAGGCGGTGGACATCCCCCTCGACCACCTGCTGGAAGTGGGAATGGCCGACCTGCGCCGCAACCAGCAGGAGTTCCAGCAGGCGTCCCGCCAGCTCTTCCCCGGCCGGACGCGGGAGCAGGTGCTGCACGACCTGGGCGCCGACCATCCGCCGCCCGGCGAGCTGTTGCAGGCGTTCCGCGACACCTTCGCCAGGCTGCGCGGATTCATCGAGGAGAGGCGCATCGTCACCATCCCCTCGACGGTGCTGCCGGTGGTGGAGGAGACGCCCCCGTTCATGCGGGCGACCACCATCGCCTCCATGGAGCCGCCGGGGCCGTTCGAGAAGAAGGCGACGGAGGCCTTCTTCAACGTCACCTTGCCGGAGCCGGGCTGGCCGCGGGAGCAGGTGGAGGAGCACATGGCCGGGTTCAACCGGGGCATCGTGATCAGCACCTCCATCCACGAGGCCTTTCCCGGCCACTACGTGCAGTTCCTCTGGGTGCAGCGGGCGCCGGACAAGGTGCGCCAGCTCCTGGGGTGCAACTCGAACCTGGAAGGGTGGGCGCACTACACCGAGCAGATGATGCTGGAGGAGGGCTACGGGCGGACGCCGGGCGTCCCCGAGGAGAAGGACGCCGCCTTCCTCAAGATCCGCCTGGGCCAGCTCCAGGACGCGCTCTTGCGCAACGCCCGCTACCTGGTGGGCATCCGGATGCACACCGGCGACATGAGCTTCGAGCAAGGGGTGGAGTTCTTCGAGAAGGAAGGATACCTGGCGCACGCCAACGCGCTGATGGAGACCAAGCGCGGGACGAGCGACCCCACCTACCTCGTCTACACGCTGGGGAAGCTGCAGGTGCTCAAGCTTCGCGAGGACTACCGGAAGAAGAAGGGCGCGGGCTTTTCCCTGCAGGAGTTCCACGACTCCTTCCTGCGGCAGGGCTTCCCCCCGGTGAAGACCGTTCGCCGCGCGCTGCTGGGCGACGACTCGCCGACGCTCTGATCTCAGCGCCGGGTGGCGATGGCAACTCCGAGGAGGATGGCGGTTCCCGCGGCGATCAGGCGGGCGGTCATGACTTCTCCCAGCAGGACCACTCCCCCGACGGCGGCGAGCACGGGGACGCAGAGCTGGAGCACGGCTGCGCGGGCGGCGGTGAGGTGGGGGAGGGCGCTGTACCAGGCGACGTAGCCCAGGCCGGAGGTGAGGGCGCCCGAGACGACGGCCAGCACGGCGCCTCGGGAGGTCAGGTGGGAGGAGGCGGAGACGCTGGCGATCAGCCAGAGCAAGAGGGCGAAGAGCGCTGCGCGGAGGAAATTGTCGGCCGTGACCAGCACCGGCGGCGCGTGCGCGCGGCGGCCCCGGAGGGAATAGGCGCCCCAGCCGGCCCCTGCGCCCAGCATGAGCAGCGTCCCGCCCGGGGAGAAGGCCTGCCAGCCGCGCAGGGAGAGCAGGGCGAGGCCGCAGAGCGCCAGGACCAGGCCCACCCAGACGGTGGCCGCAGGTCGCTCGCCCTTGGCCAGTCCGTGGCCGATCATGGTGACCTGCACCGCGCCGAACAGCAGCAGGGCGCCCACGCCCGCGGGCAGGAAGAAGTAGGCGAAGGAGAACGCGGCCGCGTACGCGAACAGCGCTCCGGCCGAGAGCCAGCTTCCGCCCCGCGGGCGGTCGCCGCGGCGGGCGATGAGGAAGAGGATCGCCGCGCCGGAGGCGAGCCGCAGCGCGGTGAAGCTGGCGGCGTCCGCCTGCCCGCCGCCCAGGGCGGCCCGGCAGAGCAGCGAGTTGGCCGCGAAGGCGACCAGGGCCAGCGACGTCGCCAGCACGACGCGAGGCTGCACCCTGGCCGGGATTGTGGCGCCGAGATCCAAGTCGCTCAGTAGGGCTTGCCGTCCTTGTGGAAGAACAGCGCCTTGCCGTCGGGGCCCTTGCGGTACGCCAGATCGACGTCGGGATACTCCGCGCCATCCTCCGGGTCGCGGTTGCTCATCTCAACGTAGCGGGCGGGGCGGGCGGTCCGGTTCACGAGCTGGTGGCCGTTGCGGGTGCCGGCCGGGAACCCGGCGCACATGCCCGCGGTCAGCACCTGCTCGCCCTCGTCGGTGCGCAGCACCACCTCGCCCTCCAGCACGAAGAGAAGCTCCTCCTCGCGGGTGTGGAAGTGACGCATGGAGGATTCCTTGCCGGGCGGCAAGGTGGTGAGGTTGGCGCCGATCTTCTTCAGGCCGAGCGCCTCGCCGATGGGGCGCTTCTCCCGGGGCAGCACGCGGGAGCGGAAGGGCTCCGGGTAGCCGGAGGTGGAGCGCGGCGGCACCGTGGCCGGATCGAGGGCAGGAAGCTTGAGGGGCATCGCGCCTCTCTACCACCCGCTAGAAGGCCAGGTAAGGTCCGGGCAGCGCGGAGCCCGAAGCGGTCTTTCCTTCGAAGACCACGTAGACCGGGCGCCCGAAGAAGAAGGGCAGGCCCCAGTCGAAGGTGTCCGAGCCCAGGCCGCCTCCCGCCGAGCCGGCGAGATTGGGAATGGCCGAGGCCTGCGTGTTGAAGTCGCTCGCGGCGTTGTCCACGGTGAACGCGACCGCGCCGCTCGCGCCGTTCAGGCCGTCGATATTGGCGTGGAAGGCGATCGACCCCGGCGGGCAATAGAAGGAGGCGTTGCCGCCGGAGCAGGGCTGCAGCGCGGAGTCGTCGAAGAAGTAGGCGTTGGAGCCGGAATCGATGAAGCTGGAGCCGAAGGTGCGCAACCCCGCCACGGTGGTGCCCAGGTTGCCCTCGCCGTCCAGCGCGTAGACGGTCGCCTTGCCCAGGGCATTGTCGCTCTGGGTATCCACCCCGAAGATCAGGCTTCCGGAGGCGGTGGCGGCTCCCGGCGAGGGGACGGCCGGGAGCCGGATGACGACGCCGTTGTTGTCGTCGGCGAAGAGCGACGCCGGGTTCTGCACCTGCTGGGGCAGGGCCACGGCCGCCGGCTGGCAGGCAGGGGCGGTGCTCGACGGGCAGACGTTGTACACGCTGCCGTCCTGCGCGCCGCTCGCGCAGAAGCTTCCGCAGTCCTGCAGGAAGTTGCCGATGCCGAGGATGCCGTTCACCCCCAGCTCCCCCAGGGTGCTCTCCGGGACGTCGACGAAGCTCGAGCAGGCCCTGGGGATCGAGCGGGAGGAGAAGGCGGGATCGCCGATCACCTGGATGGGCACCGAGGCGGCCGTCTTGCCCCCGATCTTGAGATCGGCGAGCTTGACGGGCCCCCAGCTGTAGCCGTCGGCGAACTGCATGCACTCGACGAGCGGCTTGCCGTTCCCGTCGGCGGCCTGCTGGAGCTGGCTGCTGCTCACGCCCTTGCCCAGCGCCTCCGCCAGGACGCGGAACCCGCTGGAGCCGGTGTCGACCTGGACGTGATCGACGGTCTGGCAGAGGGAAGTGCCGGGCGCGCAGACCGTGACGTCGACGAACAGGGTGTCGACGTTGCCAGGGGAGGCGGCCGGGCCGCTGTCCACCGTCGCCACGGCCGCATTGCCGGCGGGGCCATTGCCGTTGCCGACGCTGGTGCCGCCACCGCCTGCGCTGCCGGCGGATCCGCAGGCGCCGGACAGGCAAGCGGTGGCGGCGAAGAAGAAAAGGCGGCGCATGGTCTAGTGTATCTCGTCGCGGGAGACGCCGGCCGGCACCAGGGGAGGAAGGATGACCCGTCCCCGGAAGCCGCGCTGGAAGCGGACCGCGCTGGCCGCGAAGTCCGGCGCCTCGATGGAGAGGACGTGGTGCCCGGTGCGATGGGCGCGGGCCTCGGCCGCATAGCGATCGAACCAGGAGCCGAGGAGCTGGCGCAGGTCGGGCGCGCGCGGCCCCTGCCAGCTGACGGCGAAGACCTGCCCGCCCGGGGCGAGGTATTCGCGCACCACGCCGCTTCCGGCCTGGAGCTCGTGGATGTCATAGGCGGCCGCGTGCGTGACGGTGAGAGAGCCGGCGAGCGCCTGCCGATCGCGGGCCACCGAGCCGGCGTCGCCGCCCAGGGCCGCACGGGCGGGCGCCGGGAGGAGGAGCCCGAGGGCGGCCAGCGCGGCCGCGATGCCCGGCAGAGTCCGATCGGTTTTTCCGCTCATCGCGCCTCCGGGTCCACCCGGAAGACACGCCAGAAGCGCCCCTCGAGTGTTTCAGTCTTGTTTCGTTCTCCGGTGACGGGGCGCTCCAGGTATGAGAGTGATGGGGCGGAGAGGAGGGATCCTTGATCGATCCTCGGCCCGCTCCGCCCCTCATCGCCGGTCCCCGCCCCCGCATCTTCCTCGTCTCCTTCTCGCTGCTCTTCTTCGAGCTCCTCTGCATCCGCTGGATCCCCTCCTACGTCCGCTTCCTCAGCTTCTTCACCAACTTCCTCCTCCTCGCCTCCTTCCTGGGCATGGGCCTCGGCATCCTCGCCGCCCGCCGCCCCAGGCTCTGGCTCCCGCCTTTCCCGCTGCTGCTCCTGCTCGTCACCGCCGCCACCGCGCTCAACCGCTTCGAGCTGCGCGTCTACTCCACCGACGTCCTCTATTACGGCGTGGGCGAGGCTGCCGGCGTCGCGCTCAAGAGCTATCTCGCCCTCCCGCTGCTCTTCGGGCTGGTGACGGCCGCCTTCGTTCCCCTGGCGCGTCCCCTGGGGGTGCTGCTCTCCCAGGTGGAGCCGCTCAGCGCCTACGGGCTCGACATCCTCGGCAGCCTGGCCGGCATCGCCGCCTTCTTCCTCATCTCCCTCTTCTCCCTGCCCCCGGTGGTCTGGTTCGCCGTGCTGGCCGTGCCGCTGGTCCTGCTCGCCCGGCGGCGGCTGGCCTCGCTGCTGGGCGTCGGGCTGGCGGTGGGCGCCAGCATCGCCATCGTGGTCGCGCTGCAGCGGTCGGAGCCCGCCTACTGGTCTCCCTACTACAAGGTCCGCCTGCTCCCCGCCGAGCCGCCGCCGAGCTGGCTGGGCCTCTCCGACTACGGGTACGTGCTGGACGTGAACAACGCCAGCCACCAGTCGATGATCCCCTGGAAGGAGAAGGAGCCCTTCTACCACCGCGTCTACAAGCTCTTCCCCGGGGAGAGCTTCCGCAACGCGCTCATCCTCGGCGCCGGTTCGGGGTCGGACCTGGCCATCGCGCTCGCCAACCACGTCCCCTCGGTGACGGCGGTGGAGATCGACCCGGTGATCCAGGAGCTGGGCCGCAGGCACCACCCCGACCAGCCCTATGCGGATCCCCGGGTGAAGGTGGTGATCGACGACGGCCGCGCCGTGCTGCGCAAGGGCCAGGAGAAGTACGATCTGATCATCTTCGCGCTCCCCGACTCCCTCACCCTCACCTCGGGCCTCACCAGCCTGCGCCTGGAGAGCTTCCTCCTCACCGAGGAGGCGATGGCGGCGGCGCGCGACCGGCTCTCCGATCGTGGCACGCTGGTGCTCTACAACTACTACCGGGAGCCCTGGCTGGTGGAGAAGCTCGCCACCATGGTGGGGCGGGTCTTCGGCCAGGACCCGCTGGTCTCCACCTACGGAGGCTGGGGGCGCGCCGCGGTGATCCTGGCCGGGCCGCGCCTCGCCTCGCTCGGCCCGGGCGCCTTCGGCCCCTACCGCGAGACCCCGTCGGAGGACCGCCACCTGCGCGTGATCGGCGAAGGCTTCTACCCGCGCGGCGAGATCCCTTCGGCCACCGACGACTGGCCCTTCCTCTACCTGCGCCGGCACACCTTCCCCTTGCTCTACGTGGGCGGGCTGGCCATGGTGTGCGCCTTCACGCTGCTCGGCTTCCTCGGCCTGGCCCCGCGCGGGACGCTGCGCCGCTTCGACCTGCACATGTTCTTCCTCGGCGTTGCCTTCGCCCTCCTGGAGGCCAAGAGCCTGATCACCTTCTCCCTGCTCTTCGGCAGCACCTGGCGGGTGAACTCGCTGGTGTTCTTCGCCATCCTCACCAGCGTGTTGTTGGCGGTGCAGGTGAACCGGCGCTACCGCATCCGCCAGATCGGCCTCTGGTACCTCTTGCTCTTCGGCCTTCTCGGGCTCAACCTCGCGCTCAAGCCGGAGACGCTGCTGGTGGGCAGCGGGGTCCTCCGCTACCTGCTGGCCAGCGCGCTCAACTTCGCCCCCATCTTCGTGGCCAACGTCATCTTCTCCAACTCCTTCCGCGACACGGAGGCCGCCGACATCGGCTTCGCCTCCAACCTCATCGGGATCATGGCGGGCGGCATGCTCGAGTACTTCAGCATGCTGGTGGGCTATCGGCTGCTGCTCGTGCCGGTGATCGGCTTCTACGCCCTGGCCCTCGCCTTCCAGGCCCGCGGCGCCGG